>ERZ869909.574-NODE-574-length-40095-cov-4.084287_pt1 | contig 40095 bp, 33 predicted proteins | sample MGYA00520892_ERZ869909 | MGnify/ENA primary metagenome ERZ869909 (study PRJEB32215, sample SAMEA104723947) | bioreactor metagenome | biome: bioreactor; feature: anaerobic bioreactor; material: water | place: China | collected 2015-03-12 ...
AAGCTGTGAAGGAACGTCTTGTCATGATGCAAGGATTCATGACTGTGAATGGGTATGTGGACTTCATTATGGGAGCTTCCAGTTTCACGGATCTAATTCGTCGTGTTGAAGGAATCAACGATATATCCGCTTATGACCGTGAGCAGATTCGGCTGCTCAAACTTGAAATTGAGCGCATTGAGCAGGATAAGGTTGAACTTGAAAGACAGAAAAGCGCTCTTGAAGATAATCGCCAAAATCTTGTACTGACACAGGAAACCGTTGAGGGACTAAAACAGTCGATTGAAGAAATCGTGGCTGAATATCGTCGTCAGGAAGCAGATTTGATGAATAAGGAGTCTGAAATCGTTTCTAATCTATCAGAGATTCAGAAGCAATTTGAGAAAGTTGCGGCGGCATTAAATGCCATTGCACCTTCATCCGGATGGATTCGCCCCATTACTTCTGGGTTTAGAATCAGTGCCGGAGTCTGGGCATATCCCGGTGGTGGACTTCATTTAGGTACGGATTTTGCGGCACCGGTGGGAACACCTTTGGTCGCGGTTGCAAATGGTGTGATTGTCTATCGTGCGGATAGCTGTCCGACCTGGGGTTATCTTGGAAATAGCTGTGGATACCCAGGTGCGAGCATGGGTGGCAATCAGATTCAATTGGTTGTTTCTGTAAACAACCGAACCTATGCCATCAGTTACAATCACTTGCAAAGTGGATCTGTAGCTGGACCGATAGGACGAGTTGTGGCACAGGGTGAACTTATTGGTCGTGTTGGATCTTCAGGAAACTCTTCTGGACCACATTTACATATTGAAGTCATGTACCTTGGTACCATGTCAATTCAACAATATGTTTCACGATGGAACGGAGACTTGTCCTTTGGAACACGCTGGGGTACATCAGGTCTTTCAACCCGATGTTCAGTTAACGGAAATTCACCTCCTTGCAGGATGAATCCTCAGGAAGTGTTTGGTGTTAACGTAGGATCAAATTATTAAACGGGGAAACCCGTTTTCTTTTTAATAAAATATGATAAACTGATAATAGAAATGAGGGATACCATGAGACAGACATTACCATTTAACTTTGACTGGCAGTTCCGTGAAGGATTTGACCAGCAGGATCTTATACCTAATAATTCATTTGCGTATCTCAATGTACATATACCCCACCAACCCATAATGAAGCGGTTTAATTCAGTGAATGAAAAGGATTTAGCTGTTGACTATACCTACCGTAAAGCCTTCTTACTGGATGCCTCTTTTATAAACCAAGAGATTCTGCTTCAGTTTGATGGTGTTGCTCATCAGGCTAGTGTGTATGTCAATGGCCATTTGGTTCAGAAGCATATAGGGGGATACACTGGATTTACTGTAAATTGCACAGAATATGTGGATTTCAGTAAAACCAATTGGGTTGTAGTTCACGTAGATGCGAAAGAAGATCCACTTGTGCCTCCGTTTGGTTTTGTGGTGGATTACCTTGGATATGCCGGTATGTATCGTGAAGTGTATCTGCATATCGCTCAATCGAAACAGATTGAGTCTGCCTTTGCATATGGAAAAAATGTCTTGGAAAAAGAAAAAACCGTTGTGATTGATGTTATGGTTAAAAGTAGAGAAAGCGACAGTTTAACACTTGTGTGTATTGTGGAAGATGAAAAGAAGCAACGAACACACGTAACCAAACGAGCCATCCCAGGTAACAACCTCATTGAGATGACGAGTGAATCATTTTTGCTTTGGGACATCGACGCACCTAATTTATTATATTTACGAGTGGAGCTTTATGATAATAATCGATTGATGGATGTAAAAGAACTGATGATTGGATTAAGAGATATACGTTTCACATCAGAGGGCTTTTATCTGAATGGAAGCAAACGAAATCTGATCGGATTGAATCGACATCAGTCGTATCCTTACATCGGTATGGCAGCAACGAAACGATTGCAACAGAAAGATGCTCACATCTTAAAACATGAACTGGGAGTGAATGTGGTTCGGACATCCCATTATCCGCAATCACATCATTTTATAAATGAGTGTGACCGTTTGGGAATACTTGTATTTACGGAGCTGCCTGGATGGCAACATGTAGGAAATCAAACTTGGCAAACACATGCACTGCGTATGCTTGAGGAGATGATTGTTCAGTATCGTAACCATCCGAGCATTATGTGTTGGGGTGTTCGCATCAATGAGTCCGAAGACCACCATGATTTTTATCTAAAAACCAATGAACTGGCTCGAAAACTCGATCCTCACCGTATAACAACGGGAGTGCGTAACTTTGAGCAGAGTGAACTACTGGAGGATGTGTATTCATACAACGACTTCTCATTCCGCAATCAAAAACAAGCGGTGAAGAATGCTAAAAGTATATATAAAAACGAACAAGTTCCAATCATGATTACTGAACATAATGGACATATGTTTCCGACTAAGAGTTATGATGATGCATTTAAGCAAAGTATCCATGCTTATCGTCATCATAAAGTAATCATGGATGCTATTTCACAACCAAGAATCAATGCCGTGATTGGGTGGTGCATGAATGATTATCATACACACAAAGATTTTGGTAGTGGTGACAAGATTTGCCATCATGGGGTTATGGATATGTATCGACAGCCAAAAGTGGCAAGTTACGCCTATTCAAAACAGAGGAAGTCCCCCTTTTTGCAGGTAGATTCATCGATGATTATGGGTGATTATCCTGCATCATCCCTGCCGGTCATCAAGGTGTATACCAACTGTCAACATGTTCGCTTTTATAAGAACAATGAGCTAATTCATTCCTTTGATGTCGCAAATGTTCATGGTGTATGTGACGTGGTTGAAATCAATGATATTATTGGAAACCAGTTGGAAAAGCATGAGAACATGCGACCTCATATTGCCAAGCAAGTAAAGAAGGTTTTAACAGATGTATCTCGCTGTGGTGTGGAAAATCTACCGCTATTAAGCAAACTTCGAATGGCAAAAATGCTTGTACTTAAGCAAATCACGTATCAACAGGGTGTTGATCTTTACACAAAATATATAGGTAACTGGGGCAGTGAACAGACATCGTATCGGTTTGATGGTTATCAGGATGGAAATGTCGTTTGCTCAGTTTCTAAGGGTGCCAATGATACGATGACGTATAAAGGGTCGATAGATACGACGGAACTGGTTGAAAAAGAAACGATTGATATGGCACAGGTAGTGATCGAAGCCGTTGATGAATATCAACAGCGACTTCCTTATACTGTGGGAGCTATTGATGTTGTTATTGATGGCATTCTTGAAGTATGTGGACCGAAACAGATACCGTTTGTGGGTGGAGTAGCTAGTTTCTATGTTCGTACCAAAGGGAAGAGTGGCCCGGCAAAAATTTCGGTTTATCAATACAATGAGTGTATTTGGTCACAGGATGTGACGATTCGAAAGGATTAATATGGAGTTCCGTAGAACAGAAGTAAAAGATATATCTTCCGTTATAATTATGTACAATCAGGCGATTTCCTACTTGAAGAATCAGGGAATCAATCAATGGCAAAGTGGTTATCCGAATGAATCGACATTAAGAAAAGATATGGCAGACGGTGATAGTTATGTGATTGAATCCAATGGGAAAGTGATAGCAAGTGCATGCATCAGTTTTAAAGAGGATATGAATTACGGATATATTGAAGGTGGAAGCTGGCAAAACAATCACGAATATGCAGTTATCCATCGGATTGTGGTGGATGAGTCAGTTAAAGGCAAAGGGGTTGCCAAAGTGCTGATGGATGCATGTGAGCAGCTATGTATTGAAAGAGCTGTGGATACGATTCGTATTGATACGCATGAAGAAAACAAGTCTATGCAATCGATGATTGCAAAACAGGGGTTTGTTTATTGCGGGATCATCTACTTGCAGGATGGAGCCCCACGAAATGCGTATGACAAAGTACTCATAATGGGTGATTCATTTTTTGATAGTGCATTGAAACAAACTTAGTGATATAAAAACGAGCAGCTGACTATAGTTGCTCGTTTTAACTTTACTTCTCTAATTGAGAAAATAATCGAATGATCTCCAGGATGGTTTGCTTGCTTGCTTCCAAGTCCTGCATAGAGGCGAATTCATATTTTCCATGGAAATTTTCTGCTCCAGTGAAAATGTTAGGAGTTGGAATGCCCATAAAGGTAATCTTGGAACCATCCGTACCTCCACGAATGGGTTTGATAATCGGTGTAATGCCAAGGTTTTCCATCGCTTGTTTAGCAACGTTGACCGGTGTCATATCTTTGGAAATCACTTCGCCCATATTGTAGTATGAATCATGCATATCAACAGATACAACTGCAGTACCGTACTGATCATTCATTTTAGCTGCATTTTGAAGCATCAACTGCTTCTTCTGATTGAACTTCTCTTTATCATGATCGCGAATGATATAGGAAGCGGACGCATTTTCAATGGTTGCGTTTAGAGATGAACATAGGAAGAAGCCTTCATAGCCCTCTGTTTTTTCAGGAACCTGATCAACAGGTAGCATAGCATCAAATTCCATGGCTAGTTTCACTGCGTTGATCATTTTACCTTTCGCAGTACCTGGGTGAACGGAGACGCCTTTGAAAGTAACCTTTGCGGCTGCCGCATTGAAACTTTCGTATTCCAACTCTCCTTTGACACTACCATCTACTGTATATGCATATTTAGTATTGAATCCTTTGGCATCAAAGAGGTTTGCACCACGTCCGATTTCTTCATCAGGTCCAAAGGCAACACGTACCGTTCCATGCTCAATTTCCGGATGATTTAAAAGATAAACCATGGCTTCAAGGATAGCTGCAATTCCTGCTTTATTGTCTGCTCCGAGTAATGTTGTTCCATCGGTTAGCATAAGAGTATGACCTACATAGTTCTTTAGATTCGGGAAGTCAGCTACCTTAAGGATAATCTGTTGTTCATCATTAAGGACAAGATCATGACCATCATAATTATGTACGATGTGTGGGCTTACGTTCTCTGATTCAAAATCGGCTGTATCCATATGAGCGATAAATCCGATTGGAGTCACTTCTTTTGATGTGTTGGATGGCAATGTGGCAGTTAAGAAGCCATTGCTTGTATTGTACGTAACATCGCTAAGTCCAATTTGAAGACATTCCTTTTCGAGCATTCGTGCAAACTCTACCTGGGATTGAGTCGAGGGTACTGAAGTACTTGCTTCATCTGAGCGAGTATTTATTTTTACATAGCGAAGTAAGCGTTGTGTTAGTTGTTCCATAGTGTACCTGCTTTCCACATATAATTATAAACCTAAGATGCAAAAACTCAAGGTTATCGCAATCGAAGAAGTGATATAATGATGTCAAAAGGATGTGAATAGATGGAATATATTGCAATACACACCAATCAAACAAGTTATGTGATGGCTGTTTTACCAAGTGGTCATCTGGAACATGTTCACTATGGTCAGAAAATTCAAATCTTTGAGGAGAAGGGATTGGTTGAATCATCCGCATTTATCCCAAACCACCATCTGGTTTCTTATAAGGAACACCCAACAATTTCACTGGAATATCGCAGTCTTGAGACCTCTACCGTAGGAAAAGGGGATATCCGTTATCCCATGGTTCAATTGGAGTTTGAGAATACTACCTATGTAAGTGATTTTCTTTTTAGCCATTCTATCAGTTATCCGGGTAAAAACCTACTAAAGACGTTACCTAGCAGTTATGGTGAAGAAGAAGAGATTGTAACTACTGAGGTGATTTTAAAGGAAGCCACAAAAGAGATTTATCTGATCTTGTATTATCATGCCTTTTTACATTCGGATGTGATTGTTAAGAGTGCAAAGTTATTGAATCAGAGTCATGAAACCATTCGAGTTAAACACCTGTTTTCGTCGCAACTTGACTTTTATGACAGCGATTTTGATATCATCACACTGGATGGTCATTGGGCAAGAGAACGTTTTGCACACCGTCGTTCGCTTGGTTATGGCCGGAGTCTTGTTGAGTCGATGAGTGGCTCATCTTCCAATCGTCAGAATCCTGCGTTCTTTTTGGCAAGAAAACAAACCAATGAGCATGTCGGAGAGGTCTATGGATTCAATCTGATTTATAGTGGCAGTTTCATGGGGTCTATCGAAGTAAACTCTTATGAAAAGACACGTGTATTGCATGGGATTCATCCACATAATTTCACCTGGATTCTTGAGCATGGTGAAGAATTTGAGTCCTGTGAAGCCATGCTAACCTATAGTGATTCAGGGATGAACACGTGTTCACAGCAGTTTCATCGATTCATCAATCATCATATTGTTCGAGGATATTGGAAACAGCGACCAAGACCGATAGTCTATAATAATTGGGAAGCCACATACTTTAATTTTAATGAACGTAAAATACTGGATCTTGCGAAAGAAGCTAAGGATATTGGGGCAGAATGTTTTATGCTGGATGATGGTTGGTTTAAAAATCGCAAAGATGACCATCGTGCTCTGGGTGATTGGGAGGCAGACACGAAAAAACTTCCCCATGGCCTAACTTCTTTATCTAAAAAAATACATGATTATCGTTTGCTATTTGGCCTATGGGTTGAACCTGAAATGATCAATGAGGATAGTGATTTATTTCGAAAACATCCAACATGGGTGATGAAGTTACCTGATCGTGAAGCCAGTGTTGGCAGAAATCAGCTGATGCTTGATTTAAGTCAGAATGAAGTTGTGGATTATCTGATCAAAACTTTGTCGCAAGTATTTACAGATGCAAATGCTGATATGGTCAAGTGGGATTTTAATCGAATATTTTCGGATTATTATGGAAAAAATCTGGTGCATCAGGGAGAGTTGATTCATCGGTATATTCAGGGTCTGCATCGATTGTTTACTACATTGAATGACCGTTTTCCAAAGATACTTTTTGAAACATGTGCCTCCGGTGGCCATCGCTTTGATTGCGGGATGCTATGTTATGGGCCACAGATCTGGACAAGTGATAACACAGATGCATTGGATCGAACCTATATTCAAAGTGGAACAAGTATGGCATATCCGCCATCGACCATTTCTGCTCATGTATCCGCAGTTCCTAACCATCAAACACAACGTAATTCACTGTTGTCATCTCGGATGTATGTAGCCAGCTTTGGTGTGTTTGGTATTGAAAAGAACCTACTGGATGCTTCGAAAGAAGATAAAGAAGCACTAAAGCTTCATGTGGCATGGTACAAATCAGTGAAGCATCTGATGCAGTTTGGTACATTCTACCGCATACAGGCATCTTTGAATCAAACACGTTGGATGATGGTGAATGAAGACCGTTCGATTGGTATCGGGTTGTTGTTTCAGTCGAGAAACCGACCCAACGATAAGAACCAGCGGTTTATAACCATGGGATTAAACGATGAGATAGTATATGATGTGTCGGTACTTCCATTAACATTGAGTATTATGGATTTTGGGGATTTAATCAATTATGTATCTCCAATCCATATTCGACAAGGGTCATTTTTACATAAATTAGTTGATCGATTCAAGAAGGTTTCCAGTGAGAAGGAAGATATCAGTGCTTATGGCAGTTTTCTTAACTATCATGGAGTGAATCTGAAGCAATCTTTTACAGCTGGACTGAGTGATGATACTCGAGTTACCTTCGATCAATCTGGAAGAATATATATGTTTATTGCGAAGAAGTGAACTTTGAAAAGTATGTGAAAGCCGATGGATTCGAAGTTGTTTCTATCCATGGTTTGGATGTTTGTGCTAAAATGAATGCATTGCGAGGTGGATGTTATGCCGAAAGAAAAAGTATTAATTAAATTACAGCGCCATGAGTGGCCGGATGAAATAGAAGCAAAAAGAAGACGTAGAAATCGTTGGTCGGTGATGATCGTTCTGTTGGTTCTGACTTTTGGATTCGGATGGCTGTTTGGATCGTTTTTGAATAAGCCAGTCCTACAGTTGCCAGCGGATTCCAGTAGATATCAACGTTTGGATGCGATTGTTGAAACACTGAAAGCTCAATGGTATTTTGGAAAAGACATTGAAAATCTGGAGCAAACACTAATTGATCGTGCAATCTCTGGAATGATTGAGCAAAATGGAGATCGGCATACAAGCTATATGAGTGCTGAGGAATATCAGCAGTTTGAACAGTCTTTGGGTATGGGATTTGTGGGTATTGGTGTTCAATACTATACTGTTGATGGTATGCATATTGTGGAAAGAGTCTTTAGAAACTCTCCTGCAGAAAAATACGGAGTTCAACCCGGGGACATCATTTTCAGAGTGAATGGACAGGATGTAACCAATATGGAAGCTTCTGAAGTTGCGGATATAGTTAAGGGGGAGGATGGAACTCCAGTAACCATTGACTTTATTCGTGCAGGAGAAGTCATTTCCAAGGAAATCATTCGTGGTCCGGTACTTCACTCTGCTTTCGGTCAGATATTGGCGAATAACATAGGTTACCTTGAGATTAATCAATTTGGATCATCTACCTCAAATGAGATTTCTGGGTATTTGGATGATATGAAAGATGAAAATGTAACCAAACTGATTATTGACCTTCGCGATAATGGCGGAGGCTATTTGGATGCACTGATTCGTATATCCAGCTTTTTCCTTCCGAACAATACCATCGTTATTCGTCAGCAGTACAAAGATGGTAGTGCAGATGTTGGTCGTACAGTCGGTAATGAGTACACCAACTTTGAAGAGATTGTCATTCTGGTTAATGGAAACTCTGCTTCTGCATCGGAAGTTCTTGCGGCAGCCTTGCAGGAACAGCGAGGAGTGAAAGTGCTTGGAACCACATCCTATGGCAAAGGAACCGTTCAGGTGACTCGTACATTCTCGGATGGTAGTGCACTTAAATTTACAACAGCCCAATGGTTGACACCAAACGGAAATGTTCTTGATGGAGTGGGTGTGATCCCGGATATTGAAGTGCGGTTGCATGAAGTGTTTTACTATGAAACTCTTATGATGAGTGAAAATATGACCTTTAGATATGATTCTGTATCAGACTTTGTTGAGGTAGCGCAGCAGTCTCTGGATTTTCTTGGGTATCAGGTGAATCGTGTTGATGGTTATTTTGACTTAAGTACTCAGGAAGCATTAACTGTGTTTCAGCAGGCATACAATCTTGAATCCACTGGTGAGTTGGACACAAAAACATATCAGGTGCTGTCCACAGAAGTCGTACGCTACTGGCATTCAAATCGTCAACGTGTGGATACTCAGCTGCAGGCGGCGATTGAGGAGTTGTCATGAGTGAACATCGTTTCAAACTTGCCTCAAGCTTTGAACCTAAGGGAGATCAACCAAAAGCAATTGCTCAGTTGGTTACAGGTTTAAAAGATCACAAAAAGGCTCAGGTATTGCTTGGAGCTACAGGGACAGGGAAGACGTTTACAATTTCTCATGTGATTGAGCAAGTTAACCGCCCAACACTTGTTCTTGTTCATAACAAAACTTTGGCAGGGCAATTGTATTCGGAGTTTAAAGAACTTTTTCCTGAAAATCGGGTAGAGTATTTTGTGTCCAACTTTGATTACTATCAACCGGAAGCGTATATGCCTCGTACAGATACATATATTGAGAAAAATGCCATGATCAACTCGGAGTTGGATATGCTTCGTTTATCAGCGATTAATAGTGTGCTCTCACGGAGAGATACGATTGTGGTTGCTTCGGTTGCGTGTATTTATGCATCCAGTGACCCCGAAATGTATCGAAATATGTTTTTTACCTTGCGATTAAACGAACGTATCGATCGTCAGGAATTACTTATGAAACTTGTGGAACGTCAATATCAAAGAAATGACATGGAACAGGCAAGAGGCACCTTTCGCGTAAGAGGAGATGTTATCGAGGTCTGTCTAGGATATACAGACGCATTTATTTTGCGAATTGAAATGTTTGATAATGAAATTGAACGTATTACGGAAATCGATCCGATAACAGGAAAAGTATTGAACGGATACAATCTTTATCATATCTTCCCAGCAACAGAATATGCCCGGGAAAAAACTCAGATGCTGAGTGCGGCGATTGAAATTGAAAAAGAATTGGAAGTTCGGTTAGATGAGTTAGAAAAAGCAGGTAAACTGCTTGAAAAGCAGCGATTGGAACAGCGTACCCGATATGATCTTGAGGCCCTTCGTGAGTTTGGGTATTGTCCTGGCATCGAAAACTATAGTCGTCATATTGATGGCCGTAAAGAAGGTCAACGGCCTTTCACCATTTTCGATTTTTTTCCCGAAGATTTTCTTTTCGTAGTCGATGAGTCCCATGTGAGTCTTCCTCAGGTGCGTGGAATGTACAATGGAGATCGTGCTCGTAAGGAAGTTCTTGTGGAATATGGATTCCGATTACCTTCAGCTCTAGACAATCGTCCGCTAAGGTTTGAAGAATTTGAAAACATGTATTCTCAAGCTATCTTTGTATCTGCGACTCCAGGTAATTACGAAATGGATTTAACAGGTGGAGAAATTGTTGAACAGATCATTCGACCTACGGGACTTCTTGATCCTGTGATTGAGGTTCGTCCTACTATGGGTCAAATCGATGATTTGGTCGATGAAATTCGTATCCGCATTCAGAAAAACCAGCGTACACTGATTACAACACTTACGGTCAAAATGGCTGAGGAGCTAACCGGATATCTTAAACGTCTGGATTTCAATGTGGCATACTTGCATCATGAGACAAAAACGCTGGAACGTATAGAAATAATTCGAGACTTACGCAAAGGAAAATACGATGTTCTTGTGGGGATTAACCTTTTAAGAGAGGGGTTGGACTTACCGGAAGTATCGTTTATTGCCATACTTGATGCGGATAAGGAAGGATTCTTGCGTTCCGAACGATCGCTGATTCAAATTGTGGGTCGTGCTGCTCGAAACTCAGAAGGTAAAGTCGTCATGTACGGTGATCGTATCACGGATTCAATGAGAAAAGCGATTGACGAAACCAATCGTCGGCGTAAGATACAAATGGATCACAATAAGGAGCATGGGATTACCCCTAAAACGATTGTGAAAGAGATTCGTGATGCAATTCGAGGAAAAGAAACAGCTGAGATGGCTGTAACCTTGATGAAAAAGAAGAGTCGAGGTAACAAGAAGGCAAAAGAGGAGTTTATCAAACAACTCGAAAAAGAGATGCACGAGGCAGCTCGAGTGCTTGATTTTGAGCGTGCAGCTGAATTGCGGGATATTATTATTGAAATGAAAGTAGATGATTAAAAGGCAGAAATGCCTTTTTTGAAGTCAGGCAGTCACATATTTTTAAATTATCAAAAGATACTGTATAATAGTTGAGTCAGGAGTGGTGATATGAAAAAAGACGAAATTTATATAAAGGGAGCAAGGGTTAACAATCTAAAAAACATCGATTTAACCATTCCCCGCGACCAATTGGTTATCATGACAGGATTATCAGGTTCGGGTAAGACTTCTCTGGCATTTGATACGATCTACGCGGAAGGCCAGCGTCGCTATGTGGAATCATTGAGTGCATATGCTCGGCAGTTTTTAGGGAATACGGAAAAGCCTGATGTGGATGTAATTGAAGGATTATCACCAGCTATCTCCATAGATCAAAAGACAACTAGCAATAACCCAAGATCAACCGTGGGTACAGTAACGGAAATCTATGATTATCTTCGCTTGCTTTATGCACGCGTAGGGACGCCATATTGTCCGATTCACCATCAGCCTATTCAAAGTCAAACGATTCGTCAAATGGTGGACCGTATTATGGAAGTTGAGGATAAAACCCGATTAGCCGTTTTGGCACCGATTGCTCGTCAGCAAAAAGGCACACACAAAGAACTTTTTGAGAAACTTCAGAAAGATGGTTTTGTTCGTGTTCGCGTCAATGGAGACATTCTACTTCTTGAAGAGCCCATTGTTCTAGAGAAGAACAAAAAGCATGATATAGAACTTGTGGTGGACCGTCTGGTGAAGAGTGAAGAGTCCAAAAGTCGATTGTCGGATTCACTTGAGACTGCGTTGAAGCTTGCGGATGGGATGGCTATTGTAACCTTTGGGAAGGAAGAAATACTCTTTTCCCAGAAATATGCGTGCACAGAATGTGGTTTTTCATTAAGCACACTTGAGCCACGTCTTTTCTCATTTAACTCACCACTGGGTGCGTGTGATGTATGTAAGGGTCTTGGATTTACACAAAAGATTGATGTGGACTATTTAATACCCGATCGTAGCAAGAGTATAATGCAAGGTGGAATTGCTTATTATAAAAACATCGCAGGTTCTGAAAATATCGAATGGCAGAACTTTGAAGTTTTATGTAAGCATTATAAAATTAGTCTTCGTAAGCCGATAAAGGATTTAACTGATGAAGAACTGAATATTGTTTTGCGGGGGTCAAAAGAACCCATTGCCTATTCGATTAGTACCCGTTCAGGGAATACGTTTACGAAGAATGATTATATAGAAGGTGTTGCAACATTGATTGAACGTCGTTTTATGGAAACTACATCATCAGGTGCACGCGAGTGGTATGGAACATTTATGTCGGAATCCGTGTGCGAGGCTTGTGATGGACGCCGTTTAAATGAAATGGCTTTAAGTGTCAAAGTTGGGCCTAAGAACATTAATGAATGGACACAGATGTCTGTGAAAAATGCGTTGGACTATGTTGGGAAACTTGAGTTTTCACCGATGCAGGCAGAAATTTCTCGTTTGGTACTTAAGGAAATACAGGAGCGTTTGGAGTTTTTGAAGGATGTCGGATTGGAATATCTGACATTGGACCGCATTGCTGGCAGTCTTTCTGGAGGAGAGGCGCAGCGCATACGCCTGGCGACACAAATCGGTTCTAGGCTAACTGGAGTTCTTTATGTGCTTGATGAGCCGTCCATCGGCTTGCATCAGCGTGACAATGCGAAACTGATTAAAACACTAAAGAACATGAGGGATTTGGGGAACTCACTTATTGTGGTAGAACATGATGAGGAAACGATGATGGCTTCTGATTGGATTGTGGATATTGGTCCGGGAGCTGGCATTGCGGGTGGTGAAGTCGTGGCCAATGGCACACCGGAAGAAGTGATGGCTAATCCAAATAGCATTACAGGTCTTTATTTAAGTGGAAAAAAGAGAATTGAAGTGCCTAAGCTTCGAAGATTGGGTAATGGTCTTTCGCTTAAAGTTGTGAATGCTTCAGAAAACAATCTAAAGAATGTTACGGTGGAAATCCCACTGAATACATTAGCCGTTGTAACTGGGGTGAGTGGTAGTGGAAAGTCTTCGTTGGTGAATGAAGTGTTATGTAAATACATTCAACATCAGTTGGGTCGCCCAAAAATCAAACCGGGGAAAGTGAAGGAAATTCTAGGTGTAGAGCATATTGATAAAGTCATTGAAATTGATCAGAATCCAATTGGGCGTACTCCAAGATCCAATCCAGTGACATACACAGGGGTGTTTGATGATATCCGTAACTTATTTGCATTAACAGCAGAGGCAAAAATCCGAGGGTACGATAAAGGCAGGTTTTCATTTAATGTCCGTGGTGGGCGCTGTGAGCTTTGTCAGGGAGATGGTGTCAAGCGTATATCCATGCACTTCTTGCCGGATGTGTATGTTCCTTGTGAGGAATGTGAAGGTAAGCGTTATAATGATGAGACACTTCAGGTGACGTATAAAGGAAAAAATATCTATGAAGTACTTGAACTAAGTGTTGAAGAGGCGATTGAATTCTTTACCAATGTTCATAAAATTAAACATAAATTACAGACTCTGATGGATGTGGGTCTGGGGTATATTAAGTTAGGCCAATCATCCACCACGTTATCTGGTGGTGAGGCTCAAAGAGTAAAGTTGGCAAGTGAACTTCAGAAACGTGCTACGGGCAAGACGATTTTTATTCTTGACGAACCAACAACGGGACTTCACACACATGATGTTGCTAAACTGTTAAAGGTTTTACAGCGAATTGTGGAGAATGGGGATACAGTTATTGTGATTGAGCATAACCTTGATATAATTAAGTCAGCGGATATAATTATCGATATTGGTCCAGAAGGTGGCGATGATGGTGGTCAGATTATTGCTTATGGAACACCAGAGGAAGTAAGTCAGGTAACTGAAAGTTATACAGGCCAGTATTTGAAAAAGGTACTATCCGTTTCGGAGGTAATCTATGATTGAAGCAAATGAAAAATGTTTAATGAAAGATTTTAACGAATATTTTAAGTTTGAGCAGATAACAGGGAATGAGGAGTCTTTGCAACGTTGGGTGGTTGTTCCGGATTTGAATCGACCTGGACTTGAGTTGTCGGGCTTCTTTGAACATACTGAGCCAAGACGGATCGTTGTTATGGGTGATAAGGAAATGGCATATGTGGAGCATATGACTGATGAGCAGCAGCGCTATGTCTTCGATCGGCTAACAGATGGTTGGACCCCAGGAATCATTCTTGCAAGAGATTATGAATGTCCAGAAATTCTGTTTGAAATTGCAAACTATAAAAATTTCCCAATATTCAAATCATCACTCAAAACCTATCGCTTAATGGTCGATGTCATTGGATATCTTGATGAAATGCTATCGCCAGCAGATTCAATTCATGGTGTTCTCATTAGCGTTTTTGGTAAAGGTGTCCTAATAACGGGTGAAAGTGGTATGGGTAAAAGTGAAACTGCATTGGAGCTAATTCGAAAAGGGCATGTCTTGGTAGCAGACGACCGAGTCGATGTACGACGAATTCATAATACGGTTGTGGGACATGCGCCATTTCTACTAAAGGGAATGCTCGAACTTCGTGGTATTGGAATTATTGATGTTGCTCGGATGTTTGGAGCAAGCTCACTGCTTGATTCAACCAGAGTTGATTTCGTGGTTTACCTCGAAAAATGGAAAGATGGTAAGGAATACAAACGTGTGGGTATTGAGGAGCAAGAGTTTATGCATGTGCTTGGTATCGATGTCCCTCAATTGGTCTTTCCAGTTAAAGAAGGTCGCAATCTTGCGGTGTTAATCGAAGCTGCAGTGACTGATTTCACCTTAAAGGAAATGGGTCATGACGCGGGGAAAGATTTCGATCAACGTGTGTATAAGTATATAGAAGCCATTAATCATGGCGAAAATGTAGGAGGCTAATATGAAATTTTTTCCAGATATGCAAACCGTCTTTGAGATTGGGTTTGTATCCATCAAGTGGTATGCAGTGCTCATTCTGACAGGAGCTTTTTTGGCTTACTATTTGAGTTTGCGCAATTTAAAGAAGATGGGGTATTCATCTTCGAAAATGGATGATTTGTTTTTTGGAGCTTTGCTCAGTGGTGTTGTTGGGGCAAGACTCTGGTTTGTGCTTTTCTATGATGTTCAATATTATCTATCAAACCCACTGGAGATTCTTCAGATGTGGGAAGGTGGCCTTGCGATTCAAGGTGGTCTTGTGGGTGGAGTGATTTTTGCTTACTTCTTTACGAAGAAAAACAAAATGAATTTTATCCGATTGGCTGATGCAGTTTTTCCGAATATTCTTGTGGCACAAGCCATTGGTCGATGGGGTAACTTTGCGAATCAGGAAGCGTTTGGTCGTGCTGTGGATGCCAGTTACTTTGAAGGTTGGCCAACCTTTATTGCGAATCATATGTTTATTCAGGGAGCCTATCGTGAACCGACATTCTTATATGAAAGTGTGTTAAATATCGTTGGTTTTCTACTCATCGTTTTGGTATATAAACGCTTTAGCAAAGTCCGTCGTGGAGATATGGTCTATGCCTATCTGATGTGGTATGGAGTAATTCGCTTCTTTATTGAAGGGTTACGATCGGATAGTCTGATGTTCTTTGGGTTGCGTTCAGCTCAAATCGTATCGATCATATTTATCATTTTAGGGGTTTTAGGTTCGTTAGGTGTGTTCAGAAGGTTCTATAAGCAGCAAAAACCGGTCATATTGTTTGATTTTGACGGCACTTTGATGGATACTGAACCTGCGATTTTGGAAACATATCGTCGGATTTTTGCGAAGTATCAGCCGGAAACAGAGTTAACTAAAGAAATGGAATTATCCTTTTTGGGACCTACCTTATGGCAAACCTTTGAACGTTATTTCCCGGGACATGATGCGGATGCACTTGTCAAAGAATATCGTGAGATTAACTTTGAGTTGCATAAAACTTTGGTTCAACCCATGGATAAGGCAAAAGAAGTGATTAAGCAATTGAAGGCAGAAGGTTATCCTGTAGGTATTGTTTCGAGTAAACTTCAGGATGCTGTTAAACTGGCTTCGGATATGTTTGAAATGACAGATGACTTTGATGTCATTCTTGGTTTGGATGATGTTAAAACACCAAAACCAAATCCGGAAGGATTGTTCAAGGCTTGCAAGCAATTGAATCGTGGTCATGACGCACTCATTTATGTGGGTGATACAGTTACTGATGTGCAAACGGCAAAAAATGCAGGAGCATATTCCGTTGCTATTGTGAGCAATGAACATCGTCGTCAAGATCTGATAGATAGTAAACCAAACAAAGTAATTGATCATCTGGAAGAAATTCTTGAGATTGTGAAGGAGGATGTGGAATGGACGTACAATATGATGTAATCATCGTCGGAGCTGGTCCTGCAGGAATGACTGCAGCAGTTTATGCTACACGAGCAGGAATGAAGGCAATGATGTTAGAACCTGAGGCACCTGGTGGAAAGTTAGTTAAAACGTTTGAAATTTGTAACTGGCCGGGGGTTAAGGAGATTTCTGGTGTTGATCTTGCCATGCAAATGTTTGATCACTCAACTTCGTATGGATGTGAGTATCAATATGGAAAAGTAATGAAAGTTGAAGATGAAGGCAATGTTAAGAAAGTAGTCTGTGAAGATGGTACAGTGTACTCCAGTTATGCGGTTATTTTAGCTACTGGATCTGTGGAAAAGAAGTTGGGTCTTGCGAATGAAGAGCGACTTACTGGTCGCGGAATATCGTATTGTGCTGTCTGTGATGGTGCCTTTTATAAAGACAAAGTGGTCACAGTTATCGGTGGTGGTAACTCGGCGTTGGAAGAAGCGTTGTATTTAACTCAATTTGCTTCCAAGGTTCGAATTGTTATCCGTCGTGATGTCTTCCGTGCTGAACCTCATGTTCAGGAAATGGTGGCTAAAAACCCTAAAATTGAAGTGGTTAAACATCATATTCCTATTGAATATGTGGAAGAGGATGGCAAGGTTACGGGTATCGTACTGAAGAATGTTACTAGTAATGAGATGTCTACGTATGATACTGCGGGAGTATTCCCTTACATTGGGTCAATTCCAGCAACTCAGGCTGTAGCTCATTTCCCAATCATCGATCAGGATGGATATCTTGTTGTTAATGAAAAGATGGAAACTGCAATTCCTGGTCTATATGGTGCGGGTGATGTCTGTGCAAAAGTATTGCGTCAGATTGTTACGGCTGTTAGCGATGGTTCGATTGCGGCTCAGCAAATCTTCCATTATATTCAGGATTGTAAATGTAAATAAAGAAAAATATGCTCTGGTCACACTAACTAGAGCTTTTTTATCTCGATTATCTTTCCGCCATTTCGGATTAATAAATCAAAAGTGTGGGGAATCATCGGTTTGTCTAATGATATTTTCGATTTGATTGTACCTTTTGGGTTTCTTTGATAAAATGAGTGATAGAGGTGATGGATATGGAAACAAGAAGAGTCGTGATTGTTACTGGCATGTCCGGTGCGGGTAAGACAAGCGCTATGGGAATATTGGAAGATATCGGGTATCATGCGATTGACCAGTATCCACCGCAGTTAATCAAGGAGCTCATTCATCTTGCGGTTGAGGAAAACGATCCTCGATTTGATTTTCTGGCATTAGCTACCAGTGCGATTGATTTTCCAATATTCATCCAACGGTTTAGAAATATCGACGCGGATGTTCGGGTATTGTTTCTGGATGCATCCGACGATGAATTGTTACGAAGATATAAGTTTACTCGAAGAACTCACCCTATGTTAATCTCAAATCGTGCGCAGACGCTTGAAGAAGCGATTTCAGTTGAGCGCGAAATGTTCAGAGATATTAAGGAAAAGGCTTACTGTGCATTGGATACGACGCACTTAAAAATGTCTGAGCTAAAAGCTAAGATTGACGAGATGTTTGCATTGAACAGCATGCCAGTGTTTTCGGTTAGTTTTATTTCGTTTGGTTATAAAAATGGCATTCCAATGGATGCGGATCTGCTGTTTGATGTTCGTTTTTTAAATAACCCTTTCTGGGTTGAAGAACTTCGTCCTTTAAGCGGTGATGATAAACCTGTGTACGATTATGTAATCGAAGACCAGCGTACCCAAGAATATATAAGTTATTTAGTTTCCTTTCTCGATTATTCATTTAAAGAATATGTTAAGGAAGGGAAGAATCATTTTACTGTTGGGATTGGATGTACTGGTGGTCAGCATCGATCGGTATCTTTGGTCAATTATTTGTATTACCATTATAAGGATCAGTATAAGAGCTATAAGAATCATAGGGATAAAAAGGAAAGAGTATGAAAAAATTGCATGTGGTTGTGCTTGGCGGGGGGACAGGTCAGGCAACGTTACTTAGAGGACTTAAAAATCTGGACCACATAAAGTTAACGGCTATTGTTACTGTTGCGGATGATGGGGGAAGTACCGGCAGATTGCGACGCCAGTTTCACATCCCGGCAATGGGGGATATTCGAAATGTTATGGTAGCACTCGCTGAGTCTGAAACTTTGCTCTCTAAACTGATGAGTTATCGGTTTCAAAATCATCCGGATAGTGAAATTTCGGGTCACAATTTGGGGAATTTGATGCTAACAGCTTTGACTGAAAGTAGTGGTAACTTCATGGAAGCCATTGCTTCCATATCGAAGGTGCTCAATGTTAAGGGGCGCATAGTCCCATCCTCATTGCAGGTTATTACCTTGTATGCCCAGATGGTTGATGGTACGATTGTTCGGGGAGAGACAAATATCCCAAATATGAACAATCGAATTTCGCGTGTTTACTATGAAGAAGAAGTTGTGGCATCAAGACAAGCGGTTGAAGCCATTCAACAAGCTGACGTCATATTATATGGAATTGGGAGTTTGTATACGAGTATTTGCCCAAATCTGATAATTAAAGATATTCAGAATGCGATTATTGCGAGTAAGGCAAAGAAAGTATATGTGTGTAATGCTATGTCTCAGCCTGGGGAAACAGATGGGTATGATATGAATGATCATGTTCAGGCGATAGTCAAACATAGCCAATGTCAAGTGGATTCAGTTATCTTTGCGGATGACAACCTACCTGAAGATGTATTGCTAAGATATCAAAAGATGAAAAGTCATCCGATTAGTTGTTCTGATCGGAAATATTCATATGAAGTTATTAAGAAGAGCATGCTTGATTTTTCGGATGGACTTGTTCGACATGATCCACTTAAGGTTCAGCAGGTATTTGAGGAGTTATTGCATAAAGGATAGGAGGATGCGCTGTGTCATTTACAAGTGAAGTCAAGGCAGAAATTGCGATGAATGAATTAAAACCATGTTGTGCGAGAGCACAATTGTCTGCCTTAGTTCAGCTTAACGCAACTCTGACTATTATTAATCAGGGGTATCAATTGAATATTCAAACTGAAAACCCCACAACCGCAAAACGAATTTGGACATTGATTAAAAAACGTTATGAAGTAAACGTAGAGCTTTCAATGATTAAGAAAATGAAGTTAAAGAAAAATCATATTTATATCGTTCGTGTGACCAATCGTGTGAAGGAAATCTTGGAGGATTTGGGATTATGGACTCCTCTTGGTTTGGCAGATCGTCCCTTGCGCTCGGTTGTAGTCAAAGAATGTTGCGCAAGAGCATATCTTGCGGGTGCTTTTATGGCAAGCGGAAGTGTGAACGCACCAACTAAAGCCAATTATCATCTGGAAATATCAACCAATGATCAGAAACATGCTCAGTTTATTTCTAAGCTAATGCTTCGGTTTGATTTACCTGCGAAAGTTATTCAGCGACGTCAGCAGTTCGTTGCCTACATTAAGGCTTCAGATAAGATTTCAGATTTTTTGCGATTAATCGCCGCAAGCTCAGCGGTTATGAAGTTTGAGGATGTGCGAATACAACGAGATTTCAAAAACTCGCTCACTCGATTGGATAACTGTGAAGTTGCAAATGAAATGAAAACCATGAAGGCTGCTTCACGGCAAATTGCAGATATCGAGCTAATCCAGCAGGTGGGACGATTTGACTTTCTTGAATCAAAATTACAGGAAATTGCTATCTTGCGACTTGATAATCCAGATGCAAGTTTAAATGAATTAAGTGAGCTTTATGAAATGACAACGGGGACTCTGATGAGTAAATCAGGAATGAAACATCGATTCAATAAAATTGCTGAGGTGGCAAACAAAATCCGTGACAAACAGACAAAAGTCAAGGAAGTACAGTAGATTGTGAAATATCTCTAAAATTTTCTGTTTAATTTTACTTGGCGTGTTGGTATAATGACTGTAACTAGGCGTTAGAGGGGGATTTTATGCCATATATCTTTGGGGTAATTGTCATTGCGTTGGGTTTAATCTTCGTAATCTTTATATTCAATGACACATCGGGTAAGACCGATGGTTTTTATCATGAAAGCATGGTTGAAGCCTGTGTTACCCGATTATTTGAAGAATCTGAAGTGATGCATAGTGGGACATTATCAAGAAAACAGTACTTTGTGGAGTTTGTGGATAAATTTTCAAAACGTATGATTTTTCCGATATCACACAAACAATTTAAGACACTTACAGTGGGAGATTCTGGGATGTTAAGCTATCAGGGATATACATTTCTGCGGTTTATTAAAGAGGGACAAAATTCAACCATTTCATCACAGTGGATACAGGCAATTGAGCGTAAAGTTGGAAAGAAATGTCGATTTTATGCGTTTGCCCCCAGTATGAATCTTCTGGTCTCACAAGAAAATCCAGTGGTCATTGCGGTAGATCAGATTAAATCCTATGTGGATCAGATGGCGACCTCATCAAGTGCATGTTCTTTTGGAGTTGAGGATGATTCAGGTAGAGCTATGCATTTTTCGAAGATGCAATCACACCGGTTGTTCTCCATGGAGTTGCCGGATGTCTTGCTTAAGGGGTCATATTGGTTGGATGAAGTACCTGTGATTCAGGTCAAGCAACTGATTGACATGCTTGTTTCAAAGGAAAATATTTCAAATGCGTATCAGTTGCAGTTTGTTTCATGGAATTCAAAGGTAAAAGAGCGTATAAATTTCTAGAAAAAACAAAAGTCTATTGATAAGTTGTTAGAATTTAGATAAAATTTAACTAAGCAAAACCTTTGGGTAGGGAGTAACTGAAAAGGAAGGGGGATTTTAAATGTCCGATCATTTAAAACATGTGTCAGAAGTTACCGTCGTTTCAAAATTTGGTGAAAGAATGAGAGAAATCCGTTTATCAAAAGACATTTCGCAGTTAGAATTGGCTAAACGATCTGGATTACATCGAAATTACATTTCAGATGCAGAACGCGGGAAACGAAATGTATCGCTCAAGTGTATTGACAAAATTGCATTTGGATTAGGTTGTGAAGTGAAGGACTTGTTTTAGCAAGTCTTTTTCTTTTTTATTTACATCGTGATATAATGAATTTGGTGATTTTATGAGATTGATTCAACTATTAGCTTACATAGCGTTAATCGTATTTCTGGTCTATATTGCATGGCCACTTTTAGTGCTGTTATTTCTTATTCTTATTTCGTATTGGATTTATTTTATGGTTCGGGTCCGACATGTTGTAAAAAAAGCCAAAAATGAGTTTGACTCGGATGTGAGCAATGTCACTCCAAAGGTACATGGTGATGTGTTTGAGGCAGAATATAAGGAAAAAGAGGAAGAGATTTTATGACGTTTGGTGATTTACAATTTGAGGCTGTACATGAAGAGGATGTATATCTGATTGAGTCGTTTCTTGCACTGTCGTCCTATCAGGAAAGTAATCATAATATCGTGAATTTGTTTATGTGGAAGTCGTGGTTCCCGTTGTGGAAACACGTGAACGAAAATTATCTGTTATTGCTAGGGAAATATCAGGAAAACTATTTTTTATATATGCCATTGTGTGCCGCTGAGTACAGACATGAAGCTCTAAAAGCTGCGATTACATTGTTTGAACGAGCTGATATTCCGTTTCACTTAAGTTGCTATACGGAAGAAATAAAAAATGAAGTACTTCAACTGTTTCCGGATCTGCAAGTTATCGAAATTCGTGATGGATTTGACTATATATATGAGAAGGAAAAGATAATTACATTATCAGGAAAGAAGTTGCAGAAACGCAGAAATCACTTGAATTACTTTGTTAAAAATTATGAACATCGTGTTGAGTTCTGTGATATTAAAGATTATCTTGATGAGTGCACATCTTTTCTATCTAATTGGAAAAGTGACATGAAAGATGAGTTTTTTCAAAATGAGAGGATGGGAACGGAGTATCTGTTAACCCATTTTCATCTGTTTCCCGCTTGGGGAGCATGTTTGCTTATTGATGGGAAGGTAGAAGGATTTATCATTGGTTCGTATGCAAATGAAGATATGATTCAGTTGAATGTTGAAAAGGCCAATGATGAGTATAGAGGAATTTATCAATATCTTGAACGGGAGTTTCTGAAGAGTTGTAATATGAATGTGAAATGGGTAAATCGTGAAGATGATATGGGGTATGAGAACTTACGAAAAGCCAAAATGGCCAATCAACCAGAGTATTTCATTAAGAAATATGTAATGAGGGCAAGGTGATATGATGGTAGTTAAAGCAACAGAAGCATTAAAGCAAGAGATTTATTATCAATGGAAACAGGTGTTTTCGTTTGATGATCGAGGTTCGATTGATTTTTTCTTTCGTCACTATTTCAACGCCGATGACTGTTATGTGCTATTGAAAGACAATCAGATGGTCTCTGCACTCAATGTGTTTAAACATGACGTTATGTTTAATGATAAAAAGATTCGAGTTTCCTATTTGGTGGGAATATTTACAAGAGAGGAACATCAGGGTAAAGGGTACATGACGGAGCTACTACTCGAAGTTCTGGACTTCTTATCCCATCAAGATCTTTTTACTGTGTTGATGGCGTATCATCCATCACTCTATGAAGCTTTTGGTTTCAAAACGGTTATTTCAAGAAAGAAAGTCATGCTTACTCGTAACATGATACCTCAACTTTCAACCATGGGTATTACCTATCAGGTTTCCAATAGAGATTTATTAAGGATGTATCAGAAGTTTACGGCATATTTTACTGGTTATAAAGTTAGAGATGAAGCATATTTTGCTAAGATTAAACAAGATCTCGAGGCACAAAATGGGAAATTGGTAGCTTATCTGGAAAATGATCAGGTATTGGGGTATATGATGTATACACTACATACAACTCATATTGAAGTGAGTGAAATCGTCTATTTTAACTCGGATACACTGTATCGATTACTTAATTTTGCGGCTTCACTGAAGGATCGGATGGATGTTTATGTCAGTACAGCTGAAAATCTCGGCAAACTGTTTCCAAAGGCTGTTGTGGAAAATGTACCGTTTCTTATGGCTCGATTGAATGATGTTTCGTTATTTAACGAGCTTTATCAGGTGCACATTCATACCGTGCAGGAAGCGTTCTCCATGGCGGAAAGACCACTTTTTTTCCACGAATATCAATGAAAGCGATTGCATTCTATTGATAATGGATTCACAATTGACATTTAACATAGAAGATTTTATAATGGTAGTGTGTCAAAAGGAGGACTAAAAATGACAGTTAAAGTTGCTATTAATGGATTTGGTCGTATCGGTCGTTTAGCATTCCGCTATATGTTCGGTTCAAGCGAATTCGACATCGTCGCGATTAATGATTTGACAGATGCTCAGACATTGGCTCATTTATTGAAGTATGATTCAGCACAAGGACGTTTCGACAAAGAAGTATCATACACTGATTCCGGTATTGTTGTAGATGGTAAGGAATTGCGTGTTTACGCAGAGAAAAACCCTGCTGATTTACCTTGGAAAGAGTTAGGTGTTGATGTAGTCATCGAATGTACAGGTTTCTTTACATCGGATGTAAAAGCAAAAGCTCACATTGATGCTGGTGCAAGAAAAGTAATTATCTCTGCTCCTGCTACAGGTGATGTTAAAACAGTTGTTTACAATGTTAACCACGATATTCTTGATGGTAGCGAAACCATCGTATCTGGTGCTTCATGTACAACAAACTGCTTGGCTCCAATGGCAAAAACATTGAATGATGCTTTTGGTATCGTTAGTGGTTCAATGACAACCATTCACGCGTACACAAACGATCAAAATACATTAGATGCTCCTCATGCGAAGAAAGATCTTCGTCGTGCTCGTGCAGCAGCTGCTAACATCGTTCCTAACTCAACAGGTGCCGCGAAGGCCATCGGTCTTGTAGTTCCTGAGCTAAAAGGAAAACTTGATGGTGGTGCACAACGCGTTCCTGTAATCACTGGTTCATTGACTGAACTTGTTGCTGTTGTGGAAAAAGATGCAACAGTTGAGTCAGTAAATGCAGCTATGAAAGCAGCAGCTAATGAATCCTTCGGTTATACTGAAGAACCTCTAGTATCAACAGATATTATTGGAATTAGCTTTGGTTCATTGTTTGATGCTACTCAAACAAAAGTTATCTCTGTTGGTGGTGTAAACCTTGTTAAGGTTGCGGCATGGTATGATAATGAAGCTTCATATACATACCAATTAGTACGTACTGCTAAATACGTAGCTTCAAAGTTTTAATGAATTGAGCGAGTCATCTCGCTCTTTTTTTATTTTTACATTTTAAAATTTTTAGTCTTGCCATAGGGCTTTTATGTTGTTATACTTTAGGAAACCGATGATAGAGATAAGTAATTTATTGAAACCTACAAAGAGAGGGTCGACGTGCTGAAAGACCTTGGGTACCATAAGTGAAATGCACTCTTGAGGGATTTTTGGAACTAAGTACAAGAATACGCAGCCAGCGTTAACGGTAACACTTTATTAAGGAAGAGTGGATTATCGCAACCATCAGCGTCTCTTGTACAAGAGGCGTTTTTTATACTGTAAGGAGGATGATTATGAAGATATTTAATACATTGACGAATCGAACTGAAGAGTTTACCCCAATAAAAGAAAATCAGGTTTCGATGTATGTCTGTGGACCAACCGTCTATAATCACGCACACATTGGAAACGCCAGACCGATTATTGTTTTCGATACACTGCGTAGAGTTTTTGAGTTTTTGGGGTATCAGGTGAAGTTTGTTTCCAACTATACCGATGTGGATGACAAGATTATTGCCACAGCGATTGCGGAAGGCGTTGATGAATCAAAAATTACGGAACGATATATTGAGGCGTATCAGAAAGTACGTGAAAGGTTAAATTCAAAAAATCCAGCAGCAACTCCAAAGGTGACTGAGTCGATGGAGGATATCATGGGTTTTATCTCTGCTCTAATTGAAGCTGAGGCGGCTTATGTGGTTGATGGCAACGTCTATTTCCGTGTGACACGCGTAAATAGTTATGGGCAGTTATCAAATCAAAAAGTTGAAGATCTTCTGGTTGGTGCCCGAATTGAAGAGAATTTTGGAAAAGAAAACCCACTTGACTTTACTCTGTGGAAAAAAACTGAAACAGGTGTCAAATGGGAATCTCCATGGTCTATGGGTCGTCCGGGATGGCATACAGAATGTGTCGTTATGATTGAGAAGGAGTTTGGTGGTCAGATGATTGATATTCATGGTGGTGGAATGGATTTGAAATTCCCTCATCACGAAAATGAGATCGCCCAGTCACTGGTTCTTCACCATCATCCGATTGCAACGTATTGGATGCATAATGGAATGCTTAATATTGATGGAGAGAAAATGAGTAAATCGCTTGGGAATGTTCTTTGGGCAAAGGATGTGCTTGACTCATTGGGTGGTGACATAGTTCGCTGGCTTATGTTAAGTGCGCATTATCGTGCTCCGTTGAATATCAATGAAGAAACCATTGAACAGTCGAAAGCTGAGCTTGCGAAAGTGACAAATGTACTAAAACAAGCATATGTAAAGTTAGCGTTGACTCAAAAGAAACTTCCTGAATTTTCTGAAACACAACTGCTACAAGAGTTTAAAGAAGCGGTATCCGATGATTTAAACACTCCCAATGCAATTATGCAGATATTTGAGATTGTGAAATTGCTGAATCAGCGGTTACGTGTCCGTGAAATTTCGATTGAACAGGTACATAACTGTGTCGTTGCTTTAGAAACGATGCTTGATGTATTGGGGATCAGGTATCAAAGAATTGAGTTAAGTCAAGAGGACATAGACGTATATAGTTTGTGGAATCAGGCGAAATCGGAGAAAAGGTTTGATGATGCGGATCAATATCGTGCCCAACTTGTCCAAAGAGGTATTCTATGAATACTATGACAGGTGGAGTTTTAGCATATATTGGTGATGCTGTACTTTCTCTTCAGGTCCGGGAGTATTTGGTCAGCCGTGGGTTTACCAAATCGAAGGATCTGCAAAAAATGAGTGAAGTGTTTGTAAGTGCAAATGGTCAGGCTGAATTTGCGCGTTACTTATTGGAAGAGGTAGCTTTGTCTTCAGAAGAATTGGATATATTTCGTCGGGGCAGAAATCATAAGTCTGATACTGTTCCAAAGAATTCGGATGTCCTTTCTTATCGACTGGCTACAGGACTTGAGGCTCTGTGGGGTTACTATTACGTAGAGAAAAAAGAGCAACGCTTGGAACAAATGTGGGACAAATTTAAGACATTTGTGGAGGTGAATTATGGCACAATATATTTACGGTAAAAACACAGTTCTTTTAAGACTCCAAAACGGAGCGTCAATTCAGAAACTGTTTCTACTCGAAAACAGCAAATGGACAGATGTTATGGCCTTGGCGAAACAGTCAGCAACTCCCATAGCTTTTGTATCACGGGCTGCTTTAGATAAAATGGTTAATGGTAACCACCAGGGTATCGTTGCCCAAGTAGAAGAATATCGGTATTTCTCCGTCGAAGAAATGTTAGCATCAATCGATTCAAACAAGCAGCCGCTGCTTGTGATGTGCGATGGTCTTGAGGACCCGCATAATCTTGGTGCCATATTGCGCACAGCAGATGCTGTTGGCGTAGATGGGATTATAATTGGAAAACACCGAGCTGTAGGACTTACACCGACAGTCGCAAAGGTATCGACTGGAGCGATTGAGACGGTTAAGGTTTCGCAGGTAACGAACCTAACTCAAACACTTGAAGACCTTAAGAAAAAGGGATTTTGGGTGTGTGGAGCAGATAGTGAGAAAGCAATGGACTACCGTCAGGCGGATTTTAATGTTCCTTTGGTATTAGTCATCGGATCAGAAGGATTTGGTCTTTCGAAGTTAGTAAAGAAGCACTGTGATTTTACAGTAAAGCTTCCGATGGTCGGGAAGGTGACTTCTCTGAATGCTTCCGTTGCTACGGGAATTCTCTTATATCAAATTTATTCTAATCGTCATCCGCACAGCAATTAGAAAGAGAACTAAAAGTGATTGATTTTTTCAATGAAAATGAACTTCTGTACCTTATCCGCAACAATGATGATGAGGCATTCGAACGATTAATGGAGTATTACCATAGAGTGATCTGGGCAATTGCCCATGAGTTCGGTTCAGCCGGTAGATTCTATGGCATATCACCTGATGATATGTATCAAGAGGGAGCGTTGGGTCTTTTCGAGGCAATTGATCGGTTCAACGAAATCTTGAATGTACCGTTTAGAAGTTTTGCACGAGTATGTATTGAACGAAATATTCGATCGCTTATTCGCAAGCATCGGGGATTATCTTATGGAATTATTTCGAGAAGTGTATCTTTGGATATGCCCGTTGGTGAAGATGATGGCCTTTATCTAAAGGATACAATTGCTAATAATTATCAGATGTATGACCCAGTGTTTTATACGGAATATAAGGAGAAAGAGAGAATTTTGCTGGAAAAGTGTGACCAGTTCTCTCGTTTTGAGAAAAGAGTATTTAAGTTAAGAAATTTAGGGTATTCATATGCAGAGATTGGTGAACAACTAAACATCTCTGCTAAAGCAGTGGATAATGCGCTCCAGAGAATTAAGAAGAAACTAGTATCTTTGTTTGACTAAATAATCGCTTTGTGATAGAGTTATAACGCAATGAAAGCGAGTTGATGAAAATGGCAGAAAAAAGTGATAAAGTCATATTGACCTGCACCGTATGTTTGTCTAGAAATTATTCGACTCGACGAAACAAAAAAACTCACAGTGAGCGATTGGAACTTTCAAAATTCTGCAAACGATGCAACGCTCATACCGTGCATAAGGAAACGAAATAGGAGGTTATTTTATGAAATGGTTTAGTATTGAAGGAATTACAACAGAAATTAAACGCGTTCGCTGGCCGAAGCAAAAGGATCTGGTTCATGATTCCGTGACGGTGATTATCTTTACAGTTGCGTTTGGTATATTCTTTGTGGTAGCCGAAGCTCTAGTGGCTGTATTCTTGAAAGCGATTGGAATTTAGTATGTCAGAAGAAAAACTGTGGTATGTAGTCAATACATATGCTGGACATGAAAACCGTGTAAAAGAAAACTTGCAACGTCGAGTTGAAACCATGGGAATTGAAGATAACCTATTTCGAATCTTAGTTGCGGAAGAAAAAGAACTTGAATACAAGAATGGGAAAAAAGTTGAAAAGATGAGAAATCTTTTCCCAGGATATTTGTTTGTCGAGATGATTATGACAGATGAAGCTTGGTATATTGTTCGGAATACGCCGGGCGTTACAGGATTTATTGGGTCATCGGGTGGTGGAGCGAAACCATTCCCTGTTTCACCTGAAGAAATTGAATCAATTTTACGTCGCATGGGTATGAGTGATCGGAAAGTTGTCGTTAACTTTGGTGTTGGCGATCGTGTTCGTATTACAAATGGTCCGTTTGCCGGAATTGAGGGTGTAGTAGATAATATGCATGATGATGCGCAAACCGCGATGGTTCTTACCATTCTGTTTGGTCGTGAAACTCCAACTGAAATTGCGTACATCGATTTAGACAAAGTAGAATAAAGCCGTCTTGTTACGGCTTTTTTTGGCTCATAAAGGAGGAATGAATCATGAACTCACTTAAAAACTTTCTTTATCAGAAGGCAACACTTAGTGTCTTGTCGTATCTTACAAAACACAAAAGACAATCATTTACTGTGGCTGAAATTGCGGAGGCTGTGCTCATGTCTGAATCTCAGGTAAAGAGTATACTTGAAGATTTTTGTCAAAGAGGAATTATTGAATGCCAGATTCTAGATCAAACGAATCGGTTTATGCTCCAGGAAGAGCTAATGTATGTTCAAGCCTTCCGCTTATTTGAGGATGCCATTGAATTGAACGCACTTGTTCAGGCAATAAAAGACAGAACACGCAAAATAGTTCTGTTGGATCATAGAAATCCAAACGAAGGGAAATATGCCTCAAAGATTTCTGTGTTCATTCAGATGGACCAGGAAAATCATAAATATATTTATGATGCAATCAAAAATCTCCCCATGGAGCGTGAGATTGATCCGATTGTGATGAGTACTTCCGAGATATTGAAATTGTCAGTTGAAGATACCAAGAGATTTGCGGAGCTTAACTCTGGAATTGTTCTTTGGGAGAAGTGAAAAATATTGACGAAATCCGAATAATCAGTTACAATTAAATTCGCCACTTCTTGTGGTGAGTTTTTTCTTTGCGTGGGAGGATGTGCAACCATCCAACAACCACTGCACAGACAATCAATTAAAGGAGGAATGTTTGTGAGTAAAAAAGTTGCAAAAGTTGTTAAGCTCCAATTCCCTGCTGGGGGAGCACGCCCAGGTCCGGCTTTAGCTGGCGCTGGCATCAACATGCCACAATTCTGCACCGCATTTAACGATGCGACAAGAGAACGCGCAGGAGATATCGTACCGGTTATCATTACTGCGTTTGAAGACAAATCGTTTACGTTTGTCTTAAAGACAACACCTGCTTCCGTGTTGTTAAAGAAAGCCGCTAAAGTTAAGAGCGGTTCAGCTAATGCAAAAACAACAAAAGTTGGTTCAATAACTGTTGACCAATTACGTGAAATTGCAGAGTACAAAATGCCAGATTTAAATGCAAATGATGTTGAGGGTGCTATGCGTATTGTCGCTGGTACTGCGAAAAACATGGGCATTAAAATCGATGGCATGGATGTTTAAGAGGTGACTTATGGCAAAACATGGTAAAAAATACGTTGAAGCATTAGCCAAAGTTGATCGCACTAAGCAATATAGTGTGAGTGAAGCAATCAACTTAGCGAAAGAAATTAATTTTGTAAAATTTGATCCTACAGTGGAAGTATCCTTCCGCTTAAATGTAGACCCTCGTCATGCGGACCAACAAATCCGTGGTGCGATGGTTCTTCCTCATGGTACTGGTCGTAGCCAAAAGGTTTTGGTTATTACTCAAGGTCCTAAGGAAAAAGAAGCTCAAGATGCAGGAGCAGATTTTGTCGGTGGAAAAGAAATTCTTGAACAAATCAAGGGTGGATGGTTCGATTTCGACATTATCGTTGCTACTCCAGACATGATGGGTGAACTTGGTAAACTGGGTAAATTGTTAGGTCCTAAGGGCTTAATGCCAAACCCAAAAACAGGTACAGTGACGATGGATGTTGCTAAGGCAATTTCCGAAATCAAAAAAGGTAAAGTTCAATACCGCGTTGACAAAGAGGGTAACATCAACGTCATGATCGGGAAATTATCTTTTAATGAAGAGCAATTGGCAGAAAACTTCAAAGCTATCTATGATGTGATTCTACGTGCTCGCCCAGCTGCTGTTAAAGGAACATACATGAAGAATGTTGTCCTTTCAACAACAATGGGTCCTGGTATCCGCGTAACCGGCGAATAAAACACTGACCAATCCGAAAGGGTTGGTCTTTTATTGCCGTTATAGTTGACAAAAATCTGAATTGTGGTAATATAGTCATGTTATCAATATACCCTAGACAGCAACGGCCAAGTGGCTTAATCATGTTGCCGAGGTAAAAAGACATAAAAAACTCTTTTTGCTCGCCCCTGTTTAGGTTCGAGCAAATTTTTGTTTATTGGTATATTGTTACATCGTCACAGGAGGTGAAGAAAGATATGAACCAATCGATACTCGATCAAAAGGTTGCGGTAGTCAATGAAATTTCTGAGAAATTCAGTGGAAACCAATCCAGTGTTGTTGTCGAATATCGCGGCCTGTCCGTTGGACAAGTAACAGAATTGCGTCGTAAGCTTCGCGATGAAGGTGTTGAGTTGAAAGTATACAAAAACTCAATGGCTCAACGTGCTGCTGCTCAATCCGGTTATGAAGAATTGGTTGCCGAGCTCGTCGGACCAAATGCAATCGCATTTAGTCAGGATGCTGTAGCACCAAGCCGTATTCTTTCAACATTCGCTATCAAAAATAAGGCATTAGTCTTAAAAGGTGGTATTGTTGAAGGTAAAGTCGTCAATGCAGACATGATCAAGGAACTTGCGAAACTACCAAACAAGGATGGCATGATTTCCATGTTGTTAGGTATGTTCCAATCCCCAGTACGCAATTTTGCGTATGCTGTTAAACAAATCGCTGATCAGCGTGAAGAAAATTAATCAAGGAGGAAAATTAAAATGGCAAAATTAACTGCACAAGAAGTTATTTCTTCTCTAAAAGAAATGACAATTCTAGAACTTAATGAATTAGTAAAAGCAATCGAAGAAGAATTTGGTGTTACCGCTGCGGCCCCAGTAGCTGCTGGTGCTGCTGTTGTTGTGGATGCAGGTCCTGCTGAACCAACAGAAGTTAGCGTATTCTTGAAAGAAGTTGGCGCAAGCAAAGTAGGTGTTATCAAGGCTGTACGTGAAATCACAGGTCTTGGTTTAGTTGAAGCTAAGGGCTTAGTTGATAAAGCTCCAATTGCTATCAAAGAAAACATTACTCCAGAAGCAGCTGAAGAAATCAAAACAAAATTAATGGAAGCAGGAGCTGTTGTCGAAGTTAAGTAACAACCACTGTCCATCGTTGCATAAGTAGCAAGTGTTGGAGGTGACGCTGTGAGCCATTATTTTACAGATAACCAAAATGTCCCACACGACCGGAAGGAATTCTCTTTCCGGTTTTTGGGCGTTGACGTAAAACTGTTAACAGACTCAGGTGTCTTTTCAAAAGACCATCTTGATCCAGGAAGCGAATTACTAATCCGATATCTTTATTCACAGTCGTTGACAGGGCGCTTTGGGGATGTTGGGTGTGGGTATGGACCCATAGGAATTATTCTAAAAAAACTTGTGCCTTCACTGGATGTAGTCATGTTCGATGTGAACTCAAGGGCTGTTCATTTAGCTCAAGAGAATGCCAAGTTAAATGGAGTAGACGTTTCTGTGGTTGTATCCAATGGATTCGAGGCAATTGAAGGTCAATTTGATGCTATTGCACTGAATCCTCCGATACGTGCGGGAAAAGAAGTGATATATTCATTGTTTGAACAGGCACATCAGCGCCTTGTTTCAGGCGGTAAATTTCTGATTGTTATTCGGAAACAGCATGGTGCTCAAAGCGCGGCGAACAAACTGAGCGAAATCTTCGGAAATTGCGATCGTTTAGGCCGAAATCAAGGATATCATGTCTATATGTCCATAAAATCTTGACAACTTGACAAAGCTTTGATATTATAATAAATTGCATAATATTAAAAAATTAAGATGGGGTAAAATGCCTTTTTTGGCGTTATGCCCTCGCAGAAAGGATGGCGTGCATGGAAAAAAATCAATCTTATCGTTTAGTTCAAATGGGTAAGAAAGCAGTTCGAAGAGACTATTCAAAGGTCAGCGGCGAATTGGATCTACCAAATCTTGTTGAAATACAAACGGATTCGTTCGAATGGTTCCAACAAGAAGGAATGAAAGAAGTTTTTGAAGAAATCTACCCTATTTCGAACTATAACGAGAATATTCGATTGAAATTTATGGATTATGAGTTTGGAACGCCAAAATACTCAGTCAACGAATGTAAGATTCGTGAAGCAAATTACGCAGCCCCTATCAAGGCAAAAATGGAACTGGAAATCGATGATCCATCCACAGGTGAGCGTATCATTAAGCATGAAGAAGTCTTCCTAGGGGATTTCCCACTTATGACAGATTCAGGTACCTTTATTATTAACGGTGCTGAACGTGTTATTGTTTCTCAAATTGTTCGTTCCCCAGGAGCTTACTTTGAAATCGGAACTGAAGATAAAACCGGGAAAGAATTGTATCAATCTGAGTTAATTCCAAGTCGTGGTACATGGTTGGAGTTTATGTCAGATGGTAAGAAGCAGGCGTTAGGACGTATATTGAATATGCGTGTAGATCGCAAGCGTAAGATTCTTTCTACCATATTGTTTAAAGCGGTTGGACTTTCATTAAATATTGAAAAAGGTGAAGATGCCTTTGAAACTTCAACATTTAAAACGTTCCTATCGTCTTTTGGACTTTCGGTTAATGAAGAAATTGAAGTTGTCAATGAACAACGCGAGTTTTTGAATCTTTACTTATTGATGTATTCTGCATTCTTTGGTAACTACGAAGAACTGGCAAACACATTGGTAGCTGATAAGGTCAAGACATCAACTGAAGCATTGCTTTCAATTTATGAGAATCAGCGTTCAGATGAAGTTCCTACAATTGAAGGGTCAATCAATTTAATGAATGCGAAGTTCTTTGATCACCGCCGTTACGACCTGACGAAAACAGGTCGATATAAACTGAAGAAAAAACTGTCGGTTGCTAATCGTATTGAAAATACACGCTTGGCACATGACATCTTAGATAATAACCAAAACATTTTAATGCCTGCCGGAACATTGGTGACTCGTAAAGAGCGCAATGAACTTCGTGCTGCATTAGCGAAGGGCATGCATATGACTGCTCTTCCATTCAACCATTTATTTTCACATCCGGACGTTGTTGTCGTTCCTTCGGATTACAAACATGCCCTCATTGGACGTGTGTTGGCTCAGAATATTGAAACTGAAACCATTGCACTTTCCAAAGGAACTGTATTGACTCCCAAAGATGTTGTTTTATTGTCAACGTCTGTAGATGAAGTGTCTATTTATGGTGGAATTTTTGCGAAAGCAGTGAAGCTTGATTCGACAAACCTTCAATCTGTCTTGAATTATGGTCAACGTCTATTTAAATTAGGCCGTCTAACTGTAAACGATGATGATGTAACACACAATGATGAACTCATTGCAAATCGTTATATTGCGGATGAGCATATTTATGATTTGACTTCAGCTCAAGTTGACGTTTTAAAGAAATTGGTTGCGAATGAAGAAGTCACAGCTTGGCTGGTTGGTACAGCGATTCAGGAAGTTTCCGTTCGTTTGGATGTGACTGATGCATCAACCATTAAGGTACTGGGTGTAGATCCACTGGCTCAAGCAAAAACAGTGACCATCTCCGATATGTATGCCACCTACTCCTATCAACTGAATATGATGGATGGTGTGGGTGATGTGGATGATATTGACCAACTGGGAAATCGCCGTGTACGTACCGTTGGTGAACTGATTCAAAACCAGTTCCGTATTGGACTATCCCGTATGGAACGTGTTGTTAAGGAGAGAATGTCGATTTCCGAAACATCAACACTGACACCAAAAAATCTGACGAACATTCGTCCGTTGACAGCAGCTGTCAAGGAGTTCTTCTCATCTTCTCAGTTGTCACAATTTATGGACCAAACAAATCCATTAGCTGAACTAACAAACAAACGCCGTATTTCTGCTTTAGGTCCGGGTGGATTAACCCGTGAACGTGCAGGGTATGAGGTGCGTGACGTACACAGTTCTCACTATGGCCGTATTTGTCCGATTGAAACACCTGAAGGTCCAAACATTGGTCTTATTTCCAATTTGACTTCTTATGGTAAAGTCAATGAGTTTGGATTTATTCAAACACCATACCGTCTGGTTAAATCAGGAGGAATTGTAACAGAAGATGTTATCTACCTTTCTGCTGATGATGAACTGGATTATGTTATTGCTCAGGCAAACGAAGTTGTGGATGGGGTTCTGGTTAATGATCAGGTCGTTGTCCGCTACCAAGGTGAAAATATTCTAGCTGATGCAAACACCGTTGAACTTGTGGACGTCAGTCCAAAACAGATTGTATCTGTTGCGACAGCTGCGATTCCGTTCTTGGAAAATGACGATGCTTCCCGTGCTCTTATGGGCGCAAACATGCAACGTCAGGCAATTCCTCTTCTAAAACCTAACTCTCCATATGTCGGTACGGGTATTGAATACCGTGTCGCAAAGGACTCAGGTAGTGCGGTGATTGCTCAGGAAGATGGAATGATTACTTATGTGGATGGTTCCAAGATCGTTATTTCAAATGAAGATGGTGAAAATGTTTATCAACTTCAAAAATTCCGTCGTTCCAATCAAGGAACATGCATTAATCAGGTGCCAATCGTTAAGAAAGGCGAATCAGTCAGCAAGGGCGATGTTCTTGCGGATGGACCTGCGATGCAAAATGGTGAACTGGCTCTTGGACAGAACGTAACCATCGCGTTTATGACTTGGTATGGGTACAACTATGAAGATGCTATCATTATGTCGGAACGTCTTGTTAAGGAAGATGTTTATACTTCAATCCATATTGAAGAATATGATATTGAGATTCGTGATACAAAATTAGGTCCTGAAGAAATTACTCGTGATATTCCAAACGTAAGCGAAAATGCATGTCGTCATCTTGATGCACGCGGAATTGTTATGGTTGGTGCTGAGGTTAAAGAAGGTGATATCCTTGTTGGTAAGGTGACACCAAAAGGCCAAAGCGAAATTTCTCCAGAAGAAAAACTACTCTTAGCTATCTTTGGTGAGAAATCTCGTGAAGTTCGCGACAACTCATTGAAAGTTCCTCATGGTGGTAGTGGGATTGTTCAATCCGTGCGTATATTCTCACGCGATGAAGGACATGATCTTCCTCCAGGAGTGAATGAAGTTGTTAAGGTATACATTGTTCAAAAACGGAAAATTTCCGAAGGGGACAAAATGGCTGGTCGACATGGTAATAAAGGGGTTATTTCAAAAATCCTACCAATTGAAGATATGCCGTTTTTACCTGATGGAACACAAGTTGACATTATGTTAAACCCATTTGGGGTGCCTTCTCGTATGAATATTGGGCAAGTGCTTGAGATTCATTTGGGTATGGCTGCGAAGAAACTTGGTGTCAAGTTTGCGACACCTGTATTTGATGGTATCGACAACGATGATTTAAAAGAAATTATGAGAGAAGCTGAAGTCAATGATGATGGAAAGACAACTCTTTATGATGGCCGTACAGGTGAACCGTTCGATGAGCGAATCGCTGTCGGTGTTATGTATATGATTAAACTGGCGCACATGGTTGATGATAAACTGCATGCTCGTGCTACCGGTCCTTACTCTCTTGTAACACAACAACCATTGGGTGGTAAAGCTCAAAATGGTGGTCAACGTTTCGGGGAAATGGAAGTTTGGGCTCTTGAAGCCTATGGTGCTGCACATGCCTTACAGGAAATTTTGACAATTAAGTCAGATGACATTGTGGGTCGTACAAAAACGTATGAAGCGATTATTAAAGGTAAGGACATTCCTGAACCAAGTGTTCCTGAATCGTTCAGAGTCTTGAAACATGAGTTACAGGCTTTGGGTATTGATGTCAAACTCCTTGATGAAATGGGTTCAGAAATCGATATGAAGAAGATTGAAACAGAAGAAATCGCTGTGATTTCAGATATTGAACTTTCTGATGTGGAATATGAAGCTACATTGGAAGTAGATGAAGAAGATGTTGAGGAAGCTGCAGTCGTCGGATTCGATGAATACGACATGTAAAAAGGAGGCCAACACATGAGTATAAACAATTTTGCCTCGATTCAAATCGGTTTGGCATCACCAGAAAGAATCAGAGAATGGTCTTTCGGTGAGGTTCGTAAACCTGAAACGATTAACTATCGTTCTCAAAAACCAGAACGTGATGGATTGTTTTGTGAGAAAATTTTTGGTCCATCCAAAGACTGGGAATGTTATTGTGGAAAGTATAAGAAAGTACGTTACAAGGGAGTCGTTTGTGATCGTTGTGGCGTAGAAATTACAAAATCATCGGTACGCCGTGAGCGCATGGGTCATATTGAACTAGCGGCTCCGGTGGCCCACATCTGGTATCTACGTGGAATACCTTCACGCATGAGCCTGCTTTTGAATATTACACCAAAAGCACTCGAAGAAGTTGTATACTTCGTCTCTTGGGTTGTAACTGATCCGATGGACACTCCATTGGACTATAAGCAAGTGATTTCAGAGCGTGAGTTCCGTGAGTATACAGCAATGTATGGTCCAGGTTCATTTATTGCTCAAACAGGTGCTGAAGCGGTTAAGACACTGCTTGAAAAAGTTGACCTTGATGCTGAGCACAAAGATGTGCAACGTGAACTCGAAGATGCACAAAATGAAAAACGCAAAAAATTGATCAAACGATTGGAAACGATTGAAGCATTCCGCAACTCGGATAACCAGCCTGAATGGATGGTCGTGACGATGTTACCGGTTATTCCACCTGATTTACGTCCGATGTTACAGTTGGATGGTGGCCGTTTTGCAACAAGTGACTTGAATGACTTGTATCGTCGTGTTATTACACGTAACAATCGTTTGCGCAAGTTACTTGAACTTGGCACACCGGCTATTATTGTTCAAAATGAAAAGCGTATGTTACAGGAAGCTGTAGATGCACTGATTGACAATGGTCGCCGTTCCAAACCAATTACTGGTGCGGGTGGACGTGCACTTAAATCTCTTTCGCATAGTTTGAAGGGAAAACAAGGCCGTTTCCGTCAGAACCTTCTAGGAAAACGTGTTGACTTCTCAGGTCGTTCCGTTATTGCGGTTGGACCGGATTTGAAAATGTTTGAATGTGGAATTCCACGTGAAATGGCAATTCAACTCTTTAAACCGTTTGTTATTAATGAAATCGTTTCTCGCGGAATTGCAGGAAATCCAAAAACAGCAGAAAAACTGATCGATCGTCAGGATAGTCGTGCATGGGATATCGTTGAGGATGTTATTTCAAACCATCCTGTATTACTTAACCGTGCGCCAACCCTACATAGATTAGGGATTCAGGCATTCTTCCCAAAACTTGTGGAGGGAAGAGCCATTCGTCTTCACCCGCTTGTGACTCCAGCGTTTAACGCGGACTTTGATGGTGACCAAATGGCTGTTCACGTTCCTCTTTCTGAAGAGGCTCGTGCCGAAGCTGAAATCCTTATGCTTGGTTCCAATAATATCCTTGGTCCAAAAGATGGTAAACCAATCGTTACTCCTTCTCAGGACATGGTTCTTGGAAACTTCTATTTGAACATGGAAGAAAAAGCTGAAGAATTTGAAGAAAAAGCTCAACTCATTGAGTTGTTGGGTGATGAGGATACAGCTGAAGTTTGGCGTAGATATGGCCAAAGTGAAGGTCGTGTCTTCAAGTCGGTGAACGAAGCGTTACTTGCCTATGAGAATAAGATGATTCATTTGCATACGCGTATTGTTCTACGTGCTTCAAGTTTAAGTAAAGATTTGTTTACTGAAAAGCAAAATAGTATGTATCTAGTTACAACTGTTGGGAAATTGATCTTTAATGACATGTTCCCAACTGACTTCCCTTATCTAAATGAAGTCACTGCTGGCAATTTCGTTAACACTCCGGATAAATACTTTATTGAACCGGGAGCTAACATCAAAGAAGTTGTGGCTGCTATGCCATTGGCTCCAGATTTCAAGAAAAAGGATCTGGGATTGGTTATTGCTGAAATCTTCAAACGTTACAGTACGAAGAAAACATCAGAAATTCTGGATGAAATCAAAGACCTTGGATTCAAATATTCAACCATCGCAGGTATGACCGTATCTCTTGCGGATATTAACGTTGCACCGAATAAAGCGAAGTTCGTTGAAGAAGGTAAGGAAAAAGCAGCAAATCTGATGAAACTATATCGTCGTGGACGACTAACTGCTCGTGAGTGGGAACGCCATCTAACCGGAATCTGGGATGATATTAAGAATCGTATTGGGGATGAGTTGATGGAAAACCTTCCTCGTAAAAATCCAATTAACATGATGGCTGTGTCTGGTGCTCGTGGTAATCGCTCTCACTTTACTCAATTAGCGGGTATGCGTGGACTTATGGCGAAGCCTACACAATCAAAATCGAAAAAGGAATACCAATCAAGTATTATTGAAGTTCCTATCTACTCTTCTTTCCGTGAAGGTCTAAACGTATCTGAGTTCTTTATCTCGACTCACGGTGTGCGTAAAGGATTGACGGATACTGCGCTTAAAACCGCGGAATCAGGATACCTCACACGTCGTCTTGTGGATGTGGCTCAGGATGTTATTATCAATGATGAAGATTGTGGAACTGATCGCGGTTACTATGTTACAGAAATCGTGGATCGTAAGACAAATTCTGTCATTGAAGGCTTGTTTGATCGCTTAGTCGGTCGATATAGCAAGGAAACCGTGATACATCCTGTAACTAAGGAAGTACTGATTGAAGAAGATGAGTTCATCGATGATGAAACTGCGAAGAAAATTGTGGATGCCGGCATTTCCGATATGCACATTCGCAATGTGTTTACATGTGATTCCACTTATGGTATTTGTAAGAAATGTTATGGTCGAAATATGGCTACGGGTAAAATCGTTGAAGTTGGTGAAGCTGTTGGTATTATGGCAGCTCAATCCATCGGTGAACCTGGTACTCAGTTGACCATGCGTACGTTCCATACTGGTGGAGTTGCGGCAGCAGAAGGTCAGGATATTACTCAAGGTCTTCCTCGTGTAGAAGAATTGTTTGAAGCTCGTTCGCCTAAGGGTGCGGCCGTGCTGTCTAAAATCGATGGTACAATTACGGACATTATTGAGGCAGAGGGCAACATTAAGATGAAGATTGTGGTTTCAAATGAAAAAGAAAGTATTGAACATGACGTTGAT
>ERZ869909.575-NODE-575-length-39975-cov-7.727355_pt1 | contig 39975 bp, 25 predicted proteins | sample MGYA00520892_ERZ869909 | MGnify/ENA primary metagenome ERZ869909 (study PRJEB32215, sample SAMEA104723947) | bioreactor metagenome | biome: bioreactor; feature: anaerobic bioreactor; material: water | place: China | collected 2015-03-12 ...
CCCACCACAACTCACGCCCTTTGTCGATCCAGTACCTCGACGATCCTGTGATCGCGACTTCTGGGCGCCTGCACTAGCGATCGAGGGGTCTTGATAGGGACCCTCGCTCCCCGCACGAGCCATGTACTCCCACTCCGCCTCCGTGGGCAGACGGAAGCCAATGCACTCGCCCTCGGTGAAGTACCACTTCACACCGCCACCAAAGTCGGGATCGATCGCCTCGGTCACGAGATCCGGAAAGCCGATCCCACAGTCCAAGGTTCCGCGAGCGGCGTCGCCGGTGCATGTGAGATCGGAGAAGTCGTAGCAAGGCGGCAGCGCCGCCTCCTCGGAGAGCGCGTTCGCGAAGGCAAGCGCGCTCCACCACGACACCCTGTTGACAGGGCACTGATCACCGCAGTCCCTATCTTGAGAGGGATCCGTGCCCATCACCCGGCGCCACTCCGCGACCGTGACCTCCGTGCGCCCGGCCGTGAAGCTCTTGGTCAGCGTAATCTCACGCTGTGGCTCGTCGTCTCCACGCCCGCTCTCCGTCTCTGGCGAACCCATCAGGAAGCTGCCCGATGGGATGTAGGCGGTGCCAGGCTGGACACACACGCCCTCACCAAGCTCTGACGCCTCACACCCCAGGCACTCCACGCACTCCCGGAAGTCCGTGCAAGCGTCCATCCCCACCCGGCAGCGCTCCGTGCGCACCGCGAACTCGCCTGTCTCGACCGAACGCACCAAACGGAAGCCAAAGAGCTGGTGGCGCTGGTTGGCGTCCGCCCCAACACGCGCCGACGCGCGCGCCCACTCCGGCCGCTCACGCCAGCTACCGCCACGCTGAACCCGACGCAGCACATGGTTGGGATCGCCATCCGCATCATCCGAGATGAGAGGCAACTCCATGTACAAGAGCTGACGCCCCCGATAGCCGTACACGGTCTGTTCAATCCAAACCTCTGCGTCACGATACACGTCCGCCATCCACTCACGAACGTTCCCCGCCATGTCGTAGAGCAGGTAGCCATTGGGCTCGAGCAGCGCCACGGGCTGCTTCTGGTCTGTGCTGCCGCAATGCCAGCCAGCACCCAGATCCCCCGGCTGCTCGTCGCAGGCCCGCGGGTTGCCGCTCAGGTCCCCGCCAGGGAAGGCCGTGGTGGAGCCACCACGGAAAGCGTGCTCCCACTCCAGCTCGCCAGGCAAGCGGTACCCGTCGCAGCCCGGGACATGGAAGGTGTCCCCATAGGTGGACCAGAGCGGAATCTCCGGAGAGCAGGTCATCTGACCGCGCTCGGGATCGCCCACGCAGTCGATCTCGCTGAGGTCATAACAGGGCGTCAGCCCTGCCGCCAAGGACCGGCGATTCGCGAACTCCAGCGCGCTCCACCACGTCACACGCTCCACAGGACAGTCCATACCGCACGCCACGTTCGCCGAGGCGCGGCGGTTGTTCATCAGCGCACGCCACTGACCCTCCGTCACCGGCGTGCGATCCATCAAGAAGCCCTGAGACAGAAGCACGTTTGAGCGATCGAACTCACGCCCCGCGCGCCGACCGTTCTCACGGGCCTCCGACCCCACCACCGCCCACCCAGGCGGGACGAAGCTCATCCCCGTCTCGGGCGTCACGTCCGCTGGGTAGCACTGGCTCAACACGCAGCGCGCCGATCGACACTGATCGTCGGTGCTGCAGAGGGCACCCAAGGGCAAGCTCTCACCCTCGTGGAAGGTCGTCGCGAGGGGTGCGCGCTCCGGTGCCGGCGTCCACATCACACCATCGCGCAGATCCACCGTCCACGGGTCCGCCAAGGGCAGCCCGCCACCGCCACCGCGATCCTCTCCCCCACAAGCCGCAACAAGGGCCAGAGCGCTCGCTCCGGCCCACGCGGTCCATCTCCAACCAGCACCTTGTCGCATCCCAAACCTCCATGCCAAGAAAGCGCATAGACCAAGGCGTGAGCACGCTCGACCCCACGTACAGCTTCGTCTCTAGACGGAACGCCACATCCGTGTGCGTTACCGCCCCCCCGATCGCACCCAAGGGAGCAATCCGGGGGGGACAGTACCGAAACACACATGGCCTCACAAGATTCATGGCATGACCTTCATCAGCGGCGCTCACCGACCCCAGCGCTGCAGAGCGCGTCCCTGCCGCGAGGACAACCCAAGGAAGGACCTCCCCCTCAGCGTGACCGCTAGGCCGCATGGCCTCCTCAGCCAAGGACGCCTCTCCCCTCCAGCGCGCAACCCTTGACCGCGCGCGCCGCGAGCCCGACAGCCCCATGCAGCGCTTGTGTCACCCCGCCGCGGACCCCATCGCACCCAAGACCCCCATGCCCTCACACCTCCCCAGCCTCGTCTTTGGGCTCGGCCGCTCCGGCCACGCCGTCCTCCGCGCCCTCCACCGACATCAACGGCCCGCCCTCTGGTTCGACGATCACCCCCGCCCGGAGGATCTCGCTCAGACCGCCGCGCAGGGAGCCCCCCCGTGGGATCCGAACGCCGCGCGCCGCCCTCTCCACGCCGTCTACGCCGCACCCGGTGTGCCCCTCGACCACCCGCTGCTCAACACGCTCCGAGACCAGGGAGCGACGATCAGCGGCGAGGCCGACCTCGCCGCTGAGCTGGCCTCCACACCGGTCATCGGAATCACGGGGACCGCAGGCAAGACCTCCGTGACACGCTTCGTCACCCACCTCCTCCAAGCCTGCGGGGTCCAGGCCCTCGCCGGTGGCAACATCGATCCGCCCCTCGTAGACGTCATCGAAGAGGCCCAGGTGGCGGTCGCCGAGCTGAGCAGCTTCCAGCTCGAGCGCACGCACCTCCTGCACCCCCGCGTCGCCGTGCTCCTCAACCTCGGCGTCGACCACGTCGACCGTCACGGCTCCGTCGAAGCCTACCACCACGCGAAGCTCCGCCTCCTTCAACACCTGACCCGCGACGATGTCCTCGTGCTGCCCGAGCAGGATCCGCTGGTTCACACCTTGGCCCACAGGTGCCCCGCCGCGCGAGTCACCTTCGCAGCGGGGACGAGCGCGCGGGAGACCAACCTCAACGCCGCCCGAGCAGCCTCGACGGCCTTCCTCCGCCTGCACGGGATCACCTTTGCTGAGCCTACACTCGACGACGCCATCGCCAGCGCCCCGGAGGTGTCCGGGCGCTTTCAATCCCTGGGCGCCCTCGGCCACCTGGAGGTCTTCGAAGACTCGATCGCCACCCGGGGCATCGCCGTAGAGGCCGCCCTGCGCGCCGCAGCGTCCCCCTGCGCTTGGATTCTCGGCGGCGTCGACAAGGGCGCTGACCTGCACGCCCTGCGCGCGACCGTCGCTGAGCGAGTCGGTCTGCTGATCGCGCTCGGCCGCGACGGCGCAGCCATGGTGCAGGCCTACCAAGACCTCGCCCCGCACGTCGTCATCGCCGCCACCGAGGGCGAGCACGCCCTGCGCGACGCCCTCAGCGCCGTCATGCGCCACCCGGCCGCGCCCACCCTCCGGAGCATCGTGCTCGCCCCCCTGGCGGCCTCCTTCGACCAATTCCCTCACTACCAGGCTCGCGCGGAGGCCTTTCGGAAGGTCGTGCGTGAAGCGCAAGCGCAGCGCGGGTTGTAGAGATCACGCCTAGGGATCGCAGGCGATGCGCCCGCCGCCTGCGCAGAGCCCTCAGCGCTCGTTCTTGGGGGTCGGCGCGGCGCGCTTGTAGGCCTTCCCCGAGCGCGTGATGACAAAATGCACCACCCCGGGCACGTGCTGCCCCAGCCAGGCGGCGATCTTGCCAAAGGCCGTGAAGGTGACCTCACGCTCACGCTGCGCCACTCGGTCGGCGATCAAGCGAGCGGCGCGCTCCGCCGTCCACATGAAACGACGCGGCCGGGGGTCGGGGCGGCTCTCGTCGAAGCGGCCCTGATTGTCCACCTGCGCGATCTCCGACTCAACGAAGCCCGGCTGAACCAGCGTGCAGCTCACGCCGCTGCCGTGCAGCTCCATAGCCAGCGTCTGGCCGATCGCTCGCACCGCGTACTTCGAGGCGTGGTAGGGCCCCGATCCAGGCGACGCGACCACGCCAGCGACACTCCCGATCAGCACCAGCGCGCCATGCGTCTCACGGAGCCGCGGGATGGCGTAGCGAGCGGTCTGCGCCAGTCCCACCACATTGACATCAAGCTGCCGGCGCCACGCGTCAGCGTCGACCGTCTCGATCCTTCCCGACACCGAGAACCCCGCGTTGGCGACCACGACATCAACCTTCCCCCAGGTCCGCGCCACAGCGTCCAGCGTCGCCTCGATCTCGCTCTCAACGGCAACATCGCAGGGGAAGACGGCTGCCCGGCCGCCGGCTTGGTGGATGGCGTCCGCCACCTCCTCCAGCCGGTCTCGGCGACGGCCGCTCAGCGCCAACATCGCCCCGCGCCCCGCCAGCTCGAGCGCCAGGGCCTTGCCAATGCCGCTCCCGGCGCCGGTGATCCACACCACTTTCCCAGGCCATGCGATTCGCTGTGCCATACCACCCTCCTGCGCGCTTCCCTCGCCCATCCAGCCGGCGTCCACCGCCCCGAGCCGCTGCGGTCCCCTCGATGCGTTGACCATCCCACGAGACCTGAGGGGGGATGGAACACCCCTGGTGCTTCCACCCATCCCAGGCCATCCGGCAACGCAGACACCACACCCTGCCCCCCTGCCACCAAGGCCGCCGGATCACAAGGCGTTGCATTGTGCTCGACAACCAAGCTAAGACACCGGCTCCGCGCCGCCAGCCGGCGCTCGCAGGCGCGCGTGCACCCTCAAGATGCAGTTCGGCACCCTCAGCTTCTCCCTCTTCTACGCGACCGTCGTCGCCCTCTACTGGGGCCTCGGGGCCGAGCGCCGCGGCGCGCAGAAGTGGCTATTGCTCGGCGCAAGCTACGTCTTCTACGCCAGCTTCGCATGGCAGTTCGCAGCCCTGCTGCTGCTGAGCACCGGTGTGAACTTCGCCATCGGCCGCTGGATCGGCGCCGCGCGCAGCGCCCCTGCCCTGGCGCCACTCCGCGTGGGGCTGGCCTTCAACCTGCTCCTGCTGGGGGTCTACAAGTACTACGGGTTCTTTCGAGACAACCTCGAGGACCTCTTGCTCCTGCTGGGGTTGGAGCCGCACCTTCCGATCCTGACGCTGGTGCTGCCGATCGGGATCTCCTTCTACACCTTCCAGGCGATCGCCTACCTGGTCGACGTGCATCGCGGCCAGGGGCCGCAAGCGCGCTCCCTTCTGGACTTCGCGCTCTTTCTGGCCTTTTTCCCGCAGCTCCTGATCGGCCCCATCTGCCGCGGCCGAGACCTGCTGCCGCAGATCGAGGGCCCAGCACCGCGCAGCGTCGAGCAGTTCTCGACGGGTGTCACGCTCATCCTCTCGGGCCTCTTCAAGCGCGCGGTCCTGGCGACCCTCCTCTATGAGCAAGGGGTCTCATCGGCCTTCGACCACCCCGAGGGGCACAGCGCAGCGGCCCTGTGGGTCGGCGCCGTCGGCTACACCATCTACCTCTACGCCGACTTCTCCGGCTACACCGACATGGCCCGCGGCTTTGGAGCCATGCTCGGCTTCCGGATCCCTGAGAACTTCCGCGGGCCCTACGCGGCCACGACCATCGGCGAATTCTGGCGCCGATGGCACATCACCTTCTCGCAGTGGCTGCGCGACTTCATCTACTTCCCGCTCGGGGGTTCTCGCAAGGGCCAGCTGCGGACCTACTTCAACCTCTTCGCCACCCTCTTCGTGTGTGGCCTGTGGCACGGAGCGACCTGGGGCTTCCTGATCTGGGGCAGCATCCACGGCGTGGCGCTCGTCCTCTACAAAGCGACGCTCGACTACAAGCGGGCCCGAGGCCTCCCCTTGCGGCAGAGCCCGCCCATGGCCTTCGTCGGCTGGTGGTGGACCTTCTCCGTCTGCGTGCTCAGCCGCATCTTCTTCTACGCACCGGACTTTCAGGGGGCCCTCACCTACTTCGCGCGCCTCGTGGACTTCCAAGCCCCCGGCGACGGCTTCGCGCCGCTCATGCTCCCGCTCATCGGGCTGGGCCTGTGGATGAACTTCCATGGCACGGCGTTCCGTACCCGCTTCGTAGGGATCGCAGAGCGCCTTCCCCTCGTGGCGCGCCTCCTTTTTTGGGCCATCGCGCTCCTCGCGATCGCCTGGTTGCGACCCGATGGGGTTGCGCCCAACGTCTACTTCCGCTTCTAGCGGATCCCGGCGCGCCCAGCAGACCCTTGGCGCGCTCCCCTTCGCACCTCGCTCCCCGTGACCTCGCACCATGTTCGCCTCCGGACAAGCCTCGGACGACCCCACCTCGGCCCCCCTTCCTGCGCGCTGGGCGGTCGCCGTGGTCGCCCTCGGGACGCTCCTTGGGTTTCTGTGGTTCTCGGACCATGTCCGCGCCGAAGCCGCGCTCGAGGAGGGGCCCCTGCTCCGGCATGTCGCGGCGCCTGCTGCCACAGGCCTCCACGCGCTGGCCAACGCCACCGGCCTGAGCGCCCTGACAGCGCGAAGCGCGGCCTTTCGCGAAGCCCTCTACGAGGACGACACGCGCTGGGCAGCGCTCGCCGCACCCCCCGACCAGCCCCCAGCCCCGGAGCCTCTGCCTGCATGGGTCGATAGGCAGGAACTCGAGGACGACACGGACGCCCGGCAGGAGACGCCCGACACCGCGGACGCCGCCAGCGCAGCGTCTCCAGAGCTCGCGATCGCGCAGGCGCCACCGCCGCGGGCGCCTCGACGCATCCTGATGGTCGGGGCCTCCTCCATGCAGTTCGAGCTGGGACGAGAGATCGAGCGCCGCTTTCAAGAGCTGGGTGGGCTGGAGCTGCGGCGCTTCGGGCGCCACTCCACAGGTCTGACACGGCCAGACTACTTCGATTGGATCGAGAAGGCCGAAGAGCTCGCGGACACCTTTCGGCCGGAGCTGGTCATCGCGCAGTTCGGCGGCAACGACTGCCAAGGCATGACCCACAAGGACGGACGCGTCGCGGCCCAGTATAGCGAGCGCGAGCGGTGGGACCAGCTCTACGCCGAGCGCGTCGAGGCCTTCCTCGATGTGTTCGCCGAGCGCGGTGCGGATGTGGTCATGGTGGGCATGCCGACCATGCGGGCGCCCAGCTTCCGGCGACGTGTCCAGAACCTCAACCGGGTGATCGCGTCCGTGTGCGAGCGCCGCGACGTGCCCTTCTTTTCGCTCGACCCCATCACGGCGGACAGCCGTGGCCAGTACCGCGAGGTCGGCGAGGTCCGCGGAAGGCAGCGGCCGCTCCGCGCCGACGACGGCATCCACCTCTCGGTGCATGGCGCCATCCTGGTGTCGGACATGCTCCTCGCCTTCCTGAGAGAGCGCTACACGCTGCCCGACGCGCCGAATCCCTGAGCGAACGCGGCCGCTCGGGCAGAGCTCGGGTGGGGCGCCGCCGAGGCGCCATGCGCCCTGCCAAGCGCCCGTTGCACAATTCCGACGAGATCACTCCCTCTGACCGGCACCTTAGGCTAGAGTACGTGGGCCGGTGGGTGCTGGCCTCCGCGCAGCCCACGTTCATGGCTCGCTCCTGGATGCAGCGCTGGCGGCGCCGCGACACCGCCCATGATGAGGACACAGACGTATGCAGCTTAGGAACTCTCGCCCGTGGATAGCCCTCGCTGCGCTCGCGCTCGTCGCGTGTAGCTTCGACACCGCCACGCTGGACAGCCTGACGCCCTGCACCGAGGACAGCGCGTGCGCGTCGGGTAGCTGCGTTGCAGGACGGTGCCTGCCTGAGGACATCCCCTCGCCGGACGTTGACGACGCGCTGGATCTTCCCCCCGATGGGGCGCCGGACAGCGACGGCGCTGTGGATACCCTCCCCATCCCCGAAGACACCACGCCGCGGGATGACACCGACCCCCCCCCTCCCCTCTGCACATCAGGCGCCACGCTCTGCTTCGATCCGAGCACCATGCAGGTCTGCGACGAGGCGGGCCAGGAGTGGGTCAACCTGGCCTGCGACGAGGTGGAGGGCTGCGAGGAGGAGGCGTGCACATGCCGCGAGGGCCGCTGCCAACCGCCGCTATGTGTGGAGGGGGCGCGGCGCTGCGAGGGCACATCGCTGGAGATCTGCGACGGCGCTGTCGCCTGGCGACGGCTGGTCGATTGCGAGCGCGCGTTCGCGAGCCCCTGCGCCGAGGAGGATGGGCGGGCCTTCTGCGATACGGAGGAGGCGACCTGCGATCCTGACCGCCTGCGCTGCTCGCCGGATTGGGCAGGCATCGAGCGCTGCGTGGAGGGCGTTGGCTTCCAGCGCGAGGAGGTCTGCAATGTCGGAGAGCGATGCGAGGATGCGGCCTGCGTCGCCGCGGTGTGCCGCCCGGGCGCGCTGCGTTGCGACGGCGCTCAGACCCTCGAACGCTGCTTCGACGGCAGCGCTTGGGTCCGCGAGCCTTGTGGCGAGGGGCTCTACTGCAATCCCCAGGAGGGCCCCGAGGGGCTCCCCGAGTGCCTGGAGAGGCGCTGCGTGCCCGGCAGCCTCCTCTGCACGGACGCCCGCTCCCTGCAACGCTGCGAAAACGACGGTGTGCGCCTCTCTCTGGAGGCCCAGTGCGACGGCGGCGAGACCTGCCGCGACGGCGCCTGCGTGCCGCCCCTCTGCGTAGCGGGGACCTTCCGCTGCACGGAGCTGGGGCGCGAGCGCTGCACCGCAGACGGCAACAGCTTCGCCCCCCTCCCTTGCGCGGGCGGCGAGCGCTGCGTGGATGGCCTCTGCGTGCAAGAGGTCTGCACACCGGGCGAGCGCTTCTGCGACACCGAGGGCCGCGTCGTCGCGTGTGACGAGGCCGGGACAAGCGCCACGCCCATCCAGACCTGCGACGGGCTCTGCGAGGCGGGCGCGTGCCAAGCGCCACGTTGTGGCGATGGCATCGTGCAGACAACCCTCGGGGAGACCTGCGACGACGGCAACGAGCTCCCCTGCGACGGCTGCGAGGGCTGCCGTCGCCTCCGCAACCTACGGCTCGCTTCCGGGACCCTGACCACCGAGGGGCCTGCCTTCCGCCCCGTCCGCGGCCGCTTCTCCATGGAGGCGTGGGTGCGGGTCCAAGGCCAGAGCGGCTTCCTCTTCGGCCTGGGCGATCCCGACGGACGCAACCACGCCGTCGCGGCCATCGTCGAGGGCAAGCTCTATTTCCGACTCCACACGACCGACGACAACCGCAACGACGTCATCGAGCTGACCTCACCCGAGCCGATCGCGGGGACCGGCTGGCGCCACATCACGCTCTCTCGCTTCAATGAGACGGGCGCCGCCATCTACCTCGACGGTGCCCTCGTCGCGCTCCGTCCCTACAACGGCAACACGCGCCGAATCGACGGCGACAACCGCCTCTGGGTAGGCTCTCGAGGGCCCACCACGCCACCCGCCGACGCCTGGATCGGCGAGCTGCATGTCTACAGCGACATCCCCATGGGGCGGCAATTCGTGCCCCGACGCTCGCTCCAGCCTCGCAACGCTACGGTGGCGCTCTGGCGCTTCAACGAAGCGGGGGGCAACCGCTACGATGACGCCTCTGGGCAAAACGCGCACCTCACGATCACCGGCGCTCAGCGTGTCGCCGACGCCTGCTATGGCTTCCCGGACGCCGCGCGCTGCGGCGACGGCGCCCGCGCCCCCTGGGAGGCCTGCGACGAAGGCCAAGCGACCGCCACCTGCAACGCCACCTGCCAGCGCGTCGATGGCTGCAACCAGATCGTCGGCCCGAACGGCCGATGCTATGCGGTCAGCACCGAGCAGCTCTTCTACAACGACGCGCGAGCCCGATGCGAGGCTTGGGGCGGCCACCTCACGACCATCCGCAGCGATCAGGAGAACGGCTTCGTGGCTGGACTCCTGCCGAATACCCCCGTGTGGATCGGCCTCTTCACGACGGACAGCTCGAACACGCGGCGCAACCGGACGTGGCGGTGGCACAGCGGCGCGTCGTCGTCCTACCGCGCCTGGGCCTCGGGCGAACCCAACAACGCGGGCCTCTTCTCCGCGGAGCAGTGCGTCGAGCAGTTAGGGAACGGCCGCTGGAACGACGCCGGCTGCGAGAGCGCGCCCCGCTACTTCGTTTGCGAACGCTGAGCCCAGAGCGCCGCGAGCTCGACCTCCTCCTCCTTGCCCCACAAGAAGATCTCCCGCTCGACCCGAGTCACCAGGCCAACGTGCGCGCCCTCGATCGTCCTCAGCACCTCGCCGAGCATACGCTCCGCCTCGCGCGCATCCGAGGCGCAGATGGCTACCCCCAGCCGCGGCGCTTCTGGTGCTGCATCGGGGTTGAGGTCCGCGATCGACACCCGATGCCGCGCCCGCACGCGGTCCATCAACGAGCGGAGCGCCTTCCTGCGAGCACCGCGCTCGTGGTGCCCGATCAACGAGAGCGACACTTCAGCGAGCGCGACGTGCATCTTTTTTCTGCCTTTCGAGGGTGATGGTCGATTTCTTGGCACCGGCCCGGCGTCTTGGGCCGATAGAGTGTGGGAGACCTGGTAGACGCAGGATGCGCTTCGGGCAAGGGCGAGCTCCCCACCCCTCGACGCCGACTGCATCACGTCAGCCCCATGGGAAGGAGGTGCACATGTCGTTCACAGCCCCAAAGCGCGCGTCATCGCGCCTGGTCCACACCGCGCTCTGTCTGCTCGTGACCCTGCTCGCGCCGGCGGGAGCCTCCGCGCAAATGCAGCGGCTCTTCGAGACCACCGCGCCGGGAGCCTTGGCCATCACGGGCAACGCCCTCGGCCTCTCGGTCAACGGGACCTACACCGGACCGGGGACACAAGGGGCCATCGGCGCCTTCATCACCCTCAACGAAGACAGCCACGCTGGCGAGGCTTGGCCCTGGGGCACCACGACCTCCTGGCTCGAGAACGGGTCCATGGCGCACCTCGACCTCCCCTACGAGGCGGAGGTGCTCTACGCGCTCCTGGTCTGGGGTGGGAGCTTTGACTATCCGGCCGGCAACGTAGGCCCGGAGACCCTCGACACGCCGATCTCCTTTGAGACGCCGGCGGCCGTGCACAGCGTGTCCAGCACCTACGGCCGCACCGTGTCGCTGGAGCCCGTGACGGGAGGGCGCCGCTTCCGTGTACGCTTCTACACGAGGGCGGCAGACGTCACCACCCTCGTACGCGAGGCGGGTGCCGGCTACTACGGCGTGTCGGGTGTGCCGGCGACCATCGCTGCAGCGGGCCAGGAGCTGAACGCCGCCGGCTGGACCCTGGTGGTCGCGTACGGGGACCGCAGCGCCGTGACCCGCAACATGACCCTCTTCTTCGGAGGGGAGTGGCTGGACGAGAACGCGGTCCTGGAGACAACGATCGAGGGCTTCTGTGCGCCGCCGAGCGGTGTGGTGCGCGGCGACGTGATCGTCAGCGCGCTGGAAGGTGACGCGCACTTCGGCGGTGACCGCTTGGCCATCCTCCGCGCGACGGGAGCCCGTGAGCCGGTCTTGCTCTCCGGGCCCTTCAACCCGGCTGACAACTTCTTCGGATCCATGATCAACACCCTGAACGGCGGCCCGGACCCTCGCGCCACCTTCGGAGAGCGGAACCACAACCCTGTCGCCGGCACGTCCAGCGTCGGCGGGAGGCAGGGGTGGGACATCACCCAGGTCCGCCTACGTAGCGAAGACCAGCACCTCTCGAACGGGCAGCGGAGCGCTACCCTCCGCGCGACGAACGCCAGCGGCGCCGTGAGTGATTCCACAATGATCACGCTCCTGGGCCTCCAGATCGAGGTCAACGCGCCCCGCTTCCGCGTCGATGATGCCGTCCTCTTCGAGGTCATCCCCGCGACGGGTTCAGGCACACCATGGGACCCCCAGACCGTCGTCGTCGGCGATGAGGTGGACCTGGTGTTCGAGCTCGCCAACAGCGGGGCGCAAGGCTCCGCGGCCGCAGAGTCCATCCGGTGGCGGGTCGAGCTACCCGCAGGCCTCTCCTACGTCCCCGGCTCCTTCCGGCGAGGCTCGTCCCCGCTGGACGCGGAAGGGCGGAGCGTCGACGCGAGCGCGCTGCGCGGTGGCGTCGCGATCGGCCCGCTGGGGATGAACGAGAGTGTGTTGCTCTCCCTGCGTGTGCGCGTCGACGAACGCCCCCACAGCGGCGACCGCTTCGAGGCGCGGGCATCGTGGACCTACCGGTGGCGCTCCTGCGCCGACAGCGCACCGCTCGAAGCGACAGCCACAAGCACCACCCTCGGTCTCGCCATGAGCCGCCTCGCGCTGGTCAAGGAGGTCGAGGCCGCGCGCAACCCCGCTGAGATCGGGGATGAAGTGACCTACCGCCTGAGCGTTACGAACGTGGGCGCTGCGCCCACGCGCATGGCGCTCCTGGAGGACAGCGTGCCGGAAGGGTTGGCCTATGTCGCCGACTCGACCACGCTGCAGGGGGCGCCGGTACCCGACCGCGCCGGCCTCATGCCCTTCACGGGCGGTGCTCCCATCCACGTCTCCCCTGCGCAGCCTGGGCGCATCCCCCCAGGTGAGCAGGTCGTGGTGACCTTCCGCGCTCGGGTCACGCCGAGTGCGCCACCGCTGGTGCGGAACCAAGCGCGCGTCTTCGATGGTGCGATCGAGGGTGGCGAGGCCATCGCCTCGCGCAACCTCAGGACCGACACAGGCTCCGGCGAGCAGGATGTGTGGGTCGACGACGACGCGGAGGATGCGCTGCCCGAAGACCTCCGCGAGGTCGACGACGCAGGCGTGGACGTTGCGCAAGACCTGGCGAACCCCGAGGAGCCCCCGGAGGTGGGCTCCAGCGACGACGCTCTGGCTGAGGACGACGCCACGGGCAGCCTCCCCACGCGGCCAGGTCGGGACGTGGATGAGGGCGAGCGGGTCTCGAGCACCAGCCGCGAGACGGGCTGCTGTAGTGTGATCGGTGGCGGCTCCCCCTCCACCGCGGGCTGGCTCGCCCTCGGGGTCATGGCGTTGTTGTGGCGGGGGCGACGATCCCGCGGAGGGAAGGCGACGACCGCGCCGTGAAGGGGAGCGCCGTGAAGCTGGCGTGTCACTCGTGAGAGCGTTGTGTGACAGACCACGAGCGCTCTGGAGACTGCACTTCAGATCGAGTATGCACGCCGCAGCGATCGGGGGGCTTGATCGCGGGGCCGCGCGAGACGCAGGTCTCCGCTCGTACGCCCGCATGGTGGAACAGCTCGCTGGACAGAGGTGAGGTCAGTATGAAGAGGACAGCAGTAGGTGCGCAGGTCAGGGTCAGCGTGCTCCTCACGCTCCTCGTCACCGCATCGACGGTGCACGCGGACCCCGGGAGCGAGCCCATCGGCCATGATGGAGCCGGCGCTGCGGCGGAGGAATCCCGCAGTGACGCGCCCGCCGTGGACCTTCGCTGGTCCGGCTACGTACGCACCGGTTATGAGTGGGTGCAGAACGATCCGAGCTTCGCCTTCGTCGGCGAGAACAGCGGCTTCGTGCTCCAGAACGCCCGCCTGACGTTGGATGGGACCTTCCGGGGGACGGCGCTCTCGTTTCGCATCTCGATGGACGCAGCGGACGAGATCGGCCGCGGGCTGAACACACCGCAAGGGGAGCGGGACGTCTCCGCGCGTGATGTCTACGCGCGCTACGACATCCTCCCTGCGCTGGGCGTTCAGGTGGGTCAGTTCAAGGCACCCTTCGCCGCTGAGGAGCTGCGCTCACGACGCAGCCTGCCCTTCGCGAGCAGCGCCGTCGGAATCGAAGGCGTGCGGGTTGGCCGCGGGCTGCAGGAGCCCGGTCTCCGCGCTGGCCGTCAGCTCGGCGTCATGCTCTCGAGCAGCACGCCCCTGGCTATCGGACCGCTGGGGATCGGGTACGCGCTCGCGCTGACCAACGGGAACGGGGCCAACCAGGCGCTGAACGACAACAACGACCCCGCGCTCTTCGGTAGGCTCGAGCTCTCCTACGAGCGCCTGCTGACGCTCGGCGGGGCGATCATGCACAACCCACGGCGGGTCGGCGCCGCACCGACGCTCTTCGACGAGACCGACCTGGGCGTCAACGCGGACCTCTTGGTCCAGGTGGCCGGTCTCGAGCTCTACGGGCAATGGACCCAAGTGACGACCACCTTCGACACGGTCGGTACGGAGGACCTGGAGCGGCGCGCGTGGCACGCACACGTCGCCTACCGCGTCGATCTGCCCTGGCTGGCTTTCGCGCCCGCCTACCGGATCGCGAGCCTCGATCCCCGCGCCAACATCGACGACGAGGGACTGGTCGGGCTCGACGTGCTCTACCACACGATCGGACTGAACCTCTACCACCCGACCCTGCCGGTCGAGCTCTTTGCCAACTACACGTTGACGACGGAGTCCGATCGTCGTTCGCTCGACAACGACCGTTTGGAGCTGATCCTCCAGCTCTTCTTCTGAGGGACCAGCGAGGTAATGCCGTGATGAGCATGGTTCTACAGAGAGAGGAGCGCGGCATGCGCTGGCTCCGGTGGGTCTTCTGGATGGGCATCGCGGCCCTGCTCGCGAGCGCGTGGGGCTGCGGAGAGGCTGGCGAAGACGAGGCTGGGTCCACGTGGGCCGGGGCGCGGCGAGTCGAGCTCCGCAACGAGCTCGTGGGCGGCCCGCGCGCGTTGGGTGAGGTCGGAGATTTCCTGCTCGAGAACGATCAAGTGCGGGCGGTCATCCAAGCGCCCGGCTTCTCTCGGGGATTCGGGATCTACGGTGGCAGTCTGATCGACCTGGATCTTCGGCGCGCCCGAGAGGCCGGCAACTCCGCCGGCGGATCTGGACGCGATGCCTTGGGTGAGCTCTTCCCCGCCTTCTTCCTACAAGCCGTTCGGGTCGACACGGTGGAGGTCATCGCAGATGGGCGCGACGGCGGAACGGCGATCGTGCGGGCGAGCGGTGACGGGGGCGACTTCTTGACGCTCGTAGACAACGTAAATCGCTTGATTACGGGATCCTTCGGCGGCCGCAACCTCACCGAACGGCAGCTGCGATTCGAGATCGACTACGCGCTCGCGCCCGGGTCGCGGACGGTGCAGGTCACGTTCCGCGTGATCAACCTGACGGACGCCCCGATCGTGCTCCCGCCGCGCAGCTTCGCGGGCCTGTTGAACCAAGCGGGCATCCGCTGTGTACCCGTCGGGGACGTGGCGCTCTTCGGAGCGCTCTCTAGCCTCTTCGCGCCTGGGGTTGGTTTCGACGTCCGCTTCGGGCTCGAGCGCTCCTTCGCCATCGACTTCCCGGGGAACGTCTTCCCTGGGCTCGTCACCGAGTGGATGGCGACCCGCTCCGCGGCAGGGGTCAGCTACGGCTACTTCTCAGCGGGCAACGAGCGCAACCTGCTCTACCAGAATCGGGAGATCTACGAAGCTGGGCTGGGGCGGCCGGTCACCCCCTCCTCCATGATCATCCCCTTCACCGCCAGCGGCTTTGTGGGTGTCTTCTATGACTGCGCACCCCCGCGCCTCGAACCTGCGGGCAGCCTCGACGAGGACAACCGCCCGACAGACCGCTTCGAGTCGGTCAAGTACGTGGCCGTGGGCACCGGGGATGTGGCGTCCGCGCTCGACGAGATGCTCCGCTTCCAAGGCGCCGCGCAGGGGCGCGTCGCGGGGATGGTGTTTGACCAGGTGTCGGGCCAGCCCGCCGTAGACGTCAACGTGCTCGTCTACCAGCGCCAAGGAGATGACCTCCGCATCTACAGCCAGTTCTCCGTGGGTGAGAGCGGGAGCTTTGCGGGCGCGCTCCCCCCAGGTAGCTACAGCCTCCGGATCCAAGGACCAGGCCGCCACCTCTCCGACGCCACCCCCGTGGAGATCGCCGAGAACGAGCTGACCTCCCTGCGCCTGGTCGCCCCCTCGCCCGGGCGGGTGGTCGTGCACTTCCTCAACCCCGAGGGCGTCCGGCTCCCCGCCAAGGTGACGGCCGTGGGGCGGTACGCCCCCGAGTTCGCAAATCTGCCGACCACCTCCTTCCTCTTCGACCTGGAGACCGGCGACTCCTTCCGCTACACTGACCTGGTCCCCGACGATCCGAACGACCCCGACACCCTCCGCTTCATCGAGGGCACCGCCTACGCCCACCGCGGGGTCGCCGTGCTCCGGGTGCGGCCTGGCACCTACGACTTCGTGAGCACGCGGGGGCTTGGCTACGACTTCGCCGAGACCCGAGGGGTGGACGTGAGGCCCGGCGACACCGTCACCCTGACGCATGTGCTGCGGCCCGTCATCCCCAACAGCGGCTGGCTACACGCGGACCTCCACCTGCACTCTCAGAACTCGATCGACTCCGCAGAGTCCCTAGACAACCGCGTCCGAGGTGTCGCGGCGGAAGGCCTCCAGTGGGCGGTCGCGACGGACCACAACTTCCTGACAGACTACGCCCCCTACCTCGCCAGCAACGACCTGCTCGACTGGGTGCGCGGCAGCGTTGGCCTAGAGCTGACGACCCTAGAGGCCGGCCACTTCAACGGCTTCCCGCTGCGCCTCGATCTGACGGACATCACCCGTGGCATGTTCCAGTGGTCCTCACGACCACCCGCCGAGATCTTCGAAGAGCTGCGCAGCCGCGGCCGCTACGGGCCCGAGAACACCATCATCCAGGTCAACCACCCTCGGGACTCCATCCTCGGCTACTTCAACCAGTACCGACGCTCAGGGGTCACCGCCGACTTCTTCCCACCCACCCAGATCCCGGGAATCGGGCCGGTGACACCCTCGGGTCCCGCCTTCTACCGCTACGACGAAGACGGGACGACCGCCTTCACCGCCGAGCGTACGCTCTACGCCGACAACTTCGACGCGATCGAGCTGATCAACGGCAAACGCCTCGACCAGCTGCGCCACTACCGCATGCCCGACGTCCCTCCCGAGATCCTGGACCGCCTGCCGCAGAGCATCCGTAACCGCCTCCCGGAAGCCGGGGCGGTGCTCGTCGAGCGGCCAGGTCAACCCGAACCACGCGTTGCCTTCCCTGGCGCCATCGACGACTGGTTCAACCTCCTGAACCTAGGCTACCGCTACATCGGCGTGGGGAATTCAGACTCGCACGGTCCCGACACGGAACCTGGCACACCGCGCACGCTCATCTGGGTCGGCACCTCGGACGTGCGTCAGGTGAGCGAGATGGACTTCGTGCGCGGGCTGCAGAGCCGCAGGGTGATCGCGACCAACGGTCCGATCATCGAGTTCACGATCGCGGGCACACCCGTCGGCGGCGACGTGCGAAGCGACGAAAATACGGTACAGGCGCGGCTGCAGATCTACGCCGCACCCTACGTGTCCGTGGGCCGGGTCAACATCATCCGCAACGGGCTCGTGTACCAGACCTTGCAGGTCGACCAGGACCGCAACCTGATGAGCCAACCCCTGGACGAGACGCTCACGCTCACGCTCGAGGCCTGTGAGGGCCCCGGCGTACCCCTGGAGCGCTGCTCAGAGGCGGGTGAGCCCATCGACACATGGTTCGTGGTCGAGGCGATCGGCTACCGCAGCCTCTTCCCCTTGGCCCGCCCGAACGAGATTCCAAAGATCGACCTGATCGATGCAGTCGGCTCCTTGGGCTCCATCCTCGGGCTGGGAGGGAGCGAGTTTGGTCCCTTCGAGCCCGCAGACCTCGCGCCAGTCACCCCCTACGGGCTGACGAATCCCATCTGGGTCAGCTACCGCCGCGACGACTTCCAAGCGCGCGGCCCCCAACCCGCCGCGGCCCAGCTCGCGCCCACCAACAACCCCGGCCTGGACCAGAACCCCTACAACCGACCCTTCCGCACGCTCTTCGAAGAGGTCTTCGACGAGGTCCTGGAACAACGCATCCTCGGCATGGAGATCCCCGCGCCGGCGTGTGACCACGACCACGACGCGCCTCCCTCCTTCCGCCGTGTGGGCCCCTTCCTCGTCCCCTCGGTCCCAGGGCAGCGGATCTACCTGCGACACGGACACGTGCACGTCCACACGCACCCCGTGCAGCACACCTTCCTCCAGCGCGACCCCGCCAACCCCTACGACATTCGGCGGATCATCGAGGCCTTCGACCACGGGCACGCGCACTGATGCGCTGACCGCCCTGTGGTCGCCTTACCCGACTCTGGCGTGAAGAGACACGAGACGCAGCCGCAGCGACCCCACCCACCCAGGCAGCCGATCGGCAGGGTGACCGCACGTCTGACGGCCCACGCCGCCACATCCTGGCGCGCCCTCGGGGTGTTGCTGCTCACCCTCCCCCTACTCCTCCTCCCCCACGACGCCGCCGCGCACGACGCGAGCGAAGCGCGTCAAGTGCTCGTCCAGATCGAGCCCGCGGGCGTGGACGTGCTCATCACCTGGGAGCTGTCGGGAGGCATCGAGGCCGCGCGCTACCGCGCGCTCATCGACATCACTCGCACTGGCCGCATCGACCCCGGCCTGGACCAAGTGCTCGCCGCAAGCACCCTCCTCCCCCGCGTGCTGAGGGGGGTCGTGCTTCTCCAGAACCGGATCCCCTGGCAAGGCGAGCTCGTCCACTTCATCGCCCGAGATGGCCCCGGGCGCGGCGCGAACGCACCCATCGTCGTCGCCGTCCACTTGCACGCCCCGTGGCCCAGCGCGGGCAGCGAAGAGCTGCGGTGGGAGGTGCTCGCCGCCCCAGAGCATCCTGGCCTCTGGGTCGCGCTCCAGCTCTCCCCCTACCTAGAGGTCCGACACACGACGCTCCCCCCAGGCCAGACCACCTTCCCCTACTTCGGTCCTGCGCTGATTCATGACCAGGACGCCGCGAGCGTGCTCGTCACCTGCCCAGCCCCCTGCCAAGCGGCGCGCGCGGAGGCGCCTCCCTGAAGCGCTCAGCCACCCCGAGCAAGGGTGGGATACCCACGCTCAGCGTCCAGAGGCGCGCTCCTGGACGCGCCGATCAGGACCGATCACCAGCACCGGAGCTCCCTCCAAGGGGAGGCTGTGGCCGCGTACGCGGAGCAGCAGCTCTCCCTCCAAAGGGGTCTCAAGACGTGGCAACGTCACATGCCGTCCGGGGCCAGCATCAATGAAATACACCGCGCGCAACACCTCCTCCTGCCCTTCGCGTCGCTCAACAAGCTCCACGTCCAAGCGCGCGTCCGTCGAGCCAACCTGGAGCGCCACCATCCCTTGCTCTAGAGGCAAGGTCAGCACCTGGCCGGGACAGACGCGGCGCAGCGCCAGATCCGTCGAGCGCAGCGGACCGAGGCCGCTCTCCTGGGTGCAGGGTGCCTCGACCCCCACCTCCAGCTCCAAGCGGACGTCCACGGGCTCCAGCACGGGCCACGCGCTGCGAAGCTGGGCTCGACAGCGCTGACCGGGAGAGACCGCGAGCCCGATGGCCTCGGTTCCGGCGACGCCCTGAGCGACGCCCGCGAGGGCGCCGTCGCACCAGACCCACAGGTCGATGTCAGCACCGGTCACACGCTGGTAGGACAGCAAGGCGTCCAGGCGGCTGACGCCCTCGGGTACCACCACCTCCACCTCCTCCAACACGCCGGGCACCTCGCTACAGAGCGCGTAGGAGAAGGTCTCCCGGCCAGGCCCGGTCCACGCGCGCACACCCTGGACCACGCCGAACGCAGGCTGAGCGATGGGACAACGTGCCGGGGGCGTTACCAACCACGTCTGTTCGACCAGGTAGGCTCGGGACACGGTGTCCACCATCCAGCTCGCGCGGAGCGCCGTGACATCCGACAAGCCCTCTCCCACCACGAGGTCGACCTCACACCCACCCCCGTTGGGGGACAGCGTCCAAGACACACCCGCCTCAGCAGCCCCAGGCACCGTCAGCTCGCGACACCCGAGGGTCGTGCCGACCACGTCAGGCGTGACGAGCGTGCCGGTGACGCTCGCACCAGCGACCAGCCACCGCGCGGGCTCCGTCAGCGGCAAGGCGTCCACGACCTCCATATGCCACACACCGTCCAGGGTCGCGCCCTCCGTCTGCGACGCCCGCCACTCCATGGAGAAGCGATCTCCCACGCTCCGCTGTGCAGCGCGCCAGCGCACCATGCCGCTGCGCTCCATCAGCTCCAGGCCCGGAGGGACCGTCCCGCGGGCCCGGAAACGCATCGCGCCCATCACCAGGCTGCCCGTGTCTACACCGCGCCATAGGTCCACCCCCGCGGGCCAACGAATCAACCCCTCAACGACAGGGGGCCGCTGCGGTCCGGCCTCGCCCAGCTTGCCGCGAATCACGAGGGTCGTCTCTGCTCCCTGCTCATCGATCACACGCAAGACCAGGGGCTGGCGAAGACGCGTGCTACCTCCCTCAAAACGCCACAGGATGCGTCCCGTCTGACGGTCAAAGCGCGCCTCCGCAGGTACGCCAAGCACTTCATAGGTCAGGCGATCACCGGCCAGCGAGCTCGCGCGCACGCGGCCTACCCACATCCCCTCATCCCCAACCGGCTCCAGCACCAAGGGCGCGACCGCTGGCGACCAGCGCGGCACCGGCGCGTCGGGAAGGGCGTCCTCCCAGCCGGTGTCGGCGCCAGGAGCATCGGCGGTCCCGACGTCACCCGAGAGGTCAGCATCCCAGCCGTCCGCAGCGTCGCTCACATCCAAGGGCGTCTCCACGGCATCCAGGCTGTCCGCACCGCAGGCCCCAAGCATGATCGCCGCCACGGCGAGCGGCAACCACCTGGTCCAAGAAGTCTCCTTGAGGCGGAGCTCAGCCAAGACTCGAACACGCGAAGAGAAAGCTGCGAACATGGGCGAAGGGGCCGGGGTGGAGAGCGCTACGCGCGAGCGCGCGGAGGGCGCTTCAGGCCCCGCAGCATAGCCGTTCTGCACTTCAGCGCAAACGCGCGCCTCTCGGCCGACCGCGCACAAGGACCAAGGGAGCGCACGTCCAGCCCCTGATCGCCGCCTGGATCAAGGCCAGCGCCCTCTCACGATCGCGCGGGCAAGGCCAAGTGCGAGCAGGCGCGATGCACGGCGATGAGGTCGAGCTGGTTGTGCAGGAACACCTCGTTCGGAGGGCAGCGCTCAGCGGCGAGGCTCGCCTGCAGCAAGGTCGCCACCGCCGCGCCTCCCGGATCACCCTCCCGCACCAAGCCCAGCAGCCCCTCCTCCACGTCCGTGAGACGCAGCCTCGGGAGCCCATGGCTGCGCTGTGCTCGGAGCCACAAGAGGAGGTCGAGGTGCGGCGCACCCGGCTTGCCCGTTCGCTCGCCGAGCGCGTCCATCGCCGCCGAGGGCATCCCGTGTACCTTCAGACGACTCCGGAGCAGGCGCAGATCGAAGTTTCGCCCGTTGTAGGTGACCAGCTCCTCGAAGCGACCCAGAGTGCTGAGCCACCACGCCAGGAGCGCTGGCTCCTCGTCCGGTGAACGCAGCCAAGCTTGCTCAATGTGGAGACGGTCCGGCGCCTCTGCGTAGAGCACCCCGACCACCACCGGCAACGATGTGCGTCGCGACAACCCCGTGCTCTCGATGTCCATCACCAGCCATCGGCGCGCCAGGGGGAGCGTGTGCCCAGCAGCCCAGCGTACCAGGGGGTCAGCTCCCGGCTCGGGCACGACCGCTGGCACTTGCACCACCACATGCCGCACCTCGCAGCTACCCTGGGCGCATACCCACCGGTACCCCCCCACGCCGAGACGCGACGCAGCGTCCGGCTGCTCCACCGCAGCCGCTGCAGCCCAGCCGCCGCGGGCGGGTGGCGCGTGGAGCTGCGGCCTGGCGCCTGGACCCTCCGCGGCGCTCTTGCCTGCGTTGACCACCCCGCGAGGATCTGCCACCTGCCGCTCGAGCCGCCCTCCTAGCACATCCATCCGCCCTGCATCGTCAGGCTCCCCCGGCCCTGGCTCCGACACCAAGGGCGCTGGGCCCGCCGCGGCGCTTACCCCGCCGAGCAGGTGTTGGCCTAGATTCCTCCAGGCCGTCCGCTGGGGCGGCTCCACGCGACGGGCGGCTTCCGCCGCCGGTAGCCGCTGCGGCAACGCGCGGCGCAAGGAGGCGAAGGGGGAGACACGCTCGTCTCCTGCGTCCGTCCTCGGGCTGGAGGGGACGACCTTGGGCGCGTGAGACGCCGGTGGCGCCGCCTCGGTGGCTCGAAGCGAGCGCGCTGGCGCAGGAGCCTGGGGCGCGTGTCCTGAAGAGGGGCGCGCCGCCAGCGGCACCGGCGGGCTCGGCGGTGGAAGAACCGGGGAGCCCGACGGCGGGGGGGTCACCTCAGCGGGGGCCGACGGGCCTTGGTGCGGTGCGTCCAGGCGGTGCAACGCACGGAGCTTGTCTCGGATGGTCTTCATGGCCGGGTCGACTGCCCTGCGTAGGGTTCGTGGAGAGGGCGCTGGCGAGAGAGCGCTTCTCCTCTCTCACAGCGGAGGGTAGACGACCCGCGCGCTAGCGCCTAGGAGCGCGATAGAGGAGCGCGCAGGTCCATGGCGTGCGCCGCGGCGACCCTCCCGAGCACGAGACGGCGCATGGCAGACGAGACCCACTGGGCGAGGGATTTTCGGGAGGAGGGCGCGCTCGCCACGGCGCTGCCCGGCTACGAAGCGCGCCCACAACAGCGAGAGATGGCGGAGCGTGTTGCCGCGGCGCTCCACCATCGTACGCGCCTGGTCATTGAGGCGCCGACGGGGACGGGCAAGACGCTCGCCTACCTGCTTCCGGTCCTCCGCAGCGGCTACCGGAGCGTCATCTCCACCGCCACGAAGAGCCTCCAAGAGCAGCTCATGCGGAAGGACAGGGCGATCGCCAGCCACGTCCTGGGGCGCGAAGTGGACATGGTGCTGCTCAAGGGCCGGCAGAACTACCTCTGCCTCTTGCGCCTGGAGGAGACCAAAGCCGACCCTCAGCCTGTCGGACTTCACGAGCGCAGCGACTGGGACAGCGTTGTCGCCTGGTCCGATCGCACCGAGACAGGGGACCGCGCCGAGCTGGCGAATCTACCCGAGGGCTCGCCCCTGTGGGGTCGGCTCACGGTGGGCGCGGAGGCCTGCCTCGGCAGCGCGTGCCCGCACCATGACGCCTGCTTCGTGCGCCGCGCGAGAGAGCGCGCGCAGAACGCCGAGGTCGTCATCGTCAACCACCACCTCTTCTTCGCGGACCTGTCTCTCCGGGGGCGTCTCGGCGTCGAGCTGCTCCCCCGCTATGACGCGCTGGTGTTCGACGAGGCGCACCACCTGGAGCACATCGCGGCTGACTTTTTCGGGGAAGAGGTCTCCAACTGGCGCTACCGGGACCTGCTGGGCGATGTCGAGCGCTTCGTGGCGAAGTGTGCGCAGCAGCCTGGCATGGACCTGGAAGCTGCCGAGGCCGCGTCCTTGGTGCTGAAGGAGCATCGGCGTGCGATGGAGCGTTCGCGCACCTTCTTTGACGCCGTGGCGCAGGCGCTGGGCTCCGCTGAGGCGCGGGTGGTGCGCAGCGCGCTCTGGCCGGAGGGGCTCCCGGAGGATCTCGGCGGGCTCTTCGGCGACCTCTGCGTGGCCATGGCGGACGTGTCCAGCGCGCTCTTGGCGTTGAACCTACACCATGAGGAGCGCAACCGACTCCGCCAGCGCGTTGGGGAGCTGGAGGTGGCGCTGCGCAGCCTCCTCGTCGGGGACAGCGACGACCATGTCTATGAGGTCGAGCGGCGCGGCGAGCGCGGCGTCTTCTTTCGCGCGCGCCCCGTCGAGGTCGCCGCGCTGCTCCAGCAGGAGCTGCACGCCAAGGTCCCGTCCATGGTGCTCGCCTCCGCCACCTTGGCGGTGCAAGGTCGCTTCCACTTCGTGCTCGACCGGCTAGGCCTCCCCCCCGACACGGAGACGTGCCGCCTGGAGCCGGTCTTCGACTACCCCACACAGGCGATGCTCTACGTCCCTTCCGACCTACCCCAGCCGAACGCTCCCAATTTCATCGATGAGGCCGTGGCCGGGATGGAGGCGCTCGTACAGCTCACGGAGGGGCGGGCCCTCTTGCTCTTCACCTCCTATCGCAACATGCGACGCGCGCACGCGCTGCTGCGAGGCCGCTGGCGTTGGCCCACCTACCACCAAGAGGAGGGCGAGAAGAACGCGCTGCTGGAGCGCTTTCGACGTGAGACATCCTCGGTGCTCTTCGCCACGCAGAGCTTCTGGGAGGGCATCGACGTCCCCGGCGAAGCGCTCAGCCTCCTGATCATCGACAAGCTGCCCTTCGCCAGCCCGCAAGAACCGCTCCTCCAAGCCAGGAGTGCGCGGCTGGACGCAAAGCTCGGCTCCGGTGCTGGCTTCCGGGAGTATCAGCTCCCACAGGCCATCCTGGCCTTGAAGCAGGGCTTCGGTCGGCTCATCCGCACGCGCCAGGACCGAGGCATCGTCGCCGTCTTCGACCGCCGGCTGGCGGAAGCCAACTACCGCGGCCGCTTCCTGACCTCCCTCCCCCCCGCGAGGCGCACCCGCGACATCGACGTGGTGCGCGCGTGGTGGCGGGGTGACGACCAGGACCCCTCAGTCGAGGAATCGTAGCCGAGGGAGGCGCAGCGGTTCTCTCCGAAATCGCGTGTGCTCCGCCAGCGTGACGTAATCGATCGGCTCCCGCCACGGAGGCACATCCCGCTGAAAGGCATGGACGTCCTCGACGGCCATAGCGCACTGCCGGAGGAACCACCCGCGAGCATCCACGCCCTCATCCAGGGCTCGGTCCAGCGCGTCCCCGACCCTCCCGAGCACGCTCACCGCGAGGTGACCCCGGCGCAAGAGATCTTGCAGAGAGCTGGCCAGACGCAAGGGCGTGTAGCCCTCACCTCTCATCGAGTCCAGAACCCGCAGCAAAGCGGGCTCGCTGAGCACACCGTCGCCAAAGAGCACGGCTGCCGCCTGGAACCAATTGAACACCGGCACGACGCGCGGCCCGTAGGGGTTGAAGCGCCGCGTGGGCGAGCGCCTGTCCAGGTGAATGAAGATGCGCGCCACGGTCCCCGATTCCGGCCGCAGGTGCTCGAAGAGGCGGAAGATCCGGTGCTGGTCGATGGCGTAGACGTGACACGCATCCAAGACCGCCTTCAACGTGGCGCGATCCACGCGCCCCCGCAGCAGGTCGGCATAGAGGCTGTAGATGAAGGCGTCCTGCTCTGCGTCGTCTCCAAAGAGCATCTCGGTGACATCGTCCGCGTAGATGCGGCTCTGGAGCAGCGCCTCGAGCTTGTAGCCGACCTGACCGCGAACCGCCTTGAACCGCAGCCGAAGGATGTTCGACAGGTTGGGCTTGAGCAGGAAGTGAGCAGGCTCGATGCCATCCAGGCGCAAGCGCTCCTGCAGCACCTTCCGCATCTGCTGGGGGCTCCCGGAGATGAAGGTCACGCGCCGCGGTGTGTCGGGGCCGTCGGCGTTGAGCAGCTCCTGGAGGAGGGTCCGTGCACCGGGCACCACCACCTTCTCCTCTGCGCTCTGTCGATAGGTACGGATGAGGTCGCGGAGCGTATCGAACTCTGTGCGGAGATAGGTCTTGTCCAGGTCCCAGCGGAAGTGGTGGAGCGAGCCCGCGAGGGTCAGGGGGGCCGGCGAGGGTGCGCCTTCCTCCTCCGGCGTGACCGGCCCACCCGCCTCTCCAGGGAGGGCCCCTCCCTCCGGAGTGACCTCATGTTGCGCGCCTCCCGGGGCCTCTGCTGTCCCGCCGGTCTGTGCAGCGTTGGCGTCTTCTTCGCTCATGGCTTGCTCGGGGATGGTGGAGCCGAGGGAAGCTGCGCGACCGCCGCGCGGAGATGCTCGTGGCCCTGCACGCGGTGCCACTTCGCCGCCAGGCGCAAGCTGTTGAAGTACGCCCGGCGCATGGCCGCCGGTTGGGTCAGGATCAGGAGCCGCTCGTAGCCGAGGAGCGGGGCCCCGCCGTAGTTCTCAGCGTCCGCGAAGGTCTGAAGGATCTTGATTCCTCGGCCAAGCACGGAGACGGCCACCCGCCAGTGGAGGTGCCTGTCGGCGCCCGAGAGGATGCGCTCTCCGACGACGGCGAGGCCCTCCAAGGTGCGGATCAAGAGCTCACCGGCGTGGCCCTCTGTGACCAAGACGTCGGCTTCGCCGAGCAGCGCTCGGTCGGGCCGCAGGAGCCCGAGGTCATCCCAGGGCGGGTGGGGCAGCTCGCTGAGCGCTGCCCGAGCTGCTCGAATCGCGGGGGACGACCGCTCCAGGGAGGACGAATTCGAGAGGAGAGCGAGTCGCGGCTCGTCGACACCTCCGATCTGGCGGAGGTAGGCCGCGCCGAGCGCCGCGAAGGTGACGATGTCCTCCGGGGTGGCGCTGGGCGTAGCGCCAATGTCCAAGAGGAGGGCGAAAGGGAAGCTGCGCTCCTGCAGCCCGGAGACCGTGGGGTAGACGGCGGCCAGCGCCGGTCGCTGCACGTTGGGCAGCAGGCGCAGGTGACGCCTGGCAGCGCGCAGGACGTCTGCGTGGTGCCCACCGGTCACGAAGAGCGCGTTCGGATGGTGACGGAGGTAGGCCACGCCCGCGTCGATGGAGGCCTCAACACGCGCCTCGTGGTCTCGGGCTGCGGCGGGGACGTGGAGCACACGCAAGCGTTCCGCGTCGTGCGCGATGCTCTGGAGGGCGTGGGTCAAGGCGGGTTCATCCCCGACCACGACCATCTGGGCGGGCAGCTCGAAGCTGGCAAGCGCCGCTGCCTCGAGCGCCTCACGTCCCTCGTGCGTCCCGTTCATGACATCGACGACGAGGATGGCCTCTTCGTCGTGAGGGCTGGTGGCCGCGGCGACGTCTGGCTGGACGCTCATGCGAAGGAGGGATGGCGACGTGAGGTCGGGTTGGTGCTGGTGGCCGGGACCTCACCCTCTTGGAGGATCTGTGCCAGGGTGGGCTGTATCACGAGCTCTTGCAGCAGCGGCTCGATGTCCCGGACATCCTTCAAGGCGCTCGCTCGCTCGAGGAGGTCTCGGCGGAGCGCGTCGTCGAGGGTGAACTCACGCCCGAACTCCTCGGCGAGCATTCTCTGGAAGCGCGCCAGGCGCTCCATGACGTAGGTCTCACCGAAGCGGCTGCCCTGGTCCCCCAGCCCATGAAAGGGCACGAGGTGGTAGGGGAAGGATCGCAGACAGTCCGCTGTGGTGGGGGCGACGTCGGCCAGACTCGGCGCGGTCTTCCCGTCGGCGCCAAAGCCGATAGCGCCCTTGGCCTGGAGCTTCCGCTCGATCGTCAGGACGAAGATCGCGTGGCGGGTGTCTGCACGCAATCCCTGGGTGTCTGCGATCTCGCCTTCGTGGAACACGCGAACGAGGCGCTCTTGGATGCGGGGGTGCGCGAGATCGAAGCCCTGGAGGAGTACGACCTGCCCCGGGCGTCGCCTCAGGGGTGTCACGAGCGCGTCTTCGTCTTGATAGCCGACGTACCCGGGGGCGGCCCCGATCAGGCGGCTCATGCTGTGCGACTCTTGGTAGTCGCTGAGGTCAACCCGGAGGAGCGCCTTGTCGGATCCAAAGACTTCAATGGCGAGGCCGCGGGCCAGCTCGACCTGACCGACGCCGGGCGGCCCGACGAACACGAACACGCCCAAGGGGGCGTTGTCGGAGGGCTGCTGCACGCGGCTGGTGAGGAAGCCGGATGCCAGCGCTCTCGCGGCCTCAGATTGCCCTACCACGTAGGTGTCCAGGCGCTCCTGGAGCGCAGCCCACCAACCCAGGGAGGACTTCTTCTCAATGCGGTCGAGGGGAATCTGCGTCTTGAGCGAGATCTGCTGGGCGACATCGTAGCGCCCGACCACGCGCTTGCTGGGCGTGCCGCTCTCCGCCGCGGCCTTGCGTCCTTGGGCCTGGGACGCGAGCTCCGTCGACAACGCGATCGCGGCGTCCATCAGGACCTTCTTGGCCTTATCCGGCAGCGCCTGCTCCGGCATGAAGCGCATGGAGAGGTCGATGGCGGCGTCGATCGCATCGGGGTGGATGGAGACCTCGTAGCGTCGCTCATAGTCCGGCGCGAGCTTGCGGAGGATTTCCTTCGTGGCGTCCGGGCTCAGTTCGGGGATCACGATGCGCTCGAAGCGGCGCTTGAGGGCTGGGTCCTTCTCGATCCAGCGCTGGTACTCCGCCTCGGTGGTGGCTGCGATGACGGCGATCTTGCCCGACGCGAGGGCCGCTTTGAAGTGGTTGGGAATCTCTGCGGGTTGGCCGGCGGAGGAGCGTGGCGCGAAGACGGCGTGGGCCTCGTCGATGAAGAGCACCACGTTGTCCGCAGCCTCCTCCAGGACCTGCTTGATCCTGGCCTCGAGCTCGCCACGGTAGGAGGTCCCGCCCACGAGCGAGGCCCCATGAATCTCAATGACGCGCACGTGCTCAAGCGCCTTGGGGACACGCCCCTCATGAATGCGCTTGGCGAGGGCCATGGCGAGCGCGGTCTTGCCGACACCCGCCTCCCCCGTGAGGAGGGGATTGCGCTGCTCACTGCGCAAGAGGACGTTGATGATGCGGCGCAGCTCCTGCTCGCGACCGTGCACGTCGGGGAGCAGCCCCGCCTCCGCCTCAGCGCTGAGGTCGCGCCCGACCTGCTCAAGCGCCTGCTGCGGGCGCTCGTTGATCCGGCCCTCCGGGAGGCTCACGCCGGCCGGGGCTCGGGTCGGGCTGATGACCTCGAACTCCACCGAGGGGCTCGTGGACAGCCGCTGCCGCAGCGCGTGCTCAATGCCCATGGCCTTGGCGAGATCCATGCTGGAGCCGCCATCGACCAAGAACGCGTCGAGGATATCGACCTCTTGGATGCGCCGCCCCTCGCGCCCTGCGCGCTGGGAAGCCCGCCCGATCATCCGCAGCAGGCGAGGGGTCAAGGTCCGCCTCGTCAGCGGAAACTCAGGCTGCGCGGGCGAGCGCGAGCCGACCAAACGCAAGAGCTCCTCTTGGAGCCGCTCCGGGTGCACCCCGCTCGCCGAGGTGGCCTCGCGCAGGTGGCCCGTGGGGAGCTGACAGAGCGCGGCGACCGCGTGGGGCGTACCGACGAAGGGGAGACCTCCGCGCGCGCTCAAGCGCATGGCGTGCTTGAACGCGTACCAGACCTCGGGCGTGAAGGCGTCACTGCGCAGCTTCCCGTCGCTGTCGAAGAAGTGGTCGACGCCGTGGCTGGCCAGCTTGCGCACAGCCCAGCGAATCGAGTTCGAGTCCTGCAGCTCCAAGCGCCAGCGGACCATCCGCACCAGGTCCGCCTCCGAGATAATCGAACGCCCGGACTCCCGCACCCAACTCAGCGCGTCCTCCAAGATCCCGATCAACCCCAAGGACAAGCCGTCCAGATGAAGGCCAGCGCGCGTGTCCGGCCCATGCGCAGGAATCCGGCGGGAGAGCGCCTCTAGCGCAGACAGGAGATCGCTGCCCTCGTCCCCGCTGCCCTGCGCGCTCCGGAGCGCATCCATGAGCCCCGGGTGATTGCGTCGCGCAAGCACCAAGATGAGGTCCACCGGCAAGAGACGGCCGCGCCCGAGAGACCGCAGCCACGCGACGCAGGCCTGCAGCACCTCCCACGCGTCATCCGAGAAGACAGGACGCAGGAGGTCACCCTCGGCTCCGAAGAGCGCGGACGCGCTACCCTCTTGCTGCCAGCTACCCATCACCGCTCTCCACGCCTCACCCTAGCCGAGCGTCCCGGGATCCCCCGAGAGGCCCTCGCCGCTATCGTGCCCGAAGCCATCCCTTGGCGCAAGCCGAAGGGGCGCCTGGCAAAGATGAACGCACTACCCCCTCTTGCCAAATTGTCTTTGCGTTGTCTTTGCATTGTCTTTGCACAACGCTCCTCAGCCCTCACAGCGCGGAGCGAGATCCTCGCGCGCGGCCGAGGCGGCGGAGCGAAGCGCGTCCCCCAAGCGCGGCGAACGACCTCCCGACGCGCGACACGACCCGCCCAGCCAAAAATATCCTTGCGCCCTGGCCCTAAGGATTGCATCACTCCAGCCCTCGACTCTCTCCCTCGAAGAGGCGCCCATGTCCCGAATCGCTGCCCAAGACCTGAAGAAGGCCATCAAGCTCTTCAATCGATGGCAGTTCGAAGAAGCCATCGACGCCTTCGACAAGATGCTGCCCCTGCTCGAAGGCACCGACAAGCAGGTGATCGAGCTGCTCTCGCAGCTCTCCCACGCCTTCCACCGCGTGTGGCACAAGCAGGGAGAACCCAACGCCATGGTCAGCTTTCTCCAGCGTGGCTCCGAGATGATGCGCGTCGTCGGAACCAACTCCCTCGGCATCAGCGTCAACGGGCTCCAGGAAGCGATCGACGGCTGCCTCAACGAGGCCTTGCGCTGGCGCCGCGGAGAGGTCGAGATCTTCAACCGAGACCTCATCCCCCGTATCGAGCTGATCGAGGGCTACCTCGACTGACCCCTGAGAAGCGCTGGACGAGCGCGCGCCTGCGTTGCAACTTCCCCCAGCTTCGACTAACCCCCCGGCGCAACGCGGGGCGTCTCAGGACGCCACCGATCGTGAACGACAACACCGGGGATCGCATCATGAATCGTGGCTTTGAAGCTGTGGACCTCTCCTCCGAGGACCTCATCGCCCTCGCCGCGCAGCGCAAGGCTGCCGCCGCGGACATCCTGCGCCTTACCTGGCTCGCAGGCTGCGGGCACCCAGGCGGGAGCCTCTCCACGCTGGACGCCCTCCTCCTCCTCTACCGCTTCGGAAAGCTCTCCCCAGACAAGGCCCAGGCCCCCGATCGCGACCGCGTCATCATCAGCCACGGCCATATCAGCCCAGGCGTCTACGCCACCCTCGCGCAGCACGGCTACTTCGCCATCGAAGAAGCCTACCGAGGCTTCCGGCGCGCGGGCTCCGTCTTCGGAGGCCACGTAGAGAACTGCGTCCCCGGCGTCGAGTGGAACACCGGGAACCTAGGTCAGGGCCTCTCCGCAGGCTGCGCCATGGCCTTCGCCTCCGGTGTACACCAACGGCCCTACCACGTCTTCGTCGGCATGGGAGACGGTGAGCAGCAGAAGGGACAGGTCTCCGAAGCGCGACGCTTCGCTGCCCACTTCCGCCTCTCTAACCTCATCGCCTTCATCGACGTCAACGGTCTCCAGATCGGCGGCGACACCCAGCGCATCATGGCGCAGCGCCTCCAAGAAGAGTGGGAAGCCGCCGGCTGGAACGTCCTCAGCCTGGACGGGCACGACCACCACGCCCTCTACACCGCCTTCCGCTGCGCCACCCGCCGCGAGACCCCCAACCCAGACGCCCCCACCGTGCTCTTGCTCCGCACCGTCATGGGCAAGGGCGTCTCCTTCATCGAAAACGACGCCAAGTACCACGGCCAATCGCTCACGAGCGAGCAGGTGCGGCGCGCCTTCGCCGAGCTGGGCGTTGAGGACGACCTGGACGCGCTGCTAGCGCTACGCGCTGCCGGCTCCGACACGCGCGCACACCATGTCCCGGTAGACCGCGACGTCCAGATCGCGTGCGGGACGCCACGCACCTACGACGTGGCCACCAAAACCGACTGCCGCTCCGCCTACGGCGACGCCCTCCTCGACCTCGCGCAGCACAACAAAGACAACCCCGACGCCTGGCCCATCATCGGGATCTCCTGTGACCTCGAAGGGTCCGTCAAGATGAACGCCTTCCACAAGCTCACCCCCGCGCGCTTCGTGGAGGCCGGCATCCAGGAACACCACAGCGCTGTCTTCGCCGGCGCGCTCAGCAAGGAGCGCTGCGTACCTTTCTTCAGCACCTTCGGCATGTTCGGCATCGTTGAGGTCTACAACCAGCAGCGCCTCAACGACCAGAACAGCGCCGCACCGCGCGTCGTCGTCACGCACTGCGGCCTGGACGTCGGCGAGGACGGTCCCACCCACCAGTGCATCGACTACATCCCCCTCGCGCACAACCTCTTCGGCGCGGAGCTCTACGCCCCCGCCGACCCCAACGAGACTGACCGCATCATCCGCTACGTCGCGTCGCGGCACGTCCCCGCCTTCGTCACCATGGGGCGCTCCAAGCTCCCTACGCTCGCAACCCCCGAAGGCCAGCCCGCCCTCGCCGGAGACTTCCAGGGTGGCCGCTGGATCACCCTGCGTGAGGGCAACGACGCGGTCGTCTTCGCCTTCGGAGCCATGGTCTGGCGCGCCGTAGCCGCCAGCGACCGCCTGGCCGCCGAGGGCATCCAACTCCGCGTAGTGAACGCCTCGAGCCTCAAGCCCATCGACAAGGACTGCATCCTCAAGGCGGCCAAGGAGGTCGGGCGCCTGCTCACCTACGAGGACCACAACGTCCACACCGGGCTCGGCGCGCTCGTCGCCTCCACCCTCGGCGACGCCGGAATCGCCGCCCGCCTCCGCCGCTTGGGCGTGCAGCGCTACGGGACCAGCGGCCCTCCAGACGACCTCTTCGCCGAGCAAGGGCTCGCCACCGAAGACCTGATGGCCGCCGCCCGCGAGCTCGCGCGCGCAGACGCATGAGCGGGCAGGCCGGCGGAACTGGGACGGGCACGCCGCTGCACCATCACCTGATGGCCATCGGCGGCGTCGGCATGTCCGCGCTCGCTCGCCTGCTGCGCGCTGACGGCCACCACGTCTCCGGATGTGACCAGCAACCCTCCCCCTACAGCCGCGCGCTGGAGGCCGAGGGAGTGAGGGTACACATCGGGCATGACCCCACCCACCTGGAAGGGGTCGACGTGCTCGTCGTGTCCTCCGCCTTCGCCGAGATGCATCCAGAAATTCAGGCGGCGCACGCGCGTGCTGTCCCGGTCCTGCGACGCCTCGAGCTGCTCGGTCGCCTCCTGGCCGCCGCACCCAGCGTGGGCGTGACCGGAACCCACGGGAAGACAACCACGTCGTCGATGCTCTCGTCGCTCTTGCTCGCGGCGGACCAAGACCCGTGGTGCTTCGTCGGGGCCTACGTGCCCGCCCTCGAGAGCAACGCACGATTCGGGCGAGGCCTGCGGGTCGCAGAGATCGACGAGTCGGACCCGCGCTTTCAGGAAGTGGTGGTACAGACCGCGGTGCTCACCAACCTGGAGGACGACCACATCGGTGCCGGCGAAGACCTCCCGAACAACTACCACGCGACCTTCGAGGACCTGATCCGCGCCACCGAGCGCTTCGCCCGGAGCGCGGAGCGGGTGGTCTACAACGCCGAGTGGCCGCTGCTGGAACGCATCACCGAAGGCCACCCCCAGCGGGTAGGTTTCGGGGAGAAGATCGGCACCTACCAGGCGCGGGAGCTGACCCTGTCACCCACAGGTAGCACCTTCCAGCTCTACAGGGCGGACACCTTCTTGGCACCTGTGACCCTCTCCGTCCCAGGCCGTCACAACGCCTGGAACGCGCTGGCGGCGCTGAGCGCGGCCCTGGAGTGTGGCGCGCCGCTCGAGCCGATGGTCGAGGCGTTGAGCCGCTTCCGCGGGGCCGAGCGCCGCTTCGAGCAGGTCGGCACCTACCGAGGCGCCCCGGTGATCGACGACTACGCGCACCACCCCACAGAGGTGCGCGCGGTGATCGCCGCCGCCCAAGCGACTGGGCGCCGCGTGCGCCTCGTCTTCCAACCCCATCGCTACGGCCGCACCCAGCAGATGTGGGAGCGATTCGCGGAGAGCCTCGTCGGTCCCGACGAGGTGATCGTGCTCGACATCTTCTCGGCCTCCGAGAAGCCTATCCCCGGCGTCCACTCGCGGCTCATCGCCGACCACCTGCAGGCCCACGGCCACCCCGGCGTTTGGATGACGTGGGAAGACACCGAACGCCACCTGCGCGCGACGACCACCCCAGAAGACCTGCTCCTCTTCGTCGGCGCCGGCGACATCTACCAGCTCGCGCTGCGCCTAGCGGCTGGGTAGCGGGTTGGCGCAGGGGAGGGGGCGGGGGCGCCCTGCAAGCGACGCAAACGCCTCGCGAGGCGCTGCTCAGAAGGTCCACGCAAAGCCGGCGCTCAGCCCATTGGCGATGTACACCTCCGGCGAGGGCTTCCGGACCGCCAAGACGTGCCACGCATAGCCCACGAGCAACGCAGGCCCCGTGCCCTCCGCCTCATGGGCGAGCGGAAGGCGGAGAGCCGGCGTGATCCTCCCCCCACCGGTGGCCGGCGGGCGGAGCCGCTCGGACTCCCCCTCCCGAAAGAACACCACGTGGCCCACTCCAACGGGATGACTGTAGAAGGCGTCTACCGAGAGGAATGGGACGAGCCAGCGGTTGTGGTACCCCACCGTCACGTGCAGGTCCGGGCTCACAAAACCACCACCCGCGTGGCCACCACCGCCCAGGCCACCCCCAATGACGACGTGGCGCAGCGGGCTGTGACGGACACCAGCACGGAGCGCGTAGAGGCCTCGGTGAGCCGAAGACCGCCAGTCTGAGTCACCATCCCCAACACGCGCCACAGACCCCTCGACGGCGACATCCGTCGATACGTCGATGGGGCGGGTGACGCGACCACTCCAGTGCACGACGTCCGGACTGAAGAGCAAGCTGGTCGCACCCAGCTCGGTCTGCAGCCCCAAACGCCCCTCTCCAAGGGTCGACGGCCCCTCCAGGGGCATCGTCCGCGCAGGAGGAGAGACAAGGAAGGGCGTACACCCTGCACCGGCGAAAAGAAGAAGAGCGACGCCAACAAGCCCCGATAGAGCCCTCCATGCGCCGCTCCTCCACCGCTGCACCTCCAGGCCACCCCCCGAGCGCCCAAGAGCCGCGCCACGCAACCACCAGACACCCTGCCCCGCCGCCATAGCTACCCCCACCGCGATCGCGATCGCCCAAGGAAACTCGCTCTCATGCCACGCAGCTACGTCTTGCCGTGCTATCCACTGGAGACTCCATAGCAAATGCGGTGGAGTTACGCAAAGGTGGCGATGGGGAGCACAGGGCTCCCACGGCGGCTCTCACACGAAGCGCAAGCCTTCGCTGCACACCACAAGCGCCAGCAGGCAACACACCACCAGGGCCAGCATGTCATGGAACCGGAGGCCCCGGCGATCACCCACCCTGGGTCCCCAGGGCCGACCGCCGCGCCTGCGTCGCCACCACGTCAAGCTCCCTCACACGGGAGCACAGACAGGCCCCTCTACTCCGGTGACGCCGTGCTCGCAGCGCCCATGAACTCGTAGCCACTGCCAAAGTTGTGCACGAGGCGACCCTGGCCTGTGCCCGTGTCGATCTCGATAAGCTGCCCCGTCGAGGTGACCCCGTAGAGGGTGTCCCACGCGAAGGTGAGACCCCAGATGTTCGAGAAGCCAGTGTCACCCACCCGAGCCGCCTCCCCCGTCGACGCCTGGATGAACACCAGCTCGTCCATGCGGCTGGCGAAGATGGAGCCCGAGGGGCGGCTCGTCATGTAGAGGTCATTGCCCTTCCGATCGAACACGCAGTCCCCCGAGCTGCTGAAAGAACCCATGGTGCTCGGCGCGCGGCGCACGACCGCCGTGTCGACGTCCACCTCGTAGAGCTGGTTGCCGCTCGTGATGTAGCCTCGACCCGCGGCGTCGATGCAGAGCCCGTTCGCCGTCCCCAACACCCCGGACAGAGCCCCGATCACCCGGTAGGTGCCCGAAGACGAGTCGATCTCCGCCAAGCGATACCCCCCGCTCGTGCCGATGCCAAAGAGACGTCCGTCCGGGTGGGTGTCGATGTCGAAAAAGTCGTTGGAGCCCAGCGAACCCACGCGCCGAATGGTCTTGCGATAGGGGTCGATGGCATAGAGCTCACGCCGCGTGTGCGCAAAGAACTCGCACACCGGAGCGTCCGGACGGGCCAGCTCCTCAGCGCTCAAATGTGGCCCGCACTCCAGCGCCCGCGGCGGGACGTCGGGCGTCACCTCCTCCAGAACCTCGGAGGGCGCGTCCGGCGCGACGTCTGTCGGCGCGTCCACCTCCGGCTGCTGCACATCGTCTGTAGGCGAGACCTCCCCGTCCTCCGCCACATCCTCATCACCAAGATCACCCTCGACGTCGATGCGCGGCCGCTCTGGACGCTCCGGCCTGTCCGAGGAGCTACCAGAGTCCCCACCACACGCCGCGAAGAGGACGAGCGTCACCACAAGGAGAGAAGAAGGGAGGCGAGAGTCCATGCACGATGCCCTGCAGAGAGAGACGCCTAGCGATCACAACCGCTCCGGCGAGCACTACCATAGCCATCCCCGCGGACCTGTCCAAGTCCTCTTCCACCCCTAGGTCACCAGGACGAGCAGCCCACACAGACGCAGGGCAACTGGGCAAGAGCGCAACGCGACGACGCTCACCGCCGCGGGCCCGCACCTTGCACCGCGAACCCAGCGTGCACAGCCCTGCGCCTGAGCGCACGTCCTTCCCGACGCCCCCCGCGCTTGGCCTCCCTTGACAACGCCCAGCACAACCCGCCACAGCCCAGGCGTGTGTGCCGCTGACGCCTACACCGACGGGACGACCCACCATGGAGCCAGGACGAGCGTACCGCATGGGCTGGCAGAGCGCCTCGGCCGGCTTCTTCTTCGACGGCATGGAGCTGGTGGCGGCCGTCGCACCAGCGGCGGGTGGCCTCGACGCCCTCAAGGAGGGCATCGGGCATCTCTTCGCCGTCCGCGACGAGGTCAACACCTCCATGGCCGCGCTCAGCCAGCTCGTCAGCCAGGCCTATAGGAGCGCCGTCTCGCCCCCGACGGAGGTCGACGCCTACCGAGCGCTGCTCGAACACCACGTCTTTGACATCGTGAACCGCTGGTCCCTGATCGCGGACATCCACACCGTCAACCGCCTCCAAGCCTGGTTCTACGCGGGCTTCGGCCTCGGCCGATGGCAGACCTGCCTGCGCGGTGCGCAGCTCGCGCTCGCCCTCCCCTCGCTGCCCCCTGTACCCTCGGCGCCCATACGCCTGGCGCGCATGGCGCAAGAGGCCGCTCGACAAATGGAGACCGCCGCAGGAGAAGAGGACCTCGTGCGCGTGCGGCCCCTCTTCCTAGAAGGCGCGCAGCGCGCCGACCGCCTCTCGCGAGACCTCCGCGCCGCGCTCGACACCCTCCGCAACCACCCCGACCTGACGCCTGACGACGATTTTGCGCTCATCACGGACACGCACAGACGCATCGAGTTGGACTTCCTCCGCATCTCCTAGGACCCACGAGGCGATCATGACGACATGGACCGGTGTAGACCCTGCGGACTACGGGCTCCGACGCGGCGAGGCGCGCGTGGGCGACGTGACGTTGCGGTGGGCAGAGGCGGGTGAGGGCCCCATCGTCCTGCTCCTGCACGGCTTCCCAGAATGCTGGGTGTCCTGGCGCCGCCAGATCGACGCCCTCACCACCGCGGGCTACCGCGTCATCGCGCCGGACCAGCGCGGCTACCCGAACACCAGCAAACCACAGGGCGTCGCGTCATACCACATCGACCGGCTGGTCGAAGATGTCGAGGGCCTCCGACAGCACCTGGGCGCTCCCCACATCCACCTCGTCGGCCACGACTGGGGCGCCATCGTGGCGTGGTTCTACGCCATGCGACACGACGCGCACCTTCAGACCCTGACGATCATGAACGTGCCCCACCCAGCGCACTTCTTGTCCATGGCCCTGGACCCGGAACAGCTCCGCATGAGCTGGTACATCCTCTTCTTTCAGCTCCCATGGCTGCCCGCATACCTGCTCCGTAAGGACGGCGCCCGCAACCTCCGCAAGACCATCACCGTGGATCGCATCCCCGGCACCTACGAGCGAGACGACATCGCGCTCACCGCGGAGGCGATCGCGCGCAACGGCGTGGAGACCCTGCTCCACTGGTACCGCGGGCTCCTGCGCCTCGGCCCCGTCGGCGTGCGGCGGCGCCTCCAACGGATCGAGACCCCCACGCTCGTCCTCTGGGGCGAGCGCGACCGCGCCCTCCACAAGCGCTACGCGCGACCGCCCGTGAGCTGGGTGCCCGACCAGCGGCTCCGCTACTTCCCGCGCGCTTCCCACTGGGTTCAGAGCGACGAATCCACGGCCGTCAGCGAGGCCCTCCTAGAGCACATCCTGGCCCACCCGTGAGCAGGGCCACCGCAGCCGCGGCCGGACACGCGGACCCCTCACACCCTTCGCCATCGGCACGCCAACGCGTCCGAGCGCTCCGCTGGTTCGCGCAGGGACGATGCCTCGCCGAGGATCTCGATGACGGCCACACCTTCACCGTCTACCGCGCGATCCCAGGCGAGATCAGCGCCGCCCGGCCCGTCTTCGATGGGCACCGCCACCGTTGGATCGCCGGCCACCCTGAGAACCCCTCCAGCGATCGCGTGATCCCCGGCTGTCAGGCCTTCAGCACGTGTAGCGGCTGCGCCTACCTCCACCTCTCGCCCAGCGCCGAGCAAGCCGCAAAGCGCCAGAGCGCGAGCGAGATCCTCCAGCGATTCGCCAACGTCACCGTCCACCCAGACGCCTTCACCTGGTGTGGTGCGCCACGAGGCCCAGGCGAACGCACGCGCGCTACCCTCAGCCTCACACACCACCCTGGCACCGGACCCGTCCTGGGCATGCGAGGGATGGACGGCAGCGTCGTCGACCTCGACACCTGCCCCGCGCTACTCCCCACACTCGACGACGCCCGACACGCGCTCCGCACCTCGGCGCGACAAGCGGGGCTCAAGCCCAACACTCCCTGGACGCTGGAGCTCCACAGCGGACCACGCAGCAGCACCAACGCCAGCGGCATCGCGCTCGTGGCGTCGTGTTCAGAGCCAGAGGAGCACACCCCCCTGCGCGCATTTCTGGAGCGGGTCCACGAGACGCTCGGCTACAGCGTGCGCACGAAGGGCGTCGACCCCGCGCTGGACAAAGGCGCGTGGCCAGCGCCCTGGCCCCTGGGCGCCGCGAGCGCGCCCGAAGCGGAGGACACCTGGACACCCACCACTCCCCAGCGATACGCAGCGCTGGTCGCTTGGGTGCAGGAGCACGCGCGCGCCCGAGGCCGCAACGTCATCGATCTGACCCTCGGCCGCGGGCTCTTCGCACTCACGCTGGCAGAAGAGGCCTCACAGGTCTGGGGGGTCGACCACAACCACCACGCATGCGCCGCGACCCTGGCCTGGGCGCAGCAACGCGGCATCCACAACCTCACGCTGCGCCCAGGCAAGGCCACCACCGTGCTGCCACGCCTCTTGCGGGAGGGCGCAGACTTTGACACCGTCTTGCTGAACCCCATGCGCTCCTCGCTAGGGGAGACCTTGATGCAGACCATCACGTCGTGCCGCGCGGACACGCTGCTCTACCTCGCGCCAGCGCCGCGAGCCGGCGCCGAGGACCTGCGGGTGTTGCTCGCCACAGGCTGGCGACCGACCACCTGGTCGATCGCTGACCTGCACCCCGGCACCGCCTCCTTCCTGCTCGCCGCCTGCCTCCGTCGCCCATGAACCCAGCGCTCGCCCTCAACCGCCTGGTGCGCCCGCACGACGTCCAAGAAGCACCCGACGGAGACCGCCCATGACCCGAGAGCTCGCCCTCAACCGCCTGGTGCGCCTGGCCCACAGCCTGCTCAAGGGGAGCACGCTCGACGTCGACGAGGCGCTGACGCTCTCCGGTGCCGCGTTCCGTCACTACCTCTTTGACGCCGCGATCAACCACGCTTGGCGTGCCTGCTACCCAGGCGTCGAGCTGCGCACACAGAGCTGGGAGGTCGACAACTACGGTGCCCTGGAAGCACTCAGCGGACAGAGCGGTGTCCACTTCCCGCGCTACGAGCGCCTCCGCGTCGGCGAGCTCATCGGACTCGCCGAACACGACCTCCGCGCCGACCGACACCCATGGATCCTCCTCCAAGAGGGCCATACGAGCGCCTGGCGCAGCGTCTCCTCCCTCGACAAGTCTAGCGGACAGGTAGAGCTCACCCTGGACGCCACGGCGCCGACCGCCACCACCCTGCGCTGGACCCTCCGTAGCAACGATGACCTGCTCGCCCCAGAAGCGCGCGTGCTCCGTGTGCTCGTCGCGCGCGGAGAGCCCCGCGGAGCGTCACCCTCCCTGCGCCACAACCTGCAGCGAGAGGTCCTCCGCTTCGCCGCCAGCCACACCACACGCCCCAAAGAGCTGCGCGCGGAAGACGAGCTCTTCTACGCCACCGGAAGCGCAGCCTACGAGCACCTAGGCAAGCTCGCTCGAGGCGACGTCCCCGCCCCCCAGCACGACGCCCCCCCCGCCCAAGACGCCCTCC
>ERZ869909.577-NODE-577-length-39882-cov-4.832609_pt1 | contig 39882 bp, 40 predicted proteins | sample MGYA00520892_ERZ869909 | MGnify/ENA primary metagenome ERZ869909 (study PRJEB32215, sample SAMEA104723947) | bioreactor metagenome | biome: bioreactor; feature: anaerobic bioreactor; material: water | place: China | collected 2015-03-12 ...
GCTCAGGCTGCATTTTACGGTTTCAGGTGCAACTCTTGCTGTACGCTGTCCGGTGGTGTCAGCTTGAGGATTTTAATCCCGCAGTAAGCATAAATAACGGCCAATACCGGGTTGATCAGGTTAAAGAAAGCATAGACAAAGTAATCAAGTGGATTGACATTCAACACGCCATGCATATAAGCACCACAGGTATTCCAGGGGATTAACGGGCTGGTGATGGTGCCCCCATCCTCCAGCGTACGGGATAGGTTCACGGGTGCCAGCCCGCGACGTTCGTACTCTTCTTTATACATCCGCCCGGGCATCACAATCGCCATGTACTGATCAGCGGTCAGAATATTGGTGGCGATACAAGTGGCAATGGTGCTGGTGATCAGGGAGCCAGTGCTGTGGGCTGCTTTTAAAATCGACTGGACAAACTTACGCAGCAGGCCAATTTTCTCAATGACAGCACCAAACATCATGGCGGAAAAAATCAACCAGACGGTATTGAGCATACTGGACATGCCACCACCACTAAGCAGGCTATTTAAATCATCCGAGCCTGTTTCTACCGCAAAGCCATCAAACAAGGTAGACCAAACCAATTTAAAGCTTCCGATGTTGGCCCCTAAATCTTGCTCCATCAGTGTCTGCATCAAATCACGCTGGAACAGCAGCGCCCACACCCCGCCCAACAAAGCGCCAATAAAGACAGTAGGGAAAGCAGGCACTTTCTTAATTGCCATAGCAAGAAGCACAAACAGCGGGATCAAAGTCCAGAAGCTAATGGCAAAGTGCTGTTGCAGCGTGCTGCTGATTAAATCAATATGCACCACATCGGCTGAGGAAGAACTATTCAGGCCAATGATGGTAAAAAGCACTAAAGCCAACAGAATACTGGGTACAGTGGTCCATAACATATGGCGAATATGGGCAAATAGCTCGGCACCGGCTACTGCTGGCGCCAGGTTGGTTGTTTCGCTAAGAGGTGAAATTTTATCACCGAAATAGGCCCCGGAGACAATGGCTCCAGCCGTAATGGCTGGCGATAGCCCCAAGCCAGCGGCTACCCCGATCAAGGCGACACCGATAGTCGCCGCAGTGGTCCAGGAGCTGCCAATACTCATGGCAACAATACCGCACAAGATACAGCTGGCTGCGTAGAACCAGCTTGGGCTTAGCAGCTGCATCCCATAGTAGATGAGTGTCGGAACTGTCCCTGCCAACAACCAGGTACCGATCAATGCCCCTACGGCCAGTAAGATCAGCACGGCACCAAGCGACAGCGAAATACCTTTGATCATCGCTTGCTCAATATCAGTCCAGCGAAAACCGTTTTTCAGGCCAATCACCACCGCTACGGCAGCGGCTATGAACAAGGCAATTTGATTCGGCCCGTAAGAAGAGTCATCTCCAAACAGAACAACGGAGCTTGAGAGCAGTGTGATCAAGACCAGAATTGGCAACACTGCATCGAGGAAGCTAGGTTCTTTTGTATTTTTAGTCATGCGAAATCCTATACCCCAAGCAGGCGAAGCAACCGGTCAAGCACGCCTATCAGATGCAAAAACACAATAGCGACAGCGACCGGCGTGAACCAACGAATGGCAAAACGCCAGATACCATACATGACAGCTGAGGTTTGCAACTCTTCCTGGGTAATTTTCTTTTTCATCACCCAACCAGTAAAGATGGCAATCACCAAACCACCCAGCGGCAACATAATGGCAGAAGTCAGGTAATCCACCACTTCAAAGAAACTGCTGATGGATTTACCAAACACACTAAGCTCGAACGTGGCCCAGGATGCGCCAGAAAATGAGAACACGGTCAGTAAGCCCAGCAACCACAAGGAGCCGCCGGTGGCAGCTGTCGCAGTAAAACGGCTCAATCCTTTGCGCTCAACCAACCAGGCAACCGTGGACTCGATCATAGCAATCGCCGAAGTAAAGGCGGCGAAGACCAGCATGATAAAAAACAAAGTGCCAAAGAAAGTACCAAAAGGCATGGAGCCAAAAGCAATCGGCAAGGTTACAAAAATCAATCCAGGGCCTTCTGCGGGTGTCAGGCCATACTGGAATACCAGAGGATAAATTGCCAGGCCAGCCAGCATAGCTACGGCTGTGTCTACCAGAGCTATCAACATGGAGGTTTTCGCAATGGACACATTGGATGGCAGATAAGCGCCATAAATGATCATGGCTCCAGAGGCCAAACTCAAAGTAAAAAATGCATGGCCCAGAGCCAGCAAAACACCATTAATGGTCAGCTTGGAAAAATCCGGCGTAAACATAAAGGCAACTGCCTCGCCGAAAGCGCCATTGGTGGCTGAGTAAATGGCCATGACGCCAAGCAATACGAATAAACTTGGCATCAAAAAGTTGACCGCTTTTTCCAGCCCTTTGTGCACACCGCGTCCCACCACATACACAGTGACAAATAAGATGACGGCGGACCAGGCCATGAGCACCCAGGGGTTGGCAAGGTGAGCACCAAATTGAGCGCCGATGGCCTCTGCCCCAACGCCCTGAAAGTCACCGCGAGCAGTTTTAATAACATAGGCCAGTGCCCAACCGGCAACCACGGCATAAAAGGATAAAATCAGATAACTGGCAACCAGACCACTCCAGCCGGCGATTTGCCAACGAGTGCTGGCACTGGCCTCCTGCGCCAGAGTTTTCACCGACAAGCCGGGGCTTTGACGGCCACGCCGACCAATCAGTACCTCAGACATCATCACAGGGATACCAATCAGCACAATGCACAACAGATAGACCAGTACGAAGGCACCGCCACCGTTCTCGCCCATGATGTATGGAAACTTCCAGATATTGCCTAAACCAACAGCTGCTCCAGTCGCTGCGAGAATAAACGCAAACCGACCGGACCACATGCCATGAACGGATTCACGTGCTCCCGACATAAAACCAACCCTATTATTATTTATTGTAATCGTTATATAGAAAAAGCTGGCGATTACCACCGCCAGCCTGGTACACCCTGGTTATTTTTTCGCGTAACGCCCTAGCTGTAAAAAGTCTGCCGTGATCAGTACAGTCTCCTCGAGCAATGGATCCAACTCACTCAGAATTTCTGGCAAATCTTCAGCATCCTCTACCGGCTCTTTGCCCAGTAAGGCCAGTCGTGCATTGGCTCGAGCCAACTGACGCTGTTCACGCTCTTCACGCTGTTGTAACCGCTCAGCTTTAACCAGTGAGACAAACTTTTCATCACGCTGGCGACGGTACTCTTCAATATCATCCAACAGGTAGCTGAACTCAGGGTTTTCAGCCACTCGACTTTGATGACGCTGCAACAACAAGGGTAAATGTGGTTCCAGAGTATCCAAACGCTGATAAGCCGCTGCTGGAATAGAGTCCCATGGCAAAGCGTTTTCTTCGCGGCTTTCGCCCCAGTCTTCCGGATCAATCGGTGATGGGAAGGAGATATCCGGGATCACGCCACGGTGCTGCGTACTGCCACCATCAATGCGATAGAACTTAGCAATGGTGTACTGCACACTGCCCAAACTGTTTTCAAACATATCGTAAATACGACCCAGCCCGCGATGTTGCTGGACCGTACCTTTGCCAAAGGTTTGCTCACCCACCACCAAAGCCCGGCCATAATCCTGCATCGCTGCTGCAAATATCTCAGAGGCTGAGGCACTGAATCGGTCGACCAGCACCGTCAAAGGACCATCGTAATAGCTAACACCATCCCGATCCTGACTGACCGAAATACGGCCTGAGCCTTCACGGATTTGCACAACCGGACCACGGTCAATGAAGAGGCCAGTTAATAAGGTGGCTTCTTGCAGTGAGCCGCCGCCATTACCACGTAGATCAATGATGATCGCATCAACTTTTTCTTCCTGCAGTTTGGCAAGCTCTTTCTTTACATCATCCGACAGATTGTTGTAAAAACCAGGGATGGTAATGACACCAATGCGCTTATCCAGCTCGGATAGCATTGGTTCAAACACCTCTCCTTTGGCAGCACGGTCTTCAAGGCGGATCTTGTCGCGTACAATGGATACCACGTTGGTGGTGCCGGATACCATGGAACCGCCACTTTGCACCTGCAAGCGCACAGTGCTGCCCTTGGGACCTTTGATCAACTCAACCACATCATCCAGCCGCCAGCCTACTACATCAACAAATTCTTCGCCTTCCTGGGCCACGCCTATCACCCGGTCTTTTGGCTTAAGTTGTTGGGTTAAATCTGCTGGCCCGCCAGGTACCAGACTCTGGATCACGGTGTAATCGTCTTCAGCCCGAAGCACTGCGCCTATGCCTTCCAGCGATAGATTCATATCTTGCTGGAAGCGCTCAGCATTGCGCGGTGATAAATAAGACGTATGAGCCTCAATGCTGCGGCCATAAGCATTCATGATCAGCTGAAACACGTCTTCGTTGTTGGTTTGCTTTAGCCGGTTGCGGGCATTGCTGTAACGCCGTTGCAGCAATTCTTTGGCTTCTTCCTGAGTTTTACCGGTCAGTTTCAGGTTCAAGGTATCAAACTTAACCCGCTGGCGCCAAAGCTCATCCAGCTCAGCCTGCGTTGCAGGCCAATCCGCTTCTTCGCGATCGTAGTAGTACTGGTCGTCTTGTTCAAAATCAAACTCTGTTTCCAGCAATTCCAAGGCAAAACCAAAACGATCGTAGCGACGTTGCAAACTGGTATTGAACATATCAAAAGCAAAGGCCAGGTTTCCACGGTTCAAGGCATCACTGAACTGATGACGATGGCGGCTAAACTGATCCACATCGGATTGCAGCAAGATGGTTTTATTGAAGTCCAGGCTTTTCAGGAAACGTTCAAATACCCGCTCAGAAAAAGCCTGGTCTAGTTGTACCGGGGCATAGTGACCGCGGGTAAACAGAGCAGAGATGCGTTTACTGGCAGTCGCATGTTGAGACTCCTGCGCAAGCACAGGCAGCTCTACAGGCTCGCTTGCGCTTTTTCCATCAGCCCATAGCGGACTGCATGAAAGGGTGAATGCCAACAATAACGCAACGGATTGTTTCATAATACTCTCATCTGCTAAGCCGTGATCGCCAACAACGTTTGATCGCTAACAACTTTTCATCACGAACAACCTAAGCCTGTTGAAATAGACTATCACGACTGGTTTTAATCACCATCCCGGATTGAAGCTGCACCGTCACTTCGTTACGGGCAACTTCCACTACGGTGGCGGACATCGGTGCCTGCCCAAGTCGAACCAATACACTGCTGCCAACTTTTAATCCGGTATCAGACACAGGGGTCAGAGGCGTTTGCTCTTTGTTTTTTACCGCAGCGGTTGGCTTTTGGTTTACTTTAGATTTTAGAACCTGAGGGTTAGAACGGCCAGAGGGCTTTTTGTTCATAACCTTTTTATTTGGGGTATTCGTCGCCTTTTGCCCATCTTTGTGGACTTCTTTAGCTGCTTTAGCCGTCTGTGTTGCTTTAGCCCGCTGCTTGCGCAACTCTGCGGCCTTGGCTTTACTTTCAGCCAGCGTTTGAGCGGCATGGTCCGCTTGCTGCTGATCGATTTTCTCAACCTCAGTGCCGGTTAAATCAACACGCACCACATCCGGTTGAATCGACTGTAAATAGCGCCAACTGGAGGTATACACCCGCAGTGCCTGTCTGAGTTGGGTTTTACTAATCGGGCTTTGCTCAGTGAGGGCAGCGGCCAGATCCTGAAAAATGCCAATTTTTAATGGTTTGGCAGCGCCAGCAATTGAAAAGCAGTCAGGGTACTCAGTCGCCAGATAAGCAATCACCTCTTTCACCGAGGTGGGTTTGCTCGCAGCCAGTGCCTCGCTGTTACTCTCAGTCACTTGCTCATTGCTACTCTCTGATGCCCTATTGGTGCTGGTATTTGGCTCAGCAGTTGCGGGCGTGTTTTCAGCTACTTCAGTATTCGGGGTTGTCATGCACAATTACTCTTCAAATTCGTCATCATCTTCATCCAGCGGCTCAGGTTCAGCTGCCAGTTGATTTTCTACAAAGGCTATAGACCAGTCAATCAGCTCTTCCTCGCTGGCTTCCAGCACTAGGGTGTCAGCCGATAACTGTTGCCACAGCTGACTTAACAATAATTCCACCTCGCTGGTGGCTGTATCGTCCGGTATTACCGACCAAACCGCATGATAGATAGCATTCATCTGATCAGCGACCTGCTCTTCCTCACCATCCCAATCACCCACATCGTGCGGACTAAACAAATAATCCTGCACCTCCATCATGGCTTTCATACCAGGCTTTGCTCCAGTAACCGAACTAACTGCTCCAATGCCGACTGATCCGCGGCATCGAAGCGATGAAGTACCGGACTATCGATATCCAAAACAGCAATAATCTGATCACCGACCCGGACCGGGATCACCAGTTCGGACTCACTGGCGGCATCGCAGGCAATATGACCGGGAAACGCATGCACATCGGCAATGCGCTGGGTCTCACCTGTTGCCACCGCCGTGCCACACACCCCCTTACCAACCGGGATCCGGACGCAAGCGACTTTCCCCTGAAAAGGCCCAAGTACCAGCTCGCCTTCACGCATAATATAAAAGCCAGCCCAGTTAAGCTCAGGCAGACTGTGGTAAATCAAAGCGCTCAGATTTGCCATCTTGGCAATCAAATCAGGTTCATCTTGGACAAGGGCAGCGGCCTGCTGCAACAGCAGTGGGTAAAGATCGGTATCGGTTGAGCTCATGCTTCGTTTCTAAGAGGCTGCAAAGCCCTAACATTACTTGGTTTGGCCGAAAAATTAAACCATTTCTTTACCAAAAGCCTGAATTGCCAGCTCCGCTGCAGAGAAAATAACCAGCGTCCCCCTAAATCCGCTCAGTGATGACTTTGCCACTGCCTTGGATTGGCCGGGTAGTAAAACGTTGGCTGGATGGTTTGATGTTTAAAAAAGCGGGTATCTTTGTGCGGCAGCTTCATAAAACCACCCACACCTTCTCCGGTAATTTCTGGCACCTTGCGTAAAATACTGGCCAGCAGATCAGCAAACTGTTGTTCTTTAGTTACATCCAACAGGCGATAGTAGCTGTGAATCTTCATATAAAGCGGTGTCACCTCAAAAATCAGGCAACCGGTATGACGAATCAGGTTCAGACGGGCAATATCATCCATAATGCTATCTGGCAGGATCAGCTGCTCGTCCGGGTCTTTACCATCTTCAAAGTACGAATGTTGTTTGCTCGAAGCATCACTGCTAAGCACCGGAGCAATGCGATACGGGATCTCAGCAGCCTGGGGCGGCACAAAAGGCTGCTCCTGACTGTCTCGGCTGATATGGATGGTATTACGGGCATTAAACAGGCACGCCTTAAAAATACCTACCCGGCCAATCGCCTGCGCCAGTTGAACCACATTATTAACCGCCAGCCCAAACGAGCGGATTAAACTATCATCGTACAGATTCAGGCTGCAGTCGATATACACCCCCTTGGGCTGCCAGTGGATCGCCAGGCCGCCTACCACCGGATAACGCGCCAGGCGACTCACTGCAGCGATAAAGGCTTTTTCGGTGTCGCCCATGCCTTCTAAATAGTTTTTGTAGTAACGCTCCAGCTGGGCATCATCAACAAAGCCAATGCCATCTTCAACACTGTGCTCCCGCAAAAAGGACTTGCGGGATGAGTAGACCACCGTATCCAAATCATGCCGTACCGGGCTTACCCAAACCGGTAGCTGTGGCTGATCATCAAACAGTGGCAGTTCCGGCAACACCAATTGTTTTAAACGCGGCATCTGCTGCAAAAAATAATCACCAGCCTGTCGCCGCAGTATGGCATCCTCAGACAGCAAGGCGTCCAGCATGGTTGCAAAGGCCTGTGGCAAACCAAGGCTTCGTGCCGGTATCGCTTTAAAACCAAAGCGACAGGACTGACCTGAAGCCAATGCATACAAGGTGCTGGCCACACCCTGCTCGTCAAAACGCGGGCTGGATAAGGCACCACTGCGCTGTTCTGGGCCAATAAAGTAGACATCGCCCAAACGGGCATTGGAGTGCTGCAAATCGGCCGACATCAACCCCATCACATCGTTGCTGATAAACTGGCCCTGCTCGTCGGTTTGAGCAAACACCGATGATCCCCAATCGACCAGACTAATCTGCTCGGTTTCGCTATCAAACACCAGATTCGAAGGCTTAATATCACCATGCACAATGGGTGCTGGTAACCCATCTTTTTTGTGCTGACGTAACAGCTGCAGCAATTCGGCCAGTTGCCCTGCCAGCTTGATCAGCAAGCGGGCTGACAAACGACCATGCTGCAGACTGTATTGTTCCAGGTCGATGCCCTTGGCCCGGCCCATCATTAAAATGCCTTGCTTTTTAATCAGCTGGTAGGTGATGTAACGCGGCACAGCCGGGTGCTGCACCTGCGATAACATGTAGGCCTCATCGGCTAACCGCTCCTGGATGTGCAGTGGTAAGGTAATGCGGGAAAATTTAAACACGCACTGCTCACCCTGCAGGCTGATACCGGCAAAGGCAAAACCATAAGCGCCCTTGCCTATCAGTTCAATCTGCTGGTAACCCAGCTTTTCCAGCTCGGAAATACAGAGCGCTACCCACTCCTTTAACTTGCGGGCATCGTTGGCATTGAGCAGGTAAAACGACTGCTCCTCCGGGATGTAAAAATTACGCAGTTGGTGTTTATACATCATGCAGCGACCCCGGCTTTTGCCAAACACTGCGCATTAATTTACTGAACGTTTGATTCATCTGCAGTTAGCGCAATACCAACTCTACCCGCCGGTTTAGTGCCCTGCCTGCCTCTGTGTGGTTACTGCCAATCGGTGCTGCAAAGCCTACCCCAACCGCTAACATGCGCTCAGAGTCAATTCGATACGCATCGGTCAGTGCAGTGCGAACAGAGTCTGCGCGTCGTTGCGACAACATCGTGTTGTATTCAAAACTGCCTTGGTTGTCCGTGTGCCCAACTATCAACACCTGCATGCCAGGGTTAGTCTTTAGCAATTGCGCCATCTGTTCCAGTGCATCAGCGGACTCCTGACGAATGCTGGCACTGTCTACTTCAAAAAACACACCTTCAACCACGACTTTGCCATCGGCATCCAGTGCCGCCTGCAACTCGCTTGCCTGGCGAACCCCAGTCTGTACCTGATCGGTCTGCATCGGCTCAGCTTCAACCACCACCTGATGGATAGCGGCTTGATCATGCTCATCATCCAGATACAGGAACACATGAGCCACCCCGTTAGCATCATCGCGCCGGGCCAGCAAGGCGCGTGAATTCGCCCGCACTACATACCCCGGGCGAACAAAGCGCGGCACTCGGACAAAGTACCCTTGCGGATAAATAACATGGTGCAGAAAACGGCTCATACCTGGCCCACACTCCCGTTCCTGAGAGCAAGCAAACAGTACATCAAAGCCATCCGCTTCCATTGCTTGCTGGTAGTTACGCATAATTTCCAACGTACTTTTGTCCTCAGGCGCCTGGTAGGAAACCCAGGTCACTCGACCTTCCAGTAATAGCACCTCTTCGGCCTGATCTGCATTACGACCACCAGCTCCATATTGTGCGCGAGGAACCTGCCCAGTAGGCAAACGCACTTCATCGTAATCGGTAGCCTGATAAATATGCATGGTGGAGCCGGCAAAACGGCTAACCAATGGATGGTCTTGCCCTGGCTCAGCGGCTACAGCTGCGGTTGTGAGCAGAAGACCCGCCAGCAAGATGGTGTAAAAGCGATGAGTAACCATTCAATTGTCCTTATCGAAATTCAGTTGGAAGTTTCCCCCCAGCAGCAATGTGTTAGCGATCGCGCATGCCGTATACCCACGACATCCTGCTTGCAATACAATACTTCAGGTTACTAGGATGAACAATAGTCTAGCCTTTATCCCTTCGAATACGACGCTACCCACTCATCCACCACCTGCTCCAACACCAGCAGTGGCAAGGCGCCATTGCTTAGCACGACGTCGTGAAACTCTCTAATATCGAACCGCTCACCCAGTCGCTCCCTGGCATTCTCACGAAGCTCCAACATCTTCAGATGGCCAATTTTGTACGAGGTGGCCTGCCCTGGTAGCACCAGATAGCGATTGATCTCTGCCCGCACATCACGCGAATTCATACCGGTTTTCTCAATCATATAGGCTTCGGCTTGCTCCGGTGTCCAGCGCTTATGATGCAAGCCGGTATCAACCACCAAACGTACCGAGCGAAACATCTCAGCCTGCAAGCGGCCTAAATCACCCAACGGGTCCTCGTCATACACGCCCATTTCAGCAACCAGCTGTTCAGCGTACAACGCCCACCCTTCGGTATAAGGGCTTGGGTTTAGCATCCGTCTTAAAAAGGGCAAATCATCAAGCGTCTGCGCCAGTGAGATTTGAAAATGATGGCCGGGTGCTCCTTCATGGTAAGCCAATGTTGGCAGGCTCCAGCGGTTATTCGACTTTATATCGCCCAGGTTGATGAAGAAAATACCAGGCCGTGAGCCATCTAACGCGGGCGGAAAGTAGTAGCCGCCAGGTGCGGTTGCCTGGGCATGCTCCGGCACAGGTAAAACCTGTAGTTCCTGCTCGGGTACCCGATTAAAATAGTGGGGAATATAAGGCGTAAGGCGATCGAGCGCAGCCTCGATATCGGCAATCAGCTCCGCCCGGCCTTCATCGGAATCGTCGTAGATGAAGCGTGGATCTTTTGCCAGCTGTACGACACGCTGCCCCACCGAACCCTCGCTCAGTCCTTCTGCGCGCAGCAGTTTATCCATCTGCTGTTCAACCCGTGCGACCTCGTCATGGCCGATTTGGTGAATGCTGTCGGCATCAAGGTTGGTACTGGTATTCCAACGCAAGGCTGCAGCGTAAAGTGCTTCCCCATCTGGCAGTGCCCACACGCCATTACTTGGCGGATCCTGCGCGAGTGTTTGATCCAGGCGAGCCAGCAAACGAGCATAAGCCGGGTTGGTATGCTCGCGTACCGCTTGCTCGGCTTCGCTCATCAGAGCCTGCCGACGCTCGGCGTCGATGTCCGGCACGGCATCCAGTTTGCTTGCAAATGTTTCAACAAAGATGCTCGAACCGGCTTGCGGGGCGAGCAGTGTGCGGATCTGTCCGGCTGCGCCTTCCAGCGCAACTTTAGGTGCGATCACGCCGTGCTCGACCTGTAGATCGAAATTGTCAACCACCTGGTCGAGCTTGCGGCCAATGGCTTCCAGTCGGGCAATGTAATTCTGTGCCTCGCCCTCGCTGGTGATCGCATGATGGTTCTGCATAAATTGCGGTATGGACACCGGAATACTGAACAGCTGGTCAACCGCGTAGACCGAGTTCCCCACTGGCAGCCAGGCAGCTGCCCAGTCGAATGCCATCAGATCAATCTGAATCTGGTAAAACCAAGTCGCCAGATCATGGCTCCAACGCTCTTGACCTGTTAAATCCTGACGATCATAGGAATTTATCATCTCAAGCAACTGCTGCAGCTCAGTACGCAATTCGGCCCGGCGCGACAGTGATACATCGGTCATTTGGTCCGATATATCGCCAATGTCATCATCCGTGATGCCAAGAATGCTACGCAGTTCCGGGTTGCTGTTGATGTTAATAGTAATGAGGTCATCGAGCCGTTGGTGAAAACTGGTCGCTTCTTCTTTTGTCTGCTGCGCCGAGGCCCCCGCACTCATTGCCGCACCACTACTCAAACCGGCGATGCTAGCAAGACACCAGGCTAATAATACTTTCCTCATCAATTATTCCTTTCTATTTTAAAATAATAGCTGCTCTGATAGGCAGCCTTATTTCCCGCAACGGTGTAATCAAGCATTCCTGTCAGCGTCTGCGGCCGCAAAAAAATCCAACTGATCAGCATGGGCTCTTAAAAATGCTGGTCGAACAGTAGCTCGCTCGATATAGTCACGGCAGGCAGCGTAAGGTTTTAAGCCACCAAACCGATCGACCAGACGCAAGGCATCTACCATCACAATGTCAGCGATTGAAAAGTCTCCGGCTAACCACTCACGTTCGGCCAGTACTCTATCCATATGCTTAAGGCGAGATAACAAAAAATCATCCAGAGCTTTTCGCCCCGGTGTCTGTTCAGTATCCGCAGAAAACATGAAAATTGACCAAGGAACCGTAGCCATTTCAACGGAGTTGAGCCCTGCAAACAGCCATTCGATGACTTTACTGCGGCCAACCGGATCACTCGGCATTAAGGCAGTACTGCGCTCTGCCAGATAGAGTAAAATAGCGCCACTCTCAAAGATGGAAGTTTCACCATCAGTTAACCATGGCACCTGACCAAAGGGCTGTCGCAAAAAGTGCGCTTCTCGCCGGTCTTTAAAAGGCGTGCCCTCGACACGATAATCAAAACCGGCCTCTTCCAAAGCCCAACGTAACCGTAGATCACGCACATAACCCCGTGGTGTTTCAGGCACCCAATCGAACGTGGTAATAATAAAATCCGACATGGTATTCCTCTCTTAACGACCTGACACTCAGCATAACGCAGCAGACAGCTGCATCTTGTTAAATTGTGTTAACTTGCACCGGTACTAGTGCGAGCTATACATAGATAACAGGCGTTATAGGCGAAAAATGTTTTTTAAAGTCGAATGACTAGGGCTGAAATCGACACAGCTACAGAGAAGTTTTCACCCTTTGGGGAACTCATTGACCATGCTTTGGTGATGGATCGCTTGCCAACCTTCCATAAAGCGCAGAATCAGAGACAACGCCATTGACCTCCCACCGCTGCCTTAACAGTCCCTCCTGAGTAAAACCAAGCTTTGCCAACGCTTTTGCAGAAGCCTGATTATCTGGGTCTATTTCAGCCTCAATTCGCCGCAGGCCCAGGGTATTGAAGCCATATTGAATCAGCGCTTCTCCAGCTTCATGAATAAGGCCCTTCCCCCAATACGTTCGACCTAAACCAAATCCTATCTCAGCACGCTTGGACGCTTTGTCATAACTGAACAGCATGCATTTCCCCGCCAGTTCATCATTTGCCTTCAGGTATACGCCAAGAACAAGCGACTCCTGACGCAGCATGGATTCTTTGCTGTCTGTCATAAAATCCAAGGCATCTTGAGTCTTAGTCCAAGGGGCCGTATTCCAATACCGCATCACGTCTGGATCAGAAAATATGCCGAGCAGCGTCTCTGCATCATCTATACTTAAAGGTCTCAGTGTTAATCGCTCGGTTTCAATAACCGGGAAAAGTAGCGTTTCTGACATTTATCCCCCTGTTTTCTCCATTAAAGACAGCACCTTTCAATGCCTAAGCAGAGCTCAATTCTGCTTGTAAAGCTGCTGTTAGGCAAGTTGGTAAATGATGAGGGAATAGTAGAGCGATGATGGGTGGACAGTGCTAGTAAGTTAGCCTTAATCGATGGTCGCAGAAACTTAGCTATGCGTTAGAAAGAATCGACCGCTGTTTTTGATCATGTTATACCTAGTATTCAACTCAAGCTTAAAGTGGAGATAACACCATGAAACAGCCGTTTCTAACACTAACTCCCCTCGCGCGCTATGAAGACCTTGCATTATTGTTATTGCGTGTGATGGTAGGTGCTTTCCTTGTGTGGGGAGTGGCTGACAATATCCTGTCCGCAGAACGAATGGCCAAGTTCGCGGCCTTTTTGGACCAGCATGGCTTTATCCTACCCGAACTCATGGCGCCTTTGTCGGTGTGGGTGCAGTGTCTGGTGGGGCTGGCGTTTATCTTGGGCCTGTTCACACGCTGGGCAGGACTTTTGTGCAGCATCAACTTTGTGGTGGCTATTGTGATGGTAGATGCTCAGTTTGGCATTCGCGGAGCCTTTCCGGCGGCCTGTCTGGTCATGATCGGACTCTACCTGGCTACACGCGGTGCCGGTGCTCTGAGCCTGGATGCCCTGATAACTCGCCGCGCTGGCACAACAGCCTCTTCAGGTTGAAATTCGTAAGCAAAACGAACACTATGCTGATGCAAGGTGTTCAATCAGAAAATCAGCCACCACCCTCACCGCTGGCAGTTGGCCACGCCGGTGCGGCATCAGTAATGTGGTGGTGACACCTCCCGCAGTCCAGTCGGGCAACACCCGCACCAAAGCACCGGATTCAAGGGATGGCTGGCAAATTTTGCTGGGCAAACAAGTAATCCCTAGCCTGGCTTGTGCCGCTTGCAATAACACCATACTTTCATTGGCGATAAAGCGAGGTACTGGTTGAACTTCAACGGTGCAATCTTGCTGATTGGTTAGTTTCCATTTGGTCTCTGTGGCTGATGTCAACACCCCCTGATGTGCACTAAGATCATCTGGTGAAGCCGGTGTGCCATGCTGGCTCAGATAGGCCTGGGAAACAATCAGATAACCAGGCTGATAGCTGATCCGCCGTTGTATCAGCTCAGAATCTGGCAGTGGCGAAAAGTGATCCCGCAAAGCGATATCAACCCCTTCACGGACAATATCCACAAAGCGGTCCGCAACATCCAATTGCAACTTAATAGCGGGATACTTGACGGCTATTGCCGGCAACAGGGTAGCCAGCCATAACTGCGCAGTTGGCACCGATGCACAAAGGCGCACAGTCCCCTTAGGCTTTGCAAGGCGATTTTTAACCACCGCTTCTGCCGTCTCGGCTTCAATCAAAACTGCGGCAGCATGCCGATAAAAATCCTGCCCCGTTTCGGTGACAATAAAAGTGCGTGATGAGCGCTGTATCAAACGCACACCCAGTGACTTCTCCAGTTCAGCCACCCGTTTACTGACCGTCGATTTGGGGATGCCCAGTTGGCGGGCCGCTGCTGCAAATCCCTGGTGATCCACCGCCTGCACAAACAAATACAGATCGTTTAGGTTCAACATACCGGCCCTCATTGTCTACATACATGGACTATAAGTCTTCAATATCCAGTCTACTGCCAGTTCATCCATATGCATATACTTTCTTGGTAAAACCTGACCATTCAATCATCACAGAAAGGAAACAACCATGAGTAACATAAGCATTTTGGGTTTAGGCGCCATGGGCTCGGCTTTGGCCAAAACACTGCTGGATAATGGGGTGAAAGTCACCGTCTGGAATCGCAGCGCTGACAAAGCCGCTCCTTTGATCGCGCGTGGTGCTATCCATGCTGCGAATGCAACCGAAGCTTTGCTGGCAAGTCCTGTCACGATTATTTCGGTACTCGACTACCAGGCAGTAACAGAAATAGTGCAGCACGCATCCAAGGCTTTATCAGGCCGCACTCTAATCAACCTGACCAATGGAACACTGTCCCAGGTACGTGATATGGCAAGCTGGGCCAGCCAATGCGGCGCCGAATACCTGGACGGTGGCGTGATGGTGACACCGGATCTTATCGGTAAAGACGAGGCCTTTATTCTCTATGGCGGCTCACAAAGCGCCTACCACGATGCGGAGACGGTACTGACTATGCTGGGCAAGCCGGTCTATGTCGGCACCGATCCAGCAATGGCTCAGTTGTTTGATTTGGCCATGTTAAGTGCCATGTTCGGCATGTTTGGTGGCTACCTGCATGCCGCTGCACTGCTTGCAAGTGAGCAGGTGCCAGCCAGAGAAGTTACACCGATGATCATGTCTTTGTTGCAAGCCATGGTTGGCCTACTGCCGCATATTGCTGAAGAAATAGATACCAAGCCCAACCTGCAACCGGATTCAAACAACGCCATGATGGCAGTGGCTCTGAAAAATGTCGTCGATGGTAGTGTCGAGCAAGGCATCGATCCAAGCCTGCTTGAACCGGTCAGAGCACTATTCGCTAAGGGCGTGGCCAGCGGATTAGGGGCCAGAGATATTGCGGCACTGGTCCCCTTGTTACAAGCAGATCGCTAAAGGTTCCATAACGTCAGCAACGGCCAAGCTACGCCAGTGGCTGGGCCGTTTTCATGGCAGCTACGACCCAACCCAGGCCGCAATGATCATCAGAGCGTCTTTACCACCAGCCATACCATCGAGCAATCACAACCAATGCAATAACCACGCTAATAACGGCCAGCCGGAGCAGTACACCGCGCAACATGCTGTGTTCGGCAAAATAAGCTTCAAACTCCGGCGGCAGTGGCATTTGCTTTAATGCCGGGACTTTGGCTCCTCCGGTATTGCCTGCTGGCACCCAACCTATCAAGGCGCCTGGCAGCGTAGCCACTAACCGAAGGATCTGGCCAAATACCTCATGATAATCACGCTGCCGCCAGCCTACTCTCAACATCCAGGTATGGGTTAAAAAGTGAGACCATAGGTTGCGTTGGCCAAGGATATGCGCCCGTTCAAGATGTTTAAAGCAAGCTTTGAGGTCATTATGTGCCCAGGCAGCGCGGGCCGCTTTCATTTCTTTGTGAAAAGAGGCAGCTAATTCTGTTTTCATGGGGGAATATCTCCTTGCATCAGCGGGTGCACATAAAGATAACCCCAACTAGGTTTTGGTTCTTGAAGGTTTCGCCTGCGTTGAACAAATCATAGTAGCGGCAGTCGCAGCAGTCACACCAAAGACCTGACGCATGCTACGAGTGAGATGAGCCTGATCGGCAAAGCCTGCATCCACTGCCGATTCGGCCAATGAACTGCCTGAAGCCAAAGCCCTGGCAGCAGCACGTAATTTGCGCAGCATCAGCCACTTGGCCAGCGAAATACCAAGCTGCTGCTGAGCAAGCGCACGAAGCCTTGAACTGGAAAGCTGTACCTCTGCCGCGGCGCGTGCAAGAACACGGGAGCCTTGCGCATTTTCAATAAATACCAGTGCCGCATTTAAACGCTCATCCAGTGCCACGTCAGAAGCATTCGCAGCCTGCAGTTTTGCCAGACACAGAGAAAGTGGCCCATGCGCATGAATCAGCCTTCGCACCGCTTGAGGCAAAATTGAAACATCACTCGATGCTAAGAGTGCTAATAGTTTACGCCCAATGACGGTTTGTGGCTCCACAAGGATCAGCAGTGCCGAATCTATCGGCTCAAGCGCATGGTTTATCCCAGGCCTTACAAACACAGCTCCGCCTGTTGTCACGGGATTATCCGGTTGTCGAATCGTCACCGGGCCGCTAAGACCAATGGTAAGTTGAGCGGTAGCATGTCGATGGTAGCTATTGTCACCACAATGCCCTCGGAAGGCGACCCATGCCGGACCAAATTCGAACTCACCAGACCAAATCATAGAAAAGTACCTTCACGTGCTGTATTGAAAACCCTAACGTCATTCCGGAATGGGAGCACGGCTAATGGTGGCTGCAGCGTAGCGTTCACAGCAGCGGCTCAGTTCAGTTTCATGCATGCAGCAAGCTTTTTTACTTTTAGCTGCTGCTGATTCGTCGTCATACTTTATGTTCGAGTAATTCTCTTAAAGGCGCTGGTAGCATTTTTCGTAGTTTTTCAGTCATCGACTTCTCATGCTTTTGCCACAGTACCCCCAAATAGATAATGCCCAGGCCAATTGCGGTCAGTGCCATTGGAAACAACCAACTGTCTTTGAGTACATCGGATGCCAGGTAACCCAGGTAAATAAAAACACCCAAAGCACCAAAAATAACAAAGACCCGACGGATCAGAAATACACCAACACCTATCATCAGCAGGTTGGTACAAAAATAGAGAAACTTAGACCACTCATTATCGGAGTTTTGCAAGCTAAGCCCGCCCCAGAACGCTAACACACCGACAATGTACAACCAAAAAGCGTAATCAGCCTTTCCTCTTGCTCGCACATCCACCCAAAATGCCAGGCCTATGATCAGTAGTCCTGAATACATTGAAACCAGCTTCCTTATGCCCCAGCTATAATACTCACCTGAAATCAGCACACTAATATCCATGCTCAAATACCACAGGGTGACCGCAATTGGCATCAATAAAAAAGGATACTTATAGCGCCAGGCAACGAGGGCTCCAATGGCCAGGGTGCCCAGTTCCATGTAAAGCCAATTCCATTTGATGTAGCGATGGTAATCCCGGTACACGCTATCATCCGGCCAGAACCCCAGCCACTGCTGCAAACCATAGATAGCCAGGGGTGTTAAGCAAACAATAAAGGTGGCACAGATACCTGCCGTAACATGCAGCTGCTTGGCCGCAAAGTGATTTGTGATTTTAAGGCCTACTGCAGCGTAAAAGACCGCGATAAACACAATGCCAGCGCCACCAAAGCTTTCCCAGCCCAGCGTCATAAACAATGTCATGGCGCCAATGGCAATTAAGCCACCTAAGTAATAAAGCACATGCGTAAACGTAAAGCGGGGGCTGTCTATTGCACTCGTCTGCCAAAAATCATACAGCTTATCTGCTTGTTCAGATGAAATGATTTGCTGCTCAACCGCATCCGCTAATGTCTTTTTGGTTATCTTCATGCTTTCTCTCGTTCTTTGACGGCTGCCACTAAAAAGCTCTTGCGTAAAGCAATTGTACCCGATGCCTTGGGTAAGAGCCCATTTTCAAAAGCTCACCACTTCGCGTAGTGATCCTCGCTAAAACCCCAAACTTTTGAATTTGAATCGTTTGGCCAAAGCACCTAAGCGCTTGTCCATGGCATTGCGCAGGTCATAATCAAGGTAATTGATGGTATCAACCCCATCCGGAAAAAACCCAAAGTCAGGCTGGCCCTGAGCATTGATTAATCGTGCTTTGCTTGCCATAAATACTCAGTCATCCGGGTGTAGCATGTAGAAGTCCAAAAACGCGTAGTCTTTGCCAAAAACAATGGGGACCAGCGACCTTGCTATCTCCAGTCCGTTGTCGCCATTGGTCAGGACGACCATGGCAAGGCCTTGCTGCAAGGATCCTAAGGCCAATGATTTGTAGCCTGGATTTGATCCCCAGTGCAAGAAGATGGTCTCTGACGCCTCCTGAGAAATGGCCCAACCAAATCCCCACCAGAGATGGTGTGCCTTGTCCACCTCGATCTGTGTTTCCATCATCTGGGCAACACGGTTGTCTCCATCGGAGGCGAGCTCTCCCAACACCATGCGAAGAAAACGCCCGTAATCGTGAGCACTGGTGTGTAAAGACGATGCTGCATTTTCAGATGACCAAACGGTCGGCTGCAAGCGCTGCCCTTGCCGATCATGCCCTACAGCCAATAGCGCAGCATCATCTTTTGGTGGCAGGTAGGATGTAGACTCCATACCTAGCGGGCCAGTAACGGCTTGATGAACAACGTCTTGCAAGGAAACACGCCAAAGCTCCGCCAGAGCTTGTTGCAGCACAATGTAACCTAATCCTGAATACTGCCACTTTGAACCAGGTGAAAAAGCAAGATAACGCCGTCCTTCCGATTCAGAGTATGCCAATCCGGATGAGTGGCTGAGCAACTGGCTTGCGCTGATTTTCATTCCCTCGGGCTCAGCCATAAAAGGCCTTGCCAAATACTCAGCCACGGGGCCATCCACATCAAAAGGATCTGCAGCACCATAGTGCAAAATCGCATGAGCAAATAACGGCTTGCCAAGTGACGCGCCTTCAAAGAGGGTTGTATCATCAATGACTTTGGATTTTGATGAGTCACTGTAGCCAAAACCAGTTTTGTAAATGGGGCCATCTGCACTGACAACGGCAATGGCAACACCGGGAACCTGATACTGCGCCATCAGCTCAGGCACAATCCGGTCAATCTGCGCCTGCACGCCTTCGAATGAGGACATCATGCGTTCAGCAGCGGATAGCTGTACAGAGCCGACAAAACAGCCTAGCAGCAAGAGCAGTACAGGCTTTGACTTGCTTATTTTAAGATGTGTCATCCTTACGCTCCTTTGCCGGGCATGCGATGCAATGGGTTAACTTGAAGCTTGTGCGGCGTAAATCCAGCACTCGGTACCGGATGTCAGGGTGGCAAAAGTGCGCACATAATCGGCCACTTCGTAATCGTCTGCTTGCGCCAACTCCGCCTCGGTTATCTCAAAGACGGTACCGCTTACTTCATCCTGCAGATTGCCGGAAAAACGCAAAATCGGATGAATCGCTTTGCCACTTTCCCGCAGTACCCGCTCATCGGTAATCTCGATCTCACCAACCCTGTAGCCTTGTAAGCTATCCTTGCTACCTGATAGTTTACGGCCAAAATTAGCCATTTGTACTGCTGTTTGCTGCAGTGTCCCGTAGGAAAATAGTAATGGCATGACGACTCCACGCTTTAAACCCAGTTACAGGCGGATTTAAGGTTAATGCTTGTTACAACCAAACAAGCCCAGAATAAGGCTTGATTTTTAACGAATTTAAACGACTTTGTAAATTGCCACAATGAATTTCCAGCTTATGGCCATCAGGATCAAGTACATACAAGGAGTTGCCTTCACTTTTGTTGTGTTTCCATTCAACCACACCGGCAGCGCGTAACTTTTCTGCAAATGCCTGATAATCCTGCTCTGCAATGTCCAAAGCAATGTGTGAATAGTCCTGGCTCGGTGCAGCTTTATCACACGACAAACAAAACCAGCTATCACCGAGGCTCAGATAAGCACCCGCATCCCAGCGAACATGGCCCGTCATGCCAAGCAACTCCGTATAAAATATCAGTGAGCGGTGTAAGTCACTGACAGCGATGGTAATATGATTCAAACCACGTAGCATCGGATTCCCCTTGAGCTTACTACATCAACTTCTCTAGTCGACCTTTACGTCTTACCAGATTCTTATAGTCCCATTGGATCGCTTGCGCTTTCTCTAGCCAGCGCTGCAGATCTGCCAGATTGATCTCTGAAACAGCCTGGTAGAAAATAGAAGCATCCTTGAATTTCTTACCCAGCACGGATAGCTCTGCTTCGTCAAAATCTGCCCCACTCCAGAACATCAGCCGAATACCTGGTTTCTGCTTGCTATAGCCAACCGTTGGATTGCCATCTAAGAACCAGACTGGATGGGCATGCCATAGTTTGCACTCTGAACCAGGTAAATTTCTATCGATTTGCCTGGCCAGTAAGTCAGCTATTTCCCGATAATTTGGCTCCAGCTGTTCGTTGTAGCGCTGTATCTCCGGTTCCATCAAAGCCTCCTTCAGCATTGAAAAGTAATCCCGAATGTTTTAACAGATTTACACTACATCTTAGCCAGCCTGCTTCATCTGTCCAGAACAAGTAATACTTGCCGCTGTACCATGAATAAAAGTTGAATCCTGCCAATAAAAAACCCATGCCAGAGCATGGGTTTGGGCTGTCGTTGGCTTGTAAACCGCCTGGCGTTACTTCATCGCTACCAGCATGGCGGCTGGTTGCTCCAGGTACTGTTTCCAGAGGTTGCAGAAACGGGCGATGGTGCCACCGTCAATCACCCGGTGATCGCCCGACCAGCTGATTTGCATCAGTTGCCGCGCTTCCACCTCGCCTTTGGCGTTAAAGCGTGGCAAGGTTTGCACCTTCCCCAGCGCCACGATGGCCACTTCCGGTTTATTGATGATGGGCGTCGCGACCGTGCCACCAATGGCGCCGATGTTGGAGATGCTGATAGTGCCGCCTTTTAGCTGATCCGGGCTGACCCGCCCTGCTCTGGCCTGATCGGTCAGCTCCGTCAGTTCTTTAGCAATCTCCACAATCGACTTCTGCTCGCAGTGCTTGATGTTCGGCACCAGCAGGCCCACTTTGGAGTCGACCGCGACACCAATATTGTGCGCTGCTTTGTAGATAAGCTCACTGCAATCGGCATTCACCTGACTGTTCAAAATCGGGAATTCCCGAATGGCCATGGATAAGGCTTTCATAAAGAACGGCATCATGGTGAGCTTCACGCCCTGCTCACGGTACTGATCTTTCAGCTGGTTGCGCAGTGCACTCAGCTCGGTTAAATCAATTTCGTCGCAGTAGGTAAAATGCGGAATGCTGCTGACCGACTCCATCATCTGCCGCGCCATTGCTGCTTTGACGCCTTTAATTGGCTCGACTCTGTCTTCTGCTGCAGCCACTGCTGCAAAAGAGCTACTGGCTTTTACCGGCGCCGCTGGCTTGCTGCTGGTGGTCGTGATTTTACCATCGGCAAAGGCGCGCACGTCGTCTTTTAACACCCGGCCTTTATCGCCAGAACCCGGCACCTTGCTGATGTCCACATCCAGCTCGCGGGCCAAACGCCGCACCGCCGGGCTGGCCACCGCTTTACCCGGGCGCAGCTCAGCTTGCTTGCTCTCGGAACCTGTTACTGAGCAACTGGCTTTGGCTGTTGCGCTGGCTTCAGGCTTAGCGCTGGTCGCAGCCACAGAGCCCGCGATACGCATGCCAAACAGTGGCTGATGCACCTTGGCAATATCGCCTTTTTGATAATAAAGCTTGGTGACAATGCCGGAGTATTTGGCCGGGATTTGCACCAGCGCTTTGTCGGTCATGACATCACAGACCGGCTGATCTTCTTCGATGCTATCGCCTTCAGTCACCAGCCACTCGACAATTTCGCATTCAACAATGCCTTCACCGATATCCGGTAGAATAAAGTCTTCTTCGGCTTCCGCCTGGCTGTTAGCTGGTGCTGCGCTGGCAGCTGGCTCAGAGGCTTTGGTATCAGCAGCACCATCGCTGGCCAGTTCCATTTCAAACAAGGGGCCATGTACCTTGGCAATATCGCCCTTTTGGTAGTACAGCTTAGAGACCACACCATCGTGCACTGCAGGAATTTGCACCAGAGCTTTGTCGGTCATCACATCGCAGACCGGCTGATCTTCTTTGATGGTATCGCCTTCAGCCACCAGCCACTCGACAATCTCACACTCAACAATGCCTTCGCCAATATCTGGCAGAATAAAATCTTTTTTCATGCTGCCCTCGCTTAGAAGTTCATTGAACGCACAATGGCTTCGTAGGTTTTCAGATGATCGGCGACGTACTCTTTTTCCAGCGCCAGTGGATACGGCGCATCCAGACCACAGATCCGTTCAATCGGGCTTTCCAAATGCAAGAAGCACTCTTTTTGGATGGTAGCGGCAATTTCACCGGCAAAGCCACCGGTCAGCGGTGCTTCGTGGTTGATCACCAGGCGGCCGGTTTTTAGCACCGAATTGGCAACCGTCTCAATATCCCATGGCAAAATGCTACGTAAATCAATGACCTCACAGGAAATCCCGTCTTTCTCCTGCGCCATATCAGCTGCTTTTTGTACGATTTCCATCTGCGCGCCCCAGGCCAGCAAGGTCAAATCGCTGCCCTGTTGCACCACTTCGGCTTTGCCAATCGGCAGCTCGTAGTACTCTTCCGGCACCTCCCCCACAGCGGCACGGTACAAACGTTTGGGTTCAAAGAAGATGACCGGATCCGGGCTGTTAATAGCAGCCAGCAGCAAGCCCTTGGCTTGGTACGGATCGCGCGGTACCACCACCTGCAATCCCGGGGTGTGCGCGAAATACGCCTCCGGCGACTGGCTGTGATAATGACCACCGGCAATACCACCACCATAAGGGGTGCGGAACACCAGGCCACCGACATTGAACTCATTGCCGGAGCGGTAACGGAACTTAGCGGTTTCATTGACGATCTGATCAAAGGCCGGGAAGATGTAATCGGCAAACTGGATTTCAGCCACCGGTTTCATGCCTTGAGCAGCCATGCCATTGGCAAAGCCAGCAATGCCTTGCTCAGTCAGCGGGGTATTGAAACAACGGTCACGGCCGTACTTTTCCTGCAGCTTGCTGGTGGCGCGAAAGACACCGCCAAAGTGACCGACGTCTTCACCAAAGCAGACGACGCTGTCGTCCTTTTCCATCGCCAAATCCAGCGCATTGTTAATGGCCTGCAATAGATTCATTTTTGCCATCAGTCGATTCTCCCCGCCGTCACCGGATAGGCATCCGGGTATTTTTTAATGTGCGCTTTTAGCTCTTTCAGTTGTTGCTGCAACTGCACAGTCGGCTCGGCGTAAACATCGGTGATCATGTGTTCAATACCTGGTTTGGCGACTTTTTCAGCTACCTTTAATGCATCCAGAATCTCCTGACGCAAAGCACTGGTTTGCTCGGTATCGGCGGCATCATCCAGCCAGCCTTTGTTGATCAACCACAAACGGAAACGACTGATAGGGTCGTTCTTGCGCCATAACTCTTCTTCTTCTTTTGAACGGTAACCGCTTGGATCGTCCGATGACGAGTGTGCCGCCAGGCGATAGGCCATCGACTCCAGCAAAATAGGTTCATTACCGGCCAGCGCCTGCTCACGCGCCATCTTAGTGGCCTGATAGACCGCCAGGATATCGGCACCGTCGACCCGCATGGTTTTGATGCCATAACCGACACCACGACAAGCAATGCCATCACCGACAAACTGCTCATTGGCTGGGGTGGAAATGGCATAACCATTGTTGCGGCAGAAAAACAGGGCCGGAGCCTTGTGCACGGCAGCCATGTTCAGGCCAGCATGGAAATCACCTTCCGACGCAGCCCCTTCACCAAAGTAACACAGAGTGACATTTTTCAGGCCACGCAGGCGCTGAGCATAGGCATAACCACTGGCCTGAGGGATTTGGGTCCCCAGCGGGGAGGAAACGGTCATGTAGTAAATGTCTTTACTGCCGTAGTGCACCGGCATCTGCCGGCCTTTGCCCAGATCTTTTTCGTTGGAGAACAGCTGGTTCATAAACTGTTCCAGCGAAAAACCGCGGTAGCGCAAAGCCCCCTGCTCACGGTATTGCGCCATGATCATGTCTTTGTCGTCCAGTGCAGCAGCGCTGCCAACGACGGCGGCTTCTTCACCAAGGCACTGCATATAAAAGCTGATACGACCCTGGCGCTGGGCGGCTAACATCCGCTCATCCAGCACCCGGATAAATACCATGGTGTCGTACATTTTTAATGCGGTGGCTTTATCCAGCTCGGGCTCTTTGGCCCCTTGGTACAAGGTACCATCGTCTTTGAGTAAGCGAAGCGTGGGAATACTTAACGCATGACCGCTGGTGAACTCTGCCGAATGCACCGTGGTAATGGTGGCGTTATTTGGGTTGGTCATAGGGTTTCTCTTGGTTGTTTACTCCAGCCTGCTTTACGTACACGTAAAGCAAAGCCCGAGGTTGAACATGCTAAGCAAGCCCCTGGGTAGCTATGAACCGGTTAGCCGTTCACTACAATAGCGGCTAAAGTATAGCTGCACAGGCCTGCTCTTCCCCATTTCGTCTGCTACTTTAGCAACAGATCACTGTTATGGTTGTTATTGTCGACGCCAACTTTACCTTTACGTAAACTGCATTGCAACTCCAGCCAGCGCCTTTTCTGTAGCAAACAACGGATTTAGTGTCAGTTTTGCTGTACTGTTTCTTGAACGTACGAACCTTACCTCAAGATAGCACAATGCCCGGTCAAACCGGGCATTGTGGCTTACCTGCCAATAGCCTTGCTTAGGCTAATTGCCCTTTGACCGAGCGCGGGATCACCATCAACATAGCGCGTTGACCAATCGCTACTTTGGCATTGGGGAAAATCAGCGCTTCACCTTCTTTCTCAACCCTGTATTCGGTATCACCATCGGTTGCGAGCAAAGTACCCACCGGATAAGTAGTAAAGTTTTCCACATCATCAGCAAAGTGCAGTTTAAAGTCCTGTGTTTGTTTATGGATCGAGCGGTACACCTCGTACAGATGGAAATTAGCTTCATCAAAACCTTGGGTTTTAAGCGCTGCATCTGCCACTAAAGCACGCAAACTGGTGCGTACTTCGCTAAAACGACGCATATCGTTCTGACCAAAGGGTCGTACCTTGCCAAGCTCAATGGTAAAGGCATCAGCGCCATGGGTGTTGGAAGCATAATAGCTAAACGTGGACGCTGCAGTTTGCATCAACAGCACGGTGCTGACACCACAGGCCAGCAAAAACTCCAGCTGATTTTTCTGCCAGGGCTTGCCATGCAAAAATGGATACACCGCAAATTTCTCAAAGCGTGAACCACGAATGGCGGTATGCAAATCGTACAGATAACGCTTGCGCGCGCCTTCAGGTGCTTGCTGATAAAAACGCGTAACGTATTGCTCCAGAGCCAGTGCACGCTTGCGTTCATCGTTTATCAGGCCAGCGCCCTTGCTGTGATGGCCGGAGAACAAGCGATTGAGGTTTTCTTCCACTTCACGTGTGCCGGCATTGATAGCAGCCGGGTTGCCAATCAGTACCAGAGTACGCTGCTTAGGCGCTAGTTTTTGTTGCAGTACGTCTTGCACCAACTCGGCACAAATCTCAATAGGGGCGGTTTCATTGCCATGCACGCCACAAGAAAGCACGATGTCTTTGTCACCGGCCAAAGCGGGCTCAAAACAAATCACGCCGGTATCCCATAACTGCACGGTCACGCCATTATCCAGACGAAATTCACAAGGGGAAAGCCCGGTCGGGTGATCCAGGGTATGGCGAAGAAAATCATCGTTTGGGATCCACTGCTGGCTCATGCCAAAGGCTCCTTGTTAGTTAACGTTTTGATCAATAAACACGCTGCTACTATACCAGTCAAAAGAAAAAACAACAGGCATAGGCGACTGATTGCTGTTTGTTCAACCAGAGATTTAGGGGTTTAGCTTGGGTTACGGCTGCGACTTCGCTGCGGGTGTACCGGTAAAAAAGTGAACCTGATTGCGCCCCCCTTGCTTGGCGCGGTACATCGCTTGATCGGCATCGGATAGCAACTGCTTTAGCTCATAGCCAGAGGTATCACTGGAAGTCACGCCAAAACTGGCGGTCAATAAAAATTCGTGACCACTGCGCTTGGTATCAATATCTTCTATCGAGTCACGGCAAATTTCGGCCAGCATCAAGGCTTTATCGGCATGGCAGCCAGGCAGCAAGATGGCAAACTCTTCACCACCAAGCCGGCCAAATACGTCGTCCAGTCGCATAAAGTTACGGCAGCTTTGCACCACTTGCTGTAGCACCCAGTCGCCAGTGGCATGACCGAATTTGTCGTTAATTTGCTTGAAGTGATCCAGGTCGAACAGGATCACTCCAACGGTCATGCCCTGCTTTTTGCAATGCAGCAATGATTTTTCTGCCAACTTGTTAAAATGATAGCGATTGCTGATGCCGGTCAACTCGTCGTTTTCGGCCATGAATTTAAAGCGGTGCCGTCCCATTAACCCCTGGTAAGCTAAGAAGCCCAGCACCAACAACAAGAGCAAAAAGAGGCCAAGCAATAAACGGGCATTTTGCGCTTCTTTACTCAACACCTGCTGTTGCAAATGCAGCAACTGGTTGTCTTTACTCAACAGTTCTATTTGTTGTAGTTTTGCGGATATTTCTACTTTAGCCAATTGAAAAGCCTGCTCCCTGGCAGCTATATCACTATGAAAGTCCGACTGACGGTAACTGAACTCTTTAAAGTCAGCTAAAGCTTGCTGGTAATCCCCTTCGGCTTCTGCCAGAAGATACGAGGCCTTGAAAATTGCTCTACTGGCCTGATGAGTGTCATTGCCATCCACTTTGTCTCGCGCACTGCTCAGTAAACTATGCGCTAAGCCAAGCTCCCCCTGCGCCATATAAGCCTCGGCAGCTAAGGCCATGGTTTGGGCAACAATAATGGGATACTGGCTGGCTTTGAAATCGTTTTTTTTAGCGTTGTAAAACTCGATAGCTTCCACAAAACGAGCATCTTCAATGAGCATTTCGTGGTATTTATTGAGAATTAATAGACTGTAAAGGTGCTCTTGATGCAATACACACAAGGCTACAGCATCACCGACTTTTGCTTCTAGCTCCTGCCAGCGCTGCTCGCCAAACAGAACCTCGATCTGTAAATAGTTGGCGTGACATAAAGCTTGATCACTGCTGGCTGTTTGTTGCAAAAGTTGAATGTAATACTGCGCTTCGTCGTATTTTGACAGTTGCAGCAAGGTTAAAGCTATCACCGCTGAAGCCTGCTCAACGGTTCGACCATCAAGCCCTTGATGTAAAGTCAAGCTTAACTCATTCAAATAATGAAAAGCATCACGGTAATTCTTTGACAGCACTAACACATTGACGGCCAAAGCCATGGCCCTGGTCCTTAGGTTTGGATCCGTGGTTGACGCCAGTAAAGGTTCCAGATGCTGATACGCATCCAGTAACTGACCTGAAAGGCCCAAACGGTACGCCTGCAATAAACGATAATAATCACGTTCATACGGGCTTGCGTGAAATAACTCGGACTCGAGCAATGGCAATTGATGAATGAAATCAGCTACTGAACTGGAGCGTAGTTTTTCCATACGCTCGAGTTCGGTCGAAAGCGGAGTGATTGATGGTTGCGCGCAAGTGCAAAAACTAATAAAACACAGCAAGGCACCGCAAAGTCGAGACATCATATCAGAACTGAACGAGGCAAAAAGCATCAAGCCACATAACTGTAGCTTATATGCGTTTCCTTGCCCGGCTCTTGCTCTGGCTCGTCATCCGGCTGCTCAGCTGGCTCGGAGTCAGGCTCCTTTTCCGGAGCAAAGATTGCACATACGATGCCTGAGCGAACTCCAAGCAGAGCCTCCAGAGCCTTAACATCCCCAGTTTTCAGCATTGTGATGGTTTGCTCATCGATAATTGTATGCTGAGTAGAAGTTAAGTCCCCGGTTTGCTGGAAGGCAACATCGGTTGCTAATGCTTCAAGGACATCAATCACATCACACATCTTGTTCACTCCAACCATATTATCTTAGCCCATTCATTACAGGACAGTTTATTATTACTGATGCCTCGTTAATAGCAACCTCTATTTTGATTGTGTTCCAGTAAGATAGCGCAACTAAAAACGAACGCTGAGGTGATATTTTGTCATTTAGCCCGGCTCCGACAAATTTTGCAACTTCGTTAGGATGGCATCATTCGGCTGCATATCGCAGCAAGGAGGAATAACCAGGGTCGTTTTTAAATCCATTGTGGCTTGCGCAAGCTTATGCAAAGCTAAGCGCTCTATCCTGGGTTTCTGAATAGGCAAACAAATAGCTTCATACAGAATCACTTCATGATCGTCTGGATAGTGTGCCATGAGTAAGGATACCAGCAGTTCCCGGTAGGCTGCACCGGTGGTGAATTTTGCGAAAGAACGATCCCCGGCAATACCAACTTGCCATAAAATCAAATAGGCAGAAGGATCAATGATCCGCTTATAAAACATGAACTGGCTGGCCTCGTAATGCTGACAACCATAAGTTCCCGGGTCAATCCCTAAATCCGCGATCAAACAATCCTCAGCTGATATACCAGGCTCCATATGAGCGCTATATCCCTCTTCACGGGCTGTCGCAATGGCGTTGTGCGGAACCCAGGCAAACACACCTGGATGGCCATAAAAAGCACCCACGACCTGCTTACCGGCTCTCACCTCTGCCAGCATAGCAGCAACCATTTGCCGGTAGCTGATCATGCGCGATATGCCTTCACAATAAAAAGGTTGCAGGCTGCGTACCTCCTTATTCATACCCTCAATCCATTGCTCTGTAATACCATCGGCAACCAGCACAAAAACCACATCGGCCTGCTCAATATAACGCCGACTAAGTGGGCTCATATGAGCCCCTAATGTCATCCCTGTTCCCACACAAACAAGACGTCCAGGCTGCATCAATGCCTCCGGCAATTTTTATCATGTTGTTGTTCGATGAACCAGATTTGCTGATTTTCTGCCATTGAACCTGGAAGTTTTGTCATAGCGGCAGCTTGTGCCATAGCAATCGCAGCCGCATTATCAGGATGAAGTTGTAGCCAGACTTTTGAAACACCCAAGGCGAACAACCTGGCGATACACTGCTGCAAAACTTCGGATGCCAAGCCTTTGCCTTGTACCTGCTGACGCAGCATGATACCGAACTCTACACCAGCGTCTCCTGTATTCGTTAATCCCATCAGACCAAAACTTTGCAGCCGGCAGTTGCTTTCGATAACAAAAAAAAGCCTTTCCCATGGAGACAACGCAGTGAGTTTTAGTGCATGAAAGAAGCTTTGTGTAACCCGCTCTTTTGTGTACAGCTTGCCTATAAAACGCATGATATTAGCATCGGTATAAAGCTCCAGGTACAAGGCTTGATCATGAGCAGTTATCAGTCGCACCTTGGTGTTTGGAGTAATAAAAGTCAGTTGTGATGCCACTGGAAGTTCGCCAGCAACCAGACATGCTTTATTGTCTTGTGTCATCTCGGCTCACCCTTGTTATTGTGCCCTGCAGACAAAAATTCAAAACCGGATACTGCTAACTGCCAAATTGTACTTTTCAATGCCATACTAATACAGTAAATCCTACGAAAGGTCGCGTGCTGTGATGTGTGATAAAAAGTTGTTGTCACTGCTGTTTGCTATCCTCTGCCTCCCACTGCTGGCAAAACAACAGCCAGCGCAAACCACTTTGCTGGTTGCATTTGGGGCTGATAAACCACCTTTTGTGCTATCAGATAGGGAAACTATTTCCGGCTTGGAAGTCGACATCTTTCGCGAGGCCATGGCTGGTTCGGGCTATCAACTCGAGTTGGTTGCACTGCCCTTTCATCAATTGAACCGCGCCTTGCTGCTGTTCCCTGATCTGGATGTAGCGGCAGGTGTCGGCACGGAGTTTTTTGACAAGCTGCATTATGTTGATCAATTCAGTTATTACGAAAATGTCGCCATCAGCAAAGCTGCGGCAAACGTTAAGCTCGGATCTATTCGGGACTTACAGCAGCATTCTGTAGTGTCATGGCAAGGGGCCAGCCAGCCGGCAACGCCGCTTGGTTCCGTCTTTCATCACCTCTTCGGCGCAACAGAACGTCCGATTCATCAAGGCTATCAGGAGCTGAGCCAATACAACCAGAATGCCATGTTCTGGCTTGAACGAACCGATGTGATTGTGGTTGATCGGGCCATTTTTAGCTGGTATCGCCGCATGCTGGCTGACAGCTACAACACCACAGCAGAGATCATCATCCACGAGCTCTTTCCTGAGCGCCAATACACCCGGGTCGCTTTTCGCGATCCTGAACTGGCCGCTCTGTTTGCGGCTGGTCTGGAGCAACTGAAAGCATCTGGCCGCTATCAACAGCTGTACCAGCACTATCTGGATTGATGGGGTTTCCTGCTTGACCGCTTCGCTTTCTTCCCTTTATTAGCCGCCGGATCCAGGCCGGTATGCCGGGTTAGTGCCTGCTGGCCAGGCTTCGGCTTAGCCGGGCGCCTGGTAAGAGGTTTATCTTCTGGTGGTACCAGACAGTCTTTGCTGCGGCCAATCAGGTGCTCCATTTTGTGCGCAATCAAAGCTTCACGGATTTGCCCCCAACCCGCCGGGTCGTGGTAACGCAGCAGCGCCTTATGCAACCGACGGTTACGCTCGCCTTTTGGCACAGGCACATCCTCAGTAGTGTGCTTGTGGATGTTCTTCAGCGAGTTCAGACCGGTGTGGTAGATGGTGGTCGCATTCGCCATCGGGCTGGGGTAAAAGTTCTGCACCTGATCCAGCTTAAAGCCTCGCTGCTTTAGCCACAATGCCAGATTGATCATATCCAAATCAGTGGTACCCGGATGCGCCGAAATAAAATAGGGGATCAGGTACTGCTCTTTACCGGCTTCTTTGCTGTACTGCTCGAACATGGCTTTGAACTTGTCGTAAGCGCCCATGCCCGGCTTCATCATTTTTGACAAAGGCCCTTCTTCGGTATGCTCCGGTGCAATTTTTAAGTAGCCTCCGACATGATGCTGCACCAGCTCTTTGACGTAATTCGGATCTTCCACCGCTAAATCGTACCGCACCCCCGAAGCGACCAGCACTTTTTTAATACCTGGCAAAGCCCTGGCTTCGCGGTACAGCTCAACCGTTGGGCTTTGATCGGTATCCATGTGCTCACAAATGCTGGGGTAGACACAGGAAGGCCGACGGCAGGTTTGCTCGGCACGCGGATTTTTGCAGCGCAGCCGGTACATATTGGCCGTTGGGCCACCCAGATCGGAGATCACGCCGGTAAAGCCCGGTACCTTGTCACGAATTTGCTCAACTTCACGCAAAATGGACTCTTTCGAGCGGCTTTGAATGACCCGGCCTTCGTGTTCGGTGATGGAGCAAAAACTGCAACCACCAAAACAGCCACGCATAATATTGACCGAGGTTTTGATCATCTCATAGGCCGGAATTTTCGCCTTGCCATAGCTTGGGTGCGGTACCCGCTGGTAAGGCAAGCCAAACACCAAATCCATCTCTTCGGTACTCAGCGGAAACGCCGGCGGGTTGACCCAGATATGACGATCGCCATGACGCTGCATAATGGCACGGGCACAACCCGGGTTGGTTTCCTGATGCACAATGCGCGAGGCATGGGCATAGAGCGGCTTATTCACCGAGACCTGCTCAAAGGCTGGCAACTTCACGTAAGTAAGCTCCCACGGCTTTTGTTTGGCGGGCTGCACCACCACGGCTTTGGCTTCCACCGGCTGCGGCTTGGTTAAGTCAATGCCGGCTTTGGCAAATTCGGAGTAGCTGCTGCAACCAACATCATCGGCACCATAGGGGTTGGGGATGGGGTCAATTTTACCGATTTTATCCAGTGCCGTTGAGTCTACGCCACGCCAACCAGGTAGCGGCTCTTTTCGAATGACAGCGGTGCCCCGCACATCCTGAATGCTGCTCACCGGCTCGCCGGCAGCAATGCGGCTGGCAACCTCAATCAGCGGGCGCTCAGCATTACCGTAGATCAGCAAATCAGCCTTGGCATCAAACAACACTGAGCGACGTACTTTTTCCGACCAGTAATCGTAATGGGCAATACGGCGCAAGCTCGCTTCAATGCCACCGATGATCACCGGCACCTCTTTGTAAGCTTCTTTGCAGCGCTGCGAGTACACCAGCACCGCCCGATCGGGCCTTTTGCCGCCAACATCGCCCGGAGTATAAGCATCATCGTGCCGCAACTTTTTATCGGCGGTGTAACGGTTGATCATCGAGTCCATATTGCCGGCGGATACGCCGAAAAACATATTGGGCTTACCGAGGCGCATAAAGTCGTTTTTGCTGTGCCAGTCCGGCTGAGCAATAATCCCCACCCGAAAGCCCTGTTGCTCCAGCATGCGCCCCACCACCGCCATGCCAAAGCTGGGGTGATCGACATAGGCATCGCCAACCACCAGAATAATATCGCAGCTGTCCCAACCCAGCTGCGCCATCTCCTTGCGTGACATCGGCAAAAAGGGTGCTGTGCCATAACACTCCGCCCAATACTTCGGGTAGGAAAACAGATCGCGCTCTGGAGCCATGCGGGCTACCTGAGTGCGGGGACGGAGTGAAAGTGCTGACTGCGACATGAAAACGGCCTGGTGAATAACAGGCAGGTATTATAACGGTTTCCCCCTGAAGATACAGCAAGCTCTGACTGAATTCATGACCCGGCTTGAAATTTCCTGGTTAAAAAGTATACTAAAGGTTCACTTTAAATCGTTCGCAGGAGGTCTATCATGGCAACGGTGGAAAGTACCAACCCGGCCGCGTTTGATGCCAGTCAATTGCTTGGTAACACCCGCTCTGAGCGCGCGGTAACCGCAGAGCAACCAGCCAATCAGCCTGACCCGAGGGTGAATGATACCGCCACTACCAGCAACGATGTCTCTTCGGTGGATATCAGTCCGGAAGCCAGAGCCGCATTTGAACAAGACAATGCTGACTTTCAGCAAGCACTGCAGGATTTTCGCAACCAGAGTGCCCAACAACCCGCACAACTGGTGGCTAATTTATTTGATGATGCTGCCGGCAGCGGTAATCAATCCTTGACCGACGCACTGGCCCGTTTAAATAGTTTAGCGGAACGTTTGAATGACAACCGTCAGGCGGCCCTGAGTGAACCAATAGAACGGGCCGATGCAGCTGAACCAGAAGCTCCCACTTCCGAGGCTGCAGCAGCAGAAACAGTGACAACAGCAACTCAGCAAGAACCGCCAGCCGCAGAACCTGAGCCCGAACCCCTTGATCTGAACCAGCGCAATCCACTGGATGAAACCGGTCTGAGCCAGGGTTAAGCCTAATCGTATTTTTGTTTAATTTTTTCAAGCTGCTGGAAGAACTCGTCCAGCAGCTTTTCACTGTCGGCATTGCTGTGCCAGGTGTTGTGAAAACCTAAGGTCAACTGCACCCGGCTATTGTCAAAAAATAATTCGTAGCCATCAAAACCAGATGACACCTGCACCCCATCGAGTAAATACCCCTGTCCCCACTCGGTTTCTGTAGCCGAACCATGCTTTTCGATTTTGCTGTAGACATCCATTAAAAATTTGCTGTTTATTTTGTGTTCCATCGGCAACTCCTGGCAAAGGTATCTTTGTTTGGCAATGATACGGGCGAGTTGTTCAACCAGTTTCCCTGTATTTGAACCTGAGTGCAGTTCTGGGTATAGTGCCTGCGGACCCACAACACAATGGAAAAAGCCATGACAAAAAAAATAACCAAGCCTCTGTTGCTTTCCGCCGCGGCACTCGCTGTATCTTTCGCTACTCAGGCCAACATCGTTGCACCAGCACCACTGGTCTCTATTCCAACGCACGATGCTTTTTTTGATCACCTGCGCGCCCACTGCGGTAAAGCCTATGAAGGCAAAGTAACGGTCAATAACCCGCCAGCCTCTGGTTTTGAAGGCCGGTTGGTGATGCACGTCCGGGTTTGTGAAGAGCATCAACTGCAGATCCCTTTCCATGTCGGCGATAACCACTCCCGTACCTGGATCTTAACCAAAACCGGCTCTGGTATCAGTTTAAAGCACGATCACCGCTTAGAAGATGGTAGCAATGATCCCATGACCATGTATGGCGGCCATACCGTCGATGCAGGTTTCGATCGGGTGCAGTCCTTCCCGGTTGATCAATACTCGATTGAAGAGTTCGTCAAAGACGGCATTCCAGCATCCAACACCAACATCTGGCAAATGTACATTTACCCGGAGCAATTTACCTACCGCCTGATCCGTGAAGGCCGTGAATTCCGGGTCGATTTTGATTTGACCAAACCGGTGGATCTGCCACCAACCCCATGGGGCTACCAGTAAACACAACCCCCACAGCCAGCAACTCAACCTGAGTTGTTGGCGCCTTTTCCCTGTTCAGGTTAGTATAGCTTTGCAGTAAATCCATTATAATTACAACGAACTTCACTGGAGTCCATTTATGAAACCTTTGCATTGGTTTTCAGGAACCCTGGCAGCCGGCTGCTGCCTTGCATTGACTGGCTGTGGCCAACCAGCGCCACAATCAGAGATCGCAGCAACCGCTGATGACACCCCTTGGTATCAGCAAGATGATGAGATGAATCCCCGCCTGGCTGAGTACATCAAAACGCTGGCATCGGATGAGTTCCAAGGCCGAGCCCCGGCAACAGCTGGTGAAACCAAGACCGTCGCCTACCTGGAAGAACATTTCCGCCGCATTGGCTTAAAGCCGATTGATGGTGACAGTTACAAACAGCCAGTTTCACTGGTACAGATTGATCCGGTGCAGGTAAGCGGCATGACATTATCAGGCGCGCTGGCTACCACCTTAACCTACCGCGATGAAGTGATGGCCTGGACCACCCGGGTGGTGGATGGCGTCGAACTCAAAGACAGCGAGATGGTGTTTGTTGGCTATGGCATAGTGGCGCCAGAATACAACTGGAACGACTATGAAGGGCTGGATGTGACCGGCAAAACCGTGGTGATGTTTGTCAATGACCCGGGCTACGCCACCCAAAACCCGGAGCTGTTTAATGGCAATGCCATGACTTACTACGGCCGCTGGACCTACAAATTCGAAGAGGCGGCTCGTCAGGGCGCGGCCGGTGCCTTGATCATTCATGAAACCGAGCCGGCCAGTTATGGCTGGGGTGTTGTGGCGCATGGCTCTCCAATCAAATTTGATTTGATCAGCGACAACAAAAACATGGATCGCTCCAAAATCGAAGGCTGGATCACCGCGGAAACCGCAGGTCGTTTATTTGCCGCCATCGATACCGATATTGAAACCTTGCGGGCACAGGCTTTATCTGGTGCATTTAAGCCGGTACCACTGAATAGCACAGCCTCCATTTCAGTAAAGAATAACTTCCGTGAGCTCACCTCCAGCAATGTGATTGGTTACATCGAAGGCAGTACCTACCCGGATGAAACCATTATCTATATGGCGCACTGGGATCACCTGGGCATGGATTTCTCCAACCCAAGCAATCCGGTGTTTAATGGTGCCCAGGACAACGCCAGTGGCACTGGCGCTGTGATGGCACTGGCCGAGTACTTTACGCAGCAGCCACAACCTGAGCGCAGCATTGCTTTTGTATTGGTGACAGCCGAAGAGCGTGGCTTATTGGGCTCAGCCTGGTACGCTGAGCACCCGGTATTCCCTTTGGAAACCACTGTTGCCGCCATCAATATGGATGTGATGAATGTATACGGCCCGATGAAAGACATGGTGGTGGTTGGCCTTGGCAATACCAATCTGGAAGAGATTCTGGTGAAGTACACCGAACTACAAGGCCGTTATGCCGTGCCGGAGCCAAACCCGGAAGCCGGTATTGCCTACCGCTCCGATCATTTCAGCCTGTCAAAGAAAGGCGTGCCTATTTTATACGCCAGTGGCGGCAATGATCACTACCAGCATGGTGCTGAGTGGGGCGCAGCACAACGCGCCGAGTTCAACCGCTGCTGCTACCACAAAGTCACCGACGAGTGGAGCGACGACTTTGACCTGCGCGGTGCCCAGCAAGACATGTTCCTGTACTTTCGCGTAGGCAACGAGCTGGCCAACAGCCGGCAGTGGCCAAACTGGTACCAGGGCAATGAATTCCGTGCCATCCGGGATGCCAGTGCGGCTTCACGTCCATAAAAAGTGATAAACCAAGGGCAATGCTTCATTGCCCTTTTTTATTTAGGAGCTAATCATGACAACCCATTATTCGATAGGTTTGCTCTGTGTGTTCGCCTTAACTGCCTGCCAACCCGCACCACAAAACCATCAAACTGCAGCCACAGACACCAACAGTGATGAGATCGAGTTGTTTGAAAGTAACTTCAACCCAAATTTTCGAGATTACTTTCGCACACTGGCCTCCGACCAATTTATGGGCAGGGCCCCCGCTACCAAAGGTGAAGAAATAACGGTTGCCTACATTGAACAACAGTTTAAGAGCTTTGGGTTAAAGCCAGCAAATCAGGGTAGTTACCGGCAGCCCGTCCCCGTCACACAAATTGACCCGGTTCAGGTTTCTTCCTTGCGCTTTTCTGGAGACAATGCGCCAGCCGATTATGTCTACAGACAAGACATGATGGCCTGGAGCAGCCAGATGCTGAATGAAATCAATGTTGAAGACAGTGAAGTGGTATTTGTTGGCTACGGCATTGTGGCGCCTGAATACAACTGGAACGACTACGAAGGGCTGGATGTCGCAGGTAAAACTGTGGTGATGTTTGTCAATGATCCAGGCTATGCCACCCAGAACCCGGAATTATTCAATGGCAATGCCATGACCTACTACGGTCGCTGGACTTACAAGTATGAAGAAGCAGCACGACAGGGTGCCGCCATGGCTTTAATCGTGCATGAAACCGCCCCTGCCAGTTACGGCTGGCACGTAGTTGCAGGCACCAGCCCAATTCGCTTTGAGCTGGCGAATGAAAACAAAAACATGCACCGGGCGAAAGTCGAAGGCTGGCTATCGCAACAAGGCGCAGAGCGTTTGTTTGCAGCTGCCGGCCATGATTTAGAAGGATTACGCCAACAAGCATTGTCGGGCTCCTTCCAGCCAATACCTCTTGAGGTACAAGCATCCATCAACATAAAAAACAACTTGCGTACTTTGCAGTCCGACAATGTCATCGGCTACATTGAAGGCAGTACCTACCCCGAAGAAACTGTCATTTACATGGCGCACTGGGATCATTTCGGCATGGATTTTAGCTTGCCGGATAATCAGGTCTTTAATGGTGCTCAGGATAATGCCGGAGGGGTTGCGGCCTTACTGGCAATAGCTGAGCGCATGGCGCAACAGCCAGCCCCACAGCGCTCCGTGGTCTTTATGTCCTGGGCGGTTGAAGAACGAGGCTTACTGGGCTCTGCCTGGTATGCAGCTAACCCATTGTTTCCGCTTGAAACCACTGTGGCCGGTGTCAATATGGACGTCATCAACGTCCATGGGCCAATGAAGGATGTGATGATCGTCGGCTATAACAGTTCGGAGCTAGAGCCGATGCTAGAACACTACAGCAAACTGCAGCAGCGCTATATTGTGCCAGAACCAACTCCGGAAGATGGCTTTTATTATCGCTCCGATCATTTCAGTTTAGCTAAGGTGGGAGTGCCCATGCTGTATGCCCGGGGTGGCATTGACCATATTGAACATGGAAAAGCTTGGGGTCTGGAGCAGCGACACATTTACAACAGCCAGCATTATCATAAAGTTACGGATGAATTTGATGAAAACTGGGATTTACGCGGGGCTTCGCAGGATATGTATTTGTTCTATCATATCGGCAATGAGCTGGCCAACAGCCGGCAGTGGCCAAACTGGTACCAGGGCAATGAATTCCGTGCCATCCGGGATGCCAGTGCGGATGCCCGTAATTAACTAGAACCGTGAACATCAGGGCAGCTTCGGCTGCCCTTTTTTGTCGCCGGCGAAACACTATCTATTTTGCACCGAAAAACAAGCAGGTACAAAAAAAGCACCCGAAGGTGCTTTTTAAAGATGGGTGGCAACTTACGCAGCCAGACCTTCTTTTGCTTTGTTGACCAAAGCGGTGAATGCCGCCTTGTCGTACACAGCGATATCCGCCAGGATCTTACGGTCGATTTCCACAGAGGCTTTTTTCAGGCCTGCAATGAAACGGCTGTAAGACAAACCGTTCTGACGGGAAGCCGCGTTGATACGGGCAATCCACAGTTGACGGAACTGACGCTTACGCTGGCGACGGTCACGGTAGGCGTATTGGCCTGCCTTAATTACCGCCTGGAAAGCAACACGATAAACACGACTGCGGGCACCGTAGTAACCTTTGGCCTGGTTTAACACCTTCTTATGACGCGCGCGCGCCGTTACACCACGTTTTACTCTTGGCATGTCAAGCTCCTATTCGTTATGCGTATGGCATGCAGCGGTCAAGACCGGCAATATCAACTTTAGCAACCAGGGTTTTAGGACCCAGTTGACGCTTACGCTTGGAGCTTTTCTTCGTCAGAATGTGGCGAAGGTGTGATTGCTTGCGCTTAAAGCTACCAGAAGCTGTTTTTTTGAAACGCTTCGCGGCACCTTTGTTGGTTTTCATCTTTGGCATAGTATTAAAACTCGCATTGTAGTTAACAACGAATAATAAGGCGTCAGCCACTGACCTGGGCCAGCGGCATGCGCTTGAAAGCCTTATTACTTCTTATTTGGGGCCAGCATCATGGTCATCTGGCGACCTTCCACCCGGCTGGGGAAAGATTCGCACACAGCAATGTCTTCCATATCGGCTTTAATCCGATTTAGCATCTCAATGCCGATTTCCTGATGCGCCATTTCACGACCACGATAACGTAGTGTGACTTTGGCTTTGTCACCCTCTTCAATAAAGCGACGCAGGTTGCGTAGTTTGACCTGGTAATCGCCTTCATCAGTTCCAGGCCGGAATTTTACTTCCTTAATCTGGATCTGCTTTTGCTTTTTCTTCTGCTCTTTCAGAGCCTTACTTTTTTCAAACAGGAACTTACCATAATCCATCAGTTTACAGACAGGAGGTTCCGCATTTGGGCTTACTTCCACCAGATCAACGCCGGCTTCTTCTGCCATGGTCAAAGCTTCAGCAGTAACCACAACACCCAACTGCTCTCCTTCGACACCTACCAAACGTACTTCACGTACATTGATTTCTTCATTTAAGCGGTTCGCCCGCGGTGCTGCCTGATTCTTTTTTCCGACTTTAATGGTTCGTTCCTCCAAGAAAAGAATAATTACGACTTGGTAGCAATTTCTGTCTGCAGCTTGTCAATAAAGCTTTCTACCGACATTTTGCCCAAGTCTTCCCCCTTACGGGTGCGCACCGCCACGTCACCGGCTTCCATCTCTTTATCGCCGACAACAATCAGG
>ERZ869909.578-NODE-578-length-39799-cov-5.293540_pt1 | contig 39799 bp, 43 predicted proteins | sample MGYA00520892_ERZ869909 | MGnify/ENA primary metagenome ERZ869909 (study PRJEB32215, sample SAMEA104723947) | bioreactor metagenome | biome: bioreactor; feature: anaerobic bioreactor; material: water | place: China | collected 2015-03-12 ...
TTTGTGCCAAAAATGCGCGGGGGGGAGAGGGGCCGCCCCACGGGGGGGCCAACCCCCCCCCTCGACCCGCGCAAAACAAAAGACCCCGGGCGCTAGGCCCGGGGTCTTCCGCATTTCATGCCGGTACTCAGCCGCGGGTGAAGTCCGGATAGGCTTCCATCCCCAGTTCGGTCTTGTCGAGACCGGTCACCTCGGCTTCGGCCTCCACCCGGATGCCGCCCATCGCCGCCTTGATCACCAGCCAGGCCACCGCCGAGGTTACCACCACGAAGGCGCCGATCACGATGATGCCGTAGATCTGCGTGCCCAGGCTGGCGTCGCTGTTGGTCAGCACCACCGCCAGCGTGCCCCAGATGCCCGCAAACAGGTGCACCGGGATCGCGCCGACCACATCGTCGATCTTCAGCTTGTCCAGCAGCGGCACCGCAAAGACCACGATCACGCCACCGACGGCACCGATCAGCGAGGCCATGCCCAGACCCGGGGTCAGCGGTTCGGCGGTGATCGCCACCAGCCCGCCCAGCGCGCCGTTCAGCATCAGCGTCAGGTCGGCCTTCTTGAACATCACCTGCGTCAGCACCAGCGCGGCGATCGCCCCGGCGGCGGCGGCGGCATTGGTATTGGCGAAGATCCGGCTGACATCGGCCACGTCACCGATGGTGCCCATGGCAAGCTGCGAAGCGCCGTTGAAGCCGAACCAGCCCATCCACAGGATGAACGTGCCCAGCGTCGCCAGAGCCAGATTCGAGCCCGGGATCGGATTGACCTTGCCGTCCTTGGCATATTTGCCGATCCGCGGCCCCAGGATCAGCGCGCCCACCAGCGCGGCCCAGCCGCCAACCGAATGCACGATGGTCGAGCCCGCGAAATCCGAGAAACCGGCCGCATCCAGGAAGCCCTCGCCCCAGGTCCAGCTGGCCTGGATCGGATAGATCAGCGCCGTCAGCACGATCACGAACACCAGGAAGGCGTTGAGCTTGATGCGCTCGGCCAGCGCGCCCGAGACGATCGAGGCGGTGGTGGCGCAGAACATCAGCTGGAAGAAGAAGTCCGAACCCACTGAGGCATATTCGACATCGGCGGCCTCATCGGCGGTGATGCCCACGGCCTCCAGCACGGTCGGGCCGAAGGCGCCCAGCCAGCCCTCGATGATCCAGCCATCGCCCGGATACATCAGGTTGAAGCCGATCAGGTAATAGAGGAACGCTGCCAGCGAGAAGAGCGCGACGTTCTTCGTCAGCTGCATCGTCACGTTCTTGGAACGCACGAAACCGGCCTCCAGCATGGCAAAACCCGCCGCCATCCAGAACACCAGAATACCGCCCAGAAGGAACAGCAGCGAGTTGAAGATGAACACCATCTCCACATTCAGCGCCCCCAGTGCCGCAGCACTGGCCACGCCTTCCTCCAGCGCCTCGGCTACGGTTTCACTCGCTTCCTGCGCCTTCGCCATCAAGGGCAGCAGCATCGCGCCGGCGGCGAGCAACACGGAATTTTTCAGTTTCATATCCGTCAATCCTTGTTCTCTGTTCCACTCAGAGCGCGTCTTCGCCGGCTTCGCCGGTGCGCACCCGCATTGCCTGTTCCAGATCGATCACGAAGATCTTGCCGTCGCCGATCTTGCCGGTGTGGGCGGTCTTGCGGATCGTCTCCAGCACCGGCTCCACCAGATTGTCCGCCACCGCGATCTCCAGCTTGACCTTCGGCACGAAATTCACGGCGTATTCGGCCCCGCGATAGATTTCCGTATGTCCGGATTGCGCGCCGAAACCCTTGATCTCGGTCACCATCAGGCCGCGCACACCGATGGTGGTCAGCGCTTCGCGCACCTCCTCCAGCTTGAACGGCTTGATTGCTGCGATGATGTATTTCACGTCATGCCCCCTTCGCTTTGATTGCGCCCCCTCAGGCGCGGCGCCCGGGTGAGCGCTGTGGGAACATCACCGATGCTGCGGCTGCAAAGTGCAACGTTCGAGGCCCGGTCAGAACCGCGTCAGACGGTAAACATCCGCGTTCGATTGCACAAAAAATGACCTATGCATAAAAAATGAGCAGATCACGAAGCCGAATCATGCGCCCCACCATCTCCACAAAGGCCGGTCCGGCATGTATTGTCGCCGGCAAAGAACAGGCAGAACGGCTATCGGGCATGGCAAATTCAGGCAATCGGCGCCCCCCTCTCGTGGCAGAACGGCGTGCGCCCTCGGGGGGTAACGGCGGGCAGAGCGCCGCGCGCCAGCCTGCCGGCGGCGGCCGCAAGGGCGACAACGGCTCTGGCGGCGGCACGGGCCGGGGTCAGCCGCCACGCCGGCGCGGCAATGTGCTGACCCGCTTTCTGAGCGCGGTCTTCGGCTTTCTGTGGCGTGTGGTCTGGGGCGTTGTCTGGCGCGTGACGGCGGTGGTGGCGCTGGTTCTGGGTGCGGCCATCTTCTATTTCTACGCCGCGCTGCCCGATGTCACCGAATTGCTGGACGGGCGCGCGCGCGGCTCGGTCACCATGATAGATGCCGATGGTCAGGTCTATGCCTGGCGCGGTGAAAGCTTTGGCGGCTTCATCACCGCCGACAATGTCTCGCCGCATCTGCGCAACGCCATTGTTGCCACCGAGGATCGCCGCTTCTGGTGGCATTTCGGCATCTCGCCGCGCGGCATCGGCGGTGCCATCCGCTCCAACCTCGCCGCCGGGCGTGGGCCATTCGAGGGGGCAGGCGGCTCCACCATCACCCAGCAGGTGGCCAAGCTGCTCTGCCTGGGGCGCACCTATGATCCCGCCGAATGGTCGAGCGAGGCCGCCTATGAGGCCGATTGCCGGCGCGGCACGGTCTGGCGCAAGCTGCAGGAGCTGCCCTACGCTTTCGCGCTGGAACTGCGCTATACCAAGGACGAGATCCTGACCATCTACATGAACCGCGCCTTTCTCGGTGCCGGCGCGCGGGGTTTCGAGGCTGCCGCCCAGCGGTATTTCGGCCGTTCCGCCGCCGAGGTCGGTCCCGCCGAGGCCGCCATGCTCGCGGGGCTTCTGGTCGCGCCCTCCTATTACGCGCCGACCCGCAACCTGCGCCGCGCGCAGGAGCGCGCCAATGTGGTGATCGGCCTGATGGAGCGCGAGGGCTATCTCAGTGCGCATGAACTGGCCGAGGCCCGCAGCTTTCCCGCCACCCTCTCCGAGGCCGCCGAATCGCGCGCCGGCGGCTATTTCGCCGATTGGGTGATGCAAAGCGGCCCGGCCTATCTGACGCGCGACACCACCGAGGACGTGATCATCCAGACGACGCTGGATCAGCGCATCCAGCGTGCCGCCGAAGAGGCGCTCGCGCATGTGTTCGAAAACCGCGTGCGCGAAGGTTCGGTGGCCGAAGCGGCGATCGTGGTCATGGCCGCCGATGGCGCGGTGCGCGGCATGGTCGGCGGGCGCAGCTATGTTACCGGCGGCTTCAATCGCGCCACCCAGGCGCGGCGCCAGACCGGTTCGGCGTTCAAACCCTTTGTCTATGCCTTGGCGATGGATGTGGGCTACGAGCCCTATGACATGGTCGAGGATGCGCCGCTGACCATCAATATCCGCGGCTCCGGCCCCTGGTCACCGCGCAACTATACCAATGAATTCCTCGGCATGATGACCCTCTCCGAGGCCCTGGCGCGCTCGCAGAACATCCCCGCCGTGCGCATCTCCGAAGCCATGGGCCGCGAAGAGGTGCGCCGCGCCGCCAATGCCTTTGGCCTGCATTCCGAACTGGCCGAGGGCCCGGCACTGGCACTGGGCTCCAGCGAGGCGACGCTTCTGGACATGACCGCCGCCTATGCCGGTATCCTCAACGGCGGCAGCGCCGTGCGCCCCTATGGCTTCACCGCCCTGCGGCTGGCCGGCGAGAACGAGCCGCTGATGGGCATCGGCGGTGGCATCACCACCCGCGTCATCTCGGAAGAGGCCGCGCTGCGTCTGACCTGGATGATGTCGCAGGTGATCGAAGCCCCCTATGGCACCGGCCGCCGCGCCCGCCTGCCCGATGGCCGCCAGGCCGCCGGCAAGACCGGTACCACCCAGGCGGCACGCGATGCCTGGTTCATCGGCTTCACCGCCGATTATGTGGTCGGCGTCTGGATGGGCAATGATGACAACACGCCGCTGACCGGCGTCACCGGCGGCGGCCTGCCCGCCGAGATCTGGCGCGAGACGATGGAACGCGTGCATCGCGGCACGCCCCTGCGCCCCCTGCCGATGATCGAGCCGCAACGCCCGGCGCTGGACCCCCCCTCCAGCCAGCTCCAACCGGCCCAGCCCAGCGGCAGCCTCGGCGATGCGATCCGCGACCTGCTCGGCGGCATCCTCGGCAACTGAGCCCCGGCGCCGCAGCCGCCTTCGTCTTTGTGCCGGAAATATCCTGGGGGGTGAGCCCGGAACGGGCGAGGGGGGCAAAGCCCCCCTCTCAAGTCTCAGAAGCCGTCAACCGGGCCGGCTGCTATCCTGCGCGGCGCAGATCCTCGATCAGCCGCTCGATACTGCCGCCACGGCGCTCCAGCATCGAGCCGATCTCTTGGCGTTCGGCGGCCAGCAGGTTGACGCCCTCGATGATCAGGTTGAAGAACTGATGCCGCCCCGAACGGTCCGAGACATGCCAGCGCACCTCGAAAGGCGCCTCGCCGCGCATGGTCATCGTCGAGACCACCTCCCAGTAGCTCTGCACCTGCCGCGCGCCGGTCACATCGGCCCGCGCGCCGATGAAACGGCGGAACTGGCGGCCGTATTTGCGCCCCATATAACCCGAAAACGCCTGGGTGAAGGCGTCAAGCTGCGCCGGCGAGGCCTGCCGTGCCGCCGGCCCCAGCGCCGAACGCGCGATCACCGGCAGATCACCATGGCGGCGAAACAGCGCCTCAAGCTCGCTGATCATCTGCGCTTCGGACCGGCCGGAATTGATGACCCCCTGAACCTCGGTCATCACATTGCCGATCAACTCGCGCGCCTGGGCCTGGGTCATGGCGCGGGCCGGCACCGGCAGCAGTGCTGCCAGGCCCAAACCGCACAGGCCGCCCAGGAAAGCGCGACGGTCAATCGAGGAAATCTGCATAGGGGTCAATGAAATCATCCTCCGACTCGATGCCCAGATGATAACGCCGGGCCTGCAGGAACAGAAGCCTTGCCTGCACATAGGGATCGGCGCTTTGCATCACATTCGCATCAAACAGGTCGCTGTACTCCAGCAGATCGCCATAGCGCCCGGCCCAGCGCGCCGCCACCGTGGCGCGGTATTCCGGCCGCGTCACCGCGAAATGGTTCCAGGGGTCGAGGAACACATCGACCACCAGCCCCAGCGCGTCGCGTTCGGTCGAGGGGCCGATCACCGGCAGCACCAGATAGGCACCCTCGTCAAAGCCCCAGGTATAGAGCGTCTCGCCGAAATCGCTGTAGCGGCCGTGCAGCCCGATGCTGCCGGCCGGGTCGAACAGCCCGCCCAGCCCGATGGTGCTGTTGATGGCGAAGCGCAGGGTATTCTCCACCGCGCGGTCAAGCCGGAACTGCAGCAGATTGTTGACCACCGTGCCCGGCACCGAAAGATTGGCACCGAAATTGCGCACCAGGCGCCGCGCGCCCAGCGCCGCCTCCGAGGGCGGCGTGGCCTCGGGCCCGGTTTCGGGCCCAATGCTTTGCAGCGCCAGATTGGCATCGAACCAGGCGCGATTCACGGCCTCGTGGGGGTCGTTGATATCAAGCGCCGGCGGCCGGCCACCGCAGGCCGAAAGCAGACCCGCCAATGCAAAGGCCAGCATCAGCCCCGCGCCGCGCCGCCAGGCGATCCGTTCCCCGATGAAGCCCAAGCCGGCCTCCTGTCCCGTTTACCGATTGCGAGCCTCGCGCTGCTAAACTAGGGTTTATCAGGGCGTGATCAACAAAGACAACCGCCGATCTGCTTCCATCGGGAGGAACGATGCCCGCAGCCATCCCGGCCCCGGACAAGCCCACTCTGGCCAGAAACCCCGCCGAGGCCCTGCGCCGCGGCAACCGCAGCTTCGTGCTGGCGGTGGTGGCCTTCAGCATGCTGGTCAACCTGCTGATGCTGACCGGCCCGGTTTTCATGCTGCAGATCTATGACCGGGTGCTGGCCTCACGCTCGGATGCCACGCTGGTGGCGCTTTTTGCGCTGGTGGGTTTTCTCTATCTGATCATGGCGCTCCTTGATCATGCCCGCGGACGTATCACCGCGCGGCTCGGTGCGCGGTTTCAGGCGCGGCTCGACCGGCAGATCTTCCAGGCGGTGCTGCGCCGGCTGGCCCTGCGCCCCGCCGATCCCGGCGCCCGCTCCGCTCAGCGCGATCTGGAGACCGTGCAGCGGCTGCTCAGCGCGCCGGTCTTCCTGGCGATTTTCGACGCCCCCTGGACGCCGATCTTCATTGCGCTGATCTTCATCTTCCATGTCGAGCTGGGGCTTCTGGCGTTGGGCGGTGCGCTGATCCTGCTGGTGGTGGCGGTGATCAACCAGCGGCTCTTGCAGCACCCGCTGCGCTCGGCCGGCGAGGCCAGCCAGATCGCCGAGCGTTATGGCAATCAGATCAGCGCCGAATCAGAGACCATCCGCGCACTGGGCATGCAGGGCAGCGCCTTCGCGCAATGGCAGGAAAGCCGCGGCCGGGCGCTGGCGGCGACGGTTGCGGCCAGCGACCGCGCAGGGCTGTTCACCGTTTCGACCAAGGCCTTCCGGCTGTTCCTGCAATCGGCGATTCTGGCGCTGGGCGCCTGGCTGGTGCTGCGCGACCAGATCACCCCCGGGGTGATGATCGCCGCCTCGATCATCCTGGGCCGGGCGCTGGCGCCGGTGGAGCAACTGGTCGGTCAATGGGGGCTGGTTCAGGGCGGGCTGGAGGCATGGCGGCGGCTGGGCGGTTTCATGCTGCTCAACCCGCCGCTGGCGCCGCGCATGCCGCTGCCGCGCCCGCGCGCGCATCTGGCGGTGCGCGGGGTGACCGTGGTGCCGCCGGGCAGCGATCAGGCCGCGCTCAGGCTTCTGAACTTCGATCTGGCGCCCGGCCGGGCGCTGGGGGTGATCGGGCCCAGCGGGGCGGGAAAATCCTCGCTGGCGCGGGCGGTGATCGGCGCCTGGCCGCCGGCGGCCGGCAAGGTGCGGCTGGACGGTATCGCGCTCGATCAGTTCGAACCCGATGCGCTGGGCCGGCTGATCGGTTATCTGCCGCAACGCATCAGCCTGTTCGACGGCACCATCGCCCAGAATATCGCCCGGCTGGACCCCGACCCCGACCCCGCCCGCATCGTCGAGGCCGCCCGCGCCGCCGGTGCCCATGACATGATCACCGCCATGCCCGATGGCTATGATACCCGCGTTTCCGAACATGGCGGGCGGCTTTCGGGCGGGCAGGTGCAGCGCGTGGCGCTGGCACGGGCGCTTTACGGCGATCCGGCGCTGCTGGTGCTCGATGAGCCCAATTCCAACCTTGATGCCGATGGCTCGCAGGCGCTCAACCTGGCGATCCGGGCGGCCAAGGAGCGCGGCGCCTCGGTGATGATCATGGCGCATCGCCCGGCCGCCATTCAGGAATGCGACGATCTCTTGATGCTCGACAATGGCACCCAGACCGCCTTCGGCCCGCGCGACGAGGTGCTGCGCCGGGTGGTGCGCAACCATGGTGATCTCCTGCGCCCGCCGCAGAATGACACCCAGCCGGATGCTCAACCCGTGACACAACCTGCCGCCCCGACCCAGCCGGATCTGCGCTCGCGCACCGGGGGTGGCGCATGAGCCGCGAGCCCGAACGCTGGAGCATGACCCGCCATATGTGGCTGGGCGGGCTGAGCATGGCGGTGCTTCTGGGCGGTATCGTCGGCTGGGGCATGCATACCAGCATCGCCGGCGCGGTGGTGGTGGCCGGGCAGATCGAGGTCGAGCAGAATCGCCAGGTGGTGCAGCATCCCGATGGCGGTGTGGTCGCCGAGATCCTGATCGCCGAGGGTGATCTGGTGAATGCCGGCCAGCCGCTGCTGCGCCTCGATGGCGCGCTTCTGTTGTCGGAACTGGCGATTGTCGAGAACCAGTATTTCGAGGCCCTGGCCCGGCAGGCCCGGCTGAGTGCCGAGCGGGACGGCACCGATACGCTGCGCTTCCCCGAGCCACTGGTGCGGGCCATGGCGCTGCGCGACGAGGCGCGCGAGCAGGCCGAGGGGCAGGAGCGGCTTTTCGTCGCCCGTGCCGAGACCCTGGCGCGACAGGTCGAACAGCTGGAGCGACGGCAGGAACAGGCGCGCGCCCAGCTTGAGGGGTTGCAGGCGCAGGATGCCGCCCTGCGCATCGAGGCCGGGCTGCTGGCCGCCGATCTGGCCACGCAGGAACAGCTGCAGGCGCAGGGGCTGACCCAGGCGGCGCGGGTCATCGCCCTGCAACGCGAGGCGGCGCGGCTGGATGGGCAACTGGGCCATGTCGCCGCCGAGATCGCGCAGGTTCAGGGCCGCATCACCGAGATCGCGCTGCAGGTCGTCACGCTTGAAAGCTCGCGCCGCGAGGAGGCCGAGGCCGAGCTGCGCGAGACCGGCGTGCGGGTGCTGGAACTGGCCGAGCGTCGCCGCAGCCTGGCCGAGCGCATCGAACGGCTGGAACTGCGCGCCCCGGTGGCGGGGCAGGTCTATGGCTTGCAGATCACCACCCGCCGCGCCGTGCTGCGCGCCGCCGAGCCGGTGCTGCAGATCGTGCCGCGCGACCGGCCGCTTCTGCTGTCGGTGCGCATTGCCCCGGCCGATATCGACCAGGTTTTCGTCGGGCAGGAGGCGTCGGTGATGTTCCCGGGGCTGAGCCTGCGTGACATGCCGGATCTGCGCGGTGTGGTGACACTGGTTTCGGGCGACGCCTTTCTCGATGAGCGCATGGGCAGCAGTTTCTACCGCGCCGAACTGGTGCTTTCGGACGAGGCACGCGCCCATCTGGGCGAGCGGCCGCTGCTGCCGGGCATGCCGGTGGAGGCCTTCATCCGCACCGAGGCCCGCACGCCCCTTGACTACCTGACCCGCCCGCTGACCGATTATTTCATGCGCGCCTTCCGCGAAAGCTGAACCGCGCCGATCCGGCCTTTTCCCGCCGCTCGGTCTGTGCTTTCTTCCGCCTCGCAATCAACGGAGGTTTCCGCCATGCCCCATGCCATCGACCAGCGCCTCAGCGATCTGGGCCTGACCCTGCCCGAAGCGCCGGCCCCCGCCGCCAGCTATGTGCCCTATGTGATCAGCGGCAACATGATCTATGTCTCGGGGCAGATCAGCCAGGGGCCGGGCGGGCTGATCAAGGGCACGCTGGGCGCCGATCTGAGCACCGAGCAGGGCGCCCAGGCCGCGCGCTTTTGTGCGCTGGCACTGCTGGCACAGTTGCGCGCCGCCTGTGGTGGCGATTTCGGCCGCCTGCGCCGCGTGGTCAAGCTGACCGGCTTTGTCAATTGCTCGGCCGATTTCACCGAACAGCCCAAGGTGATCAACGGCGCCTCCGATCTGCTGGTCGAGGTGCTGGGCGAGATCGGCTGGCATGCGCGTTCGGCGGTGGGCGCGCCCTCGCTGCCGCTTGGCGTTGCCGTCGAGATCGAAGCCATTTTCGAGATCGCCTGATGCGCCCCGGCCTGCACCCTGATTTCCTGACCCGTCCTATCGCCCATCGCGCGCTGCATGATCTGGCCGCGGGCCGGCCGGAGAACTCGCTGGCCGCGGTGCGCGCGGCTGTCAACGCCGGCTATGGCATCGAGATCGATCTGCAAGGATCGGCGGATGGCGTGGCGATGGTATTCCATGACGATACGCTGGAGCGGCTGACCGACGCCGAAGGCCCGGTGCGCGCCCGTTCCGCCGCCGAGCTTTCGGCGCTGGCGCTCAAGGGCGGTGGCGGTGCCGGCATTCCGACGCTGGCCGAGGTGCTGGACGCGGTGGGCGGCCGGGTGCCGCTCTTGATCGAGGTCAAGGACCAGAGCGGCAGCATGGGGCCGGTCGATGGTGTGCTGGAACGCGCCACCGCCGCCGCGCTGCAGGGCTACGAGGGGCCGGTGGCGCTGATGTCCTTCAACCCGCATTCGGTCGCCGCGCTGGCCGAGGCCGCGCCCGATGTGGCGCGCGGGCTGACCACCTATGCCTTTCCGGCCAGTGATTTTCCGCAGGCCGCCGAGAACCCGGCGCTGGAGGCCCGGCGCGCGGAACTCGCCGCCATTGCCGATTATGACCGGGTCGGGGCCTGTTTCGTCTCGCATCGCTGGCGCGATCTGGACAGCCCCCGGCTGGCCGAGCTGAAGGCCAGTGGCGCCGCGATCCTGTGCTGGACGCTGCGCAGCCCCGAGGAAGACGCCATTGCCCGCCAGCGCGCCGACAATGTCACTTTCGAGGGCTATCTGCCGCCGGTGCCGGCCTGAGGGCTTGCGGGGTGCCCCCAGCCGGAGGCGCCCCCTTGACAGCGGCGCCCCGCCACCCAGTTTGAGGGCAGGCAAGGAGCAGGCAGCGCGTGGAATTCAGCGTCATCGACAGTATTCACCGGATCGACCCGGCGGAGTGGGATGCGCTGGCCGGCGATGATGCCGGCGCCCGCCCGCGAGATCCCTTCACCACGCATCGGTTTCTGGCCGCGCTGGAGCATTCGGGCTCGGTCGGGGCGGGCACCGGCTGGCAGCCGCAACATCTGCTTTTGCGCCGCGACGGACGGCTGGTGGCGGCGATGCCGCTCTATCTGAAGGGCCATAGCCAGGGCGAATATATCTTTGATCATGCCTTTGCCGAGGCCTGGCAGCGCGCCGGCGGGCAGTATTACCCCAAGCTGCAATCGGCGGTGCCTTTCACGCCGGCCACCGGCGCAAGGCTCAGGGGCCCGGTGGAGCTGCAACCGCTGCTGCTGCGCGCCCTGCGCGACATCACCGCGCGCAACGGGCTTTCCTCGGCACATGTGACCTTCTGCACCGAAGCCGAGGCCACACTGGGCGCGCAGGAAGGGTTCCTGCATCGCTCCACCACCCAGTATCACTGGGAAAACCGGGGCTTTGCCGATTTCGACGGCTTTCTGGCCGCGCTCTCGTCGCGCAAGCGCAAGGCGATCCGCAAGGAACGCGCCAGCGCGCAGGCTTTCGGTGGCCAGATCCGCCAGTTGACCGGCAGCGCCATCGAGCCGCGCCACTGGGACGCCTTCTGGCAGTTCTATCAGGATACCGGTGCGCGCAAATGGGGGCGGCCCTATCTGACGCGCGCCTTCTTCGATACGATCCACGAGAGCATGCGCGACGATATCCTGCTGGTGCTGGCCGAACGCGACGGGCAGCCGGTGGCCGGGGCGCTCAATTTCATCGGTCGCGACACGCTTTACGGCCGCTATTGGGGCTGCATCGAGGATCACCCCTGCCTGCATTTCGAACTGTGCTATTATCAGGCGATCGATTTCGCGCTGGCGCAGGGCATGGCGCGGGTGGAGGCCGGGGCGCAGGGCGAGCACAAGCTGGCGCGCGGCTATCTGCCGGTGACGGTGCATTCGCTGCACTGGTTCGCCGATGAGGGGTTCACCCGTGCGGTGGCGCGCTATCTGCGCGATGAAGGTGCGGCCCTGCGCGAGGAAATGCAGTATCTGGGCCGGCTGGCACCCTTCCGTCGCTCGGAGATCCCGGCCCCGCGGGCGGGCGAAACGACACAGGATGGAGGCGGCAATGCGACCTGAGAAACTTTCCGGAACCACCCGTGACACGGCGCTGGCGGCGCTGGCCGGGCGCGGCTGGCAGCATGATCCTGCCCGCGATGCGGTGAGCAAGAGCTTCCGTTTCAAGACCTTCGCGGCGGCTTTCGGCTGGATGACGCAGATCGCGCTCCATGCCGAAAAGCGCGACCATCACCCCGAATGGCGCAATGTCTATAACCGCGTCGAGGTGACGCTCACCACCCATGATGTCGGCGGGCTGACCGAGCTTGACCTCGATCTGGCCGCCCGGATGGATGCGCTCGCCGGCGCCTGAGAACCGGCGAGCGGCAGGATTTCTCAGAGCGCGTTCAGCATCGCTTCGCCGCCGGAAACCTCGCAGGTGCCGGGGGCTTCTTCCAGGTGCAGCACTTTCACCACGCCGTCCTCGGCCAGCATGGCATAACGCTTGGAACGGCCGATCAGCCCGGCGGGCGGCGCATCGAAGGTCAGGCCAAGCGCCTGCGAATAACTGCCGGTGCCATCGGCCAGCATGCTGATGCCAGCCTTGCTGGCGCCGGTTGCCTCGCCCCAGGCTTTCATCACGAAGGGGTCGTTGACCGAGACGCAGATGATTTCATCGACGCCCTTTTCCACCAGCGCATCCTTGGTGCGGATGAAGCTGGGCACATGCGCCGAATGGCAGGTGGGCGTGAAGGCGCCCGGCACGGCGAAGATCACCACCTTGCGCCCGGCGGTCAGTTCGCTGACCGAAACCGGCTCGGGGCCCTTGTCGCCAAGCCGCGTGAGTGTGGCCTCGGGAAGTTTGTCGCCGACGGAAATTGTCATCTACGCGTCTCCTGATTAGATGTGCTGCGATCGAGCGCAACGGGCAATATAGGACAGCACCGCGCGCACAACCAGAAGCGACGGTAATTTCCTTTCAAGGGGGCGGGCATGGCGGGTATTGTGGTGATCGGCGCGGGGCAGGCGGGGGCATCGCTGGTGGCGAAGCTGCGCGCGCTGGGCCATGAGGGACCGCTGGTGCTGATCGGCGACGAGCCGGTGCCGCCCTATCAGCGCCCGCCGCTTTCCAAGAAGTATCTGCTGGGCGAGATGGAGCTGGAGCGGCTGTTCCTGCGCCCGGAAAGTTTCTATGCCGAACAGGGCGTCAGCCTGCGCCTGGGCCAGCCCGTCACCCGCATTGATGCGGCGGCGCGGCAGGTCTGGCTGGGTGATGAGGCCATTCCCTATGATCAGCTCGCTCTGACCACCGGTGCCGAGCCCCGCAGTCTGCCCGAGGCCATCGGCGGCGCGCTGGGCGGGGTGCATCTGGTGCGCCGTTTGGCTGATATCGACGCCATGGCCGATGATTTCGCCCCCGGGCGCCGGGTGCTGATCGTCGGCGGCGGCTATATCGGGCTGGAGGCTGCCGCCGTGGCGCGGCAGCGCGGGCTGGAGGTGGTGCTGATCGAGGCCGCGCCGCGCATCCTGCAACGGGTTGCGGCGCCGGAAACCTCGGACCACATGCGCGCACTGCATGAAGGGCAGGGGGTGCGCATTCTGGAAAACACCGGGCTGGTGCGGCTGATGGGCACTGATGGTCGGGTCAGCGGCGCCGAGCTGAGCGACGGGCAGCAACTGGCGGTGGATCTGGCGGTGGTCGGCATCGGCATCACGCCGGCCACCGCGCTGGCCGAATCCGCCGGGCTGGTGCTGGACAATGGCATTGCCGTCGATGCGCTGGGCCGCAGCTCCGATCCGGCGATCTGGGCGGCCGGCGATTGTGCCTCCTTCCCCTGGTGCGGCGGGCGCATCCGGCTGGAAAGCGTGCAGAACGCCATCGATCAGGCCGAAGCGGTGGCCGCCAACATGCTCGGCGCGGGGCAGGACTATCTGCCGCAGCCCTGGTTCTGGTCCGACCAATACGACATGAAACTGCAGATCGCCGGGCTCAATACCGGCTATGACCGGGTGGTGATCCGGCAGGCCGGGGAGGCGCGCAGCCATTGGTATTTCGCCGGGCCGCGCCTGCTGGCGGTGGATGCGATGAACGATGCCCGCGCCTTCATGCTGGGCAAGCGGCTGCTGGAGGCCGGCCGCAGCCCCGACCCGGCGGCGCTGGCCGATCCGGCGACCGATCTCAAGACCTTGCTGCGCTGAGATGCGGATCATCGGCGGCAGTTTTCGCGGCACCCATCTGGCCGATCCCGGCGCCGGCGATGCGGCGGCGCATCTGCGCCCGACCACCGACCGGGTGCGCGAATCGATCTTCAACCTGCTGATCAATGGCCGCGCCGGCGATCTGGTGCGCGGGCAGCGGGTGCTCGATCTCTTTGCCGGCACCGGCGCGCTGGGCCTTGAGGCGCTGTCGCGGGGTGCGGCGCAGGTCACCTTCGTCGATGACGGGGCCGCGGCGCGGGCGCTGATCCGCGCCAATATCGAGCGGCTGCGCGCCATGGGCACCACCCGGCTTTATCGGCGCGATGCCACCGATCTCGGCCCCAATCGCGGCCCCGGTTTCGGGCTGGTGTTTCTGGACCCGCCCTATGGCAAGGGCTTGGGCGAACTGGCGCTGGCCTCGGCGCTGGCGGGCGGCTGGCTGGCACCCGGCGCGCATATCCTGTGGGAGGAAAACGCCGCCCGGATCGCTCCGGCCGGCTTTGCCCTGCTCGATACCCGCCGCTACGGCGATACCCATGTCACGCTGCTGCGGCTGGGCGCGCCGGAAGGTTCAGAAGACGGCTGAAACCTCATACATCACCGGCTCGAAGCGCGAGCACATCCCGGCGATGACGCGGTTGCGCTCGCGCATTTCCGGGGTGCGCAGCATGGCCTGGAAATCCTCGCGCCGCTGCCAGCGCGAATAGGTGGCGATGCGGGTCTGCGCGTCATTCACATGGATCGCCCCGCCGATGAAGCCCGGCTGATGGCGGATTACCTTGTCATAGGCATCGGTGAGCGCATCGAGCACATCGGCGCAGGTGCCCGGCGTCATCTCGAAGGTGCTGATGACCGTCTGGCCGGTGAAATCGGGGGTGATGCTGACCATGGCTGCCTCCTGCTTTGCCCCAGTCTGGCACAGCTTGGCGGTAAAATCACGCCCGCCCTTTGCCCTTGAACACGGCGGCACAGCGGTTATGTTGCGGCTCACCTCGGGGTGCCCGTCTGGGCTGAGATGCGTGATGCGAACCCGTTGAACCTGAACCGGTTAGAACCGGCGGAGGGAAGGTGCGGGACGAACCTCCACCCCAATTCCGCCCGTTGTGAATGGAGGATAAACCATGCGAAATCCGACACTTGCTGCGGGACTGCTGATGGCCACGGCCCTTGCAGCCCAAGCTGATACCCCCGTGCTCACGGTCTATACCTACGACAGTTTCGTCAGCCGCTGGGGCCCCGGCCCGGCGGTCAAGGAGGCTTTCGAGGCCGAATGCGGCTGCGAGCTGAATTTTGTCGGCGCCGGCGATGGCGCGGCGCTTCTGGCACGGTTGCAGCTTGAAGGCGCGCGCACCGAGGCCGATGTGGTGCTGGGGCTCGATACCAACCTGACCGCCCGCGCCGCCGAGACCGGGCTTTTCGCCCCGCACGGCATCGAGGCTGCACTGGATCTGCCCGTAGGGTGGGATGACGAACTGTTCCTGCCCTATGACTGGGGCTGGTTCGCCTTCGTCCATGACCGCGAGCGCACACCCGAACCGCCCGCCAGCTTCCGTGAGCTGATCGATTCCGAGCTCAGCATCGTCATTCAGGACCCGCGGTCTTCGACCCCCGGTCTGGGGCTTTTGATGTGGGTCGAGGCCGCCTATGGCGACGAGGCGCCGGCAATCTGGGAAGGGCTGGCACCACGCGTGCTGACCGTCACCGCCGGCTGGTCGGAAGCCTATGGGCTGTTTCTGGAGGGCGAGGCCGATATGGTGCTCAGCTACACCACCTCGCCGGCCTATCACCTGATCGCCGAGGAAGACGATACCAAGGCCGCCGCCGCCTTCACCGAGGGCCATTACATGCAGATCGAAGTGGCGGGCATCGTCGCCGGCAGCACCCAGCGCGAACTGGCGCAGCGGTTCATGGAGTTCATGCTCACCGATGGCTTCCAGTCGGTGATCCCCACCACCAACTGGATGTATCCCGCCGTGGTACCGCAAGGCGGGCTGCCCGAAGGGTTCGAAACCCTGCACCGGCCCGAGGTCTCGCTGCTGCTTTCCGCCGAGGAAGCCGCCGAGCGGCGCGACGGCGCGCTTGATGTCTGGCGCAGCGCGCTTGCCCGCTGAAACCCTCTGGCGCCGCCGCCTGCCCGCCAGCCTGACGGCGCTGGCACTGGCGGTGGCGGCGCTGCTTTTGCTGCTCAATCTCGGCGCGCTGGGCGCGGTGCTCTGGCGCGCCGAGCCGGGCAGCGCCGGGTTTCGCAGCGCCGATTGGGCGGCACTGCGCTTCACCCTGACCCAGGCGGCGCTTTCGGCGCTGATTTCGGTGGCGCTGGCGGTGCCGGTGGCGCGCGCGCTGGCCCGGCGGCGCTTTCCGGGCCGGGGCGTGCTGATCGTGCTGATGGGCGCGCCCTTCATCCTGCCGAGCCTGGTGGCGGTGGCGGGGATTCTGGCCATCTTCGGGCGCAACGGGCTGGCCAATCAGGCGCTGGCCTGGCTGGGGCATGGGGGGTTCAGCATCTACGGGCTGCAGGGCGTGCTGGTGGCGCATGTGTTTTTCAACCTGCCGCTGGCCACACGGCTGATCCTGCAGGGCTGGGCGCGCGTCCCGGCCGAACATCTGCGGCTGGCGGCGGCGCTGGGCTTTGACGGGCGCGCGCAATGGCGCCATATCGAGGGGCCGATGCTGCGGCAGGTGGTGCCGGGCGCGCTGGCGGTGGTGTTCCTGATCTGCCTGAGTTCCTTTGCCGTGGCACTGGTGCTGGGCGGCGGGCCGCGTGCAACCACGTTGGAGCTGGCGATCTTTCAGGCGTTCCGTTTCGATTTCGATCTTGGCCGCGCGGCGCTGCTGGCGCTGGTGCAGGCGGTACTTGGCCTGCTGGCGCTGCTGGCGCTGGCGCGGTTCAGCCTGCCGATGATGGCGCTGGGCGGGTTGGACCGGCCGGTGCCGCCACCGCCCGGCGGGCTGGGCCGGGCCGTGGATGCGCTGGCCATCACGCTGGCGGCGGCTTTCCTGCTGCTGCCGCTGGTCATGGTGGTGCTGCGCGGCCTGCCGCATCTGATGGGGCTGCCGGCGCCGGTCTGGGCCTCGGTGGGGCAATCGCTGAAGGTGGCCGGGCTGTCGGTCCTGCTGCTGGCGGCAATGAGCGCCGGGCTGGGTCTTGCCGCGCTTTGGGCGCGCCGCGCCGCTCCCTGGGCCGAGGGGCTGGGCATGAGCGCGCTGCTGGCCTCGCCGATGGTGATCGGCACCGGGCTGTTCATCATGGCCTTTCCGCTGATCAACCCGGCGCAACTGGCGCTGCCGGTCACCGCGCTGGTCAATGCCGCCATGGCGCTGCCCTTCGCGCTGCGTGCCATGCTGCCCGCCCTGCGTCAGGCCGAGGCCGATTTCGCCCGGCTTTCAGCATCATTGGGGCTGGGCATGGGCGCGCATCTGCGGCTGGTGCTCTGGCCCCGGCTGCGGCGCCCGGCGGGGTTTGCGCTGGGGCTGGGCGCGGCCTTGTCGATGGGCGATCTGGGGGTGATCATGCTGTTTGCCCAGACCGGCGGCGAGACCCTGCCCATGCAGCTGCACCGGCTGATGGGGGCTTACCGCACCCAGGATGCCGCCGGCGCGGCGCTGTTGCTGCTCATGCTGTCGCTGGGGGCTTTCGTATTGCTGGAGCGGTTGATCGGCGGAAAGGAGCCACGCCATGCTGGAACTTGACGGGCTGCGCATCGAGCAGGGCGGCTTTCGCCTGCGCGCCGATCTGGTGGTGGAGTCGGGTGCGCGGGTGGCGGTGCTGGGCCCCTCGGGCGGCGGAAAATCGACGCTGCTGGGCGCGCTGGCCGGTTTCGTGGCGCTTTCAGCCGGGCAGATCCGCTGGCAGGGCGTGCGCATCGACACCCTGCCCCCCGCGGCTCGCCCCCTGAGCATCCTCTTTCAGGACAACAACCTGCTGCCGCATCTGAGCGCCTTCGACAATGTCGCGTTGGGGCTGAGCCCGGCGCTGCGGCTGGACCGCGCCCAGCGCGCCAGTGTGCAGGCGGCGCTGGAGCGTGTGGGGCTGGGGGCGCAGGCCGCCCAGCGCCCGGCCCAGCTTTCCGGCGGGCAGATGAGCCGCGCGGCGCTGGCGCGGGTGCTTCTGCGTGCCCGCCCGCTGCTTTTGCTGGATGAGCCCTTCGCGGCGCTCGGCCCGGCGCTGAAGGCCGATATGCTGGATCTGGTGGGCGAACTGGCCGCCGAGCAGGGGGTGACGGTGCTGATGGTCAGCCATGACCCCGCCGATGCCCGCCGCCTCTGCCCGCTGACGCTGCTGGTGGCCGAGGGGCAGGCGCATCAACCGGCCCCCACCGAGGAACTGCTTGCTGCCCCGCCGGCCGCGCTGGCGGCTTATCTGGGCACGCCCCGGCCCACCACGCCTCAGCCCAGAAGCTGATGCACCTCGCGCGACTGGCCTTCCAGCGCGCGGCGCAGCTTGGCGAAGGCCGCGGCCTCGATCTGGCGGATACGCTCCTTTGACAGGCCCAGTTCCGCGCCCAGCGACTCCAGCGTGCGGGGGTCTTCACGCAGCTTGCGCTCGCTGACCACGAAACGCTCGCGCTCGCTGAGCACCGCCATGGCCCGCACCAGCCATTGGCGCAGCGCCGCGCGGTCGTGGCGCGCTTGAACCAGGTCGGCGGCCTGTTCGCTGTCATCCTCCAGCGTTTCGATCCATTCGCGGCCCTCGTCATCGCCCGATTGCTGGGCATTGAGCGAGAGATCGCTGCCCGAAAGCCGCCCCTCCATCATCTCCACATCGGCCAGCGGCACGCCGATCACCTGCGCCACCCGTTCGCGCAGTTGATGCCCGTCAAGCCCCTCGTTCAGCTCGGCGGCCTCGCGCTGCAACTGTGCCTGAACGCGGCGCAGGTTGAAGAACAGCGCCTTCTGGCTGGAGGTCGAACCCGTGCGCACCATCGACCAGTTGCGCATCACATAGTCCTGGATCGAGGCCTTGATCCACCAGACCGCATAGGTCGAGAAACGCACGCCGCGGTCGGGGTCGAACTTGTCGGCGGCCTTCATCAGGCCAAGGCTCGCCTCCTGGATCAGATCATTCATCGGCGCGCCGTAATGGCGGAACTTTGCTGCCATCGAGATCGCCAGCCGCATATAGGCGGTGATCAGCCGGTGCAGCGCGGCCTCGTCGCGGCGGTCGCGCCAGGCATAGGCCAGCGCCAGTTCGGTCTCGGCATCAAGCAGTTCGGCGCGCATGACCCGGCGCGAGAAGCGCCGCATTTCCACTCCATCAAGTGCCATGTCTTCTCTCCCGCTTTGCCTATGCTTACGGGCCAGCGCGGCGAATGGTTCACCGAAGATTCAATTTTCTGAATGAATCGGCGCACAAATGCTGATTTGCCTGCCGGCAGGACAGCCGCCATGCTGGAGCAAATCAGGAGAATCCCATGTCCTACGAGCTTTGCATCGGCGATCGCGCCTATTCCAGCTGGTCGCTGCGCGGCTGGCTGCTGCTGGAGGCCTTCGGACTGAAGGCCAGCGTCACCCTGGCGCCACTTTACAGCGATGATTTCGCCCGTGTGCTGGAGGGTTTCGCCCCGGCCCGCACCGTGCCCGCGCTGCGCCTGCCCGAGGGGGTGGTGGTGGCCGACAGCCTGGCGATGGCCGAGGAACTGGCCAGCCGCCACCCGGAGGCCGGGCATTGGCCCAAAGATCCCCGCGCCCGCGCCGTCGCCCGCGCGCTGGCCGCCGAGATGCATTCGTCCTTCGTGGCGCTCCGCAGCCATTGTCCGATGAACCTGCGGGTCAGCTATGAAGAATGCGCCCCGCCGCCCGAGGTTCTGGCCGATCTGGCGCGGATCGAGGCGCTTTGGGCCTGGGCGCGGCGCGAGAGCGGCAGCACCGGCCCCTGGCTTTGCGGCGATTACAGCGCGGCGGATGCCTTCTTTGCGCCGGTGGCGGCGCGGGTGGCGGGCTATAACCTGCCGATGGGCGCCGAGGCGATGGATTATGTCGCCGCGCATCTGGCGCATGGGCCGTTCCGGCGCTGGCGCGCCATGGGGATGGTCTCCGGCCCCGATCTGCCTTTCTACCGGCGCGACTGGCCGACGCGCCCCTGGCCCGGCCCCACGCCAATGGCCGCCGAGCCCTGCGATGGCCCCTCGCTCAACGATGCCTGCCCCTATTCGGGCCGGCCGGTGACCGATTTCCTGCGCGTCGAGGGGCGGGTGCTGGGCTTTTGCAACCCGTTCTGCCGCGACAAGACCGTTGCCGACCTTGCCGCCTGGCCACAGGCCATGTCACTGCTCAAGGCGTGAGAGCGCCCAGCGCGCGGCCTCGGCCACCACCGGGTCGGGGTCTTGCAGCAGGGCGCGGGCGGCGGGGGCAAGCCTCGCGCTGCCGGAATTGCCGATCGCATAGAGCACATTGCGCACGAAACGGTTGCGTCCGATGCGCTTGATCGGCGAGCCGGAAAAGCGCGCCCGGAAGGCGGCATCATCAAGTGCGGCCAGTTCCGCCAGATCGGGCGACACCAGATCGGCCCGGGCGGCATATTTCACCTCGCCGGCGGCGACGGCGAATTTGTTCCAGGGGCAGATCGCCAGACAATCGTCGCAACCATAGATCCGGTTGCCCATGCGCGCGCGCAGCTCCTCGGGCACCGGGCCGTGATGCTCGATCGTCAGGTAAGAGATGCAGCGCCGCGCATCGAGCTGGAAGGGGGCCGGAAAGGCGCCGGTGGGGCAGATATCCAGACAGGCGCGGCAAGAGCCGCAGTTTTCGCGCGCCGGGGCATCGACGGGCAGCTCATGGGTGGTGAACAGCGCGCCCAGAAAGAACCAGTTGCCCAGATCGCGCGACAGAAGGTTGGTATGCTTGCCCTGCCAGCCCAACCCGGCGGCCTCGGCCAGCGGTTTTTCCATCACCGGCGCGGTATCGGTGAAGACCTTGATCTCGCCGCCCGCCTGCTCGATCAGCCAGCGCCCCAGCCGCTTGAGCCGTTTCTTGAGCACATCATGGTAGTCGCGCCCCATCGCATAGACCGAAATCGCCGCGCGCTCGTGCCGCTCCAGCAGCTCCAGCGGGTCGAATTCGGGCGTATAGGGTTCGGCCAGCATCACCACCGAACGCGCCTCGGGCCAGAGCGCGGCCGGGTTGCCGCGCCAATGCATGCGCTCGGCCATCCAGCCCATCTGACCGTGCCTGCCCTCGGCCACGAAGGTCGCCAGCCGCGGGGCGATCTGCGGCACGGCATCGGGGCGGGTGACGCCCATCGCCGCGAAACCCTCGGCCCGGGCCTGCGCCGCCAGCGCGGCTTTCAGCGCCGCGCCGTCCATCGCCCCGTTCCCAAAGTGGCAAGGCCGCCTTCGCGCGCGCGGCGCGGATCAGAAATCCAGATCGGCATAGTGGCGCGCCGGCGGAAACCCCGGCACCTGATCGGCCAGGAGCGGCCGGAAGGCGGGGCGCGATTTGATCTTGGCATACCAGTCACGCACCCCCGGCGCGCGGTCCCAATCGACATCCGAGATGTAATCCAGACACGACAGATGCGCGGCGGCGGCGAAATCGGCCAGCGTCATCTCGTTGCCGGCCAGCCAGCGGCGATGCTCCAGCAGCCAGCCCAGATAATCGAGATGGAACTTGATGCGTTGCGCCCCGGTCTTGATCTTCTGCGAATCCGGGTAGCCCTTGCCCATCAGCTTCTTGTTGACCCGCTCATAGAGCAGGTTCGCCGTCACCTCGGCATGGAACTTGTCATCGAACCAGGCGCAGAGCCGGCGCACCTCGTAGCGGCCGGCGGCATCGCGCGGCATCAGCGGCGGGCTGGGGTGGAGTTCCTCAAGATATTCGCAGATTGCCTGGCTCTCGGACAGCATGCGCCCCTCATGGCGCAGCACCGGCACCTTGCCGGCGGGGTTGCGGCGCAGGAAATCGGCGCTGGCCTCCCAGTAGCGTTCCTCCACCAGTTCCACCTCGACGCGCTTCTCGGCCAGCGTCAGGCGAACCTTGCGGCAGAAGGGCGAGAGCGGGACGTGGAACAGGCGCAGCATATCGGGCAGGTTCTTTGCAGGGGCGGCACCCCTCCCTCTTGCCTCGTGAGCGGCAAAAGTTCAACCGCCGAAACAATCGGCCCGGCCATCGCGGGCGATGGTTGCGGCGCCGTCCGTAATGGCGCGCGCCCGGCGGTTAACGAAATCCGAGGGGCGGGCGGCATTGCGCGATTGCGGCGCCGGCAGCACGGCGGCCAGAAGCGCGGCCTGGCGCGCGGTCAGATCGGCGGCGGCGCGGTTGAAGTAATGCTGTGCGGCGGCCTCCACCCCGAAGACCCCGGTGTCGAATTCGGCAATGTTGAGATAGACCTCAAGGATGCGCCTCTTGCTCCACAGCGCTTCCACCATCGGGGTCAGCGCCGCTTCCAGCGCCTTGCGCAGCCAGCTGCGCCCGTGCCACAGGAAGGCGTTCTTGACCACCTGCTGGGTGATCGTCGAGGCCCCGCGCCCGGCGCCGGCATCCAGCGCGCGGCGGATTTCCACCATATCGAAACCCCAGTGCAGGCAGAAATTGGCATCCTCGGCCGCCACCGCCGAGCGCGCCATGACCGGAGCGATGCGCTCCATCGGTACCCATTGGCGTTCGACCCCGCCCAGCCGGCGCGATTCCTGCAAGATATAGATACCGCCCGGCGGATCGACGACACGGTAAAGCGCCACCCAGGCCAGCAGCAGCGCCAACCCGGCCAGAACGCCCAGCCCGGCCAGCCGCAACCCACGCGCCAGCAACCCGCGCAGCCCGCGGCTGCGACGACCGGCCGCGCTCCCGGCCTTGCCGCGCCCGCGAGATTTGCTGCTTCTGCCCATGCCGGCGAGAGAAATCACGCCGGGGGCCGGGCGGTCAAGCATCTTGTCGGCCCGAAAGCGGGCATGGCATGGACAAGCCCGCCGCCTGTGCTAGCCTGCGCCTGCCCGCTGGGCATGACCGGAGGTTCACGATGCCGCTTCCCCTGCTGCCGCTTGCCGCGCCGGTGCTGAAATACGGCGGCGTGGCGCTGGCCACCTGGCTGGTCGCCCGCCGCCTGGCACCGGTGATCCATGAGGCGCGCATCGACCAGCGCGCCGAGGATGCGCTTGACGATCTGCCCGAGGGGCTGGGCGCGCGCCGCCCGGCTGATCGTGAACAGGGCAATCTGGCCGGGCGCTACCGGCGGCAGATCAAGGTGCCGGGGCTGGGCCGCAGTTTCGAGATCGACGCCGCCTTCATCGCCCGGTTCCGGGCCCGCAGCCGTGCAATCTGAGGACATCATGTATTCGCTTCATCACAGCCCCGCCTCACCCTATGTCCGCAAGGTCATGGTTCTGCTGCACGAAACCGGCCAGCTGGAGGCCGTGCGCCTGCTGCCCGCGACCGGCACACCGCTCGATCCCGCCACCATGCCGGTCAGCCAGAATCCGCTCGGCAAGATCCCGGCGCTGGAGCGCGACGAGGGCTGCACGCTCTATGACAGCCGGGTGATCTGCCGCTTTCTGGCCGAACGTGCGGCGGCGGCGGGTGGGCCGGCGCTTTATCCGGCCGGCGCGCGGCTCTGGGAGGTGCTGACCCTGGAGGCCACCGCCGAGGGCATGCTCGATGCCGCGCTGCTGATGCGCTATGAAACCGCGCTGCGCCCCGCGCCCCGCCAATCGCCGGACTGGATCGAGGCGCAATGGCAAAAGATCGCCCGCAGCCTCGATGCGCTGGAATCGCGCTGGATGGGGCATCTGGCCGGGCCGCTCTGCATGGGGCAGATCGCCACCGGCTGCGCGTTGGGCTATCTGGATTTCCGCCATGGCGCGCGCGACTGGCGGGGGGCGCATCCGGCGCTGGCCGATTGGTATGAAAGCTTCGCCGCGCGCCCGTCGATGCAGGCCACGCAACCTGTCGGCTGATCCATGCCCGGCGTGCCCTTGGCCGATTTTCTGACCGTCTGGACCATCCTGGCGCTCAATATCGTCGCTCCGGGGCGGAATGTGCTCAATACCATCGCGGTGGCCATCGGTGCCGGGCGCGGGGCGGCGCTGGCGGCGGCGGCGGCAGGTGGCGTGGCGCTGGGCATCCATGCGGTCTATGCGCTGGCCTTCTCTGCCCCGCCGGCGACACGGGCCTATCTGCGCGCGGCGCCCTTCATCAGCCTCGGCGTGGCGCTCTTCTTTGGCTTCTTCGCGCTGATGTTGCTGGCCTCGATCGTGGGTCCGCAATGAGCGCCAGCGCCCGGCTTCGGGGGGCGAAAACCGTAGCGGGTGCGGCATCTTTACCCCATTTCGCGGCTGGACTGGGCAGAAATTCGCCGCTAAACACCCGGCTTGGATGCTGCAGTTTCTGCGGCTCGTTTCGGCTATGCAGCCGGACCCGTGACCTTGAAATGGAGAATGCTCGTGTCCCACGCAGACGACAACGCAGGCACTCGCCGGGATTTTCTGTATTACGCGACCGCTGGTGCCGGCACCGTCGCCGCCGGGGCCGCAGTGTGGCCGCTGGTCAACCAGATGAACCCTTCGGCCGATGTGCAGGCCCTCTCGACGATTTTCGTTGACGTTGGCGGTGTCGAGGTCGGCAGCCAGCTGACCGTGAACTTCCTTGGCAAGCCGGTGTTCATCCGCCGCCGCACCGCCGAGGAAATCGCCGAGGCGCGGGCGGTGACCGCCGATCAGCTCAGCATCGACCGTCAGTCGCGCAACCCCAACCGCCCCAATACCGATGCCAGCGACGAGAACCGCGCCATCGACGAGGCTGGCGAATGGCTGATCATGTCGGGGGTCTGCACCCATCTGGGCTGTGTGCCGCTGGGCAATGGCGCGGGCGATTTCAACGGCTGGTTCTGCCCCTGCCATGGCTCGCACTATGACACTTCGGGCCGTATCCGCCGTGGGCCGGCGCCCGAGAACCTCCATATCCCCGTGGTCCGCTTCGTGGACGACACCACCATCCAGCTCGGCTGAGGGAGTAGCCCATGTCCGGAATTCCGCACGATCACTACGAGCCGAAGACCTCGGGCGAGAAGTGGCTGCACCGCCGCCTGCCCATCGTCGCGCTGATCTATGACACCATCATGATCCCGACGCCCAAGAACCTCAACTGGATGTGGATCTGGGGCATCGTGCTGATGTTCTGCCTTGTGCTGCAGATCGTCACCGGCATCGTGCTGGCGATGCATTACACGCCGCATGTCGATATGGCCTTCGCCTCGGTCGAGCATATCATGCGCAACGTCAACGGCGGCTACATGCTGCGCTATCTGCACCAGAACGGCGCCATGCTGTTCTTCGCGGCGGTCTATATCCACATCTTCCGCGGCCTCTACTACGGCAGCTACAAGACCCCGCGCGAGGTGACCTGGATCATCGGCATGCTGATCTACCTGCTGATGATGGCCACCGCCTTCATGGGCTATGTGCTGCCCTGGGGCCAGATGTCGTTCTGGGGTGCCACGGTGATCACCGGCCTGTTCGGGGCCATTCCGGGCGTCGGCGATGCGCTGCAGACCTGGCTCCTGGGCGGGCCGGCGGTGGGCAATGCCACGCTCAACCGCTTCTTCTCGCTGCATTACCTGCTGCCCTTCGTGATCCTGGGCCTGGTGGTGCTGCATGTCTGGGCCTTCCATCACACCGGCAACAACAACCCCGCCGGCGTCGATGTGCGCAAGGCATCGAAAGAGGAAGCCGAGAAGGACACCCTGCCCTTCTGGCCCTATTTCGTGATCAAGGATCTGTTCGCGCTGGTCGTCGTGCTCCTGGTCTTCTGGATGATCGTCGGCTTCATGCCGAACTTCCTGGGCCATCCCGACAACTACATCGAGGCCAACCCGCTGGTGACGCCGTCGCATATCGTGCCGGAATGGTATTTCCTGCCCTTCTACGCGATCCTGCGCGCCTTCACCTCGGATGTCTGGGTGGTGATCATCGCCAACAAGCTCAGCTTCGGCATCATCGACGCCACCTTCTTCGGCGTGCTGGCGATGTTCGGCGCGATCTTCGTGATGGCGCTGGTGCCCTGGCTTGACACCTCGTCGGTGCGCTCGGGTCGCTACCGGCCGATGTTCAAGTGGTATTTCTGGCTGCTGATCGTCGATTTCTTCGTGCTGATGTGGGCAGGCGCCATGCCGGCCGAGGGCATCTACACCAATATCGCGCTGATCGGCACCGCTTACTGGTTCGCGTATTTCCTGGTGATCCTGCCGCTGCTGGGCGTGCTGGAAAAGCCGACGACCCCGCCATCCACCATCGAGGAGGATTTCAAGGCGCAGGTCCGGAAATCCGCTGGCCAGGGCCCGGCCGCCGAGCAGATCCCGGCCGAGTGAGAGAAAGGAAGAGAGTGACATCATGATCAGGAAACTTGCCCTCTCGGCCCTGACCGCCCTTTCGCTGAGCGCCGCACCGGCGCTGGCGGCCGGGGAGCTTGGCGAGATCACCGACTATTCCTTCTCGTTCGAGGGACCTTTCGGCAGCTATGACCGGGCGCAGCTTCAGCGCGGTCTGCAGGTCTATACCGAGGTCTGCGCCGCCTGCCACGGTCTGCAATACGTGCCCTTCCGCACGCTGACGCAGGAAACCGGCCCGGCGCTCTCGCCGGAAGCGATGCGCGCCTATGCCGCCAATTTCGAGGTCTTCGACCGCGATCTCAACGATTTCCGGCCCGCCGGCGGGCCGGATCACTTCCCGCCTTCCGGCATGGAAACCGCGCCTGACCTGAGCCTGATGGCCAAGGCCCGGATCGGCTTCTCGGGGCCCTATGGGCTGGGGATCAACCAGTTCCTCTACGGGATCGGCGGCGCGGAATACATCGCCTCGTTCCTGGCCGGTTTCGATGGTCGCGAGGAAATGCAGGCCGGCACGATGTTCTACTACAACACCGCCTATGGCGACTGGGTGTCGATGAACCCGGTGCTGTGGGAGGATGGTGTGGAATATGCCGATGGCACCCCCGCCACGATCGAACAGCAGGCGCAGGATGTCGCGGCCTTCCTGATGTGGACCGCCGAGCCGAAGCTGACCGAGCGCAAGCGCTGGGGCTTTGTCGGCACCGTGTTCCTGGCGCTCCTGGCCTCGCTGCTCTATCTGACCAACAAGCGCCTCTGGGCGCCGGTCAAGCGGGCCGCGAAACAGGCCTGAACCGGGTCTGGCACCGAAAGAACCGGGCGCGTTCCGCAGGGGGCGCGCCCTTCTTCATGGCTGACGGGCGGGCTTGCGGCTTTCCTTTCCGTCAGGCGCAGGCTAGAGAGCGGCGTCAGAAACCGGGCGCAACAGAGGGCGGCACATGGGGCTTTTCGACATCATCATCTGGGCGGGCGCCACGATCACCCTGGCCGGGGTCGCCGGGCTGGTGGCCTGTGTGGTCTATGTGGTGCGCCTGCGCCGCGCCGGGCTGCCGGATGCGGAGATGCGCAAGCATCTGCAGAAAGGCGTGATCTACAACATGATCGCGCTCTTCGTGTCGATCATCGGCTTGATGATGGTGGTGATGGGGATCGCGCTCAACTAGCACCACAGGCGGCACAGCCCTTGCGTGGCCGGGTGGCGATGCGCCGGGTCTCACCATAGAGCGCATCATGGATCAGCATCTGACCGCGCAGCCCCTCGCCGGCGCCGGACAGATATTTCAGCGCCTCCAGCGCCATCATCGACCCCATCACCCCGGGCAGCGGCGCGATCACCCCGGCCTCGGCGCAAGAGGGCGCCAGCCCCGGTGCCGGGCGCTGGGGAAAGAGGCATTCGAAACAGGCCCCGCCGCGCGCCGGATCATAGAGGCTGATCTGCCCCTCCCATTGCGTGATCGCTGCCGCGATCAAGGGCTTGCCCAAGGCCGCCGCCGTTCGGTTGACCAGATAGCGGGTGTCGAAATTGTCGGTGCCATCGAGGATCAGGTCATAGTCGGCAAAAAGCGCCTCGGCGGTCTCGGGCGTCAGGCGGCGGTGATAGGGGCGCAGGGTGATGAAGGGGTTGAGCGCCTCCAGCTGCATCTGTGCCGAAAACACCTTGGGCATGCCGATCCGGGCATCGGTATGGATGATCTGGCGCTGCAGGTTCGAGGCCTCCACCACATCATCGTCGATCACCCCGATGGTGCCGACGCCCGCGGCGGCCAGATACATCATCGCCGGCGCGCCCAGCCCGCCGGCGCCGATCACCAGCACCCGCGCCTCCTTGAAACGCCGCTGCCCGGCGCCGCCAACCTCATGCAGGATGATATGGCGGGCATAGCGGTTCAGCTCGGCCTCGGAAAAGACCGGGCGGGGTGAGCCGTTGCTTGGTTGATCCGGCGCGGATGAGGGCCGGGCATCGGCGCGCCGCTGCAGCCCGCGCAGCCCGGCACGATAGGCCAGAACCAGCGCCACCATGCCCGCCAGCACCAGCCAGAGCCGGGCGTCATTGCCGCTGGCCTCGCGCAGGGCATGGCCGGGCGGCAGCGTCAGATTGATCAGCACCACCGCCAGCCAGAGCACCGCCACCAGCACCAGCCGCAGCCGGCGGGGCAGGCCCAGCGCCGCGCCGCCGAACCACAGCATCGCCGCAAGCGCCAGAACCGCGACCATTCAGCCGCGCCCCGTCGAGCCAAAACCACCGGCGCCGCGCGCGGTCTCGCTCAGGCTTTCGGTCAGTTCGAACCGCGCCTGCAACACCGGGGCGATGACGATCTGCGCGATGCGCTCGCCATGGGTGATGGTGAAGGGCTCTGCCCCCAGATTGATCAGCGCCACCCCCAGCGGGCCACGATAATCGCTGTCGATGGTACCGGGCGTATTGGGCAGAGTGATGCCGTGCTTCACCGCCAACCCCGAGCGCGGGCGGATCTGCATCTCATGGCCCGGCGGGATCTCGACGCGCAGCCCGGTCGGCACCACGGCGCGTTGCATCGGTGCCAGCACCAGCCCGGTCGCGCGCAGCGCCTCGGGCAGATTGGCGCGGATATCGGCGCCGGCCGCGCCCTCGGTCTCATAGCGCGGCAGCGCCACAGCCGGATCGGCGCCGGGTTCGCGCAGGAACTTGACGGTCACGCTCATGCCTTGGGTCCGTTCAGATGCTCGGCGATGCGCGCCGCCAACCGTGCCGCCACCTCGGGCTTGGGCAGGCGCGGCCAGTCCTCGGCGCCGGCCTCGGTGATCAGATGCACGGCGTTTTCGGCCCCGCCCATGATGCCGGTGCCGGGCGAGACGTCATTGGCCACGATCCAGTCGCAGCCCTTGCGCGCACGTTTGGCCTGGGCATGGGCGATGACATTCTCGGTCTCGGCGGCAAAACCCACCACCAGCGCCGGGCGCTGCGCATGGCGCGAAACCGTGGCCAGAATGTCGGGGTTCTCGGCAAATTCCAGCACCGGCAGGCCGGTGGCGCCCTTCTTCATCTTCTGCGTTGCCTCCTTTGCCACGCGCCAATCGGCAACCGCGGCGGCAAAGACCGCGGCATCGGCGGGCAGCGCGGCCAGCACGGCATCGAGCATCTCGCGCGCGCTTTCAACGGCGATCACCTCAACCCCTTGCGGCGGCGCCACGCTGGCCGGGCCGGTGACAAAACTCACCCGCGCGCCCAGGTCGCGCAGGCTGGCGGCCAGCGCCGCGCCCTGCGCGCCGGAGGAACGGTTGGCGATATAGCGCACCGGGTCGATGGGCTCGTGCGTGGGGCCAGAGGTCACCAGCACATGCCGGCCGGCCAGCGGGCCTGCGCCCAATGCGGCGCGGATGGCCTGAAGGATCACGGCGGGCTCGGCCAGCCGGCCCGGCCCATGCTCGCCGCAGGCCATGTCGCCATGATCGGGCCCGACGGTCAGGATGCCATCGCCCTGCAATCGCGACAGATTGCGCTGGGTCGCCGGATGCTGCCACATGCGCACATTCATCGCCGGCGCGATCAGCACCCGCTTGTCGGTGGCCATCAGCAGGGTCGAGGCCAGATCATTGGCATGCCCGCCCGCCATGCGCGCCATCAGATCGGCGGTGCAGGGCGCCACCACCACCAGATCGGCGGCGCGCGACAACTGGATATGGCCCATTTCGGCCTCGGTGGTCAGATCGAAGAGATCGCGGTGCAGCGGCTGCCCGGCCAGCGCCGCGACCGACAGCGGTGTGACGAATTCCTCGCCGGCGCGGGTCAGCACCGGGGTCACGCCGGCGCCCTCGGCGCGCAGCAGGCGGATCAGCTCCAGCGCCTTGTAGGCGGCGATGCCGCCGCCGATGATCAGCAAGATGCGTTTGCCCGCCAGCATGTCGGTCCCCCGGTTGCCCGTGCCGAGGTTATGGGCGCAACGGCGCAAGCGCAACGGTGCGCGGGGCCAGGCGCCGGGGGCGCGACAAAAAATACCCCGCCACGAAGGGCGGGGTCCAGGTGCACCCGTGGTCTTGGAGTCACGGGCGCGGGCGGTAAACCATGAACGGAGGGGGGCGTCAGGCGCTGTCGCCCATCTCGGTGCGGATCTGCTGGCGCAGCAGGTCGATGGGGATGAGCCGCCCGTCGCGCTTGAACTGCCAGTAGGTCCAGCCATTGCACGAGGGCGCGCCTTCGAGCGCCGCACCGACCTGATGGATCGAGCCGCGATGCTCGGCGGTGACCAGCGAGCCATCGGCGCGCACCTTGGCGACCTGACCGCGCGGGCTGGTCAGCACCTCGCCGGGGCGCAGAAGCCCGCGCTCGACCAACTGGCCGAAGGGCACCCGCGGCTCGGCGCGTTTGGAACTGGAGACCTCCAGCGCCGAGGCATCGAGCCTGCGCACCTTGGCCAGCCGCGCCTCGGCCACCTTGCGATAGCTTTCCTCGCGCTCGATGCCGATGAAATCGCGCCCCAGCATCTTGGCCACGGCGCCGGTGGTGCCGGTGCCGAAGAACGGGTCCAGCACCACATCACCGGGATTGGTGGTGCCGAGCAGAACGCGGTGCAGCAGCGATTCAGGCTTCTGGGTCGGATGCGCCTTGTCGCCGTTCTCGTTCTTCAGCCGCTCATGGCCGGTGCAGATCGGCAGCACCCAGTCCGAGCGCATCTGGATGCCCTCGTTGAGCGCCTTCAGCGCCTCGTAATTGAAGGTGTATTTCGCGTTCTCCGAGCGCGAGGCCCAGATCAGCGTCTCATGGGCATTGGTCAGCCGCTTGCCCTTGAAATTCGGCATCGGGTTCGACTTGCGCCAGATGACATCATTGAGCACCCAGAAGCCGGCATCCTGCAGCGCCGCACCGACGCGGAAGATGTTGTGATAGCTGCCGATCACCCAGATCGCGCCATTGGGTTTGAGCAGCCGGCGCGCGGCGGCCAGCCAGTCATGGGTGAAACGGTCATAGGCGCTGAAGCTGGCGAACTGGTCCCAGTGATCATCGACCGCATCGACGCGGCTGTTGTCGGGGCGGTGCAGACTGCCCTTGAGCTGAAGATTATAGGGCGGATCGGCGAAGATCAGATCAACGCTGCCCGCCGGCAGGCTGTTCATCACTTCGATGCAATCGCCCGCAAGGATCTGGTTCACGGGAAGCACCTGCGCCTCCTGCGTCCGGGTTTTCACTGCCATGTCTGCCTCATCTGCGCTGCCGGTTTTTCTGATGGCATGCGCTTGTTGTTATGGCCCCAAGATGAGTCAAAGCTGATTCGGCGTCAATTTGTTTTTTGAATCAGGGCCTTAATTAATTTTCTTCACACAACATCTTGCGGACGGGGGCAAAGCTGCGCCGATGATATGGGGTCACGCCCAGGGCTTGCAGCGCCGCCAGATGGGCCGGCGAGGGGTATCCGGAGTTGCTTTCCCAGCCATAGCCGGGGCATTCGCGCGCCAGATCCGCCATGATCGCATCGCGCGCCACCTTGGCCAGGATCGAGGCGGCGGCGATCGACAGGCAGCGCGCATCGCCCTTCACCAGCGCCTCGGCCGGCAGCGCCAGATCGCGCGGCAGGCGGTTGCCGTCGATCAGCGCGAAATCGGCCGCCGGCTGCAAAGCCGCCAGCGCCCGGCACATCGCCAGATGGCTGGCCTGCAGGATATTGAGCGCATCGATCTCTTCGACGCTGGCATGGGCCACCGCCCAGCGCGAACTCTCGCGGATCGCAAGGGCCAGCGCCGTGCGGGCCGGGGTGCTGAGCTTCTTGGAATCATTGAGCCCCGGCGGGATATGCGCCGGATCGAGCACCACCGCGGCGGCCGTTACCGGCCCGGCCAGCGGCCCGCGCCCCACCTCATCAACCCCGGCAACGGCGCTAAAACCGCGCGCCAAGGCGGCCAGTTCGAAACTGAAATCGGGGGTGGGGACGGGCGCTTTCATGGCTTCTGAATTGCCATCCACCCATCAGCCCCGCAAGCGAAATGGCGCCCAAATGCAGAAGGCAGGCCGAAGCCTGCCTTCTTCCCGGTTCGGGGGTACCGGGTTTTCAATCCTTGTCGGCGCCAGCCCCGGCTTTACGGGTTACGGCACTTCACTGTGAATACTTGCGGAAACGGCCCCGCAACGGCCTTACCTGAACGCGGCCTGAGGCCAGCGCCGGAAGGATTGAAACTCAGCGCCGCGCGCGGCGATAGCCGGCGTCGTGCAGACAATCGGCGTTGAAGTAATGGCGCCCCGAGCGATCGCTCACCCGGCACTGGCGCGGCAGGTTGCGCAGCCCGGCATCGCGCAGGCAGGCACCGTCATAGCCGGCGACACGCATGCCGCCCTGGCGATAGGTCATTTCGCACTGGCGCGGCAGCCGGGCTTCCGGGCTCGGGCCGGGGCGCGAGGGCGGCGTCGGACGCACGCTGCCACGCTCTGGGCGATAGCCAGCCTCATAGAGGCACTGTGCGACAAAGGCGCGCCGCTGGCCGCGATCGGTGCGCATGTTCGTCTCGCAACGATTGGGCAGACCGTGCATGCCGGCGCGCTGCAGACAGCGGGCGTTATAGACATCGACGGTGCGGCCGCGCACCCGCACGGTTTCCATACAAGCATCAGGCAGCACCCAACGCCCCAGGTCAGATGGCGGGCGGCGGCTTTCATCGATGGCGCGCACCACCACGGCGACGGCGGCGATGCCCAGGAACAGGCGCAACAGATCCTCGCCGGTATCCGAGCGCGCCGGGGTGGCGCTTGCGGCAATGCCGGTCAGCGCCACGGCACCGGCGGCAAGGAACATGGTCAGGCGTCGTGTGGTCTTGCGGGTGATTGCGCCAAGGCCGGGAGCGAGCTGGTTCAGGGTCAGGGCGGTCATGGGCTTATCCTCATGTGGTGGGTCTTGCCCGCTGTCGCAGCGCAGATGTCCGGCAGGACGGCGCCGCGGGGGGCAGTCGAATACCCATGAGGCTGCGCCCTGCATCCTTTGCAACGCAATAACCTGTGCAAGTTATGCGATAACCACGGGCCACAAACCCAGAAAACACTGCGGATATTGCATATCAGCGGTGCTTTGGCCAAGGTCGGGGGCAGAAGTCTCCCTGTCGCCCCAAGCCCCGAATCCGGAGCCAGACCCATGCGTTTTCTTGTTCAGGCCACCCTCGCCACGCTGCTGTTGGCGCTGCCGGCCTCTGCCCAGTGTTATGCCGATTACCGCGCCCAGCAGAGCAATCCGGTGCGGTTTCACTATGGGGTGGTGCAACTGCCCGATGCCGCCTGCGACGATGCCCGGGCGGCGGCCGAATACCTGCGCCCGCGGCTGCAACAAGACGGCTGGATATTTGTCGATCTATTGTCCACATTCGGCCCTGAGGGCCTGAATTCTAGGAGAGAGCGTGCAGGACAGTTTTACCTCCGCTACTGATCTGACGCGCGCGGGTTCGCGCGCGGTTGCCATCGGGCTGGCCGCGATCGTGCTTATTCTGGGCGTCGCGGCCTTTCTTCTGTTCAAGAACCTGCCCGATACCGGCGCCTTCAATGCCCAGGTGGAGCGGCTCTTTGCCGAGAATGCCAATCTGACCGAACAGGCCGAACTGCGGCTGCTGGAGATCCTGGCGCAATCGGGCACCACCTTCACCGAGGTGCTGGTCAGCTACCGGGCGGTGATCTTCGTGCTGATGGTCTTTGCCAGTGCGCTGCTGATCACCGCGCTGGTGCTGGTGCTGGCGCTGATCGCGCTCAACCGCAAGCTGGCGCTGGTGCAGAAGGCGGGGATTCAGGTGTCGTCGCTGGTGATCAGCCGGGCCGAGCGCAAGGTTTATCTCAACGATCTGGAATTCAACCTGACCGAGGCCGCGGTGGAGACCCTCGCCGCGCTGGCCGAGGCGCGCATGGATGGCGAGATGCTGACCGGCGCGCAGCTTGAGGCCGTGGTCAGCGGCAAGCGCGAAAGCGATTGCGACGAGGCCGCCGGCGCCACCCGAATCAAGCGGCTGCGTGACAGTCTGGGCAATCAGATCGTCAGCGAGCTGATGGTGCGCAATATCGCCCGGCAGGGCTATACGCTGGATATCGACAAGGATGTGATCCGCATGATCTAGGCCCCGGGGGCGCGTGGTTCCGCAGGATTTACCTGCCCGAGCCGTGCCCTGAATGGCGTGATTTCAAGCACGGCAGCGGGCTGCCATGCGCCACCATGAACACTGCAACCACCGCCTCAACCGGGTGCTCGATCATGTCATGGGGCGGCGCTTTGCCGAGCGTGCCGCCCGTCAGGCGCTGCCGGCCCAGCCCGCGATGATCGGTGTGTCCTTCGATGACCCTGATCCGGGGCCCGAGGCGAACCTGCGCCATTGATGCTGTGCCTGCGCGCGGCGCCGATCCATCACCGGCGGTGACCGGCTCGCGCAGCGTCCCTGATGCTGCCGCGCCGTCTAGCGCTCGCGCCGGGCGCTCAGCGCGACATCGACACTGACTGCGAAACCCACGCTGCGCTCATCGGGATAGCTGGCGCCAATGTCGAAATCGCGCCGGTCCAGCGTCAGGGCGCCCTGCATCCTGGCCTCATCGCCCTCGATGCTCAGGCTGAAGGGAAGAGCCACCGGCACCTGCCGGCCCACCAGTTCCAGCATGCCCTCGGCCAGATATTCCGCCCCGTCATCGGTGCCGCCGTCGGTGCCGTCATGGGCGCGGATCTCGGCACTGAACCGTGCGGTGGCATGATTCGCGACATCGAAGAAATCTGCCGCCAGTGCCTGGCTGGTCACTGAGCCCAACTGCAGGCTGGCGATGTCGATCATCACCTCGACCGCGCCCAGCGGGCCGTCATTGCGCGTTTCGTCAAAGGTGATGCTGGCCGCCCAACCGGCGAAACTGCCGCTCACCCGCTGGCCCATCTGCGTCACGGCAATCTCCAGCCTGCCATCGAGCACCTGCCAGCCGTCAGCGGTTTCAGCGCGGACGGGGGCGGTGATGGCGGCGGCGTTTTGCGCGGCCGGGGCCGGGGTGCTCTGAAAGGCCACCATTGCCAGCGCCACGAAGGCGCCCAACGCCAGCAGCGGCGGCAGCAGCCCATGCCGCTGGTGCGGGGCCTCGGCGCGGGCCAGCGCCGGCTGGCCGGGCAGCATGCGCCGCAGCACCGCATCGCGGTCGATCAGGTGGTGTTTCAGCGCGCCGCCGATATGCAGCACCAGCGCGCCGATCATCAGCCAGGCGAAAAGCCCATGCGCGGCCCCGGCCAGCGTCGCCAGAAGGGGCGATTGCGGCACGAAGGGCAGGCTCTGACCAAAAGGCCACCAGATCGGCGCGAAACCGGTGGTGGCCGCGTGGTGCACCCAGCCCGAAAGCGGCACCAGCACCAGGGCGGCATAGAGCGCCCAATGCACGGTCTCGGCCGCCAGGGTTTCCAGCCGGCGTTCGGGGTGCAAGGGCGCAGGTCGCGGCTGGGCCAGCGCCCAGAGGATGCGCAGGAGCGCCACGAAGAAAACCGCCAGTCCCAGCGTTTTGTGCGCCGAGAACAGCGTGGCCTTCACCGCCAGCGCCTCGCCACTGTCATGCGGCCAGCGCTCGGCCACCAGCCCCAGCGGGATCACCGCCATGATCAAGAGCGCGGTCAGCCAATGCAGCGCCTTGGCGATGCTGCCAAAGGTCTCGGCACTGTTGTTCAGGCGGCGGGGATGGGGGGCGGTGAGGCTCATGGCATACCTTGGCGCTGTCGGGCCGGGGCGCGGCATCGCGGCCACGCCCCGATGTCAGGGTCATTCGGCCTTCATGGCCTCGATCGAAATGACGATCTCGACCGCATCGCTGACGAAGGGGGCAAAGAGGCCCAGATCGAAATCGCTGCGCAGGATGGTGGTGCTGGCGTCGAAGCCGGCCCATTCACGCCCCTCCATCGGGTGCATGCCGGCGGCATTGAGCCGCGCATCCAGCACCACTTCGCGGGTGATGTCATTGAGCGTCAGATCGCCAGTGATCAGCGCGGTATCCTCGCCGGTCACTTCGATCCCGGTGGAGCGGAAGGTCACCAGATCATCCTCGCCGGCGCCAAAGAAATCATCCGACATGAAATGCGCGAAACGGCCTTCCCAGCCGGTCAGCATCGAGCGCACGGGAAAGGCCACCTCGACCGAGGAATTGGCCGGCTCGGCCTGGTCGAACTGGATCTGGCCCTCGAAGCCCGAGAACATGCCATAGGTCGTGGAAAAGCCCAGATGGTCATAGGAAAACACGATCTGGCTGTGGCTGGCATCGAGCAGATAGGTTTCGGCCGAGAAGACCGGGGTGGCCAGCAGCGCGGCCGAGAGCGCGAGCGCGGAACGCAGTTTCATGGGAACTCCTGTAAGGTGCGGAAATTGAAGCGTGATTGTGGCGCCAGATAGAGGGTGCCGAGGGGTTTTGGCCATTGCCGGGAATGCAGGGCCTATTGTGCGAAAGCGCACATCAAACTGATGCGATGTCGGTTGACAGGGCTAAGGCGCACCATTTGTTCCGGCGCGGCGGGACAGGCGCGATGCTTGTTCGCCGCCAGGGCGGGCTGGTGGAACAGCGTCTTGCGGCCCGGTTTCGTCTCCGCGCCGGGGCTCACGGGCTTGTTATCGAAAATCCGCGCTAGCCGCTGCCGGGCGGTGCGGATCAGCCGCCAAGATGGCTCTCGCCGCGCGCCTCGGCCAGGGCGATCTGGCGCTGGCGCTAGCGGAACCGGGCGCGGCGGGCTTCGTCGAATTCGTCAATGCAGTGATGACAGCTCACGCCTTCCTCGTATTCGGCGCGCTGGCGGTCTGCGGGCAGCAGCGGCCGGCGACAGGCATGGCACATCACATGCCCGGTGGGGCGCAGTCCATGGCCCACCGCCACGCGCTGATCGAAGACGAAACAGCCGCCCTGCCAGCGGCTTTCCTCGGCCGGCACCTCTTCGAGATATTTCAGGATGCCGCCCTTGAGGTGATAGACCTCCTCAACCCCCTGGCCGAGCAGGAAATTGGTCGATTTCTCGCAGCGGATACCGCCGGTGCAGAACATTGCGATGCGCTTGTTGTGGAAACGGTCGCGGTTCTGTTGCCACCAGGCGGGAAACTCGCCGAAGCTGCGCGTGCCGGGATCGATGGCGCCCTCGAACGTGCCGATCGCCACTTCGTAATCATTGCGGGTATCGATCACCACAACATCCGGCGCGCTGATCAGATCATTCCAGGCGGCGGCTTCGACATAATGGCCGGTGCCGGCGAGCGGGTCCACATCGGGCTGGCCCATGGTGACGATCTCGCGCTTCAGGCGCACCTTCATGCGGCCGAAAGGCATGGTCTCGGCCGGGCTTTCCTTCCATTCCAGCGCCGCGCAGCCGGGCAGGGCGCGGATATGGCCCAGCACCGCATCAATGCCTTCGCGGGTTCCGGCGATGGTGCCGTTGATCCCTTCGCGCGCGAGCAGAAGCGAGCCCTTCACCCCCTGCGCGCAGGCCAGTTTCGCCAGCGGCCCGCGCAGCGCGGCAGGGTCGTCGAAACGGGTGAAATGATAGAGCGCGGCAACGATCAGCATGGCCCCCTGTTGCACCGCACGGGCGCGCAAGGCAAGCCCCGTGCGGGCCAGGTTCAGGCAAAGAGCAGTTCGACCACCACCACGATGATCAGGAAGAAGGCCGCCGTCTTGAGCGCGAAAACGATCTGGCGAAAGCGGCTGGCCTTCGGGCTTTCGGCTCCGGCCCGCGGGCCCAGCGCCGGCAGGAAGCGCCCCAGCCGGCCAAAGCCGTTCTCGGGATAGATCGCCGCCGGCTGAAACAGCGGCACATCGCGGTGGCGCATCACGAGGATCAGCAGCGCCCCGGCGGCAAAACCGCCGATATGTGCCCACCAGGCGATCAGCATCTCGGCATCGGGATCGGGGAACAGTGCCGAGAGCACGTCAAGGGCGATGGACAGCCCCACGAAGGCGCTGGCCGGCACCAGCAGCGGAATGCGGAAGGCCACCAGCACCAGAACCCGCGCGCGCGGGTGCAGCAGCAGATAGGCGCCCATCACCCCGGCCACCGCGCCGCTGGCGCCGATCACCGGCACCTGGGGTGTTGGCGAGAAGAGCCCCTCGGCAAAGGCGCCGGCCATGCCGCAGATCAGGAAGAACAGCGGGTAGCGACGATGGCCCATGCTGTCCTCGACATTGTTGCCAAAGACCCAGAGCGCCAGCATGTTGCCGGCCAGATGCATCAGATCGCCATGCAGGAAGATGTAGCTGACGCTTTGCAGCATCACCAGATCCCAGCCGGGCTGGGGGGCCAGCGGTTTGGCGACAGGATGCAGGCTGGCCGGGGTGAAGCCGAAATCGCGATACGAGGGATCGAGGAAGAAGATCACCACACAGGCCGCGATCAGCGCCCAGTTGACATAGGGGCGGCGGATATGGCGAACCGGGTTGTTGTCGGCGAGAACCAGCATGCCGGGCACCTGTAAGGGGAAAGGGGCTTCGCGCCCGCTCTTGCACTGCATGCAATTCACCCCCGCTGCGCATCTTTGGCAAGGCCAGAATGGTACCCTGGGTCGAGGGCCGGCTGCGATTGCTTGACTCTTGGCGTGGCTTGGCCTAGGGGCTGATCCATTCCCCGGAGGCTCACGGCTTCCGGTCCCATCGCTTATGCGGGGATCGCCATCCGTCAGCGCGTTGCGCCCACGGGTGCCGCGCCGCATTGGTGCTCTCGCTGCGGCTACAAAGGACGGGTCCATGTTCGAAACGCTCTCTGAACGCCTTGGCGGTGTTTTTGATCGCCTGACCAAGCAGGGTGCGCTCTCGGCCGATGATGTGACCGCGGCGCTGCGTGAGGTGCGGGTGGCGCTGCTGGAGGCCGATGTCTCGCTGCCGGTGGCGCGCGACTTCATCAAGCGGGTGCAGGGCAAGGCCACGGGCGCGGCGGTGACCAAATCGGTCACGCCGGGGCAGCAGGTGGTCAAGATCGTGCATGACGAGCTGATCGCCACCCTGCGTGGCGAGGACGAGCCGGGCAAGCTGAAGATCGACAACCCGCCGGCGCCGATCCTGATGGTCGGCCTGCAGGGCTCGGGCAAGACCACCACCACCGCCAAGCTGGCGCGCCGCCTGAAGGAGCGCGAGGGCAAGCGGGTCTTGATGGCCAGCCTCGATACCAACCGCCCGGCGGCGATGGAGCAGCTGGCGATTCTGGGCGGGCAGATCGGGGTTGATACGCTGCCGATCGTCAAGGGCGAGAATGCGGTGGCGATTGCCCGGCGCGCCAAACAGGCGGCGACGCTGGGCGGCTATGATGTCTATATCCTTGATACCGCCGGCCGGCTGCATATCGACGAAGTGCTGATGGACGAGGTGCAGGCGGTGCGCGATGTCGCCGCCCCGCGCGAGACGCTTCTGGTGGTCGATGGTCTGACCGGCCAGGATGCCGTCAATGTGGCCACCGAGTTTGACGCCAAGGTCGGCGTGAGCGGCGTGGTGCTGACCCGGATGGATGGCGATGGGCGCGGCGGTGCGGCGCTGTCCATGCGCGCCGTCACCGGCAAGCCGATCCGTTTCGTCGGTCTGGGCGAGAAGACCGAGGCGCTGGAGGCTTTCGAGCCCGAGCGCATCGCCGGGCGCATTCTGGGCATGGGCGATATCGTCGCGCTGGTGGAAAAGGCGCAGGCGACGCTGGAGGTCGAACAGGCCGAGCGCATGATGAAGCGCTTCCAGAAGGGCCAGTTCAACATGAATGACCTGAAAGCCCAGCTGGAGCAGATGCTCAAGATGGGTGGCATG
>ERZ869909.579-NODE-579-length-39795-cov-12.336145_pt1 | contig 39795 bp, 40 predicted proteins | sample MGYA00520892_ERZ869909 | MGnify/ENA primary metagenome ERZ869909 (study PRJEB32215, sample SAMEA104723947) | bioreactor metagenome | biome: bioreactor; feature: anaerobic bioreactor; material: water | place: China | collected 2015-03-12 ...
GTTTTCGCTGGGTACCAGCTATCAAGATATCCGCATGCACATCGAAGACTTGTACGGTATTCATGTCTCGAACGGTATCAGATAACCCAATAAAGACATGCAAAACAGACACCTGCAAAAGCTTTTATAAAGTAAACCTTTTTTAAAGATGCTGAATACCTCCACTGCAAGCAGCGCTTCTAATGGCCGGACTAATTGCTACGCCTTGTTGTTTCCCTTTTCTTTATATATCAGTGTATATAAAGTCGGAATAACAAACAGGGTCAGTACTGTTGAAGTGATTAGTCCTCCCAGAACTACAGTTGCCAACGGTTTATGAATTTCACTGCCAATTCCCTGCGACAATAAAATAGGCACTAACGCAAGTATTGAGGTTATGGCGGTAATCAAGACAGGCTGTAAACGGCTTGCTGTGCCTTGTAGCACAGCGTCCTGCACTGACATTCCACGCTGCCGTAAGCCATTAATCGCATCTAGTAATACCACGCCATTTAGCATTGCTACACCAAAAACAGTTATAAAACCAATAGCGCTCGGCACTGATAAATATGTTCCACTTAGGTACAGAGCAATAACCCCGCCGACAAGGGCCACAGGCACATTAGTTACTACCAAAGCCACCTGTTTAATGGAGCGAAAAGCCAGGTACAGAAATAGCGTAATAATCAGCAGAGATACCGGTACCACTACCATTAACCGTTGCTGCGCTCGCTGCTGATTCTCAAACTGTCCGCCTATTTCAATCGTATAGCCGGCAGGTAAGTCAAACTGCTGGATTGCCGATTGAATATCAGCAACCACACTACCCATAGCCCGGCCACTGATATTAGACTCAATGACAATTCGGCGCTGGGCGTTTTCGCGGCGAATCATCGGAGCTGCCGATTCACGCGTGATTTCAGTTATATCTCCCAATAAAACAATTGCTCCGCTGGCTGTTTTTAGCGGAATACGCGCAATGGACTCTGGTGAGGCACGAAAGTCAGAATGAAGTCGTACATTTATATCATGACGGGCATTACCATCCAGAATCTGCCCCGCATTTTCTCCACCCACACCTAAACGTACCCAGGCCATCAAGTCTGCAACATCAAATCCGTAACGGGACATTGCGGTATAATCAGGGCGAATAGTTAATTGCTCTTCACCACTAATTTGCTCCAGCGCCACATCGGTAGTTCCGGGGATAGCATCCACTAAACGTTGTAGTTCCTCGCCCTTTTCCGCCAGAACACCCAAATCAGAGCCAAATAACTTGATCGCCAATTGCGCCCGAACCCCGGATAACAGCTCATCAACCCGTGTTGCTATAGGCTGAGAAAAATTGACTACAACACCAGGTAGCTCACCCAGCACTTCATTCATTTTACTTTGCAGTTCTTCGCGGGTGGCTGCGGTCTGCCACGCCGCCATGTCGGTTAAACCGATGTACATTTCGATATTATTAATAGGCTCAGGATCTCCACCCAACTCAGGGGCGCCTATACGCGATAAAGCGTAGGTTACTTCCGGGAAGTCCATCAGCATGCCTTCCAGTTGCTGTGCTACACGAATGGAAGTATCCAGATTTGCCGACGGTGCCAGAGTAACCCGCATATTAATTGTTCCTTCTTCCAGTTCCGGGGCAAACTCTGTTTCCAGTCGTGGACCAAGCAGCACTGCTATGCTGACAAATGCCAGCGTAACCACCCCTACCCATAGCGGCTTTTTCAAACTCAGGGTAAGGCCCCGAATAAAGCCGCGTTCAACAATATGGTATATCTTCGGCTCAACATGTTTAGGCGCTTTTTTGAATAAGTACGATGCAAGCGGTGGCACTATAACTAACGCAACTATTAAGGAGCCTGCCAAACCTAAAATGACGCTGACCGCCATAGGCTGAAATAACTTACTTTCCACCCCTTCAAGAAAAAATAAAGGAACAAACACAGTCATGATAATCAACGTTGCAAACATAACTGGCCGGGCAACCTCCTGACCCGCTTCAATAATATGCTCAGTCACTGTCATGGGCCGGGTACTTTGCGATGCTGTAAGTCGTTGAAAAATCCGCTCGACCATCACGACCGACGCATCAATCATCAAGCCTGTTGCAATAGCTAATCCGCCCAACGACATCAGGTTGGCTGAAATTCCCCACTGATGCATAAAAAGCAGCGCAACCCCTATTGACAACGGGATCGATAAAAGCACTAACACTGAAGCGCGGATGTTTCTTAAAAATCCAAGCAAAACCAAGACAATCAGCACAAACGCAAAAAAAACAGCATCCCTGATTGTAGTTACCGCTCTTTCAATCAAGTGCGACTGATCATAGTACGCTTCAAGGTATACGCCCTCAGGGAGGGCGCTATTGATACTATCTAAACGCGCTTCAATACCATCGATAACAGCCTTTGTATTCGCACCTGTCCGCTGCAAAATAATGCCAGCAACCACTTCGCCCAGAGCCTCGGTCTCACCTGACTCATTTTTTTCAGTCATTGTGACTGCACCCACTCGGATTTCATGGCCAAAACCTACCGATGCAACATCGCCAATTCGCACCGGAATTCCCTGACGTTGTATAATTGGTAGTTGACGAATAGCCTCCAGCCCAGCATCACCCGCTGGCAGCATACCTGCACCACGAACGACTAACTGATTATCACCCTGAGGCATAAACCAGCCACCAGCATTCAGGTTATTATCGGCCAATGTGCTAAAGACCTGCTCCATAGTCAGGTCATATTCTAGAAGGCGTACGGGATCAATTTGCACCTGGTACTGCAGAACTGGCCCACCGAAGGACAAGATTTCAGTGACTCCATCCACGGGCATCAACAGTAACTTGACCAGAAAATCATTCAATGTGCGTAAAGCAGCCGCATCGTACGCCGGATTATCTGAGCGCAATGTGTATTGGAATACCTCACCAAGGCCGGACGTATTAGGCCCCATTTCAGGTATTCCAAGCTGTTCAGGAATCATCTCGCGCGCTTCACTAAGCTTTTCAAATACTTGCTGGCGGGCAAAATAAATATCAGTACCGTCTGCAAAAACAACAGTTACCACCGACAAACCAGTGCGGGATAACGAACGCACCTCTGTCACTCCCGTTAAAGCGTACATTGATGATTCAAGCGGATAGGTAATCAACTGTTCAACTTCTTCGGCTGCCAGACCATTGGCCTGAGTGTTAACCGTCACCTGTACATTGGTTACGTCTGGAAATGCATCTAAATTTAGTCGAGGAATAGTAAAAATTACCCCGCCAATAAAAACACTCAACAGGATGAATACCATTAAGCGGAACTGAATCAGACGACTTAAAAGTGTAGAAAACATTGCTTAGCTCCTTAATGGTTGTGGGTATCGAAACCATCTTTTGCCAGTTCAGATGCGATAAAAAATGCACCTTTCATGACCAACCTGGCACCTGGTTCAATACCACTGACAAGATGAAGTCCACCTTGGCTCTCCAACACGGTAACCTCAACAGAACTAAACGTATTTTGTTCATTTTGCACGAATACGCGCCATTGATTACCCTCCTGACGGTGCAATGCTGCATCAGGTACGAGTACGCCCTGCTGTTCAGCAGACGGTAAATGAACTTCAGCAAACTGTCCGGCATGCCAATGAGTCGAACGGTTATCTACAGAAATAAGGATCTGCTCAGTTTGGGTCACAGACGACACGTAATGACCTCGGCTCAACACCTCTCCGGTTACCAACTCTCCATTCACGTTAACAACAACAGACTGCCCCGCTTCCAGGGGCAACCGGTGTCTTACCGGCAACTCTGCGGCCACCCACAGCGTTGATTCATCGTTAACCCGCAAAAGAGATGTTCCGCCTGATAGAGCCTGCCCGGCGGAGTACTGTAGTTGTTCCGGTGATAACTGCACTTTCCCGGCCATCGGTGATAACACCTGAACCTGACCAATACAGTCAGAACAACTAAGCAATGCAGTGATTTGTGCGTCCGTCATAAACACCGAGCGCAACACGGCACGCCGCCGCTCGGCCTCAATTCTGGCCTCTTCCCGAACTGTATCGCTGACTACGCCTTCTTCCATACGTTGAATGCGAGATAACTCCTGCGCTGCCAGTACGAAATCTGCCTGAGCGTCAGCAATCTCTCGCCCACCAATGGTCAAAAGCGCATCTCCGACAGCTACACTTTGGCCGATGCTTGCATCGTAATGGATAATTCGTACGTCCAGTTGTGGGGCAATCACAATACTGCGCGCCCGGTCATTCAAAAGTTGCCCGGGCACCGTTGTCTGCAGTGAAAACCCTGAACCCACTGCCTGTTCAACCTCAATCCCAGCAAGTCTTTGCTGCTCATTTGTCAATGTAACTTGGCCGCTTTGTTCATCGTCGTGATTATCATCATGTGCAACCGCAGCCCCAATAAAACACGCACTGATTATCGTGCTCAGCACAACGGCGAAGGTACATTTTGCTAAGATACACTGGACCACACGCCCCGCTATATAAGCAGTGCTTGATATGATTTTCATAAAAATATTTCCGGTAAGTATTTAGTACACAAATCCACCCGCTATATAAGCGAGTTCAAGTAATCCTAGATATAGAAGAAATAAAGTTATGCGATGGGAGGGCGAAATGAGGGATCAGGAAAGAGAGAACTGAAACGCACCGGTAACAGCACGACTCTAGAAGGCAGTAGCGCTATGTCTGTCGTTTGAGAATAATCAGTCATCATCGAGATACCGCCATGACACTGGCAGTCGAGACATAGCTCGTTAAAGTCTGAATCGCTTAATTCTGCTGAAATTGCAGTGGTTGCCTGAAGCTCAAGGTGTATATGGGAGGTTTGACTGTCATCATGTCGTTGTTCACTCAAATGCAACTGATGCACAGCCGTACCAGCCAAAGAAAGCTGAGCGAGCAATATCAGAGACATTATTGATAAAAGTGCGTGACGCATGGAAAGTCCGGTTAAGCCTGAGCTAAAATTTAGGCTCAGTGTAGCAGATTATTAACCGGTAATAAATAGATGAATTACCACGCTAAAAGGCCATGCATAGTACACAGTAACTCTACATAGTTAACACATGGTCGGTTTGACAGAACACCCTGTTTTCAAATTGGGGGCTAACAAAACCATTCTAAATAATACGGGTTGCACGTTTACCGGTATTCGCAGGCATCACGGGCGTGTGTAAAACAAGATGAAACATGTTTTTCTCCTAACGCTGGGCGCAACCCGGCAACAAATTCTTTACGAAATTAATCGCCAGCAGAATGACTTAGCTAAAACGGTGAGGATTATAGCGCGAAATGACCAACTGGCGCTGAAGTTTTGCTATACCTTGCCGATAGATTAAGTAAGAACGAGTGCCTAATAATAACGTTCGTTAAATTTTGTAAATCAAAGGTTGTCTAGTCCACTTTTTTCCTGTTGAATAGCAAAAAGTGACACAAGTTGTCGCAACCGACGAAGGATGATGTACCTACTGTGACGTATAACTCCCGAACTGCCGCCAGTGCTGCCTATTACTTTTCTGCGTTAACCGCGGTCATGCTGGGTATTATCGGCTGTTTTTTCCACTTTAGCGTCACACAACAAACGCTCATTGATATCATCGCCTTGCGCACGCCGATTGCGGTGTTGATCACCGGCATCGCCTTTTTAATCGCCGCGCGTCGCCACTCCATCATTCTCGTTGTACTTGGCGCAACTTTCATGGCATTGGCAGCCTACTCGATTTTCGTCAATTTAACTGGTGGTCACCTCCATGTCCGTGAACTGTTTTCATGGATAATCATTGCTGTCGCCACTCATCTCTTTTTACTTGGCTTGTCACTGACATTAAGTTTGAAGTGGTATTGGGTTCGACAACTTTGGAAATTCACCGGTTGGTATTCGCTGGTGCTTGCCATCGCAATTATAATTTATAGCTGGATCCCGAACACCACCAATTACTATGCGCCCGGCTCGGTTATTTTCATTGCCGTCGCCCTGATGCTTTTGCTCACCTGTATCATGATGCTGATCCGCGCTCACTGGTATCGGGAGCCATTATTTTTCGACCGCAAACTGCTCACACCGTCGGTCATTGTCAGTCTGATTACGCTGTTAGTGTGGTTTTCACTGTCAGCCGCCACAGTGCGTGATGTCAATGAACGCGGACAAATCCTCCAAGGTCAAATTGCTCGCCAAATTGACAGTCAGCTGGTTGAATTAAGAGCCGCGCTTAAGCGAGTGGCGAGCTTCAAATATGCGGATGACTTAGACATCTTTCGCCATGACGCCGAAATTTTGTTGCGTGACTTCCCTGCCGCGCTTGGCATTAGCGTGCATACTGCCCCCGGGGATTTCAAGTATCTCGTCCACGCCCGCAATCAAGCGTGCGAAGCAGATTTGCGAGCATTGACGATTCCGCCGAGCAATTGGCTGCGTAATCAATTCGGTAATGAAGCGTACGTGGTTTCCATGTCTTCAATTCGGCAAGAGCGGCCGGTGCTTTTCTTTACCGTGCCGATTGTGAATCGCACCGCTGCACAACCACAGCAAGCGACGATGGCTGTTGATCTTCGCGCCTTGCTCGACTTCGACACGGTGGAGTTTCTTAAAGCCTTTGCCGTGTATACAGAAATTGCCCCTGACATTATTGTGCCGGCTAACTCTGAACGGTTTCATGTTATTTCTAGTGAGTACTTTCACCGGACCCATCCGTATTCCATTCAGCAGCAATTTCAAATTCTCGATGCGCCACTCACCTTTTACGTGACCTTGCGCGACACTGAAGAGCTCTGGCGCAGTGCGCGGGTGAACAAATTCATCTTCATCATTGGTGGACTGGTTTCGTTCCTGTTAGTGATTATCATTGACGCCAATAATCGCCTGCGCCAAGAAGAGGTGAAACTGAAACAACTGGCGACGTTTGACGGTGTTACCAATCTAATTCGTCGCGACGTCTTCGAACAGGAGCTGGCACTTCAGTTCGTGACGAGCAACGATATTGAGACCATGTATGTGTTGTTTATTGATCTCGACGGCTTTAAAACCGTCAACGACACACTCGGCCTCAAAGCGGGCAACCATATTCTCCATGAGACGGGTGATCGCATCAAAACACTGCTACCAACCGGGGCGATTGTGTCGCGCTTTAGTAGTGATGAATTCGTCGTCATGGTCAAACAGACCGACAAGGCACTCATCGCAGAACTCGCGGGTGGTGTGCTACAGGAATTGCGCCGACCCTATGTCATCGACGAAGTCGAAGTGGTGATTTCCGCAAGTATCGGTATTGCTCAAGCCAGTGCGCACAACGACAGCGGCGATGAGCTAATCCAGCGCGCGGACATTGCGATGACCGAAGCTAAATTTGCAGGCGGTAATACCCTGACTTGGTTCCGCGACGATATGTTGGCGAGCTATAACGAACGCCTCAGTTTGCGTACGCGGATTCAGCAAGGGCTGAATCATGAAGAGTTCAGGGTGCATTATCAGCCCATAGTTGGAACCAAGTCTGGGAAAATATCTGGCTTCGAAGCGCTGGCACGCTGGCCGCAAATTGATGGCAGCATGATTTCACCCGGCGTGTTTATTCCAATCGCTGAACAAACCGGCCAAATCATCGAGCTTACCGAGCAAATTTTAGCCATGGTCAGCGCCGATATCCCGTACCTCGCTTCGATAGGTGGCGAAGACCGCACCTACATTTCGGTCAATATCTCACCGCTCTGTTTCACTCGCGGTGTCGTCATCGAGTTACTTAAAGGGATACATTTAAAAGCGCAAGAGTCCAACGTGGTTTTGCAAGTTGAAGTGACCGAAAGCTTATTCCTTGATGACAAAGTATCGGCTAAAGCCACGCTGGAAGCACTGCGTGACGCAGGAATTCAAATCGCCATTGACGATTTTGGTACCGGTTATTCCAGTTTAAGTTTGCTTTATAAGCTGCCTGTTGATGTAATTAAGATTGATCGCGCTTTCATTAGTGACCTGACACCGGGCACAGATGCGTTTAAAGTGGCAGACGCTGCTATTACGCTCGCATTGAACCTCAATAAGGTCGTTGTGGTCGAAGGAATTGAAACAGAAGAGCAACTGAACTTCTGTCGCGAGAAAAAGTGCCATGCCATGCAAGGGTTCTATTTTTATAAGCCCGAGCCGCTGGCCGTCTTAATGAACATGCAACACAGGTAACCGAATGATGAGTAGTTTTTGGTCCCGTCTCTGGAAAGTGTCCCTCTCCAGTGCTTTTGCTGTCTCGGCGCTGAGTATTTCCGCCGTCGCCAATGCAAACACGCCATCGGGCAGCGATCCACAATGGAATGTAATGCTGGCGGGTAGCGAGTTGCGTTTGTGTTCTAGCATGAACTCAGATTATTGCGCGAATACGGATTGGATTAATGCCAATGAAATGCGCACGGCGCGCTTATTTCAGTTGACCGACGTCCGTCGCCGCGAGGCATTACGCCGCGCGGTATGGCCACGAGAACGCGATGAAGTGCGCGACGAGTTAAGTGTCACCTTGGAAGAAATGGTCGACTATTTTGCGCGTGGCGTGGTGCCAGAATATCGCCTCGTCGAGCGTTTTCGCTCGCGCGCTTACTTAGACTTACTCATGCGTTTGTCGGAAGCTGAATATGATCGGGTGCTCGATAACCTAGAAATGCCGCGCCTAGAAGGGCTAAACGAACACGTTAACTTGGCAGAAAACGCCGATTATAGTGCCGAATTTGTGACCCGTTTTGTTGCCATGGCTGAAGACCAACTTAAACGCAACGAAGGCGAGGGCAAACCCCTCATTCTCGTGGTCACTGCCGGTGAACGTGATACCTTCCGCTCGGTCGAAGCCCACGTCGAGGCTTTCCAACAAGCCGGCGCAGAATCGGTTTGGTTACCAGCAGATGTCGCTGTTCGCGCGGCGCGTGAAGCGAATGAATGCCGTGCGCTAGAAAGCTATCGTCGGCAACTGAGTGGCAATTATGACCGAGATCGAGTCGAGCCAAATCGCCATCAAGAACAACTCGCTTACTGTAGCGACCCAGCCGCAGGAACGGCATTGATTCAACAAGCTAGTGCCGTCTTTTTTACGGGTGGCAGTGCTCAACGATTGTTCCGTGCCTTACAAACTAGCAGCGACTTAACGCTGTTGCGCGAGCGCTTTGAGCAAGGGCGTATCGCCGTCGGTGGTGCCGGAGCAGGGGCGCACGCATTAGTGGCGAGTAATATGCTGACGAACGGTCATAGCCGTGAGGCGATTCGCAATGGCGCGTTTGCCGCAACGGCACCGACGCCCGGCTGTGACCTCGATAACACCTGTCCGCGTGGACTGAACCCAAATAGCTTAACCTATGAACCGCTCGGTGGTTTTGGCATGCTGCGTAATGTCATTGTTGATACCGATGTGTCGCATCGTGGCCGCCAAGGTCGCTTATTACGCGCAGCGGCAACAAGTAACAGCCCACTCGCGATTGGCCTCGACCGTGATACGGCGATGCTGATCAATACACAGAGCGGTGCGTTTGAGCTTATCGGTCGTGACGGCGCTTTATTTCTTGAGGGCGCACAAGGCAACGAGACCATGCTCGCAGCAACCTTTCATTACTTGCGCAGTGGTAGTTTGGGACGTCTTGAAGCAGGGCGCTTGCATACCGCCGTATTCGGAACACAGCCGCCACAGCGCCTCGAGTCCATTACCACGCGATTCTTAGGCGACACCGGTGTCTATGACAACATCGACAGTGTGTGTCGTGGCAGTCAACAATTACGACTGCTGCAAGACACTTTCGTACTGCAAATGATGGCAAGTGAAGACAGCGAAGTTGAGCGCACTGCAGGGCGCTGCCAAGTGACGAATGGCGTGATGGGTATCGCGATTCAAGCGCCATAAACGCTGCTGAAAATTGTCACAAATTGTCAGTTACAGCAGTCGTGAACCGGTTGATTTGCTAACCTATGCGAATAATATTGACGCACCGATTTAATCGGTTCACGAATTGCAACAGCAGTAGACACTGAGTCACCGACTTGACGAGCGAGAACGAACTTGAGCGCTATCCATGCCATGCCGACAGTCTATCGAACACTAAGTGTCGTCGCCTTTGCGACGATTCTTTGCCTGCCTGCGCAGGCGGACGAAGCAGAAACGAACTTTGTCGAAGACTTTAATGAACAGCTGAAAGTCTTCATCAACGAACTCAATATTCGAGTCGCCATGGGCTATGGTGAGCGTTCGTCGATCGTTCGCGGTACCGATCCGCTGTCGTTCTATTTCTTGCCGGACGTGAGCTATTACGGCGAACGTTTCTTTTTTGACAACGGTATGGTCGGTTATAGCCTCAAGCAAGGTCGCCGCCATGAAGTATCGTTGTTCACCAAATTAAATACAGAGTTTAGCTTTTTTACCGATAGCATAACGGGCTATTGGTTCGGCGATGCCTACAGTGGTATTGGCTCGTTTCGCAATCCATCAACAAGTGGTGGGTGGGAGGACCAACCGCCTAGCGTCGATAACATCGCCAAACGCAGTTGGGCAATTGATGCAGGGATCCGCGGTGACTATTATCCCGCCGACTACACCCACATCGGTGTCAGCCTCAGTCAAGACATCCGCAATAAACATCGTGGACAACTTGCCAGCGTGATGATCAGTCAAGGCTTGCCGACGGCATTGGGTAACTTTCAACTGAAAGGTGAATTGACATACAAGAGCCAAGCCCTTGTCGACTATTATTATGGTGTCTCCAGTCGCGACAATGTAGCGCCAAACTACTACTATCGAGGGCGCTCAGTCGTGCAGCCCGCGCTGTCCGTGCATTGGCAGTACCCACTAAGCGAGCGGCTGAGTATTGTTGGTTCTGGGCGATACATGTGGCTTGGTGATGGCGTGGCAGATAGCCCGTTAGTCACAAAGGACACAACCACAACGTTTTTCTTGGGGGTGAGTTATGCGCTCTAGCTTGATCACCATCCTTGCGGCGGCAACATTGATTGCCTCTAGTGCGATAGCGAAGCAACAAGACGTACCGTTACCCCATCCGCAAGTGGATGAATTACTTGAATGTACCGAGCCATTTTGTTTGTGGGTGCAGCCACAAATTTGTGTTACCGACAATGCACCAGCCGTGTGCAAAGAAACCGTGTCGGTGAACTGGCGCAGCGAAGACCCATTGAGTGCCTGTTTAGCTTTTGACGAACAAGTCCTTGCTTGCTGGCAAACAGAAGCATCTGGCAGTTGGTTGGGAGAGTTGACGTGGTTTGGTGACGAAATTTTAGTTCTGTTCACCGTTGACGAAGCGGATCTGACTGCACAAGGTGAATGGCGAGAACGCCCCCGTCGCACCAGCCGACAGCAGTTCCTTAACTCGCTCGACGTGCTCGCTAGCACCGAAATGCAAATTCACAGCTTATTCCCGAAATCCCGCCGGCGTCTCGGCAGCCCATGGAGCGTATTCTAATGAGTACCCGTATTCTGATTGCCGAAGACGATACGCGCTTAGCCAATTTGATCAAAGACTATCTAACCCAGCAGGGTTACCACGTATTCTGGGAAGCGAACGGCAGTAAAGTGGTTGCGGCGGTGAAGAACGTCAACCCCGACCTCATCATTTTGGATGTGATGCTGCCCGGCCGTGATGGTTTTGAACTGTGCCGCCAGTTGCGCCCACAATATCCGGGACCGATTCTCATGTTCACCGCGCGTAAACACGACGTTGACCAGATTACTGGCCTGAGCATTGGCGCCGACGACTATGTGGTGAAGCCGGTTGAACCGCAAGTGCTCGTGGCGCGGATCGAAGCGCTACTGCGTCGCTTTCAGCCGCGCGATAGCCTAGAAACTAGCAAAACGCTCGAGTTTGGTCGTCTAAAACTCAATGCGAAAGCCCGTGCGGTGAAATACGGCGACGAAGAGGTCAAACTGACCAGCCACGAATTTGACCTACTTTGGTACCTAGCCCAGCATGCCGGCGACTTAGTCACCCGTGAAACCATTCATTTTGACGTGATTGGCCGAGAGTACGACGGTGTCGACCGTACGGTGGACATGCGGGTGTCGAATATTCGCAAGAAAATGGCCGAATACACCGGCCGCGACGACGCAATTAAAACCGTCTGGGGACGTGGTTACGTCTTTGTCGCCGACGCGTGGGAGTAACCCATGCGCCGCCTCGCGTTTCACTTTTATGGATTTTTATTACTGGCCGTGGTCGGCCTCGGTTGGACCATAGAGCAACTTTGGAGCAGCCAGCAAAATGATATGCCAGCTTGGGTGGAACCGCTCGCCGAATCGTTTGTCAACCTGAGCCAATACATTGAACGACCCGAGCAACTGCAACAAGCCCTCGACTTGCCGGTGCAAGCCGTCAACGTCGGCCAAGTGCGCTGGCCACCGGCGCAACAAAGTAAATTTGCAGCCGGCGAACCCGTCATCCTTTTTGGTGATGCCACTCAGCTCTATGTGTATATACAGCACCGCAATGACGTGTGGCGAATTGGTCCGGTGATCGATGAAACCGAGAACCCCACGTACGCTTATCACCTACTGTTTTTCCTATTGCTTGCCGTGGTCACGACCATTTGGTTGTGGCCGCTGTCGCGTGATTTGAAGCGTCTCGAGCAGCATTTACGTTATGTGTCGCAACCCGATCAAAAGCCGCTATCCCTGTCGAAGCGTTCGCTCGTATTCCCGCTCGCGGAAAGTTTTAACATCATGCGCGAGCGCATTTGGTACCTATTGGGTATTCAACGCGACCTGACTCATGCCGTGTCCCATGACTTACGCACGCCGTTAGCGCGGATGAAATTCGCCTTAGCGCTGCCGGATTCTGAGGCAAAAACCCAAGCCTTGCAGGACGACGTGGCGGAAATGGAAGACATCGTCGACACCTTGCTGGATTATGCCCGGATGGAAGCGCAAGAAGAGTTGATGGAGCGTGACGACGTCGATATCAGCGAGTTGTGTCTGCATATTATTGAGAAATACCAACGCGACGGTGCCTTGCGGGTCGAGCTCGACGCGCCTGAGCATGTTCAGTTCCGCTGTGACGGGCACTACCTCGAGCGGGCACTGAATAACCTGCTGCAGAACGCCAGCCGGTATGCGCGCGAGCAAATTAACGTCGTTGTTGTGCCGCAAGCCGATGGTGCACTGACGATCCATGTCGACGACGACGGCCCGGGGATACCGGTGTCAGAACGACGGAAGATATTAAAACCATTTGTGCGCTTAGAAGAGAGTCGCTCGCGGGACAGCGGTGGTGCGGGGCTTGGACTGACGATTGTCAGCCGGATTATGGAGTGGCATGGCGGGCGAATCGACATCAGCGACAGCCCGCTCGGTGGCGCTCGGTTCAGCCTAACACTGCCCGAGCCTCCGAAGGTTTAAATGCCGTATTGTTGACGATACTCGCGAACTTTCGCGAGCATGGCCTCTTGACCTGGTTGCTCACCTAAGTACTCGATAATGTCGCTGAGTGTGACAATGGCAATGACTTTCGCGTTGTAGTCACGCTCAACTTCTTGAATGGCACTGAGCTCGCCTTTGCCTTTTTCTTGACGATCCAAGGCAATCAACACGCCAGCGAGCGACGCGCCATTGGCTTCAACAATATCCATCGACTCGCGGATTGCCGTGCCGGCGGTAATCACATCGTCAACCAACATGATGCGACCTTTCAGTTCGGAACCCACCAAGTTGCCGCCTTCGCCGTGCGTTTTCGCTTCTTTCCGATTAAAGCAGTAGGGCACGTCTTTGCCGTGGTGCTCAAACAAGCTTACCGCCGCCGCTGTCGCGATTGGAATGCCTTTGTAGGCAGGGCCAAACAGTACGTCAAAGGCAATGCCTGAGTCTTGCAATGCAGCGGCATAGTAACGCCCCAGTTTGGCGAGATCAGCACCGGTATTAAATAAACCGGCGTTGAAAAAATAAGGGCTGGTGCGGCCTGACTTTAAGGTGAACTCGCCGAACTTCAACACGCCTTTGCCAAGCGCAAACTCTATAAACTCGCGTTGATAAGCTTTCATGAATTCAGCGCCTCTTTTTGTAAGTCATTGAGTTCGCGAATGGCGTGTTTGGCTAGCTCAACCATCTCGTTCATGTCATCAAAACTAAACGGCTCGGCTTCTGCGGTGCCTTGAATCTCAATAATTTTACCGGTGTCGGTCATCACCACGTTCATGTCGGTTTCCGCTTCCGAGTCTTCTGGGTAGTCCAAGTCAGCGACCGCTTCACCGCGATACATACCAACCGAAATGGCGGCAACCATGCATTTCAATGGGTTCGATTTAACTAAATTCTTTTTACGCAGGAAGTTAATCGCGTCGACCATGGCCACACAGGCGCCGGTAATCGACGCTGTACGCGTGCCGCCGTCGGCTTGGATCACATCGCAGTCGACCGTGATGGTGTTTTCACCGAGCGCGCTTAAATCAACCGCAGCCCGCAATGAACGTGCAATTAAGCGCTGAATTTCCATGGTGCGGCCACCTTGCTTACCACGCGCCGCTTCGCGATCCGAACGGGTGTGGGTTGCGCGCGGTAACATGCCGTATTCGGCGGTGATCCAGCCTTGGCCTTTGCCCTTCAAAAAGCGCGGCACGCCTTCTTGCACACTGGCGTTACACAACACCTTGGTGTCGCCGAACTCAATCAGGACACTCCCTTCAGCGTGACGGGTGTAATTGCGGGTAATGGTTACCGGACGAATTTGTTGAGCTGTACGGCCACTTGGACGCATGAATAATCCTCTCGCTGGTTGGGTGGGTGATATCGGCTGGGGGCATAGTATAAGCGTTTTAGCCTGTTTTCGCCACGCATGACCGTTTGTTGTCGCCGGCCATTTCCCAGCGTCGGCGCAAAACGCTATACTGCAGGCACATTTTGCTGCTGAAGCGACCGTATATGCCAGCAAAATGGACCTTTCATGAATTACACAAGAGAGCCATTTTATGATTTACAGTATGACCGCTTATGCCCGGGAAGAAGTCAAAGCCGACTGGGGTACCGCCGTTTGGGAACTGCGCTCGGTGAACCAGCGCTACCTTGAAACCTATTTCCGTTTACCGGAACAATTCCGTGGCGTTGAACCCGTGCTGCGCGAGCGTCTGCGCAAAGCATTGCAGCGCGGTAAGGTGGAATGTGGTTTGCGCTTTACCGCCAACCCAGGTGCGAACAGCGACCTAAAAATTAACGAAGCACTAGCGACCGCGTTATTGCGCAGCGCTGAGTGGGTGCAAAGCCAAGGCGCAAAAGCGTCCATCGACCCCATTGACGTGCTGCGTTGGCCGGGCGTACTTGAAGCGGCTGAAGCCGACATGGACGCCATACAACACGAACTGATTGCCGGCTTCGACCGCGCCTTGCAAGCATTTCTAGATGCCCGTGCAAGTGAAGGCGCCAACATGCGCAGCCTGATTGAAGCGCGTCTCGACGGTATTTCCGAGCAAGCAGCATTCGTTCGCGGCCACATGCCTGCCGTTCTCGAGTGGCAACGCGACCGCCTGCGCAGCAAGTTCGAAGAAGCACAAATGGAGCTCGACTCGGAGCGCTTAGCCCAAGAAATGGTGCTATTGGCACAGAAAACTGACGTTGCCGAAGAGCTTGATCGCCTCGACAGCCACATCAAAGAAACCCGCAGCGTATTGCGCAAAGGCGGCGCCTGCGGCCGCCGTTTAGACTTCATGATGCAAGAATTCAACCGCGAAGCGAACACTTTGGGCTCTAAGTCGATTAATGCGGAGATTACTAATGCCGCGGTGGAGTTGAAGGTGTTGATAGAGCAGATGCGGGAGCAGATCCAAAATATTGAATAACCCGGCGTTTTCCGCAAGGTAAGCCGGGTGGGGCACCGCAGATGCAACTTGCTTGACCATACTATCTGTTAGCGTAGCGGTATGCTTCGTAAGTGTGTTTCGATGGCTTCAATCATCGACTTGGTGAGCGGTAAATGCGCTTTTTCTTTCGCCCAGATTTCATGAAAGCCTGCCACGGTTTGCTTGGCAGTATCTAACACCAATTTTTCTGGCAGCATGGCTTTAGCGGCTAAGTGTGACAGCTCATCCAGCGTGAAATCACTGAATTTCTTGCTACGGCTCACATTCAGCGACGCACTATCATCGGGGATATAAGGAATAGTCGAGACAAAGTCATAGGCAGGCGCAATCGATGCTGTGCGCTTGTCTTTGTAAATCACAGACCAATTCTTCAGATGCATATCCGCATTGCCAATTAGGGTATTGAACACCAATCGACGCGTAAATTCTGCAATGTCTTCGTCTTGACCTTCGATGCCGATAACCTGAGCAATATTGCGCATACTGGCTTTTTTGTATTTATCTTGAGGATAGACGCCAAACACTTGCGCAAAATCTTCAATATGTACGGCTTGATCACCTGCACGATCAAAGCGCTTGATCACAAACGCCTGAGCATTTTTAAAAGCATCGCCAAATTTACCAATACCATCTGGGATATTAGCAATCTGGTTAATCGGGAGTAGCTGCGTTTCTGGCACATCCATCCCCAACATGCGAGCCAGTTCCATCATCGAATATTCATTTTCTGGCACAGCGTCAAAACGAGACGATGGCAATTTCACAATCCAAGAACCACCTTGACCGGTTGCTGGAATAGTCAACCCACCGTTTGCCTGTTGTACTGCTGAAAACTTCAACTGTACACCCGCTAATGAAAAACGCATTGGAACATTTATTTTCGTTTCATCGTCAATGTCTTGATGCACATTAGGCGGCAGCGCGTCACCATCAACTGGTTCAACCGTGACCGCACCTGCTAAATCTTGTCCTAACACCCACAATAGAAAAAATTCCCGCGCTGGGTTCACTCCGGCACGCTCTGCCAGGTAATGACGCATGGCCTCTTCTGGCAAAAGGTTAGAGAAAAACGGAGTTAACTTGGTTTGGGTCGGTTTGAAGTTAGTCAGCAAGCCACCTAGCGAATCTTTAAAACCCAGCCCTAACACGGGCCGTGATTCATGATTAATGTACGAATCCATAAAGGCAAAAAGCGTTCTGTCATTGCCCACGTTGGTGATCGTTGCTATGGGTTCGCCATAGAGCAACACGTTGAGCGTAGAAACATGATTAGTCATCGGCGTCTTCCTCTAACTGATATGCGGGTGACATTGCCTCACCTTCATCGCTGATCCCTTGGCTGCTTCGAATGATTGACTTGATGGCAGGAACTGACTTTTTAGGCGCAACCAATAGCTCTAGGTCGAGTACACGGGCAAGTGCAATCAAACTGGATATTCTTAAATCAACACCGCCAGACTCGATTTTCGAAATATGACTTTGCGGCACCCCCGAACGCGCGCTTAACTCTCTTTGGCTAAACCCCTTGCGTACCCGAGCTTCTCGAAGACTTTCTAGTATCTGCTCTGTTACATAGCTCATTTCGATACGCCTTAATGCATCAATTAAGAATAATTATATACAAAAACATATCACCGCAATCCCGCAAACACAAGAATGATCAGCTATTATATATCACCTTGTGCTTTTTGATATGTAATTATAGATAAATCTTAACGCACGAGCTCACTTACCGTGAGCAGATGGGACAATGGACTGTAATTTGAATAGCTCGCTTACAAAATACCACACCCAGCTTTAAGCTAAATCAACCTATTTACTGTTTGGCTTCTCGATTGAAATCCAACACTGGTAGGCCTGGCCATCGCTTGAAAAGCCAACATCTGAAAGGACGTAGCACTGATCTCGGCACGGCTTGAAATTGATCGGAGTGCTTGACGTGCTTTAGCATCTAAATACCCATCCAGACGCTCAAATTTATAGTATTGATATTCGCTCACGATGACCTTGCTATGTATTTATTGTGAACTGAAAAGTTTGTTTTACTTTCATTGAAAAAGCGCTGCATTTTCCTGTTTGCGCTGATCCAGTGTCTTAGCAATTGCAGACACTGTCGTTTTACTGATTCCTTGCTGCTGTGCCAGATACGTAAATTGGCTGAGTGCTTCAGCGACTTCTGCAATCACTTGCCTTGCATCATTCCAATTCGAAAAGCCAGCACTGGTAGCAAGTTTTTGCATCACCTTAAGCGGTGGCGCTTTGCCATAACCGCCGAATGCAGTGGCGTGTTCGTTGAATGGATGTGGGCTGTAAGTCACATCGTAAAAAGGTGCAGGATCCCATTGACCGCCATCCGCTTGCAAAAACGCCCAGTTTTTACTGTGCTCGCTTGCAAAGTAGAGGGTGATAAACTGCCAAACTGCTGCAAATAACGGCCTGCATACTGGAAAAAAACACCTTGGCGATTCTGCGCTAAGACTCCAACAGCTATCTGATCACCTGAGCTTAACGTACGAGTTACGGTGAGCTTTTGAATGGGTTTAAAACTCATCTTTTAGCACCTCATCAATACTCGTGGGTATAGTTGCGCGTTCTTTGCTCGGTTGTGTGAGCTGATAAAGCCTCTCTAGCGAATCAAGGGTCTGCCATAGCAACAGCAATTGGCGAAATGAAATTTGCCCGGTCAGCTCAAATTTCTTAATGGTGGCCGCAGGTACACAGCTTCGCTCTGCCAGAGCAGCGCGTGACAGCTTTGCCTGCTTTCGTAACTCACGCAAATAAGCCGCATAGGCTTGGCTTACATCGGTATCATCAAGTAAGGTAAAATTCATCCGCAACGACCGAGTGGATACAGTTATATCCATTATAGCGAAGTAAAACATAAAGTGGATATTATTGTATCTGTTGTTAGATAAAGCTATAGGTAAGTGGTGGGCAGTTTGGTGGATAAATCGGTATTTCTGAGCGGTTTACTTTCAATAACCAATTGATTTAAATAAGGTATAGACCGCTACCGCAACAAGCAGATCCGGAATAGTGAGAGCTCTACCGAGACTTTTCGTAGACCGTCATTGTGAAGTGAACGGGTTCGTTAGTGCTGTTTTGGTAGGTGTGTTCGACATCCATTTCGGCGGTCATAGAGTCTCCTTTCGATAAGGTATAAGTTTCTCCATTAACCAAAACATCTAAACAGCCTTCCTCTACGTGAATGAGTTCAATGGTGCCTTTAGAGTGCGCTTCAGATACAAACTGCTCTTTGGGAAACATAGACCACCGCCATAACTCAATCATGATAGCGCCCTTTGAACCGGCAAGTAGTCGAGCTGAGCCCCCATGATCACCATTCCAAAGTGTCGGAATATCTTGAGGCTGTCGAATTGTTACTTTTGGGTCGTCTGACACAGCGACGATATCTGCGACAGAAACAGACAGTGCATTAGCTAATTTGCATAGAATCCCTATGCTTGGGTTTGCACGGCCTTTCTCTATTTGCACAAGCATTCCCTTGCTGATTTCGGCACTTTTAGCGAGTTCATCAAGAGACATACCGTACTGTTTGCGAAAGCTGTTGACGCGTTTTGCGATAGCTTCATTAATAGCTGCTTTATCTTTGCCGGTCATTATATTGACTATTAGTTTCTTTATATTAAACTGACGATGATTTCCATTATCGTTGACTTCAACGATTAGAACAACGCAGGAAGTGATAATGTTTGAGTTTATCAGTGTATTCGTCATGGGAGCCGTAATTTCTGGTGGATTGATTATCGCAATTGGTAGTCAGAATGCCTTTCTCTTAAAGACCGGCTTAACGAATAACCATCCCTTTGCAGCGGCGACTGTTTGCTTTGTTGGCGATATTCTGCTTATTGGTGCGGGCGTATTTGGCGTTGGCGCGCTATTTTCGATTGAAAGCATTTGGGGACGAATGCTGAGCTTAGCGGGCGCCATTTTCTTAATTTGGTATGGAACTAACGCTCTAAAGGCCGCAATAAAAGGTGAAAGTCGATTATCGATAGACGAGAGTGAAAGCCAAAGAACTTCTCTTAAAAGCGTATTATTGATGGCTTTTGCGATGACATTTTTAAACCCACACGTTTATATCGACACCGTTGTTCTGGTTGGCGGCGTTACCGCAGGGCTTGAGCAAGCCTATAGACCGTGGTTCGTGGCCGGAGCTTTATGCGCCTCTGCAACGTGGTTTTATACACTAGTATTTGTTGCAAAAAAACTTGCTAGCAAACTGAGTAAACCAAAAACCTGGCGTATTATCAATGCATTAATAAGTGCGGTAATGTTTTTAATTGCGGGTCGTTTATTAGTAGATGTGATTCCGTATTGGCTATAGATGCTCAAAGGTACGCTTAGGAGGTGCACATGGTTGACTTCTTCGGTTTCGGGATATGAAGCTAAACCAAACCCGTGCTCAAGGCTTGTATAGCTGCCCGGGCAGCTTTGGCTGAGTTGAAAAAGGCTGGAGAACTGATACCGAACCAGAGCATGTTGGTCAATTTATTGCCTTTACTTGAAGCAAAGGACAGCTCTGAAATTGAAAATATTGTCACCACCACAGATGAGCTTTTTAAATATGCGGCGGAAGACAAGGGGGCGGATCATGCCACAAAAGAGGCACTGCGTTACCGAACGGCGCTCTACCAGGGTTTTGTTCAGTTAGAGCAAAGACCACTTTGCACGGCAACTGCTCTTGAGGTATGCAGTACACTGAAAAATGTCCAAATGGATATTCGTAAGGTGCCGGGCACTATTATTGGTAATCAGACAACGGGCGAAATCATCTATACCCCACCCTGTAGGGGAGGCGGTGATTCGAGACCTCCTCACAAATTGGGAGCGCTTCCTGCACGAGGAAGACGAGCTAGATCCGCTAATCAAAATGGCAGTGAGCCACTATCAGTTTGAAGCGATTCATCCTTTTTATGATGGCAACGGAAGAACCGGGCGTATTCTGAACGTTCTCTACCTCATTGAACAAAACTTACTGACCCTGCCAATACTTTACGTGAGCCGATATATTGTGCAGAACAAGCAAGACTACTATCGGCTGTTAAATGAAGTAACGCGGGATCAAGAATGGGAGCCTTGGCTCTTATTTATATTGGAAGCGGTTGAGCAAACGGCTGTGTGGACGTGCAATAAAATTGCCGCAATCAGAGAGTTGATGCAGAGTACAAGCAACCACGTGAAAAAAGAGCTTCCAAAAATATATAGCCATGAGCTAGTGCAAGTAATTTTTGAGCAGCCTTATTGTCGAATTAGTAACTTGGTAGAGCGCGACATAGCAAAACGCCAAACGGCCTCAGTGTATTTGAAACAGCTATGCGGTATCGGTGTGCTGCAAGAACTAGCTTCCGGCAAAGAGAAGCTTTTTGTGAATCCGCGTTTAATGGCGCTGATGTCTCAAGACACGAATACACATAAGGCATTTAATTAGCTAGAAATAAGATAATGCCTAGTGATTTAGAGGGTCTTACAAACAATCCACCCACCGATTTATCAACTCTCCTGGTCTAACACCAAGTACACAGCACACGCTATCGTATTCCTCTTGGCTAACTGCTACGATCTTATTGTGAGGGCTAAAGTTGAACAATCATGCGTAAAACCGACGTCGCATTTAAATGAGCTTAAGCTTCAACTCCTCGCACAAGCCTTTTCGGTGATTCAGGGCTAAACCTCAAACACAAAGGTTTGAGCCAACATGGGTTGCAGTTCCGCGTTGCGCGGCGTCTCTTCTTCCGGGTTAAAGCGCCAAGGGTCGGCCTTCAAAAAGCCCCAATACTGTAGAAAGCGTTCGATAAAACGAATCTCAATGATACGGCTAAATGTGCGTTCAACGGTGGTGTATTGTGATTGCGGAATTTGAGCCAAAATGTCTGGAAACGCTGTTGCGGTCTCGACCGTTAATTGGTTGAGGGAGCGGTGCTTTTGGATACGCCAAAGCATGAATACCCAAAATAGGCGTATGTCGATGTGTTCACCGTAGCTGTCAAAGTACGCCCAGTTGTAACGACTGACGGCAACCTCCAGCATGGGCATAAAGAATGCGCCTAGCCCGTGTTTTAAGAATTGCTTTTGCGCGTCTTTTTTCACATGAAAGTAGCCGCCACGACGGTAAATAATACCCGCGACTTCTGCTAGAATTCGGGTGTAATGCAAGGCGTTGAACTTGTCTTCGTTCGCACCTGCGAATTCACTGATACTAATATGCGTAGGGTAGTCTGAGGTGGGCAATTCCGGCCACAGCTCGGTGGCTTGTTTCACAATAAAGGTGGGTAAATTCCCTTTCGACGTCGCTTTAAATTTGCCGTCATTTTCCATGGCTGCGTTAATTATCAGTTCCAAGTAACGCATTACGGGACTGGTGCTGAAATCTGAGGGTACTCTTATTTTTATTCCCTGCAGCGCATTGAACGGCGCATAAAGCCAATTCTGCATCAGGTTGGGTGAAATGCCACAGAAGTCGTCGATGGGCTTACTATTCCGTTCATTCATCATGCGCTCGGCTACTAAATTAAGCTCATCGATGGACAAATTCGGATTCATCGCGAGGGTTTGCTCGAGCGCCTCAATAATTTCATTGGTTTGTTTACCAACGCTATTCATGCAGCATTTTTTAAACTTTTTGCCACTGCCACAAGAGCATGGGTCGTTCCTACCGAGCTGAGCCATAACTGCCTTATCATCATGAGTTTGAGGTTAGTATTGTAACAAATAAAGGAAAAGGTTGAGAACTACGACACCGGCTGTCGCCCCAGAACCTAGAGTTAAGTGCCAAGCATCGGATTAACATCCATACTTTTATGAAGAATACGGATGATTTTAATTTGTTGGCTGCCGATCTGTCGATAAAAGATCACGTGGCTACCTTGGGGGAATTTACGGTATCCATTTCTGATTTCATCACATGTTTTACCGATGTCGGGGTTTTCAGCTAAAAGCCAAAATGAATCATCGAATTGTTTCAAATAAATATTTCGCTGCTCTTTACCCCAGCGACGCTGAGTAAATAATGCGATATCACGTAAATCGGTTTTAGCAGCAATAGTGAGATTAAATGGCTTCATCTGGAGTTGTCACTATCGAGTTCATCGATAAAGTTATCGAGGTCGTACTCAGCGTCACCGCTCTGCTCGCCTTCGGCAAGTAGTTGACGGAGTGAGTTGAGTTTGGCTTCGTGGTTTTCAAGTAAGCGTAGCGCTGAGCGAATAACTTCACTCGCGGAGCCATAGCGCCCACTTAGGATTTGGCTTGTAATAAATTTCTCAAAGTGTTCTCCGAGAGTGATGCTTGTGTTCTTTGCCATGTGCAGTTCTCCTCATACCAATATATACCTAATTGTGGTATAAGATTGGCTTGCGAGCAAGGACATGACAAACACGTTTTATCGCTAGCTCGCCTCTCATTAAGCTCAAAGTCCGATGCCTTGCATGAGGGCGTAGCCTACGACGACTATGCGATTAGCCGTTCGCTGTTCCATTGGCAATCCCAAGCGACAACACGACCGAATACACCCACGGGTCAACGATACATTGAACAGGCAGGTCTGCTTGACTCTCTCGTTTTTCAAGGTGGCACGTCGCTACGCTTATGTTATGGCGGAAACCGTTTCAGTGAAGATCTAGACTTCGCTGGTGGCTATGATTTTAGTTCGTCGCAACTAGCTGAGATGAAGGCCTGTATTGAAACTTATTTCAGGCGTATTTAAGCAATACACTTGTGAAGCTGTTTACCGAAGTTCATCGCGCACTGTTCAATAATGGTGTGGAAAACGAATTTCGGATGTAGCTTAAAGTATTACGCCACTCTGTAATCCACCTTTGTCCAAAATACTCGCTTGTGCCCGTGTACACTGCGTTCCATGTCACCCCAGCGACTTCACATTGTATTGGACGAGCAAAAATATACATTAATTGGCGCATAAAAGTGTATAACTTTACATTTTTATGCGCATAAAAATGCGATATGCGTTGATTTTACGCGCAGAAAAATGTAAATTCAGCGATGTGGAAGTCCTGAGGAGAGCCCTAGAGAATGCAGCGAACTATATTGTCAGCGTTACATGAATGGAAAAATCAAGCGGAGCGTAAGCCGCTGCTTATCGATGGCGCACGCCAAACGGGTAAAACCTATTTATTGCAGACTTTGTTTGGGAAATCGTTCGCGAATGTGCTGCGTATCGATTTTTTGGAATCTCCCGATATGGCAAGTGCATTTGCGGGCTCACTTTCCCCAAAGGACGTGATTACCAATATTGAGCTTCTGACGGGCCAAGTCTTTAATGAAGAAACCGACTTGCTGATTTTAGACGAGATTGGCGAGTGCGAACGTGCAGTGACCTCGTTAAAATATTTTGCCGAAAAAGCACCGCATCTTTATGTTGCAGCAAGCGGCTCTAATATAGGCCTCCTCAATACATTTCCGGTAGGTAAAGTTGAGCAGTATTATTTGCGCCCACTTTCATTCTATGAATTTCTTATGGCGGCGCACGAACCGGCTCTGCTTAAGGCCTATGAAAGCCAAACAAACTCGGAAGCTGCACATAAGAAATTAATGGACAAGCTCACGGATTATTACTTCACTGGCGGTATGCCTGAAGCGGTTCGTGTGTGGCATGAACTATCTGGCCAGAGTATTTTGCAGCGAGTCGAAAAAGTAAAACGCGTACTCAGTGACTTGATCTCCGGCTATCAACGCGACTTTGGTAAATACTCTGGTAAGGTCGACGCAGGGCTAATTGAGTCTATTTTTAATGCGGTTCCGTCGCAACTCTCTGCCGTGCTCGACGAGTCAGTAAAGCGCTTCAAGTTTAAAAACGTCCACGAGCGTAAATCGCGTTATCAGGAGCTCGAAAGTGGTATTTCGTGGTTAGAGAAGTGCCGCCTGATCTTAAAAAACCATCCAATTGAAGGGCGTCCTCGCAGTCCACTGGCGGCGTATCAGCAGGAAAATAAAGTGAAGCTCTTTCTAATGGATGTTGGTTTGCTGAATCACATGCTCGGTGTTGGATATAAGGAAATTAAACAACAAGGTTACGAATACAAAGGTTATGTAGCTGAAAACTTTGTGCAACAAGAGTTAGCGGCACTAGGTTTTGACCCGACGTATTCTTGGAATGATGCTCGAGCAGAAATTGAATTTATTGCGGCAGATAAAGAGGGTAATGTTATTCCGATTGAGGTAAAAAGTGGCAAACGAACGCGCGCAAAGTCTTTGCAGTCGTATATCACCAAATGCGAACCGGTAAAAACTATAAAGCTGACTGGCACCCGAGGTTCTGACTCGCTCGAAACAAAAAGCTTCGTTTATCCTTTGTATTTCACCGAACAGGCCGTCCGTACTCATTTACTCTAGGTTTAGGCCCAAAAAAGCGCCGAATAGAATCTATCCGGCGCTTAATCTCAGCCTGCGAAAATATTAAAACACGTATAAAAACCCAATTCCTACTTCTGCTTCAAAATTGCTGCGGGCAATCGGACTGTTGCGCACGTCGCTGCTGTAGTATTCATACAAGACTTCGCCGAAAATCTGCCAGTTACGGTTAACGATATGACGATAGCTGTAGTCGAGACCGACTGAACGGAAACCGCCGCTCATGCGCGTCTCACGTAAGCCTGAAGCTGCGGCTTGTTGCGCGGTAATGCCGAAGTCCTTATTGGCGAACTCGCTATCATGAAAGACGGCAACGAGGTTAATCTCTGAACCCGAGCCGTCATTGCTTTGGCCAAAACGACGGCCAACACCGAATAGTCCCAAGTTGCCGTTTTCGCTCGCAACCACACGGCCCACTAACCAGTTACGCCAGTCTGCGTCGAATGCACGACGTGCTTCGAAAACGAACTCAAGGCCTTCTTCACCGTCGCCTAGGCCGTCTAAATAGCCTTTGTCAGAGTCGCCTTCTTCGCGACCTTCGTCAAAGCCAATTAGTGCTTGCAGTAACCAAGTGTCATTACGCAAGCCGCGCCAACCAAATGCTTCGCCGGCAAAAAAGAAAATGTCATTGCCGCGCCGCCATTGGACAGCACCAGCGGGGTCAATTTCAAAGCCAAACTCGTCTGAGCCCTCGTATGCTGTTTCATATTCAATGCCAAGACCTAAGCCAAATGCCCAACCATCCTGACCTCGGGTGAAGTCATCGAGCGATGGTAATGGCACCAGCGCAGTTCGTTGTTCTTGTGCGGTTGCGGGTTGTAAAAGCAAACTTGGAACCAACAATAATGCGAGTAAACCAGTGAATTTTTTCATAGCGATGATCCTGCAAATTAAGACAAACACAAAAGGGTGTACTGTTGCGTCGATTTACGTTTCACGTTGAGTTTAAGATCTTTCTTTACAGTTTTTATTTGCCAATTGAGCCTCGCTTAATTTTCCTGCGGGAGTTGCGCGTACATGTGGCGTTGCAAAATCTGCCAACGTATTGGCCCCGCCTGGGCTTCGGTCAGATGCGGATTCACAAGCTCGATAATCTGTTGAAATATGATATCCACCCGCGCGCGGTCTTCACTTGGCAGTCTAGCGTAGTGCGGAGCAAGGGTATCGCCAATCATGGCAAAGGGATAATAGGCGGTTGCAATGCCGCTTTGTTGCCACATTTCGGCGAAACGATTGCCGAGGTAAAAAACAACGCGCTGTTGCTGTATTCCTTCAGCATCAACCATAGCGAGCCATTCTGGAAATGGCGATCGGCGCCCAAGTTGCATCCAAATAAGGTCTAAGTCTGCCCATTCACCGGTCAATGGCTGAATCTCACCCATTCGCTGCCGAGCTGATTCGACTAGACGATTGTGGAAAAGCAATGAATTCACGCCAACCATACTACTGGGTGGAACAACTTCTAAAAGTCGGTGCTCGCCACTGATCAACTCGTCAAGGAGCTGGCGCTCACTTGCATCAATCTTGTTGTCATCGAGTATGGCTAACCCAAGGCTTGAGAGGGAGTCAATATTTTTAACCCCGGTTGGATTGTTGCGGTGAATCTGCACGAGCGCACGAAACGCCGGTTCACTCGTTAATTCAATCCGAAAAGGCTCACTTTCATTTTCTGTCGCGCCGGTCGGAACGACAAAAAGAAAAACTAAAAGTGGGTATACATACACAGCTAATTTGTTCATCTGGCGTCCCTTCTACAGGTTGGTTAATGCAGCATCAACTTGGTTCATAAGATCACGAAGATTATGGATTTCTTCATCGGTGTACCAACGCCGTTCGCCCAAATCGCGGCCTTCTTGTGCCAATTTGGCGACCATATCGTCATGACCAATACGCTTCCATAGCTGCTCTCGCAGGTCTGTTAAACGCTGGCGGTCGGGTTGCGTTTGGTACAAATTAACGAGCGACTGAACAAGCTGAATTGATTGAATATTGTAGTTGTCGGCTTGCACTAACCGTTGCCAAGCAAGCGCAGAGTCGCAGGTGTAATTGCTACGTAATTCGTGAAATTCTACTGTGGCCAACACTTGATGCGCGAGATAGTGACCGGGAAATCGACTCAATGCATAGTGTGCATTTTCTTTGGCCGCAGCCGCATTACCGGTAAGCATGTGCAACTGCGCGATAAACGCATAGGGTTCGGGACGGTCGGGGTGCTCTGCGCTGAGTGCCTCAGCTTTAGCAATCGCGGTTGGGACTTCTGCAGCGGATGTCGGTTGAGCCGCAGCGAGAGCGGGCATGGTTTCGTTGAGCACTCGGTGAGTTAGGTTATAGGGATCGTTCACACCTCGCCCCCAGCGCTCGACTTGCGCTTTCTGATAGTCAGGGTCGAGATAGGTATATTCGGTTTCGCCTGATTTCAATTGGCCGGGTGTGAGCATGAGCGCTTCGTCATAATTGCGCCACACGGAATCAAGGTACATAAAATGGCGATTACCCACAGTACCCGATTCCACTGCATCAATAATTGTTGTCCGAGAGAGCTGCCACCAACACTGAGCGGCAAACAAGTTTGCATTTGGCGTATTGCCAGTTATCCGCGATGGCACAGTCTCAAGCAGCGCGGTAATTAAGTCTGCGGCCGCAGCTCCATCACCGGCGACGGTTGCTTGTTTTAACTCATTCAAAGAGACCGTATCGCTGTGCGCGGGCCCCACATTTGCGAGCCATAAGGCACAAACAGCGAGCAGTGGATAGAACTTGTATGTGTTCTGACGAGACTGACAGTTTGACGTTCGGGTAAGTGGGCTCAATAGGTTTGCCATGGTGGTTTTCCTCGACGGTTAATCAATTTGATATAGTCGAAGAAAACCAATCGCGCAATAGCACAAGTGTTACAGACTAAGCTGCGAAGAGCCAGCACGCTAGTGAAGTGCCTTCATCTGAGCACATTTTTCCCCGCACAGAATAACAATGTACCAATCAGACTTTTCCATTACACTTGTGAAAACAATCATATGAATGGAAGTTTTGGCATGAAAACACGTTCGTTGGTTCGACTAATTTTACTCGGCTTCGTCAGCATTTGGCTCGCAACCGCCATCTTCCATGCTTACAAACCGCTTCCGGCAGGGCTTAATCTTGTTGGCGCCCAACAGCCGGTCGACCAAGTAACATTTCTGACCGATATTACCTATGCTCGCCAAGGCGAGGAAAATAGCCGTTATATGGAGCAGGAAATCTTCGATGCCACGCTTGAAATGATTGCCAATGCGCGCGAGTTTATTTTGGTTGATATGTTCTTGTTCAACGATTTTCAGGGCCAAGTCAGCGAAGACCATCGCAATTTGTCAGCTGAATTAACGCAGGCGCTGATTGAGCAAAAGCAGCAATACCCGAGTATGGAAGTCCACGTCATTTCTGATCCGCTTAACACTGTCTATGGTGGCCGCTTTTCGGAACATTTTCAGCGTTTAGAAGCCGCTGGTATCACCGTGACCTTAACGCAGCTGGCGCGGTTGCGAGACAGTAACCCAGCGTATTCAGGTCTTTGGCGATTGCTATTCAAGCCGTTTGGAAATAGCGAGGCGAGCACAGTGCCGAATCCTTTCCGCGAAGGCCGGGTGTCGATTCGCAGCTATTTGGCGCTGTTTAATTTTAAGGCAAATCACCGCAAGCTGATCATTAGCGATCAACATGAAGGCACGGAATTAGTCGCTTTGGTGACTAGCGCCAATCCCCACGACGGCAGCAGTGCACACGGCAATGTTGCGTTGCGTTTCAATGGCCCTGCGGTGCTCGACTTACTGGCCAGCGAACAAGCTGTATTGGCGTTTTCCAGCAAGCAGCAAATCAATATCAACGTACCAACGGCAGAGTCGACACCAACAACAAGTATGACACTGCAGGTTGTTACTGAACGCGCCGTTGAAGATGCGCTCATCCAGATCATCGACAAAGCGCAGCCCGCAGAATCTCTCGATCTCGCCGTGTTTTATTTATCCGATCGCCACGTTGTCCGCGCATTAAAACGTGCCGTAGATCGTGGTGTGGTTGTTCGTGTACTACTTGACCCTAACAAAGATGCCTTTGGCCGCGAGAAAAATGGTGTGCCTAACCGTCCTGTCGCTCATGAACTTACCCAAGCCGGTGTTGACCTGCGTTGGTGTGCAACTCAAGGCGAACAGTGCCATGCGAAGTGGCTATTGCACCGTGATGCGCGTGGCCAAGCCACTATGGTGTTGGGCTCGACCAACTTCACTCGCCGTAACCTGCACAATTTAAACCTTGAAACCAGCGTGATTCTGCGCGGCGCCGCCGAAGAACAAACCATGCAAGCGGGTCTTGCATGGTTTGAGGATCAGTGGCTCAATCGCGACGGCCGAGTGTTTAGCGCCGACTATGAAGTCTTTGCAGACAGCAGCCTGAAACATCGTTTGCTGTATCGCTTCATGGAAGCGACGGGGCTTAGTACGTTTTAACAAGCAGCTTCAGCAGCTCACACAACAAAACGCGCATAGATAGGGTTGTGGTCAGACACGGTTGTGGTATCAATCGCGGTGGCCTCTTTCAACACAAGCTCGCGATAAAAGATAAAGTCAAGCGGGTGTGCTCGGTAGGTTTTAATGTGGTGATCATCCGACATGAAAGCTTGGCGCAGGCCGACACTACGGCAAAAGCGCAGCAAGTGGAGGCGACGTTGGCGGTTCCAGACATTGAAGTCGCCGGCCACAATCAAGGGCCCATTGTGATGCAGGAGTTCGGAACGAAGTAGCTCCATCTCGCGTAAAAAATAGTTCGCGCTGACAAAATTAATCGCATGCACATTCACGATCAACAACGATTGGTCATCGGCCAGTGGATGGTAGGACAGCATGTAACTTTTATGGGTTGCAAGTAAGCCTTCGCGCTTGCTCGTTAACCGCGTTTGCACGTCGGTAAAGGCAATTTGCGAAGCAGTTAGCACGCCATACACGGAACGACTGGTTTGCATATTCGGGGCAACAGCGTAAGACCAATGCGGAATCTTCCAGTCATTGTGCAGCGTGAGCTTGGCTTCTTGTAGCAATAAAAACAAACTCGGGAATTGATGCAGAATACGCGCCAACGCCACTTGAAACTTCAGCGTCTGGGTTAGTTTTTGGGTATTCCAACAGAGCACGCCAAACTCTTCACCACGAATAATCGCTTGTTGGTGAATCAAGCGTTGAGGAACAATGATTCTGGGCTTTAGCACTTCTCCGCCTTTCAATCGGTAATCAATGACAGCAGCAATGTTTAGACTGCGCTGGCGACAAATTATACCGCAAAATCATGCCGAACTCGTCTGTTTTTTACGCACGCTTACCGCAATTCTGCTCATTCCCCGTCTAATTCCGTCAAAAACTTGATCTATTGACTTGCAAAAATTAGGTTTGTTTTATAAGGTTAATTACATTAGGCTTACAAAACAAAGCTAAAGTGGGTTTATGGCCAGAAATGAAAATGAACAAATCTATAAAGGGCTGCTCGACACCTTGGTGCTGAATGTGCTGCTGGCTGAGCCAAACTATGGATTTGGCATTAAAGAAGCTTTGCGCGAACAGCTCGGCGATGACGCCGACGTGGTGAAGGAAGCAACGCTCTATCCACTATTGCATCGCCTTGAACGCAAAGCCTTGGTGTTGTCTTATCGCCAGCCTGGGGATCGCGGCACACCACGCAAGTACTACAAGATAACCCAAGCGGGACACCATTATTTAAAACAACAAGTTGAAACGTGGCGACAAGTATCCGCTTTGCTCGACCGCACCATTTTTAAAGAGGACTAACGCATGAAACTTCATCGCTTAACACGCTTTCCGAAGCATGCATTTCCAACGGATTTAGATACCGGGAATACTGCCATTGACCAGTACTTGCGGGAGCTTGACGCAGGCTTAGCCGGTAGTACCGGTGTGCGTAAGATGACGCTTGAGGAAACGCGTGATCATTTATTGGAGTCGACCGACGTCTTGATAGCGCAGGGTCAGTCGCCTGACGCTGCCGGGCAACAGGCAGTGGCTAGTTTTGGCGCAGTAGAAGTGCATGCCAAAGAGCAACGCCAAGAACGCTACAAGCTGTTTATTACCATGTTTCTTCGTTTTGGTCTCACCTTCGCCACGTTGATGTTATTGATGAGCTTACTGTCGATGTCGTCCTTTCTTGGCGAAGTAAAAGCAGCGCGCGGATTCGCTGAAAACCTGCCGACACTGGCGAAAACTTACCTGTTCAATGCGACCTTCTTTGGGTTTTTCATGAGTTATTGGTTCACCTTCGCATTCACTCAGGCAAAACCAGCACCGGTAAAACCTACTGAAGACGGTGAAGTCCTCGAGGTCTATTCGCAAAAAGGCAGCAAGTACGCCGCGGTTTTCTTGTTCATTGTTATGGGTGGTATCTCGCTATCCTGTCTAGCTGGATTGTTTGGATGGGGTTATATGGCGGCAAGCGGTATCGCTTTAAATGTACTACTCTTTTTGCTCGGAGCGCAAATGGCCATCGGTGCTAGTGTGGCATGGGATCGCTACGAACTGTCGCAGGATGCTCTGACGATTCGTTCATTTACTGGGCATCACCGTGTGCCGCGAGCAGCCATTGTTGACTTAGTCGAGCGCTCATTCTGGCGCAGCTTTATTGGTGTCGGCATTGGTAAACATTATGCCTTGATTTGGCAGGATGAGGCTGGTCAACGACAGACTGTAAATCTTGTGCTTAATGGCGAAATGCACAATTCCGATAGTCTTATTGCGACTTTGAAAGCGACCGCTTGTGACCGTTAGTCGGTTGCAAGCGGCCGCTCAGATTAAAGCTCGGCCATAAATGATTGAATCATACTCACTAACCACTCCGGCGCATCGGCCATGATAAAGTGCCGTGCGTCCTCAGCATAAGCTAGGGTGTGCAAGTGCGGTGGTACAGAAGCAAATTGAGTTTCATAGTTTTGCTGCACTTGTTCGGATTGAGCGTAGGGGGCACCATTTTGCAGTGCGCCCAAGGTCAGCATGGGGACGCGCAAATTCGCTAAATCGTCGCGCAAGTCGGCCATCATCAATTCACCCATCACTTGACCTGAAGTCATGCCGTCAGAGCGGAACATATCGGCGACGATGCGTTCATGCCAGGCGCTGTTATTGCTCATACTTGCTGCCATTGCGTAGGGGTCAAAAGCAGCGGGTGCGTTTTCAGCCGTTCCCTGTTCGGACGAGCCGTCTTCGAACGAACCGAACAAGGCACCAAGTGCTGGTAGGCTATCCACATTCACTACGCCAGCAATATGGTCTGGGTGTGCTAACGCCAGTTTCATGGCAATAAAGCCGCCAAGTGAGTGACCGACAAGGACTGGGTCAACGAGGTCGTTTGCCAGAATATACTGATAAATCGCCGTCGTTTGGGTCGAAACGAAGCCCTGTTGTAACAGCTCGCCAGGAAGCGCGGGCTTGCCTGCAAATCCAGCTAACTGCAAAACATGAAGCTGATAGTCGTGCTTCAGCGCTGCAACCGTGTCATCCCAAACGCTCGCCGACGACGATAGGCCGGGAATCAGCAGAATCGGTTGGCCTTCACCGTAAATGGTGACGTTAAACTCGGTGGTGTCAATCGAATGGACGGTGTTGTCGGTTGCAACAGCTTGGCCGCAAACGAACAACGTGAGGGTGATAAGTAGCGATTTTAAGTTCATGATGAATTTCTCCAGTGGTTGAAACTGCCATCATGATCACGCAAACAAGGGCAGATAGAACCTGTGCAATGTCAGCGTTTACCGCTGCGTTTCGCAATTTTTTCGATGACAAAAGTCACTAGCCTCGGGCAAGGAAAGACTTTAAATTGAGTTCATTACATTCTTGCCAAGGCCAGCTTCATGAACGCAGACATTGAAAAATTACCGCAGAAATTTTCTTGGGTTTACTTAGTGAATCTGGTGTTTTTCTTTATTCCCTTCTTTGTTTTTCCCTACTCGCTGGTCGAAGCTGCGGTCATGTTACTGGGGCTTGGGGTCTTTTTGTGGCTCTACTTTAAAGCCTACCAAAGCACTCAGGCGGTGATGTTTAAGTATGCAGTGGTCATTGCGATACTTGGCTTTGCCTTGTTGCAATTGAACCCCGGTGCGGTTGCGTTTTTGGTCTTTTCTGGCTTCTTCTTTGGTTACGCCTTGCCGTTACAGCGTTACTTGTTGAGTGTGGGTGCGCTCATTGCCGGTGTAGGCCTTTTTAGTTATGTTGGCCCGGGCCACTTTCATCCTTTCTATCTGATTTCCATGCCGATCATTGCTTGGATCAGCTTTTTTGGCTGGGTCGAGCAAAAGAAAATGGAGCAGCGGCGCGCGAAAGAACGCACCAATCAAGAAATTGAATATCTTGCCGCCAGCGTGGAACGCGAGCGGATTGCGCGGGATCTCCATGACATCCTCGGTCATACCTTGTCGTGTATTGCGCTCAAAGCGGAACTGACGGAAAAGCTATTGAGTCATGGTCAGTACACCGAAGCGCAGAAGCATTTAAGCGAGTTGAATCAAACGGCGCGTGACGCCCTCACACAAGTGCGCCAAAGTGTGTCTGGGTATAAACACAATGGCCTGCAGCAAGAACTAAAGCGTCTGCAAAGTAGCTTGCGGGACGGCGGTTTTCAGGTTGAAATTATCGGTGAGATCCCGCAGCTTGAACCACAGTTAGAGACGGTGTTGGTGCTCGCATTGACCGAACTCGTCACCAACGTGTTGCGCCATAGCGTGGGCAATCAGTGCACTATTTGTATCGAGCAGGAAGATACCCTGCGGGTGTCGGTTTGTGATAACGGCGCCGCGGCTAGCATTCAGGACGGCAACGGCCTCAATGGTATTCGTGAGCGTATTCGGGCGTTTGGGGGAGCTCTGCTGTTGACCTGTAGCGACACGCAAATCTGCGCTCAAATTGAGTTACCGTCGGGTCAGTCGTCACCGGTGGAGGCGCTATGAAAATATTACTGGCTGAAGATCAAGCCATGATTCGCACCGCACTTTCAAGCTTACTTGCACTGGAAGGTGGCTTTACGGTGGTTGATGTTGAGGATGGCCAGCAAGCACGCGATAAACTGGTTAAAGAGTCGTTTGATTTACTCCTCAGTGATATTGAAATGCCCGGCCTGACCGGCATTGAGCTGGCGCAATTTATCCACCAGCAACAGCTGCCAACTCAGGTGATTATCTTCACCACATTTGGCCGCAGTGGCTATGTAAAGCGTGCCATGGACGCGAATGTCAGTGGCTTTTTGCTCAAAGACGCACCGGTGCAAAAGCTGATTGAAGCCATTCATGACGTGATGGCGGGCAAGAAAGTCGTCGATACTCAGTTGTTACTTGATTCGCTCGGCACGCATGACCCCCTCACTGACAAAGAACGCATGGCACTGCGCCTTGCTGCTGACGGCAAGAGTACCGCAGACATTGCCAAAGCATTGTTTGTTGCGGAAGGGACGGCGCGTAACTATCTATCCGAAGCGATTAGTAAACTTAATGCCAGTAATCGGATTGATGCCGCCAGAATTGCGCGGCAGAAAGGCTGGCTTTAACGTGCCAGTGCCTTATTGGTCGATGATATGTCATGAAATTATTACGTAAATGAATGTCGACATCGCCTTTACTTGTTTTCTATCTATAGGTAAATTTGAGTTAACTTTTATTGGCTAGCTATTGAAAAAATTGTTTATAAGTTCATTTATATTGACTTAATAATCCCCCTAAACGTCCTTTCCTATAAAAGTTAACACTTATTGACTTTTACCTAGTCCCTGCCTATTTTAGTAGTTAAAGTAACTTTTACTTTACTTATTTAATGAGAAAAGCAATGAAAAAGCCTCAAGGGCGAGTGGTTAAACCCACACCAATGCCAGACTTAAAGGACGACTTTTCGTCATTGCAACTGGCCAAAGCGATTACAGCAAAACGCACGGCGAAGCGTCTTAAGCTTGTTGATGTTGCCGCTGCATTGGCTATTTCCAAGCCGACCTTGGTGAAGATTGAGAAGGGCGATACCAACGTCAGTTTTGCCAATTTGTTAAAGGTTATCGATTACCTTGGTTTGACCTTCCAGATTGTTTCTGATGACAGTGGAATAGAACGAACACCTAACGAGGCGGGCGACGATGAGTGGTACTGAAGCAGCCAGAAAAGATGCACTGGACGTGTACCTCGGCGGGACGCAAAAAATCGCAACGCTGTCTATCCCAATCGGCTCTGAAAGTGAGTTTGTGCTCACTTACGAACCCGACTGGATTGCGAATGGGTTTGCGATTTCACCACACTTGCCGTTGCGCGGAGCCTGCGAGCAGCGGGCAGTGCGTAATTATCTTCAGAACCTTCTGCCGGAGGGCAAAGCGCTGGAAGAAATCACCAGCAACACGACGATTTCGAAGAACAATATCTTTGGCTTGATTAAAGTCATTGGCAACGAAACGTCTGGTGCGCTTTCGTTCAGACACCCAGAACGAGCGCAAGCACAGACGGCATTTCGCGAGGTGACAACTGCAGAATTGACGGACAAATTAGCTCGTTTCCGGCAACATGGAGAGCCAATTACGTTTTGGGATGGCAAAACGCGGCTCTCGGTTGCAGGTGTACAAGACAAACTAAATTTCCTCGAGCTAGAAGGCCGATTAGGTTTCGGTGAGGGCGATTTGTGTTCCAACAAAATCGTCAAATTTGAATCAGGTGCAGCGCCTTTTATTGCGGTGAATGAGCTTTTTACCATGATGCTTGCTCGTGAGGCAGGGTTAATGGTACCAAACGTCGAGTTGCGCACCTATGGCGATGTCCGGGCGCTTGTGGTTGATCGTTTCGACCGCCGCTATGTGTCGAGACAGCACCGCGTATTTAGGCGTCATGTCATCGACGGATGTCAGGCGTGCAATTTACCCCCGTCGTATAAATACGAGCGCCAATATGGCGATAGTAGTGACGTTGTTTATTTTCGTGATGGCGTTTCCTTGCCGAAGTTATTTACCGTGAATACCACGAATAACCTTGCCTATCACACGCAGCTCGTGCGCTGGATGACGTTTAATCTTTTGGTGAGAAACTATGACGCCCACGGCAAAAACATTAGCTTTTTTGTCGGTCAGCAAGGGCTTGCGCTAGCGCCGTTTTATGATCTCGTCAACGTTGAAGCGATTTTGCGAGCGGCCCAACAACGAACGGCAACTTCAACGGAAAGTAACCGCTTCGCTCGTTACTTTGCCATGTCCATTGGTGGTTACGAGCAAGGTGACATCGGTCATTTTCAGGCAGATATCACCGCCTATATGCTGGCTGATTTTGCTGCGTCTCTTGGTGTCTCAATTCCGCGACTCCAATTAGTTATGCAGGAAACGATTACAATGACTCGGCTCGGACTTTCCAAAGCAAAAGACGAAGCCTTACAGCAGCAACTCAGTGACGCAGAAATTCAACATATTGATCTATGTATCGCAGTTATTCAGCAAGCAGCAGACGAGCTTGAACCAGAGGTCGTGAAGCTACCGCAGATGGCTAGTTTGGTTTAACCACGCAGTAGCTGTGCGCCAGAGCGATCTTTCGATTTCGCTGCTCGCGTGAATTGTGATTTTAGCAACTCGGAAGGTAAAGGTTGCATCGCTAATGGGGAAATTTCATGTGTTATATAATATGTGCAATGTAGCACTGGGTTTTCCCCTCGCCCATCTATTGAGCAAATTTGGCATTCTTTGCGTGGCCTGCTATAACAACTAAACGTTTAATGTAAACCCATGCATAAATTCATGCATATTTCGTGCTAATGAAATTGTTCATAGCGAGGTTTTGGCCATGACTCAGACTGATGTCAACATAATATCTACATTGCGGTTAGGTCCAGCCTCGATGCGGAGTTTGTGGGTCAAGCGAATCGTCCGTGGCCAGTCATTGCCCATGCTTTGTATCAAGAAAAAGTAATCACGGAAGAGGCGCTAACACGCAGCCAAATTGCTTGGGTGTTTGGCAGGCTAATCGCAAATACAGACATGCACCACGGGAACCTTTCGATCGTCAATGAACACGGGCGGCCCTACGAGTTGGCACCTATTTATGACATGCTCCCCATGCATTTCGCACCCAAAAGTACCGGTGACCTGCCCTCAGAGCCTTATGAAATCAAAGCGGACACCGTTGTGTCAGCTATGTATTGGGAGTTAGCGTATCCTGCAGCGATCAAATTCTGGCAACGGCTAATTGCGCACCCTCACGTTAGCAGCCATTTTAAAGTACTGGCTCAAAAGCAATTGGACGTTGTGAAAAAATTTGCGCATGTCATCCAGAAAATGGCCTGATCACCAGCCTTAACTATAAAGTCCGTTTAGCGTCGTAAAGCAACACGTCGGCGGCGCGCATTAATTCGTGGACAGTGTTGGCTTGCGTCGACGAGCAGGCGCCGATGCTGAAGGTTAAAGCTTCACCAATGGCCTGTTCCGACTCAGCGGCGAAGTCGGTGCGTAATTTATTGATGATAGTTTCGTGTCGAATTGCTGTAGAAGTCGGCAGGACTAGACCAAACTCTTCGCCACCGAGGCGGCCAGCAACGCCATCATATTGCGCTTGTTGAGTCAGCAAAAGTCGTGCAAAGCACTTGAGAATGACATCACCAGTCGCATGACCAAAACGGTCATTGACCGATTTGAACTTATCGATATCAATAAAGTAGAGCGTGAGAGGCGCATCTTCCATGAGGCGATCACGGGTCAATTTTTCGAAGTATTGGCGGTTATGTATACCAGTTAAAAAGTCGATGTTGGCGCGATTTTCTAATTTCTGGTCGGACTGCTCCTTTAAAAATCCAAGAAAACCAATGCCGTTGCCCAGAGCGCTAATAAAGGTGGCAAATATAAACAGCTGGTTCGAGAACAAGGCTTGGGTAATTGTGTATTCCGGATTATTCACCGCCAACGCGCCGCGAATTAGCAGCAACGTTGTGATCGCCACATTAACTGCAAGCAATACTTTTGGAAATAAGCTCTGTGGGTTCTGTTGGCTGAGCTTTGAAAGCGCGAAAACGTTTAATGACAATGGGAGTGCAATTAAGAACGAAGCGGTGACAATCATTGTGTTGTTCGGGCCGGCACTACTGGTGAAGTGCATGTAGGAAAACACCACGGTGGTGACGAAAAAGCCTACCAGCAAAAACAGTGGCTTCATCCCCGCATTGGCTAGGCGATTGTAAGCGCGCACTTCTAGCCAACAGCCCAATAGAATGAGGATATTCGCTGTCCAACGGAGTTCATCGGACGCCTGTACTAAGGCAGCGGTGTAAACAATAAAGGAAATGGCTTTAATTAAGTGAGCTTGAGCCCAATCTTTACAGGCTACATGGGATTCAGGGTTACGAACCTGTTGCCAACTATAGAGCCCAAAGGTCAGGTTAGTGATGCCCGTAAGCACAATAATGGTAATGATATCCATGCGAAACGCGCATTTCCCGTACTGAAATAGATGATGCTTTCTACATTATTGGTAAATGAATAGCGATGCAAGGTCGCTAAGCATTTGCGTGGGTAAACTCACGCAGCCAAACATCAACAGTGACCGTTAGCGTTTCTAACGCTTCTGCTCGTGCCCGACCGTCGCTGCTGGCACGGTATAAATGCGGGGTCATGATCAGTAAGTCGCGCACGGCTTGATTTGTGGGTAAGGTCACGGTGAATGTCACCCGTTGTTCACTCGCTAACTGCCAGTTATCGCCGGTAATCGGCAACTGATACGGTTTAGTTTTCACAGCCTCATAAATAACTGCTTTCAGCTCAATCAGATGATTCTCGGCAGGGTCGACCATAATTAACCGGCCATTTGGTGCAAGAACACGAGCGAACTCTGCTTCGACCGGGAAGCCAAACACACAAAGTAGGGCGTCGATACTGCCGGCTGCAATGGGAATCTGGTTGTTTGAGGCGACCAGCCAGGTTGTGCGATTGTCGCCGCGCGCCGCCGCTTGCACCGCCCACTTGGAGATATCGAGTGCAACCACATCAAGACGTTGACCTTGCTCTTCAGCAGTCTGTAACACGTGACGTAGGTAATAACCTTCGCCGCAACCAGCGTCGAGCAGTGTGCGCGGATTATGCTGCAAAGCCATGCGGGTAATTTCAGCCGCCAGCGGCTGATAAAAACCGCTGGCTAGAAACTCAGCTCGCGCTTGCACCATAGCTTTACTGTCGCCCGGATCTTTTGAGCGTTTATTCTGCACCGGCAGCAAATTCACGTAACCCTGCTTGGCCACATCAAAGGTGTGGCCGTTGTCGCAGCGCCAAGTCTTGCTATCTAATACTAGTTCGGAACCGCAGTTTAGCGGGCAGCAAAGCTGTTTGAAGGGCTGAACCATTCGGCTTTCCTTGATTATTTTTATGCAGTGCATCAGTAACGTAGAGCGACTTTAGTTCGATTCGGCAAAAACAACAAGCGCAAGACACTGCCGATGCCCTGACCGTGCTTATTGAATAAGCTATCCTGAATTCAGATAATAACCGCAACACTCATGTAATGGGAACGGTCGAGGGGAGGTCAGCTACCGACATGTGGTAGTCTTACTTTTCGACCAAAAAAAGTGAGTTCCAACATGAGTTATCGGCAGCTG
>ERZ869909.580-NODE-580-length-39688-cov-11.431395_pt1 | contig 39688 bp, 43 predicted proteins | sample MGYA00520892_ERZ869909 | MGnify/ENA primary metagenome ERZ869909 (study PRJEB32215, sample SAMEA104723947) | bioreactor metagenome | biome: bioreactor; feature: anaerobic bioreactor; material: water | place: China | collected 2015-03-12 ...
CCATAGGCTACGAACTCACCCTGCGGTATGAAAATCACCCGCGTCACCGCGAACACCAACACCAGCGCCAACGCGGCTAACGCGTAAATCGCTCCGTTGGTGATCCCGTCCTGACCCAGGATCAGCGCTATCTGCAAATCCATGTTTGTGTGCCCCGCTACCGCCGCACGCCGAAGGTACGTCGGTTTCCGAGAAAAAGCCGTGGCAGATCTGGTGCATCAACCCGCGCGACAGGATCCGGAAACCCTGTCGTGGATTCCGGACGCGAGGGAGACCCTCGGTCATCCCGAACCGGACACCAACGGCAAATCAGAGAGAAAATAGATTCCTGAGCGGATTGAAGAGCCAGGCGGCTCGACCGCCGCCTGGCTCACTTCAATCCACCTTACTGGACGAACTTCCAGCCACCATCCTTGATCTCGACCATCACGCGGGCGCGCTGATCGAGGCCGAGGTGATCGGTCGGGCTCATGTTGAAGATGCCATGCGCACCGGCCACCTCGGACACGTTCTCGAGGGCGTCGCGCAGCGCGGCACGGAACTCCGCGGTACCCGGCTGGGCCACCTTCAGGGCCTCCGGAATGGCGGCTTCGAGCAACACGCCCGAATCCCACGCATGGGCGCCAAAGGTGGAGACGCTGCCGGGACCATGCGCGGCCTCATAAGCCGTGATGTAGGCAACCGCGCTGGCCTTGACCGGGTTGTCATCGGGCAACTGGTTGGCGACCAGCACCGGACCGGCCGGCAGGAAGGTGCCTTCGCAGTCGCGGCCGCAGACGCGCAGGAAGTCGTTGTTGGCGACGCCGTGCGTCTGGTAGATCTTGCCGTTGAAACCACGCTCCTTGAGGGTCTTCTGTGGCAATGCAGCGGGCGTACCGGAACCGGCGATCAACACCGCATCGGGACGCTGCGTCATGATCTGCAGGATCTGCCCCGTCACCGAAGTGTCGGTGCGGTTGTAACGCTGGCTGCTGACGACGTTCAGACCACGGGCTTCCGCGATCAGGCTGAACTGGTTCCACCAGCCTTCACCGTAGGCATCGTTGAAGCCGATGAAACCGACCGTCTTGACGTTGTTGTTGAGCATGTGCTCGATGATCGCGGTCGCCATCTGCTGGTCGTTCTGCGGCGTCTTGAATACCCAGCGCTTCTTGTCGTCGACCGGTTCAACGATGGTGCTCGAGGCTGCCCACGAGATCATCGGCGTACGCGCCTCGGCGACAACGTCGATCATCGCCAGAGAGTTTGGCGTGGTGGTCGAGCCAAGCACGACATCGACACGGTCCTCATCCACGAAGCGACGCGTGTTCATCACTGCGTGGGTAGTGTCGGACTGGTCGTCGAGCACCACGTAGCGAATCGCCTGGCCTCCGATCTCCTTGGGCATCAGATCGACGGTGTTGCGCTCGGGAATGCCCAGCGAGGCGGCTGGCCCAGTGGCCGAAACGGTTACGCCGACGGTGATCTGCGCATAGACGCCAGCGGAAAACGCCAGACTGATGGCGGCCAGCAGGGTGTGCTTCAATTTCATGGGTGTCTCCTCCTCATGGTTTATGGAACGCCCGGCCTCACCACCGGGCGCTTACAGCAATTTATCACTAAAGGATTCTATAATATCAAACTCGTTCAACAATCATTGCAATACCTTGTCCAACGCCGATGCACATCGTGGCCAGACCGAAGCGCCCACCGGAGGCCTCGAGCTGACGCATCGTGGTCAACACCAGACGCGCCCCCGAAGCACCCAGCGGATGCCCCAGTGCGATCGCCCCGCCATTCGGGTTGACTCTGGCCTCGTCGTCGGCCAGACCGAGCTGACGGGTCACCGCCAGCGCCTGCGCGGCAAAGGCCTCGTTGAGTTCGATCACATCCATCTGCTCCAGCGTGAGACCGGCGTTGGCCAGTACCTTGCGCGTCGCGGGCGCCGGCCCGATACCCATGATCCGCGGCTCGACCCCGACCGTCGCCATTGCCACGATGCGTGCGCGCGGCTTCAGGCCATGGCGGGTGGCTGCGGCTTCGTTGGCCAACAGCAGCGCGACCGAGCCGTCATTGGTGCCCGACGCATTGCCCGCCGTGACCGTGCCGTCAGGACGCACCACGCCCTTGAGCCTGGCCAGCGCCTCGAGCGAGGTCTCGCGCGGGTGCTCATCACGATCGACGCGCAGCGGATCACCCTTCTTCTGCGGTATCTCCACCGTCAGCAACTCGCCATCGAAGAACCCGCGTGCCTGGGCCGCGGCATAGCGCTGCTGGCTGCGCAACGCGAAGGCGTCCTGATCGGCGCGCGCGATGCTGAAATCCGTGGCCACGTTCTCCGCCGTTTCCGGCATTGAATCGATGCCGTATTTCGCCTTCATGACCGGATTGACGAAGCGCCAGCCGATCGTGGTGTCCTCGATCTTGGCGACCCTGGAGAACGCCGAGGTGGCCTTGCCCATCACGAACGGCGCACGGCTCATGCTCTCGACCCCGCCGGCGATCATCAGCGAGGTCTCCCCCGCCCGGATCGCGCGCGCGGCAGTCCCGACCGCATCCATGCCCGAGCCACACAAACGGTTCAGCGTCGAGCCCGGTACGTCGATCGGCAGACCCGCGAGCAGACCGGCCATGCGCGCCACGTCGCGATTGTCCTCGCCGGCCTGGTTGGCGCAACCGTAGTAGATGTCCTCGACCGCGGCCCAGTCGACACCCGGATTGCGCTCGATCAAGGCCTTGATCGGCAGCGATGCCAGGTCATCGGTGCGCACACTCGACAGGGCGCCGCCATAGCGGCCGATGGGGGTACGGATGCCATCACAGATGAAAACGTCGTTCACGTGCTGTTTCTCCATTTCAAGGGTTCAGGCGGCGGTCTCCGCCGTCGCCGGATTGCGTTTCTTTCGTTTCCCGGCATTCGCGGCGAGGCCGGTGACGCCGTTGAGCATGATCTGGGTGACGACCGGCGCCATGTCGGCATAGGACAACGGCCCACCGGCACGCAGCCAGGTGAAGGTCCAGTTGATCATGCCGAACAGGATCATGGCCACGGCCTTGTCCAGACGCTTCTTCTTCAGCCCGGGCTCGATCGTTTCAATGACCTCGGCGAACGCGGCGACCACCTTGCGTTCCTTGCACAGCACGGTATCGCGCTGTTCGTCCTGCAGGAACTTGACGTCCTGCACAAGCACCACATGCTGGCTCTGGCTGTGCTCGTATTCCTCCATGAAACGGGCAATCAGGGCTTCGAGATGGGCTGGCGGCTCGAGGTCGCGGGCTTCGACACCGGCGACGATGGCCAGCAGCTGATCCATGTAACTGTCCGCGATGTCGAACAGGATGTGATCCTTGTCGCGGTAGTAGTGGTACAGCAAGGGCTTGGACACCCCGCAGGCCTTGGCCAGCTCGGCCATGGAGGCATTGTGAAAGCCTTTTTCCGCGAACAGGTCGGCCGCGGCCTGCAGAATCGTCGCGCGTTGCAGCTCGAAGGTGGATGCTCGTCCCCGTGCCATCAGTCTCCGTTCTTCCCTGGTTTGATTCGGTCTGCCGGGTGCGCCCGGTCTGTCCCGATCATTACGTATATCTGCTGGTGACGTTCACCGATCGTCGAAGCTGATCACCACGCGCTCCGTCAACGGGTGCGCCTGACAGGTGAGCACGTAACCGGCCTCGACGTCGGGCTGCTCCAGCGTATAGTTCTTGTCCATGCGCACCTGACCTTCGAGCACTTTCGCACGGCAGGTGCAGCATACCCCGCCCTTGCACGAATAGGGCAAATCCATGCCAGCGCGCAGCGCGACGTCGAGAATCGACGGATCCTCCTTGCGGAACTCCACTTCCCGCCGCAAGCCATCGACAACCACGGTAATCCGTGCATGCGGCGCGTCGCCGGGTTCAGCGTGATGCGCTGGACCGGAATCCGGTACACCGAAACGTTCGAGATGAATCCGCTCGGCAGGGACGCCGCCGGCCAGCAGACCGTTCTCGACCTCGTCGATCATCGCCCCCGGGCCGCAGATGAAGGCCGCGTCGATGTCCTCGGCGGGGATCAGGGTTTCGAGGAATTGCCCGACCCGCGCACGGTCCAGGCGGCCGTTGAACAATGGCACCTCCTGCTCCTCGCGGGAAAAAATCGTATACAGCGCAAAGCGCGACAGATAACGGTTCTTGAGATCTTCCAGCGCCTCGGCAAACATCACGCTGGACTGGCGCTGGTTGCCATAGACCAGCGTGAAACGGCTTTTCGGTTCGGCCTTCAGCGTGGTCTTGATCAGCGACAGAATGGGGGTGATTCCGCTGCCCGCGGCGAAGGCGACGTAGTGCTTTTCGTTGCCGGCGTCGAGCGGAACGTGAAAGCGCCCCTCGGGCGTCATCACGTCAAGCATGTCACCAACACGGATCTGCTCGTTGGCCCAGCCGGAGAAGCGCCCGCCGGGAATCTTCTTGATCGCAACGCGCAGTTCGTTGTCGTCGACACCGGCGCAGATCGAGTACGAGCGACGCAGTTCCTCGCCGTCGATCGCCGCCTTGATGTTCAGGTGCTGGCCCTGCACGAAACGGTATTCTTCGGCGAGATCGGCGGGCACCTCGAAGCAGAGGCTGACCGCGTCGGCGGTCTCGCGCCGGACCTCGGCGACCTTCAGAGGATGGAATCGAGGGGTCATCTTGTTGTCTCCACGGCCACGTCTGACGGTGGCATCAAATCGGTTTGAAATATTCGAACGGTTCGAGACAGCTCTTGCAGCGATACGTCGCCTTGCATGCGGTGGAGCCGAACTCGGCCAGCCGTTCAGTATCCTCCGAACCGCAGCGGGGACAGGCGAGTTGCCGGCGCATGAAGCGAACCGGCTGCGCCGCGGTTGCAGCCGCGCCGGCACCGGGCGGTACGATACCGTAGGCGCGCAACTTGTCGCGCGCGGCCGCGGTGATCCAGTCGGTCGTCCACGGCGGCGCAAGCCGGGTCTCGACCGTCACCGCGGTCGCACCCGCGTCGAGCAAGGCCGTGCGAATGCTCTCTTCAATCAGCTCCGTCGCCGGACACCCGGAGTACGTCGGGGTGACGACGACACGCAGGCCATCAACGCCATCCACACTGTCACGCGCGATGTCGCGCACGATGCCGAGCTCGGTCACCGAAATGACCGGAATCTCGGGATCCGGCACGGCCTCGAGCACCTGCCAGGCCTGTTGTTCGCTCAGCATGCCCCCTCCTTCGCCGCGTCGACGTCCGCCTTGGCTGCACGCACGCATGGGCGTGACCGGTACGCAGCCGTGCTGCTCATGCCCGCGCAGGTATCGATGTTCACCACTGCGCCCCGGGATAGCTGCGCTGCATGTACTGCATGGTCGCCAGCAAGTGTCCCATGTGCTCGGAGTGTCGTCCGAACTTGCCGAAGGACTTGAACGGCGTACGTGCCGGCACGGTCAGGGTCGCCTCGACCAGCAGCGGCACGACCACACGTTCCCATGCCTGCTCGAGCTCACTCCAGGCCGGACCGACGCCTGCCGCGGCGACGGCCGCGTCGGTTGGCGAGGCGGCAAAGAACTCGGCCGTGTACGGCCACAGGTAATCGACCGCGCGCTGCGTGCGGAGGCGGGATTCATCCGTGCCGTCGCCCAGCCGCAGCACCCAGTCGCCGGCGTGCTGCTGGTGATAGCGCGCCTCCTTGAGGCTTTTCGCCGCGATTGCGGCGAGGTCGGCGTCGCTGGACTCGGTCAGCCGCGTCCACAGCAACACCTGGAAGCTGCTGAACAGGAAGTTGCGCACCACGGTGCGCGCAAAATCGTCGTTGGGCAATTCGCACACTGTAAGGTTGCGAAAATGCTGTTCGTTGCGCAAGAACGCGAGCTGATCCTCGTCGCGTCCGGCGCCTTCCAGCCTGCCGGCATGGGTAAGCAGCATGCGCGCCTGACCGATGAGGTCGAGCGCCATGTTGGCCAGCGCCATGTCCTCTTCGAGCACCGGCGCGTGCCCACACCATTCGGACAGACGCTGTCCGAGGATCAGCGCATTGTCGCCGAGGCGCAGCACGTACTCGATGTGTTCCTGGTTGGTTGCCATTCTGGTCTCCGCTTTCGTCTCCGCTGGGGCGGGTCGGGGTCGGGCGCCCCGATTACATGTGGTTCACTTCTTCCGGCAGCTGGTAGAAGGTGGGGTGTCGGTAGATCTTGTCCTCGGCCGGGTCGAACAGCTCGGGCTTGGCATCCGGATCAGAGGCGACGATGTCCGACGCCTTGACCACCCAGATGCTGACGCCTTCCATGCGCCGGGTATAGACGTCGCGGGCCACCTGCAAGGCCATGCGCGCATCCGGCGCATGCACGCTGCCACAGTGCTTGTGATCGAGACCGTTACGGCTGCGGACGAAGACTTCCCACAGCGGCCATTCCTTTCTTTCCATGTCGTGTTCTCCCGCGAACGGCCCGTGCCGATGACGACGGCAAGGCGGTTCGCACATTCGATTCAATCCTGTTCCAGGCCTCCGGGGCGACGTCACCGCAGCCCCGGACCATGCGACCGGAGGTAACCGGCGGTATTCAGGCGGCCTGCCGTTCGCGCGCGGCCTGTTTCTCCGAATAGGCCAGCGCGGCTTCGCGCACCCAGGCCCCGTCCGCCCACGCCTTGCGGCGGGCGGTGATGCGGTCGACGTTGCACTGGCCATTGCCCTTGACCACCGACCAGAACTCTTCCCAGTCGATTTCGCCAAAATCGTAGTGACCGCGCGCTTCGTTCCATTTCAGATCGGGGTCGGGCAGGGTCACCCCGAGCACTTCGGCCTGCTTGACCGTGGCATCGACGAACTTCTGCCGCAAGTCATCGTTGGAGATGCGCTTGATGCCCCAGCGCGCGGACTCGACGTGCACACTGTCCTTGTCGTGCGGGCCGAACATCATGATCGACGGCCACCACCAGCGATTGACCGCGTCCTGCACCATCTCGCGCTGTTCCGGTGTGCCTTTCATCATCGCCAGCAAGGCATCGTAGCCCTGCCGCTGGTGGAATGACTCTTCCTTGCAGACGCGAATCATCGCCCGCGCGTAGGGGCCGTAGCTGCACTTGCACAGCGGGATCTGGTTCATGATCGCGGCGCCATCCACGAGCCAGCCGATCACGCCGATGTCGGCCCAGTTGAGCGTCGGGTAGTTGAAGATCGAGCTGTACTTGGCGCGGCCGGAGAGCAACGCCTCGGTGAGTTCGTCGCGGGAAACGCCCAGCGTCTCGGCCGCGGCATACAGGTACAGGCCGTGACCGCCTTCGTCCTGCACCTTGGCCAGCAGGATCGCCTTGCGCTTGAGGCTGGGCGCACGGGTGATCCAGTTGCCTTCCGGCAGCATGCCGACGATCTCGGAATGCGCGTGCTGGCTGATCTGCCGGATCAGCGTCTGACGGTACTTCTCGGGCATCCAGTCCTTGGGCTCGATGAAGCCACCGGCGTCGATCTTGGCGTTGAACTCGGCCTCGAAGGCAGGATTCTCGACCGCGCGGGGGCCACGGCCTTCAGGGTCTTGCTGGGGGATGTCGAGCGCTTGTGTATACATGGCTGCTCCTTCTCTCTGTGTTGTCGCGGCGGCCGCTCCGGGTCCGCCGCGGGGTCGTGCAGTGCCGTCCGGGTCTGGTCAGTCCTTGGGACGGCGGTCGATCACGCGCCTGGCCTTGCCGACCGTGACGCGCTCGATCGAGAACGGCTCGCCGACGTGGACCTTGGCGGACACGCCGATGAGGCTCTTGATGTGGTGCGACAACTCCTTGGCCAGCGCCTCCTTCTGCTCGGGATGGCGCCCGACGTTGGCCTCGGGATTGACCTCGACCTTCACCGTCAGGGTGTCCATGTGCCCCTGCTTGTCGACCTCCAGCAGGTATTGCGGCGCGAGCTTGGGCATCTTGCAGATGAGCTCCTCGATCTGTGTCGGGAAGACATTGACGCCGCGGATGATGAGCATGTCGTCGGAACGGCCGGTGATCTTGGCCATGCGCCGCATGCTGCGCGCAGAAGGCGGCAACAGTCGGGTGAGGTCGCGCGTGCGGTAGCGGATGACCGGCATCGCTTCCTTGCTCAGCGACGTGAACACCAGCTCGCCCTCCTCGCCGTCGGGCAGCACCTCGCCGGTGACCGGATCGATGATCTCGGGATAGAAATGATCTTCCCAGATGGTTGGACCGTCCTTGGACTCGATGCACTCGTTGGCCACCCCCGGCCCCATCACTTCGGACAGACCATAGATGTCGACTGCATCCATGCCGGAGCGGGCTTCCATCGCCTCGCGCATCGCCGGCGTCCACGGCTCTGCGCCGAAGATGCCGACCTTGAGAGAGGTTTCCCGCGGGTCGATGCCCTGACGCTCCATCTCGTCGAGAATCGTCAGCATGTAGGACGGTGTCACCATGATGATGTCGGGACGGAAGTCCTGGATGATCTGAATCTGCTTCTCGGTCTGGCCACCCGACATCGGTACCACGGTACAGCCCAGCTTCTCGGCACCATAGTGGGCACCCAGGCCGCCGGTGAACAGGCCGTAGCCATAGGAGACGTGCACCATGTCGCCCGGCCGCCCACCCGAGGCGCGGATCGAGCGCGCGACGACGGTTGCCCAGGTGTCGATGTCCCTGAGCGTGTAGCCGACCACGGTGGGTTTTCCAGTGGTCCCAGACGAGGCGTGAATGCGTGCAATCCGCTCTCGCGGCACCGCGAACAGCCCGAACGGGTAGTTGTCGCGCAGATCGTGCTTGCTGGTGAAGGGAAACTTGGCAAGATCGGCGAGCGACTTCAGGTCGTCGGGATGCACCCCCTTCTCATCGAAGGCCTTGCGGTAATGGGGCACATTCTCGTATGCGTGACGCAGGCTCCACTGCATGCGCTCGAGCTGCAGCGCGCGCAGTTCGTCCTGGCTGGCGGTTTCGATCGGTTCGAGTTCGCCCGGCTGGGGCTGTTTTGCTGGCATCGTGTCTCCTCCACGTTCTGGTCATTCGTTCCGCGGTGCGGACCCGGAGCGTCTGTCGCGTTCCGTTGCGTCCTTGTGCGCCTTCAACGTTCCCTTCGCCGCACACCGCTGCTTGATTCGTTTGCTGCAACCCATCGGCACCCGTGTCGCGCCTCCCACGCCACGTCGGGCACCAGTCCATCACGGTCTGAGGCCCGCGCACGCCAAAACCGGGGCACCGACCTCATGACCTCGCCGTCAGGCGCTCACCCGCCCTGGCTAACCTTGCAACTCGACCACCGCACGCCCTTTCAGACGGTAGGACTTGCCGCGCATCACCGCGATCAGATCCCCGTTCTGATTGGTCACGACGATGTCGTAGACTCCGGTTCGCCCGGCGGTGAACACTTCCTTCGCTTCGGCGGTGAGCACGTCCCCGGGCTTGCCCGGTGCCATGAAATCGACGCTGACGCCCGAAGCCACGGTCTGTTCGTTGTAGCTGTTGCACGCGAAGGCAAACGCCGAATCGGCCAGCGTGGTGATGAAACCGCCGTGGCAGATGCGAAAGCCGTTGAGCATGTCCTCGCGCACGGTCATGGTCATCTTCGCGTAGCCCGGTCCCATGCCCTCGAAGTTCATGCCCAGCGCCTTGGACGCCTGGTCGTTGGCGAACATACCGTCGCGTACCCGCTCGGCCAGGGTCTGCGGGTCCAGGCCCGCGGTCAGGTCACGATAGCCGGCTTCACTCATGGAAGGACGCTCCACTATAGAACTGGCGCTGCAACAACGGCGACACGCGATAGCGCTCCTCGCCGTAGTGCTCACGCAGGTTGGACAGCACCGTCACGACGAAGCGCGCGCCGAGCTGGTCCGCCCAGGCCAGCGGCCCTTTCGGATAGTTGGTGCCGTAGCGCATCGCAGTGTCGATGTCGGCGGCGGTGCCGATGCCGGCGAGGACCGCATCCGCACCTTCGTTGGCCAGCATGGCCACCGTGCGCAGGGCCACCAGGCCGGCCACGTCGTCGATGCGGCCGACCACCAGGCCGGCCTTTTGCAGGGTGCCGACGGCGGACTCCCATGCGCCGAGGCCGCAGTGATCGGCACGGCTGAGGGTGAGCCGCGGGGTGCGCTCGAAATCGAGGCAGAGGTCGAACAACACCAGATTGGGCACACCTTCTTCGGCCGCGCGCCGGGTGGCGGTGCGTCCGTCGCTGAGCGCGACCCGGGCGCCCCCGATCTCCAGCCAGCCATGCGCGCCACCGGCGGCCACGCCAACGCCTTCGACGCGACGCACTTCGATGCCGGCAGCCTCCAGGCGACCGATCAACGGCGCCGCGACGCCCAAGTCACCGACTGCCGAGATCACGCTTTCGGCAGCCTGCTCCGGCTCGACCCGTGGAGCTGGCTTGTCCGCGCCGGGCGCGTAATCGTAGAACCCGCGTCCGCTCTTGCGGCCGAGCCGCCCGGCGAAGACCAGCTCCTGCTGAATCAGGCTGGGAGTGAAGCGTTTGTCACCGAAATACGCCGCGTACACCGAGCTCGACACGGCAAAATTAACGTCATGGCCGATCAGGTCCATCAGCTCGAACGGCCCCATCGGAAAACCGCAACCGTCGCGCAGGGCGGCATCCAGCGTGGCCGGATCGCCGGCGTTTTCGCCCAGCACGCGCTGGGCTTCGCCATAGAATGGACGGGCGACGCGATTGACGATGAATCCCGGCGTCGACCGGGCATACACCGCAACCTTGCCCCAGGCCTTGGCAGTCGCATGCAGGGTCTCGGCGATCGCCGGGTCGGTCGCCAGACCGGAAACGATCTCCACCAGCTTCATGCGCGGCGCGGGGTTGAAGAAATGCATCCCCGCCAGGCGCTCGGGCCGCGCCAGCGGCGCGCCCATCGCGGTGATCGACAGCGAAGAGGTGTTGGTCGCCAGAATCGCCTGCTCGCCGAGCAGGTTCTCGAGTTCGGCAAAGAGCGTCTGCTTGACCTCGAGGTTCTCGACGATGGCCTCGATCACCAACCCGGCATCGCGCGCGTCGGACAGCGTCGTGACCCCGGTGACACGATCGAGCGCGGCCTGGGCCGCGTCCTCGCTCAGCTTGCCTTTCGAGGCGAGAAACTTCAGATCCTTCTCGATCCCGGCGCGCCCCTTGTCGATGGCCTCCGCGCGGGTGTCGTAGAGATACACTGCGTGGCCCGCCACCGCCGCGACGTGGGCAATTCCGCTGCCCATCGCGCCCGCGCCGATAACCAGAACCTTGGTGTCGGTCGACAATGCCGTCATGCGATCAATCTCCCTTGAACTGCGGCGCGCGCTTTTCCATGAAGGCGGCGACGCCTTCACGGTAGTCGTTGCTGCGGCCGCAAACCGTCATCATGTTGCGTTCGAGATCGAGCTGCTGCTCGAAGCCATTCGTCGAGCTGGCCCAGATCGCCTTCTTCGTCTGGGCATAGCCGAAGGTCGGCCCATTCGCGAACTGCGCTGCGACCTGCTGCACGGTGGGCATCAGTGCGTCGTCATCGACGCATTTCCAGATCAACCCCCACTGCTCGGCCTGCTCCGCCGGCAGCTTGTCGCCAAGCAGCGCCAGCCCCATCGCCCGCGCCGGACCGAGCAGGCGCGGCAGAATCCAGGTACCACCGGTATCGGGGATCAACCCCAGCTTGGAGAAGGATTGAATGAAGCTCGCCGAGCGCGCGGCGAACACCATGTCGCACGCCAGCGCGATGTTCGCGCCCGCGCCCGCTGCCACGCCATTGACCGCACAGATCACCGGCAGATCCAGCGCACGCAGCGCCAGCACCAGCGGCTTGTAGTTCTTTTCGATCGACTCACCGAGGTCGAGCGGTGCATCGCCGGGAGCGACGTTGCGATCGGACAGGTCCTGGCCGGCACAGAAACCGCGCCCCGCGCCGGTGATCACCAGCACCCGCACCGAGCCGTCCTGACGCCCGTCCTTGACCCGCGCAAGGGCCTCACGCACCTCTTCATGCATCCGGGTGTTGAAGCTGTTGAGCCGGTCCGGCCGGTTCAGCGTCAGCGTCGCCACCCGATCCACGACCTCGAAGCGGATGGTCTCGAAAGACTCGCTCATTTCTCCTCCTTGTCTCGTCGCCTTGAGGGGGCATCGGCCTTGCCCACGCCCGAATTCTTTCGAGCATACGCATTACCCCGCGCCCTGCTATATTTGAGTTCTACGTTTCGTTCAGCTCACCCTGCCCGGCGCCACCCACACGGCTGGCGCGCCGCGGACACGGCCTTCGCTTCCGGCCAGTCGCCAGCAATCATCGGCTGAGCATTGATTTGACCGACCGGTCAATCAATAGTAATCTTGATCCAGATCAAAAAACAAGTACTTTTTCTTGACTTGCCGTGGCTCGGGAGCAGACACAAACGTGTTTCGCCGGTTTCCGAGCCGCGCAGCCTCATCACTGGAGGAGACAATGTCGCATCCGCTGTTCACCAAGCATCAGGCCACGATCGAGGCCGCCATCAACGCCATTCACGGTCGCGGCTTCTGGACGCCCTACCCCGAGATGCCCAGCCCCAAGGTCTATGGTGAAACCGCCAACGAGGACGGCAAGGCCGCCGTCGAGGCCTGCTTCGGCCAGCGCTTCACGCTCGACCAACCCGGTATCGGCGACTGGACCGCACCCGAGCGCTCGCCGTATGGCGTCGAACTCAACGTCAGCTATCCCGTCTGCTCGACCGACGCGCTGGTCGACGCCGCGCGCGCCGCGCAGGGCGGGTGGCAACGCATCGGCGCCGAGGGCCGCGTCGGCGTGTGCCTGGAAATGCTCGAGCGGCTCAACAAGCGCAGCTTCGAGATCGCCCACGCGGTCATGCTGACCTCCGGCCAGGGGTGGATGATGGCCTTCCAGGCGGGCGGACCGCACGCCCAGGATCGTGGCCTCGAAGCCGTCGCCTACGCCTGGGACGAAATGCGCCGCATCCCGGCCGAGACCCTCTGGGAAAAGCCGCAGGGCAAGAACCCGCCGCTGAAGATGAAGAAGCATTTCGAGATCGTGGGGCGCGGCGTGGCCCTCGTCATCGGTTGCGGAACCTTCCCGACGTGGAACACCTACCCCGGTCTGTTTGCGGCGCTCGCCACCGGCAACCCGGTCATCATCAAGCCGCACAGCAACGCCATCCTGCCGGCCGCGCTGACCGTCCGCATACTGCGTGAAGTGCTGGTCGAGCAGGGACTCGACCCGAACCTGGTCAGCCTTGCGGTGGTCTCCGGACGCGCCGACACGCAGGCACTCGCCACCCACCCGGCGGTGAAATCGATCGACTTCACCGGTGGCAACACCTTCGGTCAGTGGCTGATCGACAACGCGAAACAGGCACAGGTGTATGCCGAGCTGGCCGGCGTCAACAACGTCGTCATCGAGTCCACCGACAACTACAAGGCCATGCTGCGCAACCTGGCGTTCACGCTGTCACTGTACTCGGGGCAGATGTGCACCACGACGCAGGCCATCATCGTGCCGGCCGGCGGCATCGACACCGACCAGGGCCCGAAGAGCTTCGACGAAGTCGCCGCCGACCTCGGCCGTGCCATCGAGAAGTTTCTCTCCGACCCCAACGTCGCCACCGCCGTGCTCGGAGCAATCCAGTCCGAAGACACGCTGGCGCGCATCGCCGAAGCCGGCCAGCATGGCACCATTGTGCTCGAATCGAAGAAGATCGAACACGCCGAGTTTCCGAAGGCCGAGGTGCGCACGCCGGTGCTGCTCACCTGCGACGCGGCCGACGAGCAAAGCTACATGGAAGAGCGCTTCGGCCCGATCTCGTTCGTGGTCAGGGCCGCCGACGCCGACGCTGCGATCGCGCTGTCCGAACGGCTGGTGCGCGAGCACGGCGCCCTCACCGCAGGCATCTACTCGACCCGTCAGGAAGTGCTCGACGCGATGACCGAGGCCACCTGGCGCGCCGGCGTGGCGCTGTCGATCAACCTCACCGGCGGCGTCTTCGTCAACCAGTCGGCCGCCTTCTCGGACTACCACGGCGTGGGCATGAACCCGGCCGCCAACGCCAGCTACGCCGACGGCGCCTTCGTCGCCAACCGCTTCCGCGTGGTCCAGCGGCGCTACCACGTCGAGTAACGCGTCATGCCCTGCTACGAAATCGACGGGCTGCGGCCCGTCGTCCATCCATCGGCCTATGTCCACCCCGACGCGGTGCTGATCGGCGACGTCATCGTCGGTCCGCGCTGCTACGTCGCGCCGCTGGCCAGCTTGCGCGGTGATTTTGGGCGCATCGTGCTCGAGGAAGGGTCGAACCTGCAGGACACCTGCGTCATGCACGGCTTTCCCGGCACCGACACCGTAGTCGGCGTGGACGGCCATATCGGCCACGGCGCCGTGCTGCATGGCTGCCGGGTCGAGCGCAACGCACTGGTCGGCATGAACGCGGTGGTGATGGACAATGCCGTCGTCGGCGAATCGGCCATCGTCGCCGCCTGCGCCTTCGTCAAGGCCGGCATGGTGATCCCGCCGCGGGTACTGGCCGCCGGGATGCCGGCCAAGGTGATGCGCGATCTGTCGGAACAGGAGATGGCGTGGAAGGTCGATGGCACGCGCTGCTACCAGGATCTGAGCGAACGCAGTCTGGCCACGCTGAAACCCTGCGCACCGTTGGCGGAGATGGAACCCGGACGCAAACGCTTCGAGTTTCCGGGCGTCGTGCCGCTGGTGGACATCAAGAAGAACGACGGCTGAGCACCATACCTCGATGACGGCCTTACCCTCGCACTCCGGAGAGACCGCCGCGATCGATCTCGCCGCCTATTTTCGGCGCGTCGGCTTTGGCGTCGGCACGGGCGGTCTCGCCCCCCGTGCCGATCTCGCCACCCTGCGCGCGCTGCACGCGCGGCATCTGGCAACGATTCCATTCGAAAACCTTTCCCCGCTGCTGGGAATGCCCGTTCCGCTCGACCCGGACCACCTGCACCACAAGCTCGTCGATCAGGCCCGCGGGGGATACTGCTTCGAACACAATCTGCTGTTTCTGGGGGTATTGCAGCGGCTGGGATTCGCTGCGGAAGGGCTCGCCGCGCGGGTGCGCTGGAACCTTCCGCACGATGCGCCAGTCACGCCGCGCACGCACATGTTGTTGCGGGTGCGAATCGATGAAACCGACTACCTGCTGGATACCGGCTTCGGTGGCATGACCCCCGATGCACCGCTGGCATGGCAATGCGGTTTGGAACAGGCGACCGCGCTCGATACGTTCCGCCTGCGGCGGATTACCACCGACGAGCCGGGCGCGGCCGGCGAGACGTATGCGCTGGAAGCAAAAATCGGCGCGGAATGGAGAGTGCTCTACCTGATCGACCCGGAGCCGAAGCACCGGGCCGATTTCGAGCAGATGAACTGGTTCGTCGCGACCCACCCGCAATCACGGTTCGTCAATCACCTGGTCGTGGCCCGCCCCGCCGCTGGCGCCCGTCACAATCTGTTCAACGGTCGCTATACCATCCACCGTCGGGCAGCCCCGCCCGAAGTCCGCGAAGTCGACAGCGTGGAGGCCTTGCTCGGCCTTCTGGGCGATGTCTTCGGCATCGAACCACCGCCGCATCCGGTCCTCCACCAAAGGCTTCGGGCCGTACTCGGTATCAGTGCGTAAAGGCCTCGAGCACCTTGCTGACCTGGTTGCGGGCACCATTGTCAAGATGATCACGCAAGTACGTCAGCACCTTCAGTGAAAACGGCTTGACCATCTTCGGGGAAATCCCCAGAGACTGAAAGTGGCCGCCAAGACGCGCGAAGGTGTCCAGCTTGTTGCCCGCGACACTGCCGAAGATGCCATCGAGCATGCCGATGACTCCGCTCTGCCCTTCCGGCGACAACTCCATCCAGGCATCGGCCTCGGGAAACAGGTGCCGAACCTCGTCGAAGGTTTGCGCTCCGACCTGATCGTGAACAATGAACAACAGGGCACCCACGCCCCCCTTGGCCTGCCGTTCATTGACCTTGAGCTCGCTCATGAGCTGTTGTACGAGTTCCATGATTCCCTCCTTGCAATCGTGATCGAAAACGCTTGACTGAACTTTCCGATGTCGACGTCCATTCTTGCACCGTAAGCCCCGTGCTGCAACGAATTCCGGGTGGTCAACGACCGGCGGAGCAACCCTGTCCGACCTCCCCGGCGCGGTTCTCGAAGTCCGCCGTTCACATTCCTGCGCACATTTTGGCGCATGACGGCCGCCAGTGTTACGATGCCGTGATCGACCGCCGCCCTTACCCAGCAGGCGATCCCTCGACCTCCCCGCCGTCATGCCATGAGACCCGCCGTCGCCCGAATCGATCTTGCGGCCTTGCGCCACAACTACCACCTCGCGCGAGAAAGGCATGGGGGACGTGCCTTCGCCGTCATCAAGGCCAATGCCTACGGCCACGGCGCGGTACGCTGTGCCGAAGCGCTCGGTGACGTCGTGGACGGGTTTGCCGTGGCGATCATGGAGGAAGCCCTCAGCCTGCGCGAGGCTGGCGTGCGCAAACCCATCCTGGTGCTCGAAGGCGTGTTCGAGGCGCACGAACTGGAGGAAGCCGCGCGCAGGGACCTGTGGCTGGTCGTGCACAGCGATGCGCAGCTGGATATGCTCGCCCGGGTCCCACCATCCGCTTCGCTCACCCTCTGGCTCAAACTCAACAGCGGCATGAACCGGGCCGGGTTTGAACCCGATCGCGCGGGGGAGGTGCTCGCCCAGGTACGGGAAAGCGGTCACTGTGCCGAGATCGGCTGGATGACCCACCTCGCACGCGCCGATGAACCAGACTGTCCGAGCACCGCAGACCAGATCGCCCTTTTTGATCGTGCCACACGGGGTCTGCCCGGCATGCGCAGCATCGCCAACTCCGCGGGCATTCTTGGCTGGAGCGCGGCGCGCAGGGACTGGGCGAGACCCGGAATCATGCTCTACGGCGCCGACCCGATGCCGGGCGAAGCACACGGCCTGCGACCGGTGATGCAGCTTCGCAGCCGGGTGATGTCGGTGCGTGAACTCCCCCCCGGGACCCCGGTTGGCTACGGCGCACGCTTCGTCACCGCGCGCCCGACCCGCGTCGGGCTGGTGGCAATGGGTTATGCCGACGGGTACCCGCGCAGTGCGCCGGACGGCACTCCGGTGGCGGTGGACGGTAGCCTGACGCAGTTGATCGGGCGGGTTTCGATGGACATGCTGACGGTCGACCTGACCGAATTGCCAAACTCCGGCGTTGGCAGTGAAGTCGAACTCTGGGGCGGGCACGTGAGTGTGAACCGGGTCGCCGAGGGCGCGGGTACCATCTCCTACGAACTGCTGTGCAACGTCAAGCGGGTCCGCTTCGAATACCACGACGACGCTTCATCATTCTGATCCATCCGTTCGATCGGAGGCGTTTCCCGCCGGCGGCTTGCCGTCGCGTCGACCCGCTGGAGGAAGGCCTACCAGCGCAAGACCAGCCGGGCACCACTCATGGGTGCCAGGTCGACCCACTGCTCGCGCTGCTCGCCGGCATGCCAGGCACTGACCCGGTAGCGCCCCTGACGCGGCACATCCACCAGACCGATCGGCCCACAACGCTCCTCTACCGCGAGATCCGACAGCGGATCGTCGATACGCACCCGCACCCCGGAAAGATAGGCACCATTCGCTTCGGCAAAGATCAGCGTCAGCGAATGGGCTACCTGCAGTGAGAGCATGTGTGTGGATTCCTCGCGACCGAAACCACCACAGGCCAATGTGATCAATGCCACCTGCTCCCGGTCTGGCGCATCGGCAAGCGCACTGGAGGGCACGACGCCCACCGCGACCAGACACAGGCAACTTGTCGTCAGCAGGGAACAAAGACGATCCGGCAATCCCGTCATGAGGCCTCCCGAATGACTCGATTCAATCGCGAACGCGGTCGATCACGAGCTCGACGTCGTGCTGGTCCAGCCCGATCGGCCCGCTCTGCCCTTCAAGATCGCCAGCCCGGGCCGTGGCATCTCCACCACGGGATACACGTGCGGCCACCGTCACCTGCTCCGGCAACGGCGCATCGGTCATCAAGGGCGCACCCTTGAATTCGAACTCGAGCGGCAGTTCACTCACACTATAGCGCAACGCTGCGACGGGGATGCCCCCTTGCACCGGCCGCACGAAGACGAACACCGTTTCCGACCCCTCGAGCGTCGCGGCAAGCTCCGGAGCGATCCGCAGCCGCCCGGACACGCCCAATGCCGAATCGACCGCGGCGGGTGCAGCGGGCACAGCGGCCTGGCCCGGGCGCTCACCCACCGACGCCGCCTGCCCCGGGGCCGGCAAGGCTTCGAGGCCGGCCAGTATCCGTGCTTCGTTGACACTGCCGAGCACCGAGCCGTACGCCTCTTCCGAGGGCGGAATCTGTACCAGAATGCGCTCCCACAGTTCCGCCGCACGTGCATGATTACCGCGCTGGAACTCAGCTGTTCCGGCCAGCGCGAGCGCCTTCACATGATCGGGCTCCAGCTCCAGGGCACGCGCGATCAACCGATCGGGTTCACCGCTGAAATCGCCATCACGACCCACAACGAGAATGTCGGCCCAATCGGCGAGAATCCCCGCGTCATCGGGCGCCTTGTCACCGATGCGAGCCCAGGCGCGCGCCGCGCCGTCGAGATCTTCGAGCATTGCGTAGGAACGCACCAGCATCAGCCAGCCCATCGGGTCGCTCGGATCGTGATCGAGCCGATCCACCAGCTGTTCGACCAGGCCGGCCATCTGCTCCGGCGAGATCTGATGTGGAGGTTCGCCCGCCACCTTGACCGGATCGAGCGCATCGGGCTCGCCGATGGCAAGATAGACCACGGCCGCACAGATCGGCACCGCAACCATGAGACCAACCGCCCATCCGGAGGCCGAACGGACGTCCGCACCGTCATCCGCAGCCCGGCCTTCCTCCAGCGCGCGCCGCTCGAGCTCCTCGCGCGATCGGTGATACTCGTCGTCGGGAATGCGTCCGGCGGCGTGCTCGCTCTCCAGCTCCGCCAGCTGCTCACGCAACACCACCAGCGCGATGTCGGCCTGTCGCCGGCGCTCGCCATGCGCCTTGCGCCGCTTGCCGAAACCAAGCATGGGCGGCACGACGAGCAGCAGGGCACCGGCCACCAGAATGGCGGCCAGAATCAGAAAACCAGTCACGGTTGTTGCTCCTTGGAATCAGACTGCGCCCCTTCGAGCAGGGCGCGTGCTTGCGCGCGTTCTTCGTCGGACAGTTGCGACACGGGCTCTTCCGCGCGCGCGCGCAGTCGCAGCAACAACCACCCCAGACCGGCGAACAGCAACAGCGCCGGCCCGATCCACAACAAAGCCGTGGATGCCCGAAAGGGCGGACGATAGAGAACGAAATCTCCGTAGCGCGAGACCATGAAGTCACGCACTTCGGCCTCGGTTCGACCGGACCCGAGTTGCTCGCGCACCTGGTTGCGCAAATCGACCGCCAGCGGCGCGCGGGACTCGGCCACGGATTCATTCTGGCATACCAGACAGCGCAGATCGCGTGTCACCGCCTGCACCCGTGCCTCGAGCTCGGGATCGGCCGCGACGGGCCGGGCGATGTCGGAGGCGATCGCCAGTGTCGAAATAACACAGGTCGTCAGTGCGACCACCGCGATTCGGGCACGCCCGAGAAAACGCTCCATCACATCAACCCGCACTGGACAACTCCGCAATCATCGGCATCAGGATTCTCTGGACGACATCCCGGTTGATCGGCCCGATGTGCTTGTAGCGGATGACGCCTTCGCGGTCGATGACGAAGGTCTCCGGCGTACCATAGACACCATACTCGATGCCGATGCGGCCATCGGGATCGACGACCGTCGCCATGTACGGGTCGCCCTGATCACGCAACCAGCCGATGGCCGCCTGCCGCTCGTCCTTGTAGTTGAGACCGATGACCGGCACACCAAAACGGGCCAGCTCGACCAGATAGGCGTGCTCCTGACGACAGGACACGCACCACGATGCCCAGACATTGAGCAACCACACCTGGTCGCGCATGTCTTCAACGCCAAAGCGCTCTTCCGGAGCATCGAGCCTTGCGAGCTTGAAGTCGGGCGCGGGTTTGCCGACCAGCGGTGATGGCACGACCGACGGGTTGAGCGTCAACCCGTAGCCAAGAAACCCCGCGAGCACGAGGAAGATCGCGAGAGGAACGAGAAACTTCGCTTTCATGATTCCGATTGTCCGATTGAATCGTCGCGTCCGCCCTCAGGCGACGCGTCCGGTCGCACCCGCCGGTGCCTCACGCTCGGCCAGGCGCCGATAGCGCTTGTCCGCCGCAGCAAAGATACCGCCGAGCACCATCAACACGCAGCCCGCCCAGATCCAGCTGATGAACGGCTTGATATGCAGGTTCACCAGCCAGGTGTCGGCGTTGAGCTGATCGCCGAGCGAGACGTACAGATCACGGAACGGGCCGATCTGCAGCGACACCTGCGTCATGGGCATCGAATGCGCGACATAGAAACGCTTTTCCGGTGTCATCGTCTTCAGCAGACGCTCACCACGATAGACGTCGATGACGCCACGCGCGGCTTCATAGTTCGGTCCGTCGACCGACTTCGCGCCGCGGAACACGAACGTGTAGCTCCCCAGCTCAGCTCGCTGTCCGGCTTTCATCTGCACGTCGATGTGCGACTCCAGGCTGCCGATCATGGTTACCCCGATGATGAAGATGCCCACGCCAAGATGCGCCGTCCACATCCCCCACCACGAGCCCGGAATACCCCGCAACCGGGCAGCAATCGAAGCGCCGGGGCGCTCGCCAAGACGCGCCAGCAGCAGATACGTGCTGCCGATCAGCACCCAGGCCGCCAGCGCCAGGCCCAGCACGGTTCGCCACGTCACATGGCCGATCGCGAACGCGAGACCGAGACCGAGCAGGGCGCTGACCAGCAGCCCCGGCAGGAACTTGCGCGACAGACGCGCGACCGTATCCCGCTTCCAGCGGATGAACGGCCCCAGCACCATCAGGATCACCACCGGCGCCATCAACGGCACGAAGGTCGCCTCGAAGTACGGCGGTCCGACCGAAATCTTGCCCAGGTTGAGCGCGTCCATGAACAGCGGATAGAGGGTACCGAGCAACACCGAACCGGTCACCACCGCCAGCAGTACGTTGTTGGCGAGCAGACCCGAATCGCGCGACACCAGGTCGAAGCTGCCACCGCTGGCGAGCTTGGGTGCGCGCCAGGCGAACAACACCAGCGAAATTCCGATCACCAGCACCAGCAACGCCAGAATGTACAGACCACGGGCGGGATCGACCGCGAACGCATGCACCGAGGTGATCACCCCCGAACGAACGAGGAAGGTCCCGAGCAGCGACATGGAGAACGTGCTGATCGCAAGCAGAATCGTCCAGCTGCGGAACGCACCGCGCTTCTCGGTCACCGCCAGCGAATGAATCAGCGCCGTGCCCAGCAGCCAGGGCATGAATGAGGCGTTCTCGACCGGATCCCAGAACCACCAGCCGCCCCAACCCAGTTCGTAGTAGGCCCAGCCCGAGCCGACCGCAATGCCAGCGGTCAGGAAAAGCCACGCAACCGTCGTCCAGGGGCGCGACCAGCGCGCCCAGGCTGCGTCCATGCGCCCGGTGAGCAGGGCCGCGATCGCGAACGCGAACGCCACCGAAAAACCCACGTAGCCCATGTAGAGCAGCGGCGGGTGAATGATCATGCCCGGATCCTGCAGCAACGGATTCAGGTCACGACCTTCGGCCACCGCTGGCAGCAGACGCAGGAAGGGGTTGGAAGTAAACAGTGTGAAGGAGATGAAACCGACGCTGATCCAGCCAAGCACACCCAGCACACGCGCCATGAAGGCCTCGGGCAGGTTGCGGCTGAACACGGTGACCGCCACCGTCCATAGCGAAAGCGTCATCGCCCACAGCAGCAGCGAACCTTCGTGGTTACCCCACACCCCGGTGATCTTGTAGATCAGCGGGGTCTGCGTATGCGAATGCGAGGCGGCCAGCTTGACCGAGAAGTCGCTGTTGATGAAAGCCCAGGTCAGACAGGCGTAGGCGACCAGAATGAACAGCAGCTGCCCATGGGCGGCGGGCCGCCCCACGGCCATCAACGCGATACGGTTGTTGTGCGCACCGATCATCGGCACGATCGCCTGAATCAGTGATAGAACCAGCGCCAGTATCAGCGCAAAATGACCCAGCTCGGCGATCATGCAAACTTCCCTTGACTCAGTAACTTAGATCGATTGCTCAGTATTGCACCGTATTGGCGCCATGATGCTGCGCGGCCTGATCGAGCGCGTACTGTGCCTCCACCGGCATGTAGTTCTCGTCGTGCTTGGCGAGCAGCTCTGAAGCCCGGAACAGGCCGTCCTCGCCCAGCATGCCCTGCACCACGGCCCCCTTGCCTTCCTGGAACATCGCCGGCAACGAGCCACGATACGTCACGGGAATGACATGAGCGGTATCGGTGATCGCGAAACGAACGGTGTAGCCGTCCTCCTCACGCATGATAGACCCTTCCTCGACCAGCCCACCGATGCGGAACGCACGTTCGATCGGTGCCTTGCCTTCGGCGACCTCGCTCGGCGTGTGGAAAAACACCAGATTCTGTTGAAACGCGGTCAACACCAGCGCCACCGCGCCCACCAACAGCACACCGGCGCCACCCAACAACATCAAACGCTTGCTACGGGGTTTCATTCGAAGATCTCCTCATTACCACGCCGCCCGCCACCCGTGGGCGCGGCACGCCGCAACCTCACCAGACGGCGCACGGTATCCCTACGACGGCGTAACACCAGTACGAGTTCCACGGCAATGCACAAGGCGGTCACCGCGTAACTGCCCCAAACGAAAAATCCGTTGCCCCCCATGCTCCAGAAGGCACTCCACGACTCCCATTCCATCATCGCTTCTCCTGCGCGGCGAGTTCGGTGCCGACCCAGTCGGTGTGGCGCTCCCGCTCGAGAATCAGCGAACGCACACGCCAGAATGCGACCGCGAAGGTGTAGGCCCAGGCGGCCAGCGCCATGATCAGCATGCCGCTGAGCATGATCGTCGCCATCGACGGCGCGCGGGTCAGACTGACCGAGGCGCCCTGGTGCAAGGTGTTCCACCACTGCACCGAAAAATAGATGATCGGCACGTTGATCGCGCCAACCAGCGCGATGATCGCGCCGGCGCGATCGGAACGGCGGGAGTCCTCGATGGCGCTGGTCAGCGCGATATAACCGAGATACAGGAACAGCAGCAGCAACTGCGAGGTCAGACGCGCATCCCAGACCCAGTACGTACCCCAGGTCGGTCGCCCCCACAGCGCGCCGGTCCACAGCGCCAGAAAACAGAACATCGCTCCGGTCGGGGCCAGCGCCTGCGCCATCATGAACGACAGACGCGTGTTCATCACCAGCCCCACCGCACACCAGAACGCCATCACCAGATAGATCAGCATCGACATCCACGCCGCCGGCACATGGATGAAGATCACGCGATAGACCTCGCCCTGCTGGAAGTCGGTCGGCGCGAGAAAGAAGCCGATATACAGTCCGATCACGGTCAGGATCGCCGCCAACCCGGCAAACCACGGCGCCAACGTGCCCGCGACGGGGTAGAACACCTGTGGCGAGGCAAAACGCAACAGGCTCTTGCTCCCCTTTCTTTGTTCCAGCGTTTCTGTCGTCATTCGATTGCAATCCTCAATGCCGCCGCGCATGCGAACGGCGCCAGCGCCAGCGCGCCGAGCAGGCCCCCGCCGAGCAACAGCAGATGTGCATCCGCACCGGTTCCGCCAAGGTGGGAGTCGACCGCCCCCGCACCAAAAATCAGTACCGGCACGAACAAGGGGAGAATCAGCAGCGCCAGCAACACTCCACCGCCGCGCAGCCCCAGCGTCAGCGCCGCACCCACCGCGCCCAGCAGCGCCAGAATCGGCGTACCGAGTGCCAAGGATAGGGTAAGTACCGCGAGCGCGCCTTGTTCCACGTCAAACAGCAGGGCAAGCCCCGGTGCAGCAAGCACCAGCGGCAACCCGGTCACGATCCAGTGGGCCAGCACCTTGGCCGCCACCCACAATGGAGTCGGTTCGGGAGACAGCAACAACTGCTCCAGGGTTCCGTCGGCGTGATCCTGAGCGAACAGGCGGTGCAGCGACAACAGCGTCGACAGCAGCGCCGCCACCCACAGCACACCCGGCGCGATCGCGCGCAACTGGTTGGTTTCAGCGCCGACACCAAACGGAAACAGACACACCACGACGACGAAGAAGGACAGCGTGACAAGCACGTCCGCCCGCCCCCGCCAGGCCAGCATCAGGTCGCGGCGGAGTACGGCCATGAAAGGCCCGAGCATGCCACTCAACACGCCACCTCGCTGAGGTCCAACACCTCGGGCGGATGCTCGAAGGGCGCATCCTGATGCGTCGTCAGAATCACGGTTCCGCCGGCAGCGCAGTGCGCCGACAACGACCCGGCGAGATCCGCCACCGCCGCCACGTCGAGCGCGGTAAAGGGTTCATCGAGCACCCACAGGGGCTTGTCCGTGGCGAGAAACAGGCGCGCGAGGCCGACCCGCCGGCGCTGTCCCTGCGACAGCACGCGGGCCGGCAGGTCCGCCTGGTCGCGCAGACCGATGCGCGCGAGCGCGTCGAGACATTGCCGTTCGTCGAAGGCGTCGCCGGCCGCGGCACAGGCAAAGCGCAGATTTTCCAGGGGGGTCAGCAAGTCGTTGAGGGCCGCCGAGTGGCCGAGATAGATCAGCTCACGATGAAAGTCGTCGCGATCGCGCCGCACGCAATACCCGCGCCAGCGCACCTCGCCGTGCTCGGGCATCGCCAGCCCGCACAGGATGCGCAGCAGGCTGGTCTTGCCGTAGCCGTTTGGCCCGGCCACACGCAGCATCCGGCCAGCGTCGAGCGTGAGCGACAATCCTCTGAACAACAGGCGGTCGCCCTTCAGACAGGCGAGATCGGTGACTTCGAGCATGGGGGGCAATTGAACCACAAGCCGCCCCCGAATGGGAGCACCGCAGCCTCACGGGCGAAAAAACCGTGAAAAAAAGCGCCCCACGGCTGAGAACCGGGGACGCCCTTCGCCAGGGTCGATGAGGTCACTCCGGCAGCGGCCGGAACATCTCGATCGGCATCGCACCATCGACCTCGATCCCGATATCCTGGCGGATCGGCGGCAGTGAGTGCGCAATGCCCTTGTGGCAGTCGATGCAGGTCATGCCCTGCGACAGCCCCGTCTGGTGCGCCTGGTTCGAACGACGCCCCTGCGCGGTATAGTCGAAGTACTCGAAGCCATGGCAGTTGCGGCACTCGCGTGAGTCGTTGGCCTTCATCCGCCGCCATTCCCGTTCGGCGAGTTCGAGACGCTTGGCCTCGAACTTCTCGCGGGTATTGATGGTGCCCATGACCTTGCCGTACAGCTCGCGGCTGGCCTGCACCTTGCGCACCATCTTCGGCCCCCACGAATCGGGCACGTGGCAGTCGGAGCACACCGCACGCACGCCGGTTCGGTTCTGGTAGTGAATCGTGTGCCGATACTCTTGATAGACGAAGTTCTCCATCTCATGGCAAGACAGGCAGAAACGCTCGGTGTTGGTCGCTTCCACCGCCCAGTTGAAACCACCCCAGAAGATGATGCCCGCGGAGAAGGCGACTGCGATCCCTCCCCACCCCAGGGCGCGTACCTTGCGCCATAGTCCCTTGTTGTTATCGGTCATAGCCGTCCCCGTATGCCTTTGGGTGCACTCAGCGCACGCCGGTTGCCGGTTGGAAGGTGTTCTCGACCAGCGGTCGCGCATCGGTCATCGGTACGTGACACTGCAGACAGAAATAGCGTCGCGGCGAGATGTTGGAGAGCTCGTTGGCGTCACGATCCTTGAAATGCGTCAGACTGACCTTGGTCGCCCCCGCCGCGCGGTAGCGCGTCCACGAATGGCAGTCCATGCACTTGTTGAAGTTGAGCGAGACCTCGTAGCCATCCACCTTGTGCGGCACCATCGGCGGCTGCTGGATGTAGTCGCGCGGAATCGGCGGCCCGTCCGGCAGCAGCCGGTACTGCCCCGGCGTCAGTTCCGGATCGGAGACACCAGCGCCACGCACGCTGGAAACGGTTTGCCCGATGGCCTGCGGCACCCCGGCCGCCACCACCCCAATCGCCGCCACAAGGGCAATGAGCAGATTACGGGTCTTCTTTTTCATGACTCGCTCCTATCAAATCGGGTCGTGATACGAAATACATTCTTGCCGCAGACATCGACACAGCGGCCGCAGGTGGTGCAATCCTGATCGAGGATCAGCGGATGGGACTGACCCGCCGCCTTTAGCGCCGGACGGATCACCTGCGGTTCGGGACAGACCGCGAAGCAGTCCATGCAGTCGTTGCAGGCACGCCGGTTACCGGCACTGACCCGCAGCACGGCGGTCTTGCCAAGCAGTCCATAGAACGCGCCCATCGGGCACACGTGACCACACCAGCCGCGACTGGCGATCAGCAGGTCGTACAGAAACACGCCGATGACGATTCCCCACGCCAGCCCAAACCCGAAGATCAGGCCGCGATGAAACATCGACACCGGATTCACCCATTCCCAGGCCAGCGCGCCGGTACCAAAAGCGGCGAACAGCACGAACACGAGCAACCAGTAACGCGTGCGCGCATCGGGCGCCTTGCCCCCCTTGAGCCCCAGCCGCCGGCGCAGCCATGCGGCGGCATCGGTGACGATGTTGACCGGACACACCCACGAGCAATACAGGCGGCCACCGAACAGCAGGTAGAACGCAAGCACGATGCCGCCGCCGATCAGCGCCTCCTTGTAGGGCCAGAAACCGGCCGCGAAGGACTGCGCCAGCACGAAGGGATCGGTCAGCGGCAACACCCCCAGCGTCAGGCTGGAGCTCAGGTTGCCCTTGACGATCCACAGGCCGAACCACGGCCCCGCCAGAAACAGCGCGAGAATCCCGAACTGCGACAAGCGGCGCAGCAACAGCCACTTGTGCGCACGCAGCCAGCCCTTTGCTGCCACCGCGTCACGTCCGGGTCGCGCGACGGTCGCGCGCACCGACGCACCGCGCCCCTTTCCCTCAGGCGGAGTGGCCGCCGCTGGCGTGTGCACGTCCGCGCTCATGGCCGCCACCCGGAATCCAGACCGCCCGGCACGGCCGGCGTCGACTCACCCGGGGTCGGCGCGGGAGCGGACGCAGGCGGCGCCCCCGGCCGCAGCCGGGTGTCGCCATACTCCTGCCCTTCCATGCCGCGTACCGGCAATTCAATCTGCTCGCCGATCAGCGACCCCCCCGCGGCATCGCGCTCTTCCCAGCCACGACGGTAGTGATCGGCACGCGAGCCCTGCGCCAGCTGGATCGGCAGCACCTTGATCGCCGACTCGCCCGGCAACACACAGGCCTGCTCGCACTTGCCGCAACCGGTGCAATGATCCGAATGCACCGTCGGCAGGAACAGCGCATGCCGGTCCGAGCGCGGGTTGTGCATGCGCTCGAGGGTGATCGCGCGGTCGATCACCGGGCACACGCGATAGCACACGTCGCAACGCAGGCCCAGGTAATTGAGGCAGGTTTCCTGATCGATCAGCACCGCCAACCCCATCCGTGCATCCTCGATATCGGTGAGTTCGCGATCGAGGGCACCGGTCGGGCAGGCCACCACACAGGGGATGTCCTCGCACATCTCGCAGGGAATCTGGCGTGCCTCGAAGTACGGCGTCCCGGTGGCAACGCTGTCGCCGAGCTCGGCCAGCTTCAAGGTATCGTAGGGGCAGTCGCGCACGCACAGTCCGCAGCGCACGCAAGCGGCCAGAAACTCCGGCTCGGGCAAGGCGCCGGGCGGACGCAGCGCGGTTGCCGGCAAGGCCGAAGCCTGCCGGGTATACAGCCCGACCCCGAGCGAGAGCAGACAGGCGCCACCGGCCACACCCGCCGCTTCCTTGAGGAAACGGCGGCGCGGCGGGGAGGCCTTTGCGCTCGTTCGTGGGTCGGTCTTGTCGTTCATCTGGCTCATCCTGACCGCGCCGACGGTGTCGCTGGCGGCGCGGTTTCGTGGTTGGGTGGCTCTGCACGCGCTCAAGAGAACGCGGCGCCACCCCGGGTTTGGCTACCCCCGGAGGGGCGGAAACGGCAGACGCCGTTTCCTGTGAGCGCACTCAGGCGCGCATGACCTTCACCGGGCACTTCTTGAAGTCGGTTTCTTTCGAGATCGGGCAGGTCGCATCCTCGATCAGCTTGTTGACCAGACGCCCCTCATCGAAGAACGGCACGAAGATCAGCCCCTTGGGCGGCTTGTTGCGCCCGCGTGTTTCAAGCTGCGCAACCATCTCGCCGCGCTTGGCCACGATCTTCACCGCCATGCCACGCTGCAGTCCGCGCTGGTGCGCGTCCTCCGGGTGCATGAACACCTGGGCCTCCGGCACCGAGCGGTGCAGCTCTGGCACGCGCCGGGTCATCGAACCGGTGTGCCAGTGCTCCAGCACACGACCGGTGCACAACCACATGTCGTACTCGGCGTCCGGCTTGTCATGCGGCTCCTGATACGGCAATGCAAAGATGGTTGCCCGTCCGTCGGGGTTGCCGTAGAAGTTCCAGCCTTCTCCTTCCTTGACGTAGGGGTCGTAGCCTTCGCGATAACGCCACAGGGTTTCCTTGCCATCGACCACCGGCCAGCGGAAACCACGCGCGCGGTGATAGTCGTCGAAGTACGCCAGATCGTGATGCTTGCCACGGGTGAAGCGGGCGTATTCCTCGAACAAGCCCTTCTGCAGGTAATACCCAAGCTCCTGCGACTCGTCGTTCATGTAGCCTTCCCAGGCGTGGTTGTTGACCTTGGCAACCTCGCTCAGCGGATACTGGTCGATCTGGCCGTTGGCATAGAGCACGTCATACAGGGTCTTGCCACGAACCTCGGGCTTCTTCGCGATCAGCTCCTCCGGCCACACCTCCTCGACCTTGAAGCGCCTGGAGAACTCGATGTACTGCCACAGATCGCTCTTTGCCTCGCCCGGCGCCCTCACCTGTTGCCGCCAGAACTGTCCGCGGCGCTCGGCATTGCCGTAGGCACCTTCCTTTTCGGCCCACATCGCCGCCGGCAGGATCAGGTCGGCCGCCATCGCCGACACCGTCGGATACACGTCCGAGACGACGACGAAGGCTTCTGGGTTGCGCCAGCCGGGATACATCTCCTCGTTGATGTTCGGTCCGGCCTGCATGTTGTTGGTCGTGGTCGTCCAGTAGCACTTGAGCACCCCGTCCTTGAGCGCGCGGCTCTGCGCGACCGCGTGCAGACCGACCCAGTCCGGAATCGTGCCGTCGGGTAGCTGCCAGATATCCTCGGCAAACGCGCGGTGCGCCGGGTTGGTGACCACCATGTCGGCCGGCAGGCGATGGGCGAAGGTGCCCACCTCGCGCGCCGTGCCACAGGCCGACGGCTGGCCGGTCAGCGAGAACGGGCTGTTGCCGGGCTCGGAGATCTTGCCCACCAGCAGGTGCACGTTGTAGATCATGTTGTTGACCCACGTGCCACGCGTGTGCTGGTTGAAGCCCATGGTCCAGAACGAGGTGACCTTCTTGTTCGGGTCGGCATAGACCTCGGCCATGCGCAGCAGATTGGCCTGTGGCACTCCGGACAGCCGGGACACCTTCTCCAGCGTGTATTCGGAAACGTACTCGGCGAACTCCTCGAAGCTCATCTCCGACGAAGCCCCCGGATTGCCCTTGGGGGTGCCGTCAGCGCCAGGATAGCCGTTGTTGGTCGCCGCCTGCTCCAGCGGATGGGTCGGGCGCAGGCCGAAGCCGATGTCGCCTTCACCACGGCGGAACTTGACGTGCTTGCTGACGAAGTCGTGATTGACCTTGCCAGTCGAGATGATGTGGTGGCAGATGTAGTTGAGCATCGCCAGATCGGTGTGCGGCTCGAAGATCATCGGGTTGTCGGCGAGCTCGTAGGAGCGGTGCTCGAAGGTCGACAGCACGTGCACTTCGCAACCGGGGTGCGTCAGGCGACGGTCGGTGATGCGGCTCCACAGGATCGGGTGCATCTCCGCCATGTTGCTGCCCCACAGCACGAATACATCGGCATTCTCGATGTCATCGTAGCAGCCCATCGGCTCATCCATGCCAAACGTGCGCATGAAGCCGGCCACCGCGCTGGCCATGCAGTGGCGCGCGTTGGGGTCGATGTTGTTGGTACGGAAGCCCGCCTTGTGCAGCTTGGACGCGGCATACCCTTCCCACACCGTCCATTGTCCGGAGCCGAACATGCCGATCGAGCGCGGCCCGTGCTCCTTCAGCGCCGCCTTCCACTTGTCGGCCATGATGTCGAAGGCCTCGTCCCAGCTCACCGGGGTGAACTCACCGTCCTTGGCGTACTGGCCACCACGCTTGCGCAGCAGCGGCTGGGTCAGGCGGTCGGAGCCGTACATGATCTTGGACAGGAAATAGCCCTTGATGCAGTTCAACCCGCGGTTGACCGGTGAATCGGGATCGCCCTGGGTCGCCACCACGCGGTTGTCCTGCACGCCGATCAACACCGAACAGCCGACACCGCAGAAACGGCAGGCCGCCTTGTCCCAGCGCACACGCGTCGTCGGAGCGCCGGCCTGCTGCGCCTGCGCCACCACCGGAATGCCGATGCCCGCGGTCGCAGCGGCCGCGGCTACAGCGTTCGTCTTGATGAATTCACGTCGATTCATGCTCATCTCATGCCTCCTGGAGTTCGAGACCTTCATCGGTATATTCGTACGCGAGCGTGATGCTCAGCACATGTCTTGCCAGATTGACCGCGAGTATCGAGTCGGTCACCGCGTAGCCTTCGCCATCTTCGACAGTGACGATCAACTGACCGGTGTCGGCCGATTCACCATGTATTTCCACCCCCGGGATGGCGAGCAGGGCCGGCTTCAGCTCGGGGAAATGTTCGGGTTTTGCCTTGACCACCAGGCTTGCGATCTTCATTGCTGCATCTCCATTGCAATTGCCCCCACCGGGCAGGGAGCCAGACACGCGCCGCATCCGGTGCAACGCTCCATCACCGGCTCCGGCAGCGCCGCGCCGCCCAGGCGCGGGCGAAACCGGATTGCCGACGTCTCACAGCACTCCCCGCAAACCCGGCACTCCACGCCACGGTGCGCCAGGCAATGCTCGGCAATGCGAACCTTCAGACTCCAGGGCAAGCGGGCAGCGCCGCCAGCGTCAGCGCGCGACAGCGCCCCCGGCTCACAGGCCTCCACGCAACGCGCGCAGAAGGTGCATTCACCGAACGAGAAATCAACCAGGGGAAAACCGCCATCGCCAGAACGGATGATTCCGGTCGGGCAGACCGGGGCGCAGTCACCGCAACGGGTGCACGTGTCTTCGAAACAGCCCGGCGCGACCGCCCATGGCGGCCGCGGCCCGGCTTGGGCCGGCCGCAGGCGCGCTTTCAGAAAGCCGCGACGCGATACCGATGTCTCCACCACGGGAAGGTCTCCACCCTGTTGATCTCACGGGGATCAATCTATTCTTTTCACCGTAGATGGCGCCTTGACCGCTGTCAATTTGCGAACGGCTCGCATTTTCGCCCGACAACCCGCTGCAAACCGGGCCCGTCATCGACCGTAGACGGAAGAATGCCGTGCCGGCAAAGATCACCGACACGGCATTCGATTGCAGCCAGGAACAGGGCCACATGGCGCGGCCCGCCCTTGAAAGAGCGCCGGACCGCCTCGCGTTTCCTGGCCCCCTCGGGGGGCGGAAACGGCGTCGGCCGGCTCCTGGGGATGCTCAGTGGATTCACCCGGCCGCGTCCCGTCTGGCGCAGACGGGACGCGGCCGGGTTTGGACGGCTGTAACCGGGCGGTTACGCCGTTCCGTCTTCGGCGATCTCGAGGATCGCGCCGACGATGTCGTTCATCGTGATGATGCCGGCGAGTTCATTGGTGGCGGTGACCAGCAGGCGCCGGATGTTCATGCTCACCATCAGCCGCGCCGCGTACTTGACGTCGAGCTCACGCGAGATCGTCAGTGCCGGCTTGGAGCAGATGTCATAGACGTTGATCAGGTCGATGTCGCCTTCCTCGGCGACGATGGTCTTCAAGATGTTGGTGTAGGTGATGATGCCGAAGGCGTCGTGCTGATCGCGCTTCTCGACCACCAGCGACTTGACGCCGCGCTGCTTCATCACCCGCATTGCGTCGCGAATCGTCGCCAGCGGCGAGATCGTGACGACATCGCGCACCATGATGTCCTTTACGAGCATGAATGGCTCCAGAAATATGAGAATGAAAGCGAAAAACCACCTGACCCGTGACGCTCGGCCGCGGCCACGCACCGCGACCGTCAGGCGCTCACAGGTCGTCCTTGATGCGCTCCTCGAACTGCTGGATCTGGCCAACATCGATGCCGGCGATATGCTCCAGCGGGATCGTGCACACCACGCCACGGGTATGATTCTTGAGGTCGAGCTCGGTGCTGATCGCCTTCAGCACGGTCAGCGACAGCTTCTTCTCGAGCACGAAGATCAGCACCGACTGGCTGCCTTCATAGGTCAGGCCGAAAAAGGTCTTCTTCTCCTTGGCGCCGATGCCGCGCGCGTCGAGAATCGTCACCCCGCCGGCACCGCAGCGCTTGGCGACGTCGATGGCCTTTTCTTCGAGATCCTCTGCGAGAATCGCAACGAGTACCGAGAATTTCACGATGTTTCTCCTGTCGGTTTGAACCGCTCGGCGTACAGAGCATAGAGCATCACGGTCACGATGGGAAAGATGGACGCGAACGCGATCAGGCCAAAGCCGTCGATCAGCACGTTGCGCCCCTCGATATGGGTCGCCAGGCCAATGCCCAGCGCGGTCACCAGCGGCACGGTCACTTCCGAGGTCGTCACGCCACCGAGGTCGAAGGCCAGCGGCACGATGTATTTCGGCGCCAGCCAGGTCAGCAGGATCACGAGCGTGTAGCCGCCCATGATGTAGTAGTGGATGGAGTCGCCGGTGATGATGCGGTGCACACCGATGGTAATGCCCACCGCAACCCCGATCGCCACCAGGATGCGGATGTGGTTGCCGTTGAGGCGGCCCTTGCCGGCCTCCTCCGCTTTCTGACCGATGGCGATCAGCGCCGGCTCGGCCATCGTCGTGGCGAACCCGATCGAGAACGCGAACAGGTAGATGTAGAGCACCTTGTCGAGCGCGATCAGCTGTTCCGCCATGCTCTGTCCGATCGGGAACAGCCCGAGCTTCAACCCGATCACGAAGGCGTACAGTCCGACGATGACGAGGATGAAGCCCCCCATGACCTTGTGCAGGTGCGCGATGCGCTTGCGGATCACCGCATACTGAAAGAACAGGATCACGGCGATGATCGGCAGCACGTCACGAAACATCACCAGCAGGTCGGTGAGCATGCCGAGCAGCACGCTGCCGGCGGTTTTCGCCACGACCGACTCCTCATCGACCGTGGCGACGAAGTCGGCCATCGTTGCCGCGACCTCGCCCGCGTCCCCAAAGTTGTAGACGACGATGCCGTACAGCTGGACCGAGATCATCGGCACCATCACCGCCAGCGCCACCAGCCCGAAGCCATGGGCCAGTGCGTTCCGCCCGCGAATCGACACCGCCAGCCCGATCCCCAGCGCCGCGATCAGCGGCACGGTCACGATATTGGTCGTCACTCCACCCGAATCATAAGCGAGCCCGACGATCTCCTCGGGCGCGAAGAAGGTGACCGTGACCACCAGCAGATAGCCGACGATCATGTACCAGTGCAGCGAGTGGCCGAGAATGGTGCGCACCACGCCGAGCGCGACCACCGCCCCCACCGACAGCGCCACCAGCATCCGCAGCGTAAAACCGTCCACCCGCCCTTCGCTGATCATCTCCGCCTGACTGGCCACCGCGATCAGCGCGGGCTCCGCCACCACGGCCGAAAAGCCGAGGCAGAAGCCGAACACCATCAGCAATGGCAGCGAGCCCTTCTTGGCGAACTCGTTGGACAGATTCTTGCCGATCGGGAAGATACCCAGCTCCAGCCCTTGCAGGAACAGGGCGACCCCGAGCACGACCACGAGCAGGCCGACCACCATCGACAGCACGTCGTCGGGCACCTGGCGCATGATCACCAGTTGAAAGAAGGCGACGACGACGACGATGGGGAGCAGATTGCGAAACGAATGCTGGAGAATCTGCAGGAATTCTTTGAACTGGTTCAAGCGCTTTCGTCCGGATTCTTTTTGTTCTGCCCGCGCACCGCGAGCGCATGGCGGCGAACCGCCTCCGAGTCCATCCCTTCGGCGTGGTCGATGCCGACACAAAAGGCCAGCCCCTGAAAAGGCGCCAGCAGCTCGAGCTCACGGTTGAGGCGTTCAGCGATGAGCTCGGCCGTGTCGCCGTCGAGCACCCAGATCATCGCCTTCTCCAGACCCCGATAGGTCAGCCCGAAAAACGTTACATGCTCGGGAAACCCGATGCCACGCGCGGGCACGATGGTCACCCCGCTCGCGCCTTCCTCGCGGGCGATCTGCGCCGCGCGCTCCTCGAGCGCGTCGGCAACCACGGCAATCAACAGACTGGCGGACACTGCACGCCTCACTTTGGTCCCAGCGGCAAGCATACGACAGCCGCTGCGAAAACGCCAAAACCCCCAAAACCCCGTATCGACCGCCACGGGGATCGACTCGCCACGTCTGCTCGCTTCCACTCCGGGTGCTTTCCGGCACCCTCCAGTCGTGCCTGCCAGCCCGGCAAGCACCAGACGATGCCGCGCATTGTCGCGGCGCGCACTCACTGTCTCGCAGTGGCGAGCATGCGGCCGTTCAAGACCGTCCGTGATCTGCGCGGACACACTTGGCGGTTGACCGCGCGCGTCGAATTGCCGATAAAGACGGCATGAACCTGCCCGTCCAACCACCCATCTCCAGCCCCGTGCCGCCCCCCGCGCCACCGCCGCGCCGCTTCGGCTGTCTTGCCGTCACCTTGCTGTTGTTGCTGGTCACGGTCGTCAGTGTCGTCGCCACCCTCTGGGTCGCACGCACCTGGCTGTTTCCCGGCCCCTTTCAGCCGGTAGCCCTGAACACCGCCGAGCAAATCGAACTCGAACGCAAGCTCGACCGCCTGACCAACATCGAACCCGCCGCACGCCGCCTCGAGGAGCAATCGCCGACGCGGCCCTCGGCACACCCCCGAGCGCGCGCCGAAGCCGGCATGGCGGCCGATGCGGCGCTCACCCCGGCCCCGTACGCCGAACGCCCCGAGGATCGCCTGCTCAGCTTCAGCCAGCGCGAGCTCAACGCGATGATCGCACGCAACCCCGACCTGGCCGAACGCCTCGTGCTGCATTTAGCCGACGGCATGCTGTCGGCGAGCATGCGTTTGACGCTGCCGCGGGATCTGCCGGTGCTCGCCGGACAGACGATCCGGATCTCGACCGGGCTGCGCCTCGGCTACCGCCACGGCCAGCCCCAACTGGCGGTGGAAGGCGTCAGCGTGATGGGTGTGCCGCTACCCAACGCCTGGATCGGCGGCATCAAGGGCGAAGACCTGATCGGCCTCGGCGCGAACGACGGCGGCTTCTGGTCCGTGTTCGGCCAGGGCGTGCGTGACCTGCGCATCGAGGGCGACCGCCTGTTCGTCGAACTGGCGGAGTGACTTCAGGCCTTCACCGCATCGACGCCATCCGCCAGCTGCGACAACCGCTCCACGCCGTGTGGTTCCCCGGCCTGCAAGGCCACCAGCGCGGTTCGCGTCGCCAGTGTGCCACGCACGGTTTCGATCTGCGGCCACTCGGCAATCGCGCGACGACGCAGCAACGGCGAGGTCGTCGCGGTCGCCGCCAGGCTGTTGTTGATCACCCAGGCCCACGGCTCGATACCGGCACGGCGCAGATCGTCCTGCTGGCGCGCGGCCTCGAGCACCGGCGTGGTCTCGGCGAGCGTCACGATCAACACCTTGGTGCGCGTCGGATCCTGCAACTGCATCATCGGCGTGGTGTAGTGCGCGACACCGCTGTCTTCCATGTGGCGTGCGATCTCGCGATGGTAGGCACCGGTGGCGTCGAGCAGCAAGAGCGTGTGTCCGGTCGGCGCAGTGTCCATGATGACAAACTTGCGCCCCGCCTCGCGGATGATCCGTGAGAAGGCCTGGAACACCGCGATTTCCTCGGTGCAGGGCGAGCGCAAGTCTTCCTCGAGCAGCGCACGCCCCTGGGCGTCCAGATGCCGGCCCTTGGTTTCCAGCACGTGGTCGCGGTAGCGCTCGGTTTCGGCATGCGGGTCGATACGGCTGACGCTCAGGTGTGGCAGCGAGCCATCCAGCGTTTCAGTCAGATGCGCGGCCGGGTCGGAGGTGGTCAGATGCACCTCCAGTCCGCGCCGGGCCAGGGCCACGGCCACCGCCGCGGCCAGCGTGGTCTTGCCGACGCCGCCCTTGCCCATCAGCATCACCAGCCCGTGGCCATCGGCGGCGATCTGATCGACCAGTCCGGCCAGTGACGGCAGCGAAACCGCATCGGCGGCAGCGCCCTCCGTGCCCGACGGCCCGCGGACGGTGGCCCCCCTGTCTTCCGGCTCGGCAGCGCCGGGGTTCACGGCGCCATCACGCGCGGCCACCAGCATCGCTTCCAGCGCCGGCAATCCGACCAGATTGAAAGGCAGCAACGGCATTTCGTCACGCGGCAAGGCCAGCAAGCCGGCAGGCATGTCCGCCAGCGCACGCTGCTCGCGCTGGCGGACCGCCCGCGCGAGCACGTCGTCCCCGACATCGTGCTCGCGCAACACGCCGTTGACCACCAGATGCGGCTGATGCAACCCCACGCCAGCCAGCTCCAGAGCGGTTCGCGCAACCTCGCGCAGCGTTGATGCCTGCGCGCGGGCGACCAGCACCAGCCGCGTCAGCACGGGGTCGGCCAGCGCCGCCACCGCCGCGCGATAGCGCTCGCGCTGCTTCTCCAGACCGGACAACGGCCCCAGGCAAGACGCCCCACCGGGGCTCTGGTCGAGAAAACCACTCCAGGCTCCGGGCAATTGCAACAACCGGATCGTGTGTCCGGTCGGCGCGGTATCGAACACCACGTGATCGAAGCCCCCCGTCAGCGCATCATCGGTAAGCAAGCCGGTGAATTCGTCGAACGCGGCGATCTCGGTGGTACATGCGCCCGAGAGCTGCTCCTCGATGCTTCGTACGACCTCGTCCGGCAACACGCCACGCACCGGCCCGACGATGCGGTCGCGATAGGCCTGCGCCGCGGCCTGCGGATCGATCTCGAGCGCGCTCAGACCGGTCACGGCATCGATCTGCCACACGCGATTACCGATTTCGCAACCGAACACCTGCCCTACGTTTGACGCGGGGTCGGTGCTGACCAGCAGCACCCGCTTGCCGGCACGCGCCAGTTCCACCGCGCTGGCACACGCGAGCGAGGTCTTGCCGACGCCCCCCTTGCCGGTGAAGAACAGATAACGTGGGGGATGATCGAGAAACTTCATGGCCGGGCGCTCCAGATTGCCAGATTGTCTTGCACGTTCGCGGAAGCGGAAACGACGGGATCGTTCAACGCCCGAAACTCAGCAGCATTTGCTGCCACCACAGCACGCGCTGCCGGCCGGCGCCGGGGCACCCGCCGTGTTCTCCAGCCCCGCCCAGCGTGCCAGTTCGTCGCGTGTGGGATAGCGGCCGGCGAGCGCGAACTCGCCATCCACCAGCACCAGCGGCAGCGCGTTCTGCCCCGATCGTTCGAGAAAACCCTTGACCACCGCGTTGTCGGCGAAGGCCAGCGGTTGCTGGGCGAGGTTGAAGCGCTCGATGTCCGCGCCGGCCTGCTTTGCCCAGTCGAGATCGGCTGCGGCGTCGACCAGCTTCTGATCCACTTCGGTACCACACACCCCGGTGCTGCAGCACAGTGCGGGGTCGAAAATCTGAATGCCTGGCATGATGTTTCCTGTGTCGTCAAGGTTGGAGATGAGCGGAGCACGAACCGGCCGCCCCGGCAGGTAGCGCTTGCCGTTTTCCCGCGCGCAAGGGTCGAACCCTGCTACGGCAGCAACTCGCCAATCCGCTGCAGTTCGGCACGGAACGCGTCGGGATTGCCCTGGTGCACGTCGCGCGGCAAGGCCAGAAAGGCCTCGATGCGGGCGCGCAGGATGCGATACGCAGTTTCGAATGCGGCGTCGATCTCGGCGTCCGTGCCGGTGGCCTTTGCCGGATCGTCAACGCCCCAGTGCGCTCTCGGCACCGGCGCGAGCACCACCGGGCAGGTCTCGCCTGCGGCACTGGCGCAGACGGTGATGACCACGTCCGGCGTCACCGGGAGATCGTCCCACGACTTGCTGTAGTAGCCGTCGGTCGGGATGCCCTCGCGCGCGAGCAAGGCCAGCGCGCGCGGATGCACCTCGCCGGTCGGCTGACTGCCCGCGCTCATCGCGCGCAGCCCTTCCGGCGCAAGCGCATTGAAGGTCGCTTCGGCGAGAATCGAACGGCACGAGTTGCCGGTGCACAGAAACAGGATGTTCATTGATCGGGCTCCGTTTCGGGGGCAGGTTTGCGTTCAGGCAGAAAGGGGACTGCTTCGGGCACCGCGCAACGCAGCTCGACGCAGTCTTCCGGATGGTCGCCGCAGCAGTTTTCGGTGAGATAGGCGATGGTCTGCAACATCAGCGGGATGTTCGCGCGGTAGCGCTGAAACCGCCCCTCCTGCTCCACCGACGCCAGCCCGCACTGAACCAGCGCCTTGAGATGAAAGGACAGGTTGGTCGGCGGGAGATCGAGTGCCTGGGCGATCTCGCCCGCCACCCGCCCTTGCCGCCCGGCACGCACGAGCAGACGAAAGACGTCGAGCCGCACGCCCGACGACAAGGCCTCGAACACCCGGGTGACCACGGTTTTTTCCATCATTTCGCCACAAATCAATATTTCAACAAATCTTGAAATGATTGTGCGCCGAATGCTCGAAACCGTCAAACGAAACTTCAGACGGACCCACTCGCCCTCCCCCCGACCGAGCGCCTACAATGGGCATTCATCCATCGAAGGCCGCCGCAATGACCCGACTGCTTCCGTTGATCACCTTGGGCGCGCTCGCGCTTTCCCTGCTCGGCCCGCTGGGCACGCGTTTCGGGCTGTGGTCGTACCGCTTCGGTTTCCTGCTGATCGGCGTGGCCGCGCTGACCGCCTTCGTGGTCGCCGTGCTGGTACTCGGTCACCTGGTCACCGGCAGCCACCCGGCCCAACGCGCGGGCGATCTGCTGGCGCTCGCGGTTGCGGCGGTGACCCTGGCCATGCCGCTCAACGGCATCTACCGCGTCAGCACCGTGCCGATGATCCACGACATCACCACCGACCCGGACGCGCCCCCACCCTACGTCGAACTGGTACGGCAACGCGGAGCCGACCAGAATCCGGTCGACTACCCCGGCGCCGAAGTGGCCCGCGCCCAGCGCACCGCCTACCCGGACATCGCCCCTATCATCCTGCCGATGCCGCCGCGGCAGGCGTTCGACCATGCACTCGCGCTCGCGCAAACGGCTGGCTGGCAGGTCGTCGCCACCGACCCGGTCGCCGGACGCATCGAAGCCACCGACACCACCCGCTGGTTCGGTTTCACCGACGACATCGTGATCCGCGTACAGGCGCATGAGGACGGCGCGCGCGTGGATCTGCGCTCGATGTCGCGCGTCGGGCGCAGCGACCTTGGCGTCAACGCCGCACGGATACGGGGGTTCTCGCGGCGGCTGGAGGAAATCGGGGCACATTAGCCCGCATTTCTCACAGATAGGGTGAGCATCGCGGCCGGAAATATGAGAAAGTTTTTTTGCGAGAAAGACTTAACCAT
>ERZ869909.581-NODE-581-length-39688-cov-4.996238_pt1 | contig 39688 bp, 25 predicted proteins | sample MGYA00520892_ERZ869909 | MGnify/ENA primary metagenome ERZ869909 (study PRJEB32215, sample SAMEA104723947) | bioreactor metagenome | biome: bioreactor; feature: anaerobic bioreactor; material: water | place: China | collected 2015-03-12 ...
CCAACAACTACATCATTCTGTAGTGTATTTAAGTAACTGATTAAAAATAAAAACGCCACTCAATGAGTGGCGTTTTTGTTTTTGCAGCTACAGCTCGGTTACAAGGCTTCCAGCTGACGCAGCTGCTCTGCGACCTGCCCGGCCTGTTGCTGGACCTTGCTGATTTCCAATTGGTAGTGATTGAGCACCGAACGCATTTCTTCCGCTGCGCCGGCAATAAAGGTGCGGCCAGTCACCGCATCCGGGGACTGGATGTCTTCGCCGGTAATTTCGGACAGCTTGGCATTGCGCTCCTGCTCCAAACTACGTATGCGGTTGTTCAGCTGCTGCACCTGGCGCTGCAGGCTTTGTTTACGCACATTCAGGCTGATCTGCTGCAAGCTTTCAGTTGCATTGCTGCTCTGCTCACTATCGCGGCTTGGCGTTGCAGCTGATCGGCTCGCAGGCGTTGGTGTGGTGTCGTATTGTGCCAGCTTTTCGGCGTTATCGGCACATGGCGTTTGACTAAACAGAGTCACACCATTTTGCTCACATCGGTACACGCTGGCATGGCTAACAACACTGAATAGGATCAGACTGAGAGGAAGCAGTTTTTTCATTTGAATACCGGAAATCTGGGCCAAAAATCTACTACGAAGGTTAAATCAGTTTTAATGGCTTGGAAAGTGTTTTAAAAGCTTTGGGCAAATAAAAAAACCGGGACATTCAGCCCCGGTTTTTTCGGAATATTAATTACGACTTGCGGCGACGGAGCAACCACAAAGCACCCAATCCAAACAACCCGATGGTAGCTGGTGCAGGCACTGGCGTTGGGGTATCCAGTGGCACACCGGAAAATACCAGCTGGTTCTGAGAGTTGGCATTGGTGAGAACATACAGACTAAATTGACTCTCAATGCTGTCCAGGTTCGACAACCACTGATTGGCCATGTCTCGGGCAGTACCATTGCTGGTCACACGGAAATTGCCTGTCGTCAGACTCCAGTTTGACCCATTTTCATGCACCACTTCCCATAATGCTAACTGAAAAGCGGCTTTACTGGCCGGAGTATCAACTTGATCATGGTATGCAGTATATAGGCGCTCAATGGCCAAAGACTGACTGGCAGAAAACACCTGGGCAGTTTCAACCAGGCTGTAACTTTGCCAGCCAGACATGACGCCCTGAGTAAACTCCACGCAAAATGCATCAATAGACAGACCATTGACATCAAAAGGAAGCACCGCAGTATCGGTAGATGACGCCAGATTAAACTGGAGCAAGCCTGCCTGCTGATTGGATGTAGTGCCCTGGTGACGAACAGTAACCGATTGACCACTAAAACTTTGATACGCTGCGTCGACAATCAAGCTGGCCGAGGCTTGTTGACTCACCATGGCTGTTGTCAGCAGTGCAGCAGCAGTAAAACATACGCGAAATTTCATCTGAATCTCTCCTTGCAGATGCGAAAATCTTAATCCCTGATTGAGAATGGTACCTGGGCAGAAACACCCATTTGACAAGCACACCATACTACACAGACGGTTTGATGCTGCTGAGCCAAGAACCTCGCCAAGCAACCATTGCATTGTACAAGAATCACTCAAAATGATGCAACGCTAATTTATGTAGTATTTATGTGTAAATTTATTGCTATGATGATCTGAAATATGACGTTCCGGCTACATGATCAGTGCACCTTAAGCCGCTAATGGTTCGGTGACAACCTGGCTTTTAACTCACGACTAAAGGTGCGGCTGACTTTCAACAGTTTCTGATTACTAAGGATGACACGATATTCAGAGTTGCTAAGCGGCTCCAGGCTATGAATATGCTTCAGATTGACGATGGTTGATTTGTGGATCTGCAAGAAACTCGCAGGCAGCGTTTCTTTGATCAGGCTTTTCAACCGCGCCCGCATCACAAAGGTATCCTGCTGAGTATGCACACACATGTAATCGCCAGCGGCATCGATCCACAGAATATCGGAGTATGGAACCAGTTGCACCGGCTGGTGACCATCCTGGATCACCAGCTTGTCCTGGTGAATGGAGTAATCTGGCTCTGTCCCGACCGGTGTTTGTTGCTCCCTTTGCTGCAACTGATCCACCGCCCCCAGCAGTTGTTGCTTGCTGGCCGGCCGATACAGACTGTCGCTGACTCTGGCGATGGCTTCGGCCAGGCGCTCGGTTTTCACCGGTTTTAACAAGTAATCCAGCGCCCGTACCTCAAATGCCTGCACCGCGTACTGATGAAAGGCGGTGACAAACACAATGGCCGGGCAGGCTTCCGGCTGCAGCTGCTTTACCAGTTCAAAGCCAGATTTGCCGGGCATTTCGATATCAAGAAAAATCAGGTCTGGTGCACACTGATGAATGAATGCCAGGGCCTGATCCACCGTACTGGCCTGACCGATGATGGTAACCTCTGGAAAGGCAGCAAGCCGGATAGCCAGCCCTTCGATGGCACTGGGTTCGTCATCCACCAACAGGGTTTTCAGTGTGTTCATTCGGACTCTCTTGCCGTCAGCACTGCCGTATTTTGCTCATCAGCCTGTTCGCGTGGCAACCGGATTCGGATCCAGGCACCGCCATCTGGCTGGTTGCCACAGTGAAATTCACTGCGCTCAGGGTAAATCAGCTGCAAACGCTCCTGACAGTTTTTCATGCCAATGCCCCCCACTTCACAGCCAGGATCACCAAAACCGCTGCCGTTGTCACGAATATCAATCTGCAATTGCTCACCAACACAGCCAAAAGTCACCGAAATCTCCATGCTGCTTTGCTGGCTCATGCCATGTTTCAGCGCATTTTCTACCAGCGGTTGCAGCAACAAGGATGGGATCAACAACTGCTCACAGGCGGTGTCGCTGTGAATGTGGACATTCAAATGGCTTTGAAAGCGGCACTGCTCTATATCGACATAGGTTTGCAAAATGGCGACTTCTTCTTGCACGGTAATTTTTGCCAGCGGATCAGTATACAAACTATAGCGTAATAGATCGCACAGCTTTTCCAGCATGCCCACCGCCTGGCTGTTGTGCTGCTTTAAAATCAGGGTGCAAATGGCATTGATGCTGTTGAACATAAAATGAGGATTGAGCTGATAGCGCAGCATTTTTAGCTGCGACTCTTTGGCAAGGTGCATCGCTTCTGCAGCCTTGTGCCGCTGCTCGACATTGTCCAGATAAATCTTGATGCCATAATACCCTGCTGTCCAGGTGGCCAGCATGGTCAAGGACGCCGAGGTCCAGGTGCCAAAATCGAACCAGGTCATCGGCTGCCACCAGCTGCCGTAAAACCCTTGCAGGGTGAACCATTTAAACTGCGTCCACAGCAAAGAGGCGGCCAGCAAATAGCCCAGATGCAGCGTAATGCTGAGGCGGGCCTGGTGCCGCCGGGCCGTCGCATACAGCCGGCGCAGCAACAGGGTAATTAAAAAGCCACAACTGGTATCGAGCAGCAAATGCCCAAGATGAATGTTCCAGGGCTCTGGCCCCGGAATTTTGATCAACAACTCGGTCAAAAGCGCGTAGGCGGCCCAGCCGCAGCACTGGCACAGCCAGAACAACTGATCTTTGGACTCCAGTTTAATCACGCTTGCTGTCTTCCTTTATCATCCTGAGCACTTTAACTAAATTCGCTGAAAAAGCATCCATGCGCTTTCAGAGACAATTTACTCATGGCATTCCTGCAACAACGCCGACTCTGCCGTGCTGTGCACCAGAGCAACCTCGGCGATGGCCAGGCTAAAGGTTCCACCGGCACGAATGCGCAGCACATCGGCTACCTTGTCCGGTGCTTGCGCTGTTGTCGAACCCGAAGCTGCTGCATCGCAATGAAGCGGCCAGGCCATCCTAACCCATTGCCCCCGTTCAAGGCCAGCCAGCAGTGGCAACAAGGAATCGGAGCGGGCGCAATCCTGCTGCTGACACAACAGCTCCAGTTGCACAGCAGCCGTCGGTGCCTGATCCAGCCGGATGCTCATTTGCAGCAGTTGCGAACGCTCGTCTGTTCTCACCGGCGTCGGGCTGCTGTACTGTAAGCTGACCACGGCTGGTTGCTGTTGGCTATTCCAGACAAATTTGCGGCCATCCTCCTGATAAGCCAGGTTGACCGACTGCATCGAGAGACTGCGGCCATCGGCACTGACGGCTGAGGAGGCCGTGGTGGCCACTTTATCGGCACTGCCATCGTTCAATTGCCAGCGCAGGCCATCGGCCAGGTTGCGGACAAATAATGCGACACCTGTGCCCGTTTCAGGCTCTGGGGCCGGGCTGGTCTTTTCGTGCAAAGGTGCAAGCTCCACCGTATCGGCGTACGTCAGGCCATAGCCGTAGGCGAACAGCGGATTGTAGTCGTCATCGTGCACATTCAGCAAAAACTGATCGTCGTATTTCGGCCAGGAAAAGCTGAGGCTGCCGCTAAAGTCGTACTGGATGTTGCCCTTCGCATCACGCAGCAACACATCGGCAATGCCCTGACCTTCCGAGCCAGGCAGCCAGGCGGCGACAAAGGCATCGGATGCATTCAGCTCTTTATTGATCCAAAGTGGCCGGCCACTTAAAAACACCGTCACCACCGGGATCCCCTGGGCTTGTAAACGCTGCAACAGCGCTAAATCCTGCTTGTTGCCGTACTGGTATTCCAGCCGCTGGATATCGCCATACCACTCCGCGTAAGGTTCTTCGCCAATCACCACAATGGCCACATCGGGTTTTTCTGCAAAATGTCCATCAACACTGAGCTCAGCGCTGCCACCCGCCGCGATGATCTGCTGGCGCAGCCCCTGATAGATGGAGGTGGCATTCGGGAAATCGGCATTGGTGTTGTCGGTACCCTGCCAGGACACGCTCCAGCCACCGGCTTGCTTGGCAATGTTGTCGGCGCCATCCCCGGCAATCAACACCCGGCTGTTTGGATTAAGCGGCAGCAGTTGCTGATTGTTTTTCAGCAATACCAGCGACTGGCGTACCGCCCGTCGTGCCAACTCCCGATGCTCGGGCGCATTAAACCACTGGGTTTGAGACGACTCAGGCCGGCTGGATGGTTTGCCGCGCTGAAATACCCCCCAACGGATCTTAGCCCGTAAAAAACGGCGCACCGCATCATCTATACGTTCAACCGGGATCAGACCGTCTTTTACCTGCTGCACCGTGTTGTGGTAGAAGGCTTCGAAATGCTCCGGCACCATCATCACGTCCACGCCGGCATTAAAGGCCGCCGCGCACTGCTCCAAATCGCAACCATCCACAAACATGTGGGCATTCCAGTCGCTTATGACAAAGCCTTCAAAGCCCATCTGGTTTTTTAGCACCTCGGTCAGCAGGTAATGATCGCCATGCACCCTTTTGCCATTCCAGCTGTTAAACGAGGCCATCACCGACTGCACACCAGCGGCAATGGCGGTGTAATAACCGGCGGCATGGATCTCACGCAAACGCGTTTCATCCAGTAAGGTATCGCCGCGATCCAGGCCATTTTCGGTGCCGCCATCACCGATAAAGTGCTTGGCAGTCGCAATGCGGTAATGGCCGCGCAAAAAGTGCTCGCCAACCTCACCCTGCAACCCGCTCACCATAGGGCCTGCGTACTCAGCGACTATGGCCGGATCTTCGGAATAACTTTCGTAGCTACGCCCCCAGCGGTCATCGCGCACCACCGCCACGGTTGGCGCGAAGGTCCATTCAATGCCGGTGACGGCCACTTCTTTGGCGGTGGCTTCGCCTATCAGGCGGATCAGCTCCGGGTCCCGGGCAGCGCCCAAGCCAATATTGTGCGGAAATAAGGTAGCGCCATAAACATTGCTGTGGCCATGCATCGCATCGGTGCCCCAGATGGTCGGAATGCTGCTGCCATCCAGGCTGCTGTCTATCGATGCCAGATACATCGCATCAGCCAACTGCAGCCAGGTTGCCACCTCTGCCCGCTTGTTGCCATAAGGCGCGGTATTGCCGCCGTTAAGGTAAGAGCCAAAGCCGTACTGACGCATTTGCTCAACCGTCAGATAGCCAATTTCCGGCTGGATCAGCTGGGCAACTTTTTGCTCGATGGTCATATCGGCAAGCATGGCATCAATTTTTTGCTCAATGGCAGGGTCGATGTGCAGGGCCGACTGCACCCGCGGCCAGTTACCGCTATCTTCAGCCAGCGCAAAACAACCTGCCGCCACCAGTGCAGTGCATAAACTCAGAGTTTTCGGGGTAAATCGCTTCGAAACAGATGACATAACAGAAATCCTTGCAGCTGGCTGCCGCACTGCAGAGCAGAGTGACAGCAACCAAGCTGCGCTTTTTAATGAGGAATGTATTCAATAAAGTCGTAATAAGCCCAGGCCGCTTCGCCTGAGTAATGGCCCGGGAAGTAGCCTGCCTCTTCCGAGTTATCGCCGTGCCAGTGATTGATCATGATTTTGGCGTGATCAACCGGCCAGGCATAGGCCGGAATTTGATCAGGTGCCAAGGGCCCTGAACCGGTCGCTTTGTAAACGGTGCGAATGGTTTGCTCAAAACCACCGGCATCGTACACAAACCAGCGGATCTGCTGCTCACCCCACTCAAAGCCGATAGTCAGCAGGTTCTGCTGAATATTCAGGCCGTAAGGTGTGAGGTCAATGTCTTGCTCCCAACTTTGGTAGTCGCCATCATGCGGCTGGTAAATCACATTGGTATGCACCACATTGCCGCGCGATGGCAAAAACTCGATGTCAATCTCTTGCCAGGCCCGCCCCGGCTCATCCCACCAGGAGGTGTAGGTGAAAATGGAGGCGACAGTGCCCGGCGTGTTGCCGGTTTTAAGTGATCCCTGTACCCGGACATAGCGATAACTGTTGCGGCTTTGCAGCTCCGAACATTGGCCCTGGTTCAGCACCAGTGTAATGCCATGCGAACTGGGCGTGATCATATTGGGTGTAAAGGTGCAGCCAAAAGGACTGCCATTATCGCCGACCCGGGCAAACCAGATATTGCCGTTAATGCCCCAGTTAAAGTCATCCCGAAAGTAATCGGCCTGCGCTACGGCGGAAAAACCCAGACCAAGCACAAGCAGCGCGCCAAGTGTTTGTTGTTTCATTGTGTATTCCTTATCGACTGCCTGCCAGCACGCCTGACAAAGGTGAGCTGGCAGACAACCTGGTGACTTAGAAGTTAAACCCAGCCCGGATCCCATAATGACGCGGCATGCCAAAGCTGCCTTTTGGAATGCCTTTGCCGGTATTGTTCCAGTACTGCACCAGCTCATTGGTGGCATTGCTGACAAAAACCTCGGCATACCAGAGCTGGCTTTGCGGCTCGTACTTCAGCGCAGCATTTAGCATGCTGTATGCGCCCCGTTTGTCACTGATGTAGAGCGCAGCTTCATCCGATACCACAAAGTCCATATCATCCAGGTGTTTATCCAGATTCCAGATGGTGGTGTAGGACGATGCTTTCCAGTTCCAGTTAAACCAGCCATGAACAAAACCAAAACGACCTAAATCCAGGCTGTGGGTATAGCTTACATTGGCACTGAACCGTGGCGTCATCGCCAGATCATTGCCTTTTAGGTTGGTGGTTAGCAGGGTATTTTCCGGATCGATCGAGTCTTCATACGACAGATTAAACAGGTACTCCGCATCGTAATCCCACTTGGTGATCCAGTCTTTGGTAACACGGGCATGCGTCCAGGTGACATAGCCCGTAAAGCGGCCACTTGGGTAAGGTTTCCAATCAAATTCCAGCTCCAGGCCTTTAATCACCGCATCCGGCACGTTTTGAGTGAAGTAGGCAATGACCGGGCGGTTGCGAAACTCCAAAATGGGCTGACCATCATCGCCCAAAATCGGGTTGCCGTTGTCATCCTCGACCGGTGACAAGCGCTCCACATTGCCAATGGAGCCAACCGAAGCGTACTGCATGTCTTTGTAATCGGTGTAGAAAAACGCCGCTTGCAGATTGAGCGAGTTATCAAAGAAACTGGATTTGGCGCCCAGCTCCAGCGTGATCACTGTTTCCGGATCAAACTGGGTTTCAAACCGGTTGACTTCGCCGGTTCGGTCATTCACCACTTCGAACACATCGCCAATACCGCCGGCTTTAAAACCAGATGCCAGGTAGCTGTACAACATGGTGTCCTGGCTCAGGTTATAATCCAGGCCAAGGCGAAAATCGTGGTTACGCCACTGGCCCTTGTTGTCGTTTGCAAAGTAAGAGCCGTACAAGGAGGTATCGTGGAAGTAATCAACCGGCAGATTGCTAAGCACGGTACGGTTAAACCAGCCCGGCGCACAGCCATCGGCATTGGAGCAACGATAGGTACGGCCGCCTTTGTCCTGCTTGGTTTCATTGCTGTAGCGATAACCGAGGGTACCATGCAGGTTGTCGGTCAGCTTGTAGGTGCCCTGTCCGAACACGGCATAAGCTGTGGTGGATCGATCCGGTTGATCCCAGAACGCCTTGTCATCCATCGGGTTGTCGTAGTAACCCAGAGTGGTGGTTTTTTCGAAGAAATAATTCACCCCGGCAATCCACACCAGATCGCCAAACTCATCGGATTGCAGTTGCAACTCGGTGGAATAGGATTTAGCGCCGGTGCCTTTTAAGAAATAAATGGCGCCATCCCAGGGATCCAGCCCGACTTCACTGTCCTGCGCCGAAGCACGATCCATGTTCTCGTAGCCCAGTTGCCATACCAGGCTGAGCTCATCGGTCAGGTTGTAATTCAGGTTATTACGCAAATAGGTAATGTCCAGCTTCAGCTCACCCGGCACATTGACCACCGCCTGATAGGTATTGTCACTGGGCAAAAAGGAGCTGCAATCACCGCCAAACTCATCCGGACGACCGCGCAACTGATCGCAGTTCACCAAATCCAGGCTGCCACCACTGTTGTTGCTGTACTGCTGGAATACGGTATGGTTGCTAAAGCGGCCATGGCTGGGCTCCCACAAAGCACTGATGCGGTACGAGTACTCATTGGCATTGTGGTAAAAATCTTTTTTGTTGGCCGGCGTTAAAGCCCGCACCCGCTGCGCTTCCGGGTCTGTCCCAGCACTGTCAATCCACCAGTTTTCTCGCTGGGTGACAGTGGAGCCAATCCCCTGATAAGAGTTTTCTGAGATGACTGGCGCATTCAGCACCTCCGGGCTTAAGCGGCGGGTATCGTACTGGTTGGGATCCCAGTAGCCTTCCAGGTACGAATCTCGCTTTAAGCCCTTGGCGGCAATCCGTATAGCAAATTCATCATTCACCGGCAGATTGACAAAGCCACCGACACTTCGGGTGTTAAAGCGTCCCGCTTCCAAATTGACGTTGCCAAAAGTGCCGGAAAAATCAGGCTTGGCAGAAATTACATTGATGCTGCCCACCGTCGAGTTACGACCAAATAGCGTGCCCTGAGGTCCGCGCAGAGCTTCAACCCGCTCGACATCGTACATCAGCGCCAAAGCCCCCTGCATCCGGGGTGAGTAGATGCCATCCAGGTGCACGCCAACCGCAGGATCGCCGAGCTCGGTAATATTGGTTGAACGTACCCCGCGCATCGAAATAACCGGCGCGGCTTGATCGGTGGCCATGGAGATATCCAGCCCCGGCACCAGATCAGCCATATCTTTGATGCTATGGATGCCGCTTTGGCGTAGTTGCTCCTGCGTCAATACCGTGATGGCCACTGGCGTTTCCATCAAGGCAGTGCGGCGCTTGGTGGCGGTGACCGAGATCACTTCAATGGCGCGGTCACTTTCAGCCACTGGTTGATTGTCACTGTCGCTGGCACTTTGTGCAGCCATGGCCGGCGACGCACCGGCCATCAGCATGGCCAGTGTAATGGCGTTTAGTTTGTACATGTCTACCCTCCCCGGGCTCTCGTCGTCTTATTGTTGTATGGGCAAAAACTGTTGTAGGAAAAAAGATGGATGTTCTGCCGTTATTATTATCAGCAGTACTCTAGTGTGTTTTTTTGTCCAAAAACCAGCCAGATTCGGCAAGGCGAGCTGCAGACACTACAACCCGATAACTGAGCAGCCTGCCTTGTCCGAACATCGGGTAACAAGCTGCCTGGATAAAACCTAAGCTTGATCCAGCACATTGCAGTTTGGCAACAGAGCCGCCACACTTAGGAGATTCCGACGGATTTATCAGGAGATTGTATGCCCAACAAGACACCATCCCGCTCACCCGAGCAATCAGGCCATCCTCCTGCTCATGCAAAAGACGCTAAAGAGTTGCTTGCTCATCACCACAGTGCCATCGAGGGGCTAAGCACGGCTGAAGCCGCCAAACGGCTCAGCGAACAGGGTGCCAATGCTTTACCCGAGCCCCCCCAGCCCGGCATCTTGCAGCGTTTTTTTAAGCATTTCCACGATACGCTGATATACATCTTGCTGGCAGCAGCCGGGATTACCGCCCTACTGGGACATTGGCTGGATACCTGGGTGATACTGGCGGTGGTGCTGATCAATGCCAGCATCGGTTTTGTGCAGGAAGGCAAAGCCGAAAAAGCACTGGCCGGCATTCGCAACATGCTGTCTTTGCACGCCACGGTAAAACGGGATGGCCGCTGGCAGCAGTTGGCAGCCGAGCAATTGGTGGTTGGCGATATCGTGCGGCTGCGCTCCGGCGATAAAGTACCAGCCGATATGCGCTTGCTGGAGACGAACAACCTGCGGATTGAAGAGTCGGCGCTGACCGGCGAGTCGGTGCCCACCGAGAAAAACACTCAGGCTGTGGCAGCAGATGCCGGTGTCGGCGACCGGTTTTGCATGGCGTTTTCCGGCACCTTAGTCGCCGCCGGGCGAGGTACCGCCCTGGTCACTGCCACTGGTGTCGCTACAGAAATAGGTCAAATCAATGCCATGCTTTCATCGGTGCAGGCCATTGCCACGCCGCTGACCCGCCAGATGGCGCAATTTAGCAAGTGGCTGTCGGTGGTGATTGTCGCTTTGGCACTGCTGATGCTACTGATTGGCTATCTGCTGCATGATTTTGCCATTGGCGAACTGTTTTTAGCGGCTATCGGTTTTGCTGTGGCGGCTATCCCTGAAGGCTTGCCGGCCATTTTAACCATCACGCTGGCGCTTGGCGTGCAGCAAATGGCCCAGCGCAATGCCATTACCCGCCGGTTAAATGCGGTGGAAACCTTAGGCTCCATCACAGTGATTTGTTCGGATAAAACCGGCACCTTAACCCGCAATGAAATGACCGCCAGTCAGGTGGTGACCAAGGCCGGAAACTTCCAGATCAGCGGCCAGGGCTATCAACCAGCAGGTACTTTTCAGCAGGATGGTAAGGCGATAACGGCACTTGAGCAGCCAACATTGGCTGCCCTGATTGAAGTCGTCGCGGTTGCCAACGACAGCCAGTTAACCCAGCAAAATGAACACTGGGGCGTCCAGGGCGAGCCAACTGAGGGTGCCTTGCTGTGTCTGGCAGAAAAAGCCGGCTTTGAACGTGAACGCTACCAGCGACTGGCAGTGATCCCTTTTGAGTCCGAGAACAAGTTTATGGCCAGTCTGGAGCAACGGCCAGATGGCAGCCATCACATCTTACTCAAAGGCGCACCGGATCGCTTGCTGGAGCGCTGCACAAGCCAGCTCGATGCCAATGGGGAAACCGAAACGCTGGATACCGACTTCTGGCAACAGCAATTGGATGCACTCAGTAGCCAGGGTTTAAGGGTGCTGGCTGCCGCGAATAAAAGCACCGAACACAGCGAGCTTGGGCTGGATGAGCTAAACGAGATGACGCTGATTGGTCTGATTGGCATCATCGATCCGCCCAGGCCCGAGGCCATCGAAGCCATTGCCCAATGCCATCAGGCAGGTATTGGAGTCAAAATGATCACCGGCGATCATGCCGGCACCGCCGAAGCCATCGGCAAAGCCATGCAGCTCTCTGCCGATGGCGCTTTGTGTGTGGTCACTGGTGCCGAGATTGAAGCGGCCAGCGATGGCGAGCTTCAAGCCATCGCCAAACGCAGCAACATCTTTGCCCGCACCAGCCCGGAGCACAAGCTTCGGCTGGTAAAAGCCCTGCAAGCCAATGGCGAGGTGGTGGCGATGACCGGCGATGGCGTCAACGATGCGCCGGCGCTCAAGCGCGCCGATGTCGGCATTGCCATGGGCATCAAGGGCACCGAAGCCACCAAGGAAGCGGCCGATATCGTGCTGGCTGATGACAACTTCAGCACCATCGCCCAAGCGATCGCCGAAGGGCGTACCATCTACGACAACTTGCGTAAAGCCATCCTGTTTATTTTACCGACCAATGGTGCTCAGGGCCTGGTGATGCTGGTGGCGGTGTTGTTTGGTCTCACCTTGCCGCTGACACCGGTGCAGATCCTCTGGGTCAATATGGTGGTGGCGGTCACCCTGGCGTTGGCCTTGGCGTTTGAGCCGGCAGAGCCGGGCGTGATGAAGCGGCCGCCGCGCGATCCCAAAGCCGCCATTTTAAGCGGCATGTTTTTATGGCGCATCAGTCTGGTGTCGCTGATGATTGGTGGTGTGTCCATTCTGATGTTCCTCTGGGCCATGGCAGCAGAAGTGGATCTCAGCACAGCCCGCACCCTGGCGGTCAATACGCTGGTGATGGCGCAGGCGTTTTATTTGATCAACAGCCGTTATCTGGCCGAGTGCAGCTTAAAGTTCAGCCTGCTGTTTGCCAACAAAATGGCCTGGCTAGCGCTGGGGGTACTGCTGCTGTTGCAGCTCGCATTCGTTTACCTGCCCTTTATGCAGCAACTGTTTGGTACCAGCGCCCTGCCACTTGCCTACTGGCTGCTCCCGGTTGGATTGGGGCTGGCAATTATGCTGATTATTGAGCTGGAGAAAAAATGGCTTTGGCGCTAGCTCACAATCATTGCAGGCAAAGGGGATAAAAGTGAACAGGATACGGCTTCAGGCCGTATTCTGTGTTTTAACACTTTGGAGAACCCCTCATGTTTGGATTATTTAAACGCGACCCGGTGAAAAAACTGCGAAAAATCTACGATCACAAGCTGGAACAAGCCATGCTGGCACAGCGCAAAGGCGATATGCGGCTCTTTGCCGACCTAACCGCAGAGAGCGAAGCGCTGTGGCAACAAATAGAGCAGTTGCAACAGCAGCAGTCCCAACATTAATCGGCACTACCAGGGTTGAGAAGCTGCAGCTCAGCAAGCTCCTGGTACAGCGGGCAGCTGGCCATCAGCTCGCTGTGACTGCCGCTGGCAATCACCCGGCCTTGATCCAACACCACAATCCGATCCACATGCAGCACCGTCGATAAACGGTGGGCAATGATCAGGGTGGTTTTGCCCTGCATCAGGTGCTGCAGCGCTTCTTTGACCGCATGCTCACTGACCGCATCCAGTGCACTGGTCGCTTCGTCCAGCAATAGTACCGGCCTATCCGCCAGGATAGCCCGGGCGATGGCCAGTCGCTGTTTCTGACCACCGGATAAACGCACGCCACGCTCACCCAACTGGCTGTGATAGCCTTCAGGCAATTCCCGGATAAAGGCATCCGCCCGCGCCGCTTTGCAGGCGGCGATGACTTCCTGCTCCGTGGCCTCTGGCCGGCCATAACGCACATTTTCCAGCACAGAGTCGGCAAAAATCACCGCATCCTGAGGTACCAGGGCAAATTGGGCCCGTAAGCTGGTCAAGTCCAGCTCGGCAATATCGATGCCATCAAGCACAATACGGCCTTGCTGCGGCTGATAAAAGCGCTGCAGCAACTGAAACAAGGTACTTTTACCGGCACCGCTTGGCCCTACCAGGGCAATGCGCTCGCCCGCTGCGATGCTAAGATCAAGCCCGGTCAGCGCAACGCTGTTACCAGCCTGCGGGTAGGCAAAGCTGAGTTGTTGCAGCTGCAAATGCCCCTGCACTGGCTGTGGCAATGGCTTAGGCTTTGCGACCGTCTCAATGTGCACCGGCACCTCGGACAGCTCTATCAAGCGCTCGGTCGCACCGGCCGCGCGCTGCACCTCGCCAATCACTTCACTGATGGTCGCAGTGGCGCCTGCTACCAATACCGCATAAAACAGGAACGCAGTCAGCTGGCCGGCTGACATCCGCCCTTGCAACACATCCAGCGCCCCGGCCCAGCCAATCAGGGTGATGGCACTGACGCTTAGCAGCATCACCAGGCCTATCAATAAGGCACGGTAAAAAATCCGTCTTTTGGCAGCCTGGATCACCTGCTCAATTTTGCCGGCGAACAGCTGCTGATCCAGCCGTTCATGGCCATAGGACTGCACGGTATGAATTTCGTGCAGGCTCTCATCAACGTGGGCACCAATATCGGCCAGCCGATCCTGGCTGGCGCGTGATAAGCGCCGCACTTTGCGTCCCAGCACAATGATAGGCACCAACACCAAAGGCACCGCCAACAGCACCAGAGCCGTTAGTTTAAAGCTGGTCAACAGCATCATCAGTAAGCCGCCGATGGCGGTTACCCCGGAGCGCAGCGCCATCGACAAGCTGGAACCCACCACCGATTGCAGCAAAGTGGTATCGGCGGTAAAGCGGGAAATCACTTCGCCGGTGCGGGTTTCGCTGTAAAAAGCCGGCGAGAGTTTTAGTAAATGCCGGTACACCCGATTGCGGATATCGGCGCTGACCCGCTCGCCCAGCCAGGTCATCAGATAAAAGCGGCAAAACACCGCGCTGGCACTGATGGCGCTGATCAGCAACACCCAGCCGACCAATTGGTTCAGCCGCCCGGCATTGCCGGCGACAAAGCCTTCATCCACCAGCAGCCGCACTCCCTGCCCCAGCGCCAGCCAGGCCAAGGAGCCCACCAGCAGGAAAAATACCGCCGCCAGTACTTGCCAGCGGTAAGGCTTTAAAAAAGCCAGCAACCAGGGGAGCACCGCCTTATGTGAGGCAGTCGCTTTCGCGGTGGAGGATTGAGACATGGTAAATCCTTGCATGATTAGAGGCGCGCCTGACTTGCGCGAACTGGGCTGCTTTGGCTAGACTAAGCCACTTTTTTAGCTTTCGTACAGGACTATTTATGGGCGCGCAGTGGAAAAACAAACACAAACAGGATGCAGCGGCATCGAAAGGACGTATTTTTACCAAGCTGGCCAAAGAAATCATGGTGGCCGCCCGCAATGGCGCTGATCCGGATATGAATTCCAAACTGCGCTCGGCCATCGAAGCCGCCAAAAAAGCCTCGATGCCAAAAGATACGCTGGAGCGCGCCATCAAAAAAGGTGCCGGCTTGCTCGATGGCCCGGTCAATTATGAGTCCGTCACCTACGAAGGCTTTGCACCGCATCAGGTGCCAGTGATTGTCGAGTGCTTAACCGACAACAAAAACCGCTCGGCTCAAAGTATCCGGATGTTATTCCGTAAAGGCCAGTTGGCAACCTCGGGTGCGGTATCCTGGGACTTTAAACACCTGGGCCAGATTGAAGCCGTACCCAGCAGCGAGGATGCCGATATGGAGCTGGCCGCCATTGAAGCCGGTGCGCAGGATTTTGAAGCGGGCGAAGGCAATGAAGTGGTGTTTTTAACTGAACCCACCGATCTGGATGCCGTATCCAAAGCCCTGCCAGAATTTGGTTATGAAGTGCACTCGGCCAAACTGGTGTACCGGGCCAACAATCCGGTTGAGCTAAGCGGCGAAGCGCTGGCCGAAGTCGAAGCCTTTTTGGATGCCATCGATGCCGATGACGATGTACAAAATGTCTATGTGGGCCTGGCGGGTTAATCAAACGCGATCAACACATCACCACAACAGACAAAAAAATGGGGCCTTGGTATGGCCCCGTTTTGTTTTGCTCCTTTTCAGAGCGGCTATCCATTAAAACTGATAGCGCAGCCCTAAGGAGGCGGTACGGCCATTGATAGTGCGGGCCGTGATAATGCCATTGGCCGGCACACTGCCCTGCTCGGCTTCGGTAATACCGATGGTATCGAACAGGTTGTTGACGTTCAGCGACAGCGTCAGGTTGGTCGCCAGATCGTAACTGGCAAAGGCATTGACCTGGGTATAGCCACTGAATTTCAGGTCGTTGTTGTCCTGAGCGAACGCTGCCGTGGTGCCAATCAGGCTCAGGCCAAGCTGTGCCTGGTCAAAGGTGTAACGGGCAATCAGGCTGTAAATAAAGTCCGCCTGGCGCCGCGGCGTATTGCCAACCACATCCGGATTCAGCGCATCGCGGGTGATCTCGGCATCGGTCCAGGTGACCGAGCCACGCAGATCGAAATCGCCGATACGGTAGCTGCTTTCCAGTTCGATGCCCTTTGCTTTATACACCCGGTCAAAAAACAGCTGGGTGGTGGCCTCAAAGTTCTGCTCTTCTGTTTCGGCAAAAAACAGCGTGGCAAACAGGTTCAGGTTGCCATGCCGGCTTTTGCTACCAAACTCGTATTGCTTGACTTCATCAATGGCATCTTCTCTGGCCACGCTGCCATCGGCATTGACCTTGCCAAACAACAGGCGATCGGCATTGGCGCGGCCGCCTTTGCTGATACGGCCAAACAAGGCCCAATCGTTATCCAACTGATAGTTCGCTCCGACAGAATAGGAGTTATACCCCCAGCTGTAATTGACCAAACTTGGATTGGCCAGATCAATGGCCGAGACACTTTGTTCAACCTGACTGATGATGCCATCGCCATTCATATCACGGCTGCTTTGCACCGCACCGGCGTAGCTGCCGCGGGCTTTACCGATATCACGGCGCAGACTGGCATCCAGTGATAAGTCGCCGATGGCCCAACTGGCCGTCAGGTACGGCGCTTTGATGGTGTAATCGGTATCGTAGTTGCGCTGACAGCAGTTGTCCCAGAACGGCACACCGTATGCCAGCAGGCCCTGCTCGGAAAAAGGGGTACCATCGGCCGCAACCACGTCCAGCAACTCGGCATTGTCGCCTTTAAGTGCCATCAGGTAGGAGTTCCACAGCCAGGACATCCGGATGCTCTGATCGGCCACGTAGTAGCCAAAGGTGACATCCACCTCACCAAAGCGCCGCGACAACTTCAGATCGTTGACGATGGAACCAAAGTCATTCAGCTCGACATCAAAGGTATGAATGCGCATGGCATTGTCTGCCGTGAAGCGCTCACCGGCATTTGGCCCGACGGCATAGCGCACCACCGCATCCTCACCAGCGATGCTGTTGGCAATGCTTTGAGTGCTATCCACTTCGGCCGGGAACAAAGTAATAAAGTTGCCGCTGACGGAATTAATACGGAAACGGTTTTCCAGCGTCCAGTCATCGTCCAAATCAAAGATAGCCTCAACCCCAAAGCTGTTGACTTCTGGGTTCATGCCATTACGGATATCGCCACGCGAAATCTGGTTGTCGCCATTGAGCCGCACCGTTTGCGTCAGATAAACCGACTGCAGGGTGTCTTTGCGTGCATCAAAGCCCGGCACCGAGCTGCCATCGGCAAACATCGGCATCGGCATGTAGCTGGCCACCCGGTCGTTTAAATGCTTGGCATACAAACGCACATAGCCGGTGTCGAACTCTTTGGTCAGGTTGGCTTTGAGTTGATAGCCTTTTTCACCCTGATAACCCGGGTTACGTACCCCTTCGCCCTGACGGACAAAGCCACCTAGATGAAAGCGGGTATCGTTGTTGATATCGCCGCCGTACTCAAAATCGGTGCGAAAGCTGTCGTAATTCAGGCCAGTGGTAAAGGCAACACTGCCGCCCTCTTCCAAGCCGGTTTTACTAACAAAGTTGATAATGCCACCCGGTGAGTTGCTGGCAGCAGTACTGGCTGAGCCACCACGAATGACATCGAGCCGCGAAATAGTCGAATCGGCCCGCAGGAAAATATCGGCATTGCCAAAGGCGATATCGCCAAACTGCATCACCGGCAAGCCATCTTCTTGCAAGGTTAAAAACTTAGCGCCACCGGCCGCCACCGGCAAACCCCGTACCGCAATATTGGCATTGCCATCACCGCCGGTGGACTCGCTGCGCACCCCCGGCAGCATGCGGAAAATCTCGGCGGTACTGCGCGGCGCCGCTATCTGTATGTCTTCGGTGGTTAAGGTGCTGACCGAAACGCTGGATTGCATCACCGTCTGGTTACGCGCTACGGCGCCGGTCACGACGATGCGCTCAAAGCCAAGGCCTGTGCTCTCGCTGGCGTCGCTCTCTTGTGGCTCGGCCAGTGCCAATGAGCTGCCCAGTGCCAGACTGATGGCCAGCGCCAATTGTGAAGGGGTTGTCAGATTGTGTCTCATCGCTTGTCTCCCGTGTTGATCGTACTGTGTTTTAATTTTTAAAGGAACACGAACTTAAACGTTTAAGTTTTGCCAGATGAAAAAATGTCAGGACGACATTTTCTCCAGCTGCGCTTTGGCCGGTTGCACCAACCAGTTGTACACCATCAGTGCCGCCAATAAGGCTGCAAACAAAGTAGCCAGGTAAAAGCCTGCCACCACATCACCGGCCAGATCGCCCAGCAGCGCCATCAGGGCCGGAGCCACTGCAGCCGCCAGCGCGGTAAAAGCCAGAATAAGTCCCGCCACAGCGCCATGCTGCTGCCTTGGAAAGCAGCTGATGCCCTTGGAGTTCAGCGTGGGGTAAATCATTGACATAAAAAGCCCGGACAGTGGCATCAGCCACAATGCCCAGTCGCGGCCAAGCAGCATGCTAAGCGCAAAGCATATGAAGATCAGCACCGTGAATACCGCCATCACACTGCTCCAGCAAAAATGGCGCAAAATCAGGCTGGCTAAAAAGCGGCCCAGCGCGCGCAAAATAAAGAAGATAGTGACGGCATGCAGCGCCAGCAGCGCAAATTGGCCGCTGTAATCGGCCAGCAGGGTCGGCAACCAGACAAAGATGGCCACTTCGCAGCTGACATAAAGCGCTATCGCCAGTGAAAAGCCCATGGCGTAGCGATCTTTCAGCAGCCGCATCGATTGACGCAGCGATACCTGCTCCGCCGAAGCCTGATACGGCGGATACGGCATCCGGGCGGCAATCATCACCAGCACGGTGCACAGCAAGCCCGCCAGCAGATACAACTGCTTCCAGTGGATGGAGGCGGCAATCATCAAGGTGACCAGCGCCGGGCCGGCAATGGCTCCGAGTGCAAAGAAACCTTCGACCTTATTCATGGTGCGGGTATGGGCATGGCTGTCACGGCTGATATCCCCGATCAGCGCCAATGCCGCCGTTTTAAAAATACCAATCGCCAGGCCACAAAGCCCCATCAGCAGAATAAAAAACAGCGCGCTGTCGCCGGCGATAAAGGCGTAACACGACAGCGAATAGAGCAGCAAGCCGGCGATAATCAGCTTTTTTCGGCCCAGTTTATCGGCCAGGCGGCCCAGCAAGAGCCCGGCCAGGCCTATCGCCACCATCGGCACATAATGAAAGGCGCTGGCCTGAAACATCGTGAGCTGATAATCGGCCATCACCTGGGGAATAATCACCCCCACCGCATCGGTGGTCATGGCAAAGACGAAAAACATCAGGTAGGTCATCCAGCGCACCTGGCGCTGAATGCTTTCAGTAGTAACGCCAGCAGCAAGCCCAGAATTTAACTGGGTCGAGCTTTTGGCCGTGCTGTTGGCATGGCTTTTTGTATTCATCAAATTGTTCCCTGTCTTTTCTGCTGGCAGCTGGCCGGATGGCAGTCGATGGTTGGCCTGAAACTCAATCACCGCTGCTATTTTATTGTTGTCCGGCTATTGACAAACTGAAGCATTCCCATAAAGCTATATCTTAATCGTTTAAGATGCAAATTTTTTTTCAGGGTAATGACAATGAGTAATCAGCCGGGCAGCAATCAAATTCAGTTAATCACCTACGTTGACCGCTTAAGCGGCGGCGGTGTCTTGGAGCTGCATCAGCTGCTGCAGCAGGAGCTAAGTGGCTTGTTCGATGGGGTGCATCTGCTGCCTTTTTACACGCCGATTGATGGCGAAGACGCCGGTTTCGACCCCACCGATCACACCGCCGTCGACAGTCGGCTAGGCAACTGGCAGGACATCGCCAGCCTTGCCCGCGATTATCCGGTGATGGCAGATATGATTGTCAACCATGTTTCGGCGCAATCGGCGCAGTTTCAGGATGTACTGGCTAAAGGGGAAGCCTCGCCTTACTGGCCGTTGTTTCTGACCCGCGACAAGGTATTTGGCGCTACGCCTAGCTCAGCTGAACTTGCTGCCATTTACCGGCCACGACCAACCAGTTGCTTTACCGAGCTGACACTTGCCGATGGCCGCAGCCTGCCCTTTTGGACCACTTTTACCGCCAATCAGATTGACATTGATGTGCAATCCGAGCCGGGCCAGGCCTATCTGGATGCGATTTTGCACCGCTTTACCGAGAATGGCGTCAAATTGATTAGGCTGGATGCAGCCGGCTATGCCATTAAAAAAGCCGGCACCAGCTGCTTTATGTTGCCGGAAACCTTTGAATTTATTGCTGGCCTTAGCAGCAAAGCCAAAGCGCTGGGGATGCAGTGCCTGGTCGAGATCCACGGTTACCATCAAACCCAAATTGACATCGCCAGACGCTGCGACTGGGTGTACGACTTCGCGCTGCCGCCGCTGGTATTGCATACCTTGTTCAGCCGCGATGCCAAGGCGCTGAAACACTGGCTGGATATCGCGCCGCGCAACTGCATCACGGTACTGGATACCCACGATGGCATTGGCATTGTCGATGCGGCCGATCATCAGGGCCAGCCTGGCCTGCTGAGCGATCCAGAGCTGGATGCGCTGGTGGAACAAATTCACCGAAACAGCGGCGGTAGCTCCAAACTGGCCACCGGCAACGCCGCCAACAACGTCGATTTATATCAGGTGAACTGCAGTTTCTACGATGCATTGGCGCAGCACGACGAGCACTACCTGCTGGCCCGGGCCATTCAGCTGTTTTGCCCGGGCATCAGCCAGATTTATTACGGCGGCCTGCTGGCAGCGGAAAATGATGTCGAATTACTGCAGCGCACCCAGGTCGGCCGCGATATCAACCGGCCGTACTTTACACCAGAAAAAGTACGACAGGCGCTGCAAAAACCGGTGGTGAAAGCCCTGTGCCAGCTGATCAAACTGCGCCGCAGTCTGCAGGCTTTTGATGGTCACTTTAGCCAAAGCCTGACCGACGGCCAGTATCAGCTGCACTGGCAGCATCAGGGCCATAGCGCCAGTTTGCAGATCCAACTGAGTGATTTATCGGCCGAACTGATCTGGCAGCACAGCGGAGAAGCTCAGCACCAACAGACGCTTAGCAGCCTGCTGGTGGATTAAGTCCGTTTGCCCGAAGCAGCTGGCTTTGGCTGTCAGCTGCTTTCGCCCAACCTGAGCTCATAGGGCAGCAGTTGGTTGTCGTCCTGGCCGCTTTGAAAAGCGCGGGCCGCCGCTTCGCCTTTTTGATCGCTGAACTGCCAGACCGAAGTCAGGGTGGGATGATAGCGCAGCGTCTCTTCAATGCCATCAAAGCCCACCACACGAAGCTGCTCCGGAATGCGCAGGCCAAGTGCCAGCGCCACCCGCATGGCGCTGAGGGCAATCAGATCGCTCATGCAAAGAAGCACGGTTGGCGCCGGTGACTGACTAAGCACCGCTTTGGCGGCAGTTTCAGCGCAGGCCTGATTGCTCTCGGGCAAATGCCACAGTAGCTCGTTCGACAGGGTCAGCCCCAGCTGCTGCATGGCGCGCTGATAACCATCCAGCCGGCGATGCGACACCGAGCTTTGATTGTCCCACAGCGGCGCCGTGCCAACGGTCCGGCTATCGGCGGCGTCTATCAGGCGCAGCCCCAAGACCGCCACTCTATCGCCCGGCTTTAACACCGCCATGGCGCTGTCGTAAGCCGCCTGCTCGTTGTCGATATTGACCGAGGGTCGGCCTGGTAAATCAAAATCGACCGTCAGCACCCGCTTCGGGCAACGTTTTAACTGTTCAATCAATTTGAGGTTACGCGGCGCACCGTAGCAGATAAAGCCATCGACAAAATCGGTGATGCTATCCAGGTTATCGGCACTGCCCGAATACAGCAGCAAGTGCTTGCTCTGGCGCTCCAGCTCGCGGGCCACGCCCTGCAAAAACTGGCTGGCGACCGGATCGCTGACCATGTACTCCAGCGAGTCCGACAAAATCACCGCCACAATGCCGGAACTGCCCTTGCGCAGCGATTGCGCCGCCTTGTTCGGGCCATCGTAGCCAAGTTCAGCGCAAGAACTTAAAATTTTCTCTCGCAGCGCCACCGACAACTGATCCGGCCGGTTAAAGGCATTGGAGATGGTAGCGGTGGATACCCCGAGGGCTTTGGCGACACTTTTTAAGGTTGGTTTACTCATCTTTCCAGTTCGCTTTTACTGGCAACTTAATGCATTAAGATATATGATTTCACGGCCATTTGCTTGGATTTCGCGAAAAATACTACCGGAGCCTGTTATGCTTGCCGTGATCGGAGAACATGTTGTTGATTTGCTGCCCACCACCGATGGCCTGTACCGGCCGGCGCTTGGCGGCTCGCCCTATAATGTTGCTATCGCTGCGGCCCGCCAGGGCATCGATGTGCGCTACTTAAGCCCGTTCTCCGACGATCGTTTTGGCCAGCAATTTTTGCACTATTTGCAGCAGCAAGGTGCCCAGTATGGCCTGTCTTTTTTCAGCCGGCAACCCAGCTCGCTGGCACTTGTCAGCTTTGAACAGCACAGCCAGCCAGCTTACAGCCTATACCGCCAGGGGGTGGCCGATCGTGCTATCACCCCGGAGCAGCAAATAGCCGCCCTGCCCGCCGACTGCCGCTTGCTGCACCTGGGCTCACTGGCGTTTGAGCCCGAAGATGCCAGCCGTATTCTGGCGGTGATGGCTTATGCCAGACGCCAGGGCATTCAGCTGGCAGTTGATATCAATGTCCGGCTATCGGCGGTGTCTGATGCCAACTTGTACCGGGAGTTGCTGCTTAAAGTCATCAGCAAAAGCCATTACATCAAGGCCAGTGATGAAGATTTGCAACTGCTGTGGCCTGAACTGAGTGGCGATGAGGCGATACAGCGCCTGCAGCAACTGGCCCCCAGCGCACTGTTGGCCCTGACCAAAGGGGAGCATGGCGCCAGCCTCTATTGGCAGCAGCATCAACTGCATCAGAAGGTGATCAAGGCCGAGCCTTTTGTCGATGCAGTGGGCGCCGGCGATACCTTCTGGGCCAATTTGCTGGCGGCTTTGCTGCGCCTGCAATTGCCAAACGCCGCCGACATCAGTGAGGCAGCGCTTAGCCAGTGCCTGCACCGGGCCATGCAGGCAGCCAGCCTGAATATCCGCCAGGCCGGTTGCCAACCACCGACCCAAGCCGAGTTGGATCTGGCACTGAGCCAGCCTTAATCATTTGGCGCCAAAGTGTTGTTGCTTGATAACTGCTGCAAGCGGGTCTTAGCTTCAATCCACTGCCCCATAAACTTGGTGCTGCGATGGGCATGATGGCGCAGCATCTGGCCGGTAAAGTTACGCTCGCGAAACCTGGTCAGGTGCTCACGGCGCTGCTCCAGCTCTGCCCAGACCCGCGCTTGCTCTGTGGCCGCATCAAAGCGCTGGGCAAGGCATACAAAGCCCTGCTGCTGCGCCTGCTGCCAAAGCGTTTCATCTTGATATAGCGCGACTGCCGCATCCACCAGCGCCGTTTCGTCTTTGGCAATAAAACCAGGCCAGGGCAAATCGCCGTGCATGCCCTCGGCACCAATCGGCGTGGTGACACTGGGGGTGCCTTGTTGCATCGCATCGAGCAATTTACCTTTTAAACCGGCACCAAACGCCAAAGGAGCCAGACAAACCCGCGCTTGTTGCATCACCAGCGCCGCATCCTCGGCCCAGCCTTTGATGTGAAAGCCTGCTTTGGGCTGGTGCAAGGCCGTTGCTTTCGGCGGTGGGTAAGCGCCGTAGATATGCAGCTCGGATCCGGGCAACTGTGCCCGGATGGCTGGCCAGAGCTCACGCAGCCACAGCACCGACTGCCAATTAGGCGCATGGCGAAAATTGCCAATGGCAATAAAGTGCTGCCGCTGTGGAAAACCCGGGCTGCTGCGATTCGGCGCTTGCGCAAAAAACGGGCAATAGCACAGCAGCTCGGCCGGTAGCTGATAATGCGCCGTCAGCAGCTGTTGCTCGGCCTCGGAAATCACCAGGCTCAGATCGCAGCGATAGATGGCCGCCACTTCGCGCTTGGCCAGTTCAGTATTTAGCTGGTGGGGAGCAAGCTGTAGCACACCGCCCTGCCCGGCTTTAAAGGCCGCTTGCCTGGCATCGCGCAGCGCATGCAGGTCTTCCATATCCAGAATACGCATCGCATCCGGGCACGCCTGCTCTACCCGCCAGCCGAATTGCTCTTCCAGCATAAAGCGGTCGAACAGCACCGCCTTTGGCTGCAACTGTGCTATCCAGGCATCAAAGCTGCTGTCGTTCAGTGCAATCAACTGCTCGGCTACCCCAAGCACACTCAGATCAAAGCGGTGTGGGCTTTTCTCTGCGGCACTGGCAAAGATCACCTGCCAGCCCTGCTGGCGGTACATCCGAATTAAACTCAGCATTCGGCTGCCTGCCGCGGAGGAGTTGGGCTCTGGCCAGACATAGCCAATCACAATCAGTAAGGGTTCGTTCATTTCATTGGCTTTTTTTGCGAACACCTTGGGCTGAGCTGCAATGCTTGATGCGCCTTCACCAAAGTTACAAGGTGTTCAATCACTTATTGCTTTCGATCATTTGATCTTATTGCATCCAGCCTGCAGTATAACTGAATACGAACGGGAGTTGGCTATGACTTACATTCACACCATTATGGAACGGCTGCAGCACAGCAGCCCGGCACAAACCGAATTTTATCAGGCCGTGGAAGAAGTGTTGCAATCACTGGATCCACTGCTGGAAAACTATGATCGCTATCACCGCCATGCCATTATCGAACGCATGGTGGAACCGGAGCGACAAATCATGTTTCGGGTCTGCTGGATGGACGATCACGGCCAGGTCCAGGTCAACAAAGGGTATCGGGTAGAGTTCAGTTCGACCCTTGGCCCATACAAAGGCGGACTGCGCTTTCATCCCAGCGTCAATGCCAGCATTATCAAATTCCTGGGTTTTGAGCAGGTATTCAAGAATGCCCTGACCGGCTTGCCATTGGGCGGTGGCAAGGGCGGAGCTAACTTCAACCCCAAAGGCAAATCGGATGCTGAAATCATGCGATTTTGCCAGGCCTTTATGAATGAACTGTATCGTCATATAGGCCCGACCACCGATGTACCGGCGGGCGATATTGGCGTTGGCAGCCGTGAAGTCGGTTACTTGTTTGGCCAGTACAAAAAACTGGTGAATCGTTTCGATGGTGTAATTACCGGTAAAAGCCTCAACAATGGTGGTTCAATGCTGCGCACCGAAGCCACCGGCTATGGTTGCGCCTATTTTGCCAACTACATGCTGCAGGACCAGAAGACGGGCCTGAATGGCAAAACCTGTCTGGTATCCGGTGCCGGCAATGTCGCGCTTCACACCATCGAAAAGCTGTACCAGTTGGGGGCAATCCCGGTTAGCTGCAGCGACTCCAGCGGCACTTTGTATCATGCCGATGGCATTGATCTGGATTGCCTGCGCCAGCTGAAATCCCATAGTGATGGCCACTTGCAAGACTACTTATCTGAACACAGCAAAGCACGCTTCATTAGCAGAGAAGACAACCCCAAAGGGGGCCATGTTATCTGGCATTTGCCCTGTGACCTGGCCTTTCCCTGCGCCACCCAAAATGAACTGACGGAAACAGATGCCAGGGCCTTACTGGATAATGGCTGCCAGGCCGTCATTGAAGGTGCCAATATGCCCTGCACCGGCAAAGCCGTGCAGCAGATCATTCAAGCCAAAAAATTGTTCGCGCCGGGCAAGGCGGCCAATGCCGGTGGCGTGGCGACCAGTCAGTTGGAGATGGCGCAAAATGCCAGCATGCAGCGTTGGAGTGCCGACGAGGTCGATGACAAACTAAAAGACATTATGTGTGGTATCTACACCCGAAGCCATGAGGCGGCTGCCGAATTTAAACAGCCTGGCAATCTGCTGCTTGGTGCCAATATCGCCGGCTTTCGACGACTGGCGGATGCGATGATTGAGCAAGGGGTTGTGTAACAACGAAACTCATCGGCAATGCATTGAGTGAAACCCCCGCTCAACGTACAATACCGGATAATTTTTAGCTGAAACGGGATAAACGGGATGGCAAAGTCTCTGGCAGAACAATTGCTAAGTGCTGGTCTGGTGAACGAGAAAAAAGTGAAGCAGGTGAAGCGGCAAAAGCACCTGGAGCGCAAGCAAGATCCGAAGGGCAAAGCCAAACCCAATGCCGAGCAGCAGGCCCGGTTGGACCAGCAGCGGGCGGAAGCGGCAGAGCGCGATCGTGAGCTTAACCGTCAGCGCAAAGCCGAGCAAGATGCCAAAGCTATGCGAGCTCAGGCTCTGCAAATGCTGCAGCACAACAAGCAGCCTGTGGATGGTGAGATCCGTTTTAACTTTACCGATCCACGCAACAATAAAATCAAATTCTTGTTTGTTAGCGATAAAGTTCAGCAGCACTTAAGCTCGGCCAAGCTGGCTATTTGCGCTTACGAAGAAGACTATTATGTCGTACCGCGCCATGTGGCAGAAAAGGTCGCTGAGCGCTTTGCCGAATCACTGATTTATCTGGCTGCTGAGAGCCAGCAGCAACCGGATGAAGACGATCCGTACAAAGATTTCCCCATCCCGGATGATTTGATGTGGTAATCGGGCCTGGTCACTCAATACTTGCAACTTCTGCTTATTTAGCCCAAAGTAAAACTATAGAAGTTAGCTGCATCAAGGACGAGCACTGTCATCGGATTGAGTGCTGAATGAGCGTATTATCAGGCCGTTGTCTGGCACTGTTGGTCTTTTTAACCTTCCCCTGTTTGCTGCTTGCCGAAACGCAGCAGGTATTCCGTTTGTCACCGGATAATGGACTGAGTCAGGGACATATTAATCGTCTGCTGTTGGATCATCACCACCAGCTTTGGCTTGCCACCGATGGTGGTGTGGATCGCTTTGATGGCTACCGCAGCCGGGCTTTTGTATCAGAACAATTGCCTGCCAATACTGTTATTTACGATTTGTTTTACCCAACACCGGATCGCCTGCTTCTTGCGACCAGCTCCGAAGGCTTGCTGGAGCTTGATCTAACACTGGGGATCAGCCAGGTACTGCACCGGCCAAACCCGGAGCTGACCGATTACAGTGCTGAACTGATTTATCTGATCCGACCCGATATTGATGGCTCTGTGCTTTATGCCGACTCAACCCGGGTACTTAGCTTGCAGGATGGCCAAACTGACATCCTGTTCAACCTCCCCAGTCACGATATCCATCTGCACTTTATCCGTGATCTGCTGGCATTCGATCATTACCTGCTGATCGCCACTAGTCAGGGGCTCTGGCTGCATGATCGCCAAACAAACCACAGCTGGCAGCTGGACTACCTGGCCGACCCAGCCAGAGACCAGTTAGATAGCAAAGCACTGGCGCTGAACGAACAATGGTTGTTTATCGGCACAGTGGCTGGGCTATACGCCATCGAGCGGTCACAACTGCAACAGTTAAGCCAGACAGCACAGCGACAACCGCTACCCGCAGAAACGCTGCTCAGCGAGCAGAATATCTGGCGTATCCAGCCAGAGCAGCAACAGCTACTGCTGGGAACCAACCAGGGCTTACTGGCATTGGAACTGTCAAGCAAACAAGTCACCGAATTGTTCCGACCAGGTCGAACCCGTTACGCCTATTTTGATGACAGCATTGTTGATTTCACCAAAGACAAATACGGCAATTTCTGGTTGGGTACCCGAGGCGATGGTGCTTATTACTGGCAGCCAAATCAAAAGCGGTTTATCAACATCACCAACACCGCACAACACCAGGTTTTGAGCCACCCTTTTGTCTACAGCTTGTTCAGTGATGAAAACAGCCTCTGGGCCGGGACCCAAAATGGCCTGAACCGCCTTGACGTGCCAACTCTGCAAAGCCAGGCTTTTTTTGTTAACCCGGATCCCAAGGCCACAGAATCAGAAGCCAGCTTCTATAGTTTGATCGGTGCAAACAATGACGATGGCCTGTGGCTAATGAATCCTCATCAGATCCGTTTATTTAGTCGTCAGCAACAACAACTGTTAAGCTTGCCAGAGGCCACAGCAGCAGCGCTTAGCTCCACGCCTTACAGCATGGCCATAAGTTCTGGCGGCGCGCTCTTCGTGCACAATGAGGGCGGCTTTTTTGTGGTACAGCCAGATCTCTCTATCCAACCACTCGATGGTTTGCAGCAGGCATTTCACAGCGACTGGGCCAGTCATTGGGTGGTGGAACACCCCGACCAACCCGGTACCATGTTGTTTTATGATAACTTCACCCTTTGGGCGGTCCATCCAGATGAATCAAGTCCCAGAGCTTTGTATCGGTTGCCACAGGGCTACCGACAAAGCAGTGCTTACGTGGAAGGGGTACAGGCAGTTGGTGACAGTCTATGGCTGCTTTTTCACGGCCTGGGCTTGGTAGAACTCGATCGTCAAACGCTAACGGAGCGTAAGTTGTTGTTTGGCGGCAGCCACCTGCCGACCACCACGCTTTACCGATTAGAGCAAGACAATGCCGGCATGCTGTGGATGAGTAGCCATTCTGGCTTGTGGCGCTTTAATCCAAAAACGGCCAGCTTTCGGCAATTTACCAGCCAACAAGGCCTGGCCTACAACGAATTTAATGGCATGAGCGGCACCCGCCTGGCCGATGGTCGCCTGGCTTTTGGCTCGACCCGTGGTATCAGCCTGGTCAACCCGGCGGATTTTATTGAACAGAGCCTTGAGCAACCAACTCTGCTGTTTACTGAGTTGTCACTATTTTCCCGTGCGCTCCCACCCCTACTGCAACCTCAAACACAGCACAGCCTGCAGTTACAGCACAATGATTATGGCCTGGGGGTGCATGTGTCCACCTTTAGCTATCGTCAGCAAACGGATACGCTTTATCAATTTGAATTATCAGGTCCCAGTGCCATACCGGCTTTTCAAAGCCGGGAACCTTTCCTGTTGTTGCCTCAACTGCAGCCTGGCAATTACCAACTGCAGGTACGGGCTTTCGACCCCATCGCAGAACGCTTCAGCGAGCCTGCCAGGCTAAGCTTGCGGGTGGCCTATTCCCCATGGCAAAGCCCAGCTGCCAGATTCAGTTATGCGCTGCTGGTGTTGCTGCTGCTGTTAAGCTGGCTGCGCTGGCGCCAGCGGCAAAAACAACATCTGATCCAACAAAACCAGCAGCTGCAACAATCGCAGCAACGCCTGCAGCTCGCCCTGGATATCGCCGACAGCGATGTCTGGAGCTGGAATGCTGCCAACAACAGCCTGCAGCATCCCAAACGCTTACAACTGCTTGGACTATCTGCAGACGCAGCGCACAGCTTTGAGCACTATGCCAGCTTTATTCATCCGGATGATCAAGCCGATTACCTGCATGGCTGGAAAGAGCTGTGTGACGGGCTAAATGATCACTTCCAGCAAGTCTATCGGGTGCGGGATTCTGAACAAAAGTGGCACTGGTTTAAAGACATTGGCCGCGTTACGCAACGGGAGCAGCTCGAACTGAAGCATGTCTCCGGTATTTTTACCAACATCACCGCCCAGAAGCTCACCGAGCAGGAGCTGGATCAGTTGATCCACTTTGATAGCCTGACGCAGCTACCCAATCGCAGCTTTTTGTTGCAACAAATGGATAGTCTGCTGCAAAGTCCACCAGCCAATGGCTTTAGTTTGTTGTTTATCGATTTGGACCGCTTTAAACACATCAATGACAGCCTTGGGCATGAGCATGGCAATACCTTGCTGCAGGTGATCGCTGCCCGACTGCAAAGCCAGTTACAATCCGGCGAAATCCTGGCACACCTAGGCAGTGATGAGTTTGTTTATGTGCTGTTGGATAACAGCCAGCTACATATTGCAAAGAAATCGGATGCACTGCACAGCTTAATTGCCAAACCGGTGATGCTGGATCAACAACTGGTCAGTATCAGCTGCTCCATCGGCATCGCCTGTTACCCGCAGCATGGTACAGACAGTTATGAGTTACTTAAATTTGCTGATATTGCGATGGCTTACGCTAAGCGGCACGGTGCTATGGATTACGCAATTTTCGAACCCAGTATGCCAGAGCAAACCAGAGCAAAAATGCAGCTGGAGTACCAACTTAAACAGGCTATTCAGCGCCAGCAGCTGCAAAATTATTACCAGCCTATCGTCGACAGCCGGCAACAAAAAACCATTGGCGTCGAGCTGTTGCTGCGCTGGAGCAATGACGGAAAAATGATCCCCCCAGATCAGTTTATCCCAATGGCCGAAGAGTTGGATCTGATGGCTGAACTCACCTGGGGTTCAGTGCAAAAAGCCCTGCATGATTTACAGCGCTGGCATCAAATTGGTTTGCCGTTGTATTTATCGGTCAACTTATCCGCCAGTCAACTCAGTTCAGAGTTACTGGCCAGCCGGCTAAGCGCTCTGATCGAGCAAGAAGCGATTGATCCAGCCATGCTACGGCTCGAAATCACCGAGTCGTCCTTGATGACAAACCGGTTGCAAGCAATCAATAATATGCAGCGTTTAAAGAAACTTGGCATTCAGCTGTATCTGGACGACTTTGGCACCGGTTACTCGTCGCTGACCTACTTAAAAGACTTCCCGATTGATCTGATTAAAATTGACCGCAGCTTTGTATCGGATGTGCAGCCGGGTAGTCAAAATGCCATTTTAAATACCATTATTGCCCTGGCGCGCAATATGCAGCTGCCTTGCATTGCCGAAGGCGTTGAAACACAGTATCAGTTGAACTACCTGCAACAACAAGGTTGCCACCTTATTCAAGGCTATTGGTACTCACCGCCTTTACCGAAAGAGCGTTTGGAGCAGTTTTTGCTGGATGAGCAAAAAAATCGTTAACTCTTGGCTATTGCGGCTGTCGCAGTGGTAACCAAATCCGAAAGCAGCTGCCCTGCCCCGGCGTGCTTTCAACCTCAATCTTGCCCTGATGTTTTTCGATAATGCTGTGTGACAAGGCTAAACCAAGACCAGTCCCTTTCCCAACGGGCTTGGTAGTAAAGAAGGGCTCAAACAACCGGCTTAAGTGCTCCTTGGCAATGCCCTTGCCGTTATCAATCACTTCAAGACTTATCCATTGACCATGCAAGCGAGTACTAATGGTTATTTTTCCTTGACTTTCAATAGCATGACAGGAATTCACCAAAAAATTCATCAGCACCTGGTTGAGTTGGGATGGAATGCATTCAATCACAGGTAACTCGGCAAAATCCAGCTCAACCTCCGCTTTGTACTTGATTTCATTATTGACAATACTCAGCGTAGTCTGAATGCCGTGATGAATATCTGCCAGCACAAACTCACCAGCATCACTGTGCGAAAAGTCTTTGAGTGCCCGGATAATTTCGATCACCCGCTGAATGCCTTCGTCAGACTCACGCAACAGCCCCTGAAAATCGTCCCGCACAAAGTCAAAATCGTGCTGCGCCAGAATGGGCTGCAACTGTTCGGCCGGCAACAATGTCGCCAGTTGCTCTATTAAAGCGATCAATTGCTGACAATAATCTGCCAACGTCTGTAAATTGGAGGAAACATAGCCTATCGGGTTATTAATTTCGTGGGCAACCCCGGCTGCCAGTTGACCTATAGCAGCCATCTTCTCAGTTTGTAGTAGCTGATTTTTCATATGATCCAATTGAGACAGCAAGTGCACTGAATCACCTGCCCGCTCCATCAATGGGGTAAAGCAAATCAGATGCCCTGAAAGATGGGGTGCCATCAATTCAAGACCAAGCACCCTTACCTCCATCGGATCTTTCAAAGCCTGTTGCAATGGCTCTGCCAGTTTAAGCTGCCCTGCAGGCACAGCCGTGCACTCACTGATTGAGTGCACGGTAACCCGCATGGCCTCCAGCTCGTGCAAGGTGAGGTCAGGAAACAGCCACTGCCAGCTTTGCTGCAAGGTAAGCGTTGCCAGGGCTGGGCTACAACTCTCTATCTTCCCCTCAGCATCCAAATACACGTAAGGGTCAAATAAAAAAGCCAGTACTTGATGCCACTGTATCTCGGTATGTCCTTGCATGGTGCCCTCCTTAAACCTCGGAATCTGTGGTCATCCCCTCAGCAATAGGCTCAGCCTTGGCAGACTCCTGGTGCAAAAAAGCCAAGCGGATCTCTTCCCGCAACTTGCTGTCATCCCAAGGCTTGGTCAAAAACTTATAAATAGCTCCCTCATTAATGGCAGCCGTGACTGATGACAGGTCAGTATAGCCGGACAGAACCAAGCGAACCGTCGCAGGATACATCGCCTTCACTTTGCTCAAAAACTCGGTACCACTCATCCCTGGCATCCGCTGATCCGAGACCACCACCTGAATATCATGCAAAGCCAGTAACTCGAAAGCCTGCTCTGCATTACTGGCCGTGTAAATCTGGTAGGCTTCACGGCGCAGCACACGCACCAGGGCATTTAAGATATTCTCTTCATCATCCAGCAACAGCAGTTTTTTGCTGCTATTTTTGTCATCGCCTCCTCCCCCTTCATCTGCCCGCAGTGATTCTGCTGCAGCAAGGCAGTTCAGCACTTCAGCCGCAGGCATGGGTTTTGCAAAATAGTAGCCCTGAAACTCGTCGCAACGATGCTTGCGTAAAAAGGCCACCTGGGCCTTGGTTTCAACGCCTTCAGCAATCACCTTCACTTGCAGGTGATGCGCCATAGCAATGATGGCCTTGGTGATAGCAGCATCGTGTCGATCCCGGATGACATCCCGAACAAAGGAACGATCAATCTTGATTTTTTGCAGCGGCAAATGTTTCAGATAGCTCAGGCTGGAAAAGCCGGTACCAAAGTCATCGATAGAAATGCTTACTCCAAGTCGATTCAATTGCTGCAGCTTGTGGATTGCCACTTCCGTTTGATTTAATAGCACAGACTCGGTTAACTCTAACTCCAGTGCCGTAGCAGGCAGTTGGTATGCCTTTAATACGTCCTGAATGGTTTCAATGAAGTTCGTACGCTGGAACTGAAGAGAGGAAATATTAACCGCCATTACCAGATCCTGATAGCCCTGGTTTCGTAACTCGGCAGCAAAGCTACAGGCAGTGTGTAAGACCCACTCACTAAGGGCGATGATCTGACCGCTGTCTTCTGCCACCGGTATAAAATCAGCCGGCGAGATATTGCCCAAGCTTGGGTGGCTCCACCGCAATAAAGCCTCCAGGCCAATGATACTCTGACTCAATGCATCGTACTGGGGCTGGTAATGCAGCTCAAACTCCTCGGCTGCAATCGCTTTTTGCAGCTCGGTTCGTAGTTTGAGCTGACGTCCAAGTTCCTTATTTAACTCCAGGTTGTACCACTGATAATTGTTATGACCTAATTGCTTTGCTTTGAACATGGCCAGATCAGCTTGCTGGATCAGCTTGGTGGGATCGTCCAGCTCACCGAAGGAAACCGTAATGCCGATACTGGCGCTGATATGCAGCTCTTGCCCATTCAAGATAAAGGTCTGATTCAGATGGTGCAGGATCCGCTCAGCAATCAGTACCACATCCTCCTCATGATGCAGCTCGGGCACTAACAATACAAATTCATCCCCCCCCAAACGAGCCAGGGTATCACCTGGTCGAATATGCTGGGATAAACGCTGGCTGACCTGAATCAACAACTGATCGCCCATCAGATGGCCAAGCGTATCATTCACTAATTTAAAACCATCCAAATCAATAAATAACACCGCCAGGCTGCGTGAGCTGCGGGCAGACATTTTGCACGCTTGTTTCAGGCGATCATGCAGTAACGCCCGGTTGGGTAAGCTGGTCAGGATGTCATGGCTTGCATTAAACGCCAATTCATCTTCAAATGATTTTTGGCTGGTCACGTCATTTTGCACACCAACAAAGTGACTGATTTGCCCTTGTTCATCCGGCACTGGTGCCAAATAGAGTTCATTCCAGAATAGCGTCCCATCCTTGCGTACATTTTTTAGCAGTACATGACATTCCGCCTGAATCGCAAGGCTTTCTCTGATTTCTTGCGCTACCTCTGGATCCCGGTAATCGCCCTGCAAAAATCGGCAATTGCGTCCCAAAGCGTCTGCAGCGGTATAACCGGTAATACGCTCGAATGCTTTATTGACATAGACAATTGGGTGTTCCGGCAAAGTGGCATCGGTAATAATTACTCCATTGGAGGAGGCTTCAATCGCACGCTGGAATAAACGCAACTGCTTCTGATCATGCAACCTTTCCGTTAAATCTTTGGCAATGACGAAAATCCCCACCACCTGATGCTCAACGTGGATAGGTGTATGACTAAGCTGTAGTGTCCGTGAAGCATCCGCCAGATGCAGAGTTAGTTCATAGGTTTGTGGACTACCGTGGCTGGATATACGCAACAAGTCAGTGATCCTGTCCTGCTCTGCTGCCGGTAATCGTTTGATAAATGAAGTGTGTAACAGCTGCTGTTCCGGTTGCTGCCAGAGAATACAAGCAGCCCGGTTGGCCGCTGTGAAATTACCGTCCAGATCGAGCGCAAAAATTGGATCCGGATTGGAGAAAAACAAAGAGCGATAACGCTGCTCACTTTGCAGCACTTTGCGCCGGTCTTCAGTACGTTCAATCGCAATAACCGCCAGTTGCGCACAGGCATCAATCAGCAAGTGCTCTGCATCTGCCGGTAGCCCCGGACGCTGATAATAAATCGCAAAGGTACCTAAGACCTCTTCATTTTGTGCCAGCAGGGGGAATGACCAACAAGCTTTAATGCCAAATTGCAGCGCTAATTGCTGAAGCGATTTCACCCGTTCATCGCTGCTGGCATCCGCAACCAGCACTGGTTGCTTGCTAAACACTGCCGCGCCACAGGCTCCACTATCAGCACCTAGAGGCAAACCATCAAGCTCTGTCTGAAGTTGGCGATCCATACTGGGTGCTGACACCAGCTGGAGTTGCTGCTGCTTCACCAGCATCACCGAGCAATAACAATCATCGAATTCATGTTCGTAATAACGGCATAAGCCATCCAACACGGCTTTGAGTGACTGATTGGTCGAGATTTGTTGCAATGTCCGGGTACGGATAGTGCTGATCCGCTCTTGCTGCACCAAAGCCGTAATATCACGCGCTATGGCAAACATGGTGTTGCTCTCTGGCACCCAGCGTGCAGACCACATCAGCCAGACGACTTTACCACTTTTATGCCGATAACGATTTCTAAAATCGAGTGTTTGCTGCCCTTGCTGAATTTTTGCAGCTTCTTCACGCGTTGCTTGCTGATCCTTTGGATGGACAAAATCCACAAAGGGTCTTGCCATCAATTCCTCTCGGCTGTAACCAAGCACAGACTCACAGGCATCGCTTAGCTGCACAAAATAGCCGTCTGCATTCACAATGGTGAGCACATCCCTGGAATAAGTCATGATGGCCTGATTCAGTGCCATCAACTCAGATTGCTGCTGCAGACTGCTCGTCAGCTTCGAATTACTAGCCAATAGCGCCAGACGACTGCGATTGGTAAATAACAACAGGCTATGGCTCGTCATTAAGCCAAAAGCAACCAGATAACCCAGCAAAAGCAAAACTGCTGGCGGGAATGGCAGATAGCCTAACCAAAACGTCGGATCCCGGTACACCTCCGCCTGCCAGTCACTGTCCGGCATCAGTGGCTGTTCAGCTGCATACAGCCGTTGGTAAGCAGGAATAAGCGATGTCGGCGTGGCCGGCAATAATGGATACTGCTCATCACCAATCCGAACACCTAATGACAACAATAAACCAGGTTGGCTACGCTGCAAATAGTGAACCCATATCGCCAGATCCAAACTACTTACCAAGAGCGCAGGCTGCTCATTGACAATAAATGGAACTAACAACACCATCCATAATACCTGGTCTGGCGCGGCAATCAGTAAGGCATCCGGCTGCTGACTGTGCAACGCTTGTTGCAGCTGGGGCAGAGGCCGCACCTGCTGCCGGTACCATGCAGTCATAGCCTCACTTCGGCTCTTAGTAAGCAACTCAGTATTTGCCTCAGTGACTATCGTTAACTGCTGCAATGCTGCAAAATCCCGAAAATAACTGCTGGCATCCAGTTGCCAGTACCTGTCTTGCTGTCCTACGCCCAGCACACTCAAGCGCTCAGCCATACGCAGCATCAAGCGTTGGTAATGGATTAACTCGTGTTGCGTGTCGTCCAGCATTTGCGTCACCATCTTGGCCGACTGCTGCTGTACAGCACGATTCTGCAGTTGATGCAAATACCACCAGAGTGACACAGCCCCCAGCACAATGGCGACAATAAACAAACCTCCTGGACCACGAACATTCAGCTGCAGTGGCCGCTTAAACTTGTCCAGCAACAGCTCATTGCTGATCAGCAGGGCTGTTAATACAGCACACAAGTTATGCATAGGTGGGTGGAAACCAAAAGAAAGCCAATCCCAGCTATGCCATGGCCACAATGCCAGCATCACCACCAGCAATCCTAAAACTGCCAAAAAACGCACAGCTATCCACTGGTAGCGCTGCGCTGTGTGTAAACGAACAACCCACAGCGCCAGGAGTACGGTGGAACTAAGCAAAACACCCGTGCTAAACACGGATGGTACCGGCTTTGCACTGGTTCCCCAGAGCAACAAATCGCTGCAAACCCAGATAAACAGTAGCACCAGCAGCCAGAGGAAGCCCCGCAGATATCGGATAGGCAGCCAGCCCAGTGCGTACACAAGCTGGAACGACAAGAGCCCGAGCAACAACCAGGCATCACCGGACTGCAATAAGCTGTATGCCGGAAAGTCTGGCAGCAGCAATGCGTTATGCAACAGAACGCCAACTAAAACCAAGCCTACCAGTAACAGATTGATGCGCAGCAAGTTAGTAGCGATCATGGATAACTGCATAGGCTATACTCCGATGCTTAAGGCCGATGTTGGTCTCATGACAATTGTTGCTGAAGAAACGCCAACAGCTCTGCCTTGCTGATTGGTTTTGTTAGGATCCCCTGAATCAGGCCTTGCGTTAAAGCTTGTTGCATCTCTGTCGTGGTCTCCATGCCAGAAAGCAAAAAACAGCGGGTTGCGCTTGCCCACTCCGACTGCTCTTTACAGAAATCCAAGCCATTTTGCTCGGGCATCAGGTAATCGATCAGCAGCAACTCAATGGGTTCTTTGCGTAACAGAATCCTTGCCTGCTTACAGCTTTGTTCGTAGTGACACTCAAAGGGCTCCTGCCGCAGCATCCGTTGATATGCCTGCAACATGTAAGGCTCATCATCGAGAAACAGCACCCTGATGCTGGGCGTCATATTTAACCTGCCTTACCTGTTTGAGCTTGAATGCTCTGCTCCAATTGCTGCCACAGCAACGGCACATAGCTGGCCAGCATTTCAAGTTCATCCAGAGCGTCTTCACGCATCATTCGCTCGATATGAATACAAAGAGTCGAGTATTGCTGCGCACCAGTCATAGCCGCCATGCTTTTTAACTTGTGCGCCATTTGAATAATATCCATTACATTTTGCATGGCCAATGCCCGGCTCAAGCGCTGATGATACAAGCTGGCTTCCTGATAAAAGCGCAGCAAAACGGCCTCAATATCTTCCTCCGATAAGCTGCCATAAAATGACTGCAGGACCTGCAAGTCCAGCACCGGCATGCCACGAATGGAACTTTCAAAAGAATCAGTCATGCAGCTTCTCCACAGTCGCAGTCAACTTTTGCACCAGAGGACGATTGATCGTTTGCATCCACCAGTATGAAAACCGCTTGAGTAAATCAAGTACCAGCGAATTATGCCGTAAGTCTGCTTGCTCTAACTGTTGCCCTAATTTATTCAGCTTTACCAGTTGAATCTTGAATTGATGCCAAAACTCTGGCCGCCCCTCCCTTTTTTGCAGGTTTTTTACCACATAATTCAGGTAGTCAATGGCTTCGCAGGCCCGGTTACGTTCTGCCTCCATCGCCACCAGTTTGCAATCCTTCACAAAGACGTTATGAAAACAGCTCAGATTAAAAGCAAACTTCTTTAAGCGTCTATCAAGCTGATAAATGCCTGTGGTGGAGTCTTCCGGCCAACTTAAAAAGTCTTTTTCTTTTTGCAAAGACGTTTCATCATCAACTGTTGGTAAATAACCGGTTTCTTCCTGGGCTGGAGCCTGGCGTACGATGGATGCACTCACCTTACGTGAAGGCTCTTTGGGTGGTGCTATTGGCTTATCCAGCTCTTGCTGGTACAAATCAGCATAATAGCTGGCCGATTGAATGATTTTTTCATGGGTCAGGTGATGCAGTACTTTTTTCCCCAAGGCGTCAAAAGACATGGGCTTCACCAAAAAATCATTCACATCGTAGGCAATGCTTTGCTGTACCTGAGCCAAATAAGCATTGCCAGAAAAAATCAGGATTGGAATATCATGCGCTGTTGGCAGCTGGCCGGCTCGAATACGCTTGATCAACTCCAGCCCATCCGGAGCCTTGATTTCCAGATCGGTGATCAGCATATCAATGGTGGCATCTTCCAGTAATTCGAGCGCAGTTTTACCGTCCAATGCTTTAAGCGCATTGCAATTCGGGATCCGATTAACCGCTCCATGCAGAAAGTCGCACATCAGGGTCACATCGTCGACCACCAACACTGTAAAGCTACGTTGAAGCATAGCACCCGCTTTATGATTGGTTTATAACTTACCTAACTATAGAACTGACCAATGAATTTACAATGCTGTGAATATGGCGATAAAACAGTGACCGCATGAGTAGTTGGCTCTCAACCCAGTCGGAATCAGCCAATCCAGCGAAGCTGCTCCAATTTTGATCGGATGTGATGCACTTACAGGCGAAAAATATCATAGATTTATCAGAGTAATATTCTGACTTACTCAAGCATACGGCTGCAATCTTCGCTAGTATTCATTTCAGGGACTATCAGGAAAGTGGAATGCGGCCAGATGCCTAAGGACAATGCAAGTAATTGGCTGGACATGCAACACAGCTTTCGGGCCAACCTTCAGCAAAAAACAACCCAGCTGTCTCACTACTGGCAATTGTATCTAGCCGATGACAATCTAACCGCTCGTCAAGAATTAAAACGCTTGTGCCGACATTTGGCGGGTGCCGCCGAAGTCTATGGCTTTAAATCAGTGATTGATAGCGCAAGCCAATGTGCCGAGATTCTGTCTCAGCCATTTAGCGATGAGTTGACGCAGCGTATTCAGGAGCATAATTGTATGGAAGTGCTGCAACAACAGCTTAACAGCACAAGCCAACGTAAAAAAACGAATGATTTAGCATCCACCGTCACCATTCCAAGCGAGACTGAACCTCGTATATTGCTGTTTGAGCCTGATGAGTTAGCAGCCGAAGCACTTGCTTTTGATCTCAGCACTCATGGTTTTACGTTGATCACTGAAACGGATACAGCCAATCTTTACAATAAGCTGCTGGAGAGTAGGCCTCAGGCTGTTCTTTGCTCTATTACACTGCATCAGCAACATTGCTTCTGCATTGATGCCATTCGTAGTAGTCAGCATCAACTTGGCTACAAGCCAATCATTATCTGCTTCACCGAACAAGATACGTTTGAAGCACGATTGGCAGCAACCCGGGCCGGCTGCCAGCACTTCATGCTCAAGCCGGTAGAACCAAAGCAAGTACTGCACCAGCTCAAAAGGCTTATATACAAAGAGAAAGCCGAACCTTATCAAATC
>ERZ869909.582-NODE-582-length-39613-cov-7.949008_pt1 | contig 39613 bp, 39 predicted proteins | sample MGYA00520892_ERZ869909 | MGnify/ENA primary metagenome ERZ869909 (study PRJEB32215, sample SAMEA104723947) | bioreactor metagenome | biome: bioreactor; feature: anaerobic bioreactor; material: water | place: China | collected 2015-03-12 ...
ATCCCGGGGACGCGAAACCATGATCAAGTCTGAGCTGATAGAGAAACTGGCGGCCGCCAATCCGCATCTTTTCCAGCGCGACGTTGAGCGTATCGTCAATTCGATATTCGAGGAGATTACCCAGGCGCTGGAGCGCGGGGAGCGTGTCGAGCTGCGCGGGTTCGGTGCCTTCTCGGTGCGCAACCGTCCGCCGCGTCAGGGCCGCAATCCGCGCACGGGCGATTCCGTCTCGGTGAAGGAAAAGCACGTGCCCTTCTTCAAGACCGGCAAGGAATTGCGCGAGCGGGTCGACGGCAAGGCGTAAGGGTAAGGGGAGCGGGAGGCCGGTTACGGCTAGGCTCGCGCGGCAAACCGGCCTAGCCTTCTCTCAGGGTTCACCGGGAGGGCTCCATCATGCTCAATGAATTCAAGAAATTCGCCATGCGCGGCAATGTGGTCGACCTTGCGGTCGGCTTCATTCTGGGCGGCGCGTTCTCCACGATCGTCTCCTCGCTGGTGAACGACATTCTGATGCCGCCGATCGGCCTCCTGATGGGCGGGGTGGATTTCACCAACCTCTTCATCGCGCTCAATGGCGAGGATTATGTCAGCCTTGCCGCCGCGCGCGAGGCCGGGGCCGCCACCATCAATTATGGCATCTTCATCAATGCGGTGATCAGCTTCGTGATCGTCGCCTTCGCGCTCTTCCTGCTGATCCGGGGCATGAACCGGATGCAGGATGCGAAGAAGGACGAGGTGCCCGCCGAGCCGCCCGCCAAGCCACGCAATGAAGAGCTGCTCGAAGAGATCCGGGACTTGCTGAAGAAGTAGGCACTTTGCGTGCGGGGCCGGGCGGGCTAAGTCCAGCGGCATGATCACGCGCGTAAAAATCTGCGGGATGAGTGACGAGGCCTCGGTGCGCGCTGCCGTTGCCGCTGGCGCGGATTATCTGGGCTTCATCATCTTTCCCAAAAGCCCGCGCGGCGTCAGCCTTTGCGATGCCGCGCGCCTCTCGGCACTGAAGGGCGACGCGAAATCGGTCGCGGTGCTGGTCGACCCCGATGATGCGCTATTGGGGCAGGTCTTGCGCGTGCTGGCACCTGACATCATCCAGTTGCACGGGGGGGAGAGCCCTGAGCGCTGCCTGGATGTGAGAAATTACGCAAGGCAGGGCGTGTGGAAGGCGGTTCCGGTCAGTGGCGCTGCGGATGTCGCCCGCGCCAGCCGGTATGCAGGCTTTGCCGATGCGATCCTGTTTGATGCCAGACCGCCTGCTGGCGCGGACCGGCCCGGCGGCTGGGGCAAGGGCTATGACTACAGCCTCGTCGAAGGCTTTCGGGCGCTGCCCTTCATTCTGGCGGGCGGGCTGACGCCGGACACGGTGGCCGGGGCCATCGCCGCATCGGGCGCGGGGGCGGTGGATAGCGTTTCCGGAGTGGAAAGCGCGCCGGGCATCAAGGATCACGCCCTCATTGGCGATTTCGTCCGCGCCGCGCGGCGCTAGCCGGCGTCCTGCCGGCAGGCGGCCGGGGCGATGTGCAATTTGCCGCACGTGAAGGCTGCAAATCATTCGCAATCGCTATTGGCATCCGTATCGGCCTGATGTAGGTGAGACTTATTCTCAGTTTCATTCGACGTCAGGGACGACGCCACACCCATGCGCACACTCCTTCTTGCCAGCACTGCGGTGCTGGCCCTTGCGGCCAATGCGGCTGCCGAACGCACCACCGACGCCGACATCAATGTCGAGACCATCACCATTATCGGCCTGAAGGGCGATGCGCGCTCGGTGACCGGGTCGGCCACACTGCTGCCGAGCGAAGTCCTGCAGGTTCAGGACTATACCGATATCGGCCGGGTGCTGCGCCAGGTGCCCGGCGTCAATATCCAGGAAGAGGACGGGTACGGCCTGCGTCCCAATATCGGCCTGCGCGGCACCGGTCTCGACCGGTCGGCGAACGTGGTTATCATGGAAGACGGCATTCTGGCCGCGCCGGCCCCCTATTCTGCGGCCGCAGCCTATTACTCGCCCTTCGTGGGGCGCATGGCCGGGGTGGAGATCGTCAAGGGTGCGGCCGGGGTGCGCTATGGTCCGCGCACGCAAGGCGGATCGGTCAACTTCCTCTCTACGCCGGTGCCGGACAGCTGGTCCGGTCGGCTCGCGATCACGGCCGGCGAGGAGAATGCCCGGCGCATCCACACCTATGCCGGCGGTATGACCGAAGTCTCCCAGGGCGTACGCCTCGGCGGGCTTGTGGAGGCCTATACCGACAGCGCTGACGGCTTCAAGACCATCGATTTCAACACTGACCGCTCCACCGGGTTTGATCTCACGGACTTTGGCGCGCGCCTGCGTGCCGAATTTGACGGCGCGGGCGTGACCCATGCCATTGAGCTTCGCTACCAGACTTCGGACGAGACCTCTGACGAGACCTATATGGGTCTCACTGATGCGGATTTCGCCGCTGACCCGTACCGGCGCTATGCGGCCAGCGCGAATGACCAGATCAATGTCGACCAGTCGCGCTGGGTGCTGCGCTATGACGCGGCCTTCGACAATGGCCTGGCCTTCACGGTCCTCGGCTATCGCAACGAGGTTGCCCGCAACTGGTTCAAGGTGGAAGGCGTCAATGCCGGCGCCGGCCGCCGCTCGCTGGGCGCAGTGCTCTCCGACCCGGTCACCTTCGCGGCTGAATACGCGATCCTGACCGGCCAGCCGGGCCTGGTGTCCATGGACGGCGCTGTGATCAGCCGCAACAACAACCGCTCCTATCTGGCCGAAGGCGTGCAGGCAGAGCTGGCGGGCGATGCGGCGCTTTTCGGCGCGAACCATCGCTGGCGGGTGGGTGTGCGTGCGCACCGCGATTCCGAAGACCGCTTCCAGAACGAAGTCTTCTACCGTATGGACAACTCGCAGCTCGTGCAGACCGGGGCTCAGGCGCCCGGTTTCCACGACAACCGCGTTGTTGAAGCCGAGGCGCTGGCCATCTTCGTGCAGGACGAGATCAGCCTGGGTGCGCTCACCCTGGTGCCGGGCCTGCGCTATGAGCGCATTGAAGGCACTCAGGCCCGCTGGGCCGCCACTGACCCGAACCGCACCGGCACGACGACCGTCACGGGCAGCACGACCGACGTGTTCATTCCGGGGCTTGGCCTGCGCTATCAGCTCAGCGACGCGGTGACGCTGTTTGGCGGCGTGCATCGCGGCTTTTCACCTTCGTCACCGGCTTCGACCAGCAGCCCCGAGGACGCGGTGAACTGGGAGGCCGGTGTGCGGTGGACGGGCGGAACGGCGTTCGTCGAGGCGATCGGCTTCTTCAACGACTATTCCAACCTGATCGGCACGTGCACGGCGTCCACCGGCGGGGGCTGTGCCATCGGTGCCCAGTTTGATGGCGGCGACGTAGAGGTGCGCGGGCTCGAATTCTCGGCCGGCATTGATCTGGCGGCCTTTGCCGGGTGGGGCGGCGTGTCGGTGCCGGTGCGCGGCGCCTACACCTGGACCGAGGCAGAGTTCCAGACTGCGTTCCAGTCCGGTTACAGCCCCTGGGGCAATGTCCAGGCCGGCGACCGCCTGCCCTACCTGCCCGAACACCAATGGTTTGCCTCTATCGGTCTGGAACAGGGCCGGTTCGGCAGCCAGCTGGCGCTGACCTGGATGGGCGAGCGCCGCACGGTGGCGGGCCAGGGCGCGATTCCGGCCGGTCAGTTCCTCGACTCCCACGCCGTGGCTGACCTGGCCGTATGGTATGATCTGTCGGATGCCATCCGCGCACGTGTCCAGGTGAGAAACCTCACCGATGAGGTCTATGCGGCGTCACGCTCTCCGTCAGGCCTGCGTCCAGGCGCACCGCGTGCGGTGCTGTTCGGCCTGTCGGCGAACTTCTAGAGCCTCACGGGGTCAAGCCGGCACATGAAAAGCCCCGGACCAGCGGTCCGGGGCTTTTTGCTTCAAGCGGCGCTGTTACTGTGCTGGCGGACGGACCAGCGGACCCAGATTGCGGATCACGTCAGCCGCGTCGAACGCATCGGGGCTGTCAGGTGTCTGTCCGCGGCCAAGCTGGATCTCGGCCATGGCCTCGTAGCGGGTCACCTCGCGCAGATTGATGTCGTCCCAGAACGGGTCACGCCAGCCATACCAGCCATGGCGGGGGTGGTAATAGCGGTAGAACACGTCAAACCGGTCATAGTGGCGCGGCGTGGTGCCGGTGAAGCGGCGCTCGGCCTCGGTGTCGCGCCGGATGAGCCGGAAATAGTCATATCCCTGTTCGCGGGTCAGTTCGGCGGCCCGGTAGAGCAGGAAGGTTTCCACCGACTGGCGCTCGGTCAGGGAATTGCCCGAGAAGGCGACCATGAACCGGTTCTGCTCGATCTGTTGCTCGGAATACCCGAACCCGCCCCCAGTGGCGCGCTGATAGGGTGTGGATTCGGCGCAAGCAGCCAGCATGGCAGCGCTCACGGCAAATCCGGCGATAAGGCGCATCATGGCACGTTCCTCCGAATGGAATTGTCCCTGCCTGATAACCAGTATGGGACGGGATCGTTCCGCGGCAAATCAAATCTTCAGGGTGGTGGCGATCTATTCAGATCCGGCCGGCAGAAGCTCAAGCCTCGCCAGTTCAGCCTTGAGGGCGTCCGACCCGGTGAAATGGTGCACCGCAAATCCCGCTCTCGCGCCAGCCTCTATATTGTCCAGCCGGTCGTCAATGAAGAGCGTCTCGGCCGCCGGCGTGGCGATCCGCGAGACCGCGAGCGCATAGATGGCCGGATCAGGCTTGACGAGGCCTTCCTCGCCGGAGATCACGGCCGTCTCGAACAGGGCGAATGACGGGTAGAGGGCCAGCACATCAGCCCATTTTTCTGCCGGCATGTTGGAGAGCGCATATTGCGGCACGCCGCGCGCATGCAAGGCTTCCACAAGCCCTTCCATGCCGGCGACATAGCCGTTGAACATCGCGTTCCAGCCGGTCTCCCAGGCCTCGATAAGCGTGGCCTTGTCGGGGTGCCGGGCGATCAGCGCCTCACGGTTGTCCGCCATGGAGACGCCCCGGTCATGGGCTTCGTGCCACTCCATCGTGCACACAGACGCAAGAAAATCCCGGCGCGCCGAAGCGTCCGGGATCAATCGGCTGTAAAGATAATCGGGATCCCAGTCTGCCAGCGTGCGGCCCAGATCCCACAGGATCGCGCGCACGGGCATGGGGGCCAGCCGGACTGGCTAGCCGGCGCGGGCCTTGAAGCGCGGGTCGGTCTTGTTGATCACGTAGACACGGCCACGGCGGCGCACCACCTGGCAATCGCGGTGCCGGGCTTTCAGGGAGCGGATGGAGCTGCGCACTTTCATGGTCTTGTCTCGTCCGTGGAGCGGGGCCGCAAAGCCCCGGTTCTTCAAGGGAGCGCAGGTGTTACAGAACGCCCCGGTTCAAGTCAACCGGGGCGCCCTTGCAACTTGCACAATCGGGTCAAAGCTATTCGATCAGGCGGACATAGCGCTCGCGGGTGGTGTCCAGCTGCGGGCACTCCATGATGATGCGGATATCGTCATAGTCCCGGTCGGTCCAGCCCATCTGGGTCCAGTTCGCCGTGCCGCCGGGCAGTCCGGGCGGGCGATCCTCCCAGCCATAATACATGAAGCGGCCGGGGCTGCAGCCTTGCGCGGCCTGCTGGGGCGTGCGGTTGGTGCCCGAGGGGATGATGCCGCCCTGGCTGGCAGGCCGGCACTCCTCCATGCTCTCGCACAGCACGGTTTCAAGAATGTCGTATTGCAGGCCGTTATGGACTTCCTGCCCGTTCACGTGCGCGGTGTCGGTGAAGTAGCGGTGACGGCAGGGGTGGGGGAAGCCGGTCGTCGGCGTGTGCTGGCACCAGGTGTGATCGGTTGACGGGTCGTTGTCGATGCGCTGCGGATTGGTCCGCGAGAAACGCAGATTGTACAGCTCGAAGCTGATGGTCTCGCCTTCCGCGCAGCGTGGCCACTGATACTGGTTCGGCCAGCGCGTGAGATAGTTGATGCCGTTATTGTCCTGCACCGGCGTGCGCTGGGTGCGGCGCTGGGCGAGGGTCTTGCCTGAATCCGGATCGGGATCGAAGCAATAGACATAGATGCGGTTATAATCGCCCGCTTCCGGGTCGAGCCAGCTCACTTCCGGCGGCTCGTACTGGAGCATGGGCTGGTGAAGGCGGGCTGTCGAACGCACAGAGACGCGCACGCTGTCGGAAATGCCGGGCAGGGTATGGACCAGCATGGTGGAGACGCGCGCGCTGGCATCGACACGGAAATCCAGCCCGTTCCACCCGCCATTGATATTCAGATCGCTCAGTCCGGAGCGGCCGAACGCGGCCGTCACGCGGTCATTCATGGCGTTGATCTGGGCTGCGAAATTCTGGTTCGGCCCCCCCACTGCGGCGTTCAGCGCGGTGGCGTCGGCTTCAGCCTGCAGCGAGGTGCGCACATTGATCAGGCGCGCGGTATCCACCGACACGCCGGCCAGTCCCATCACCGGCACCAGCGACAGCGCGAAGATGACCGCAATATTGCCGGAGCGATCCTTGAGGAAGCGGGAGATGCGTTTCATGACCCTTGCCCTTGCCCGAACCGGCACACTTTCCGGTCCACCCCGTGCCGGCATGCAAATTTCCTGCCGGACCCAAGGGCGGAAGCTAGCAGGCAACGCTTAATGAGGTGTAAGAAAGCATAATTAATTTAGTGTGTTAGCGTAAACCCTCTGCTAACCATGGTCCAAATCGCGTTCATCACGCGTTGATCTTCTGCGTGCTAACGGGAACACTCTGCCGACCGGGATTGGCGGACAGATCATCGCGAGGACCCTACATGCCGTTTCATTCTTCTCTCCGCCGGTGCACCCCTGCGCTGTGCGGCGCGTGGCTTGGCGCACTGGCGCTGCTGGGCAGCCTGTCCGCTGCTGCCAGCGCGCAGGACATACCCTTCACGGCCTGGCGTGACGGCTTCGCTTCCGACCTGCGCAGCGAGGGTGTCCGTCCCGACATCGTGTCCTCCATGCTGGACGGGCTGGAGCCCGATCCGCGCGTGATCGAGCGCGACCAGACCCAGCCGGAATTCGTGCGGCCTATATGGCAGTATCTGGAGGGCGCAGTCTCGGAGACCCGTGTCGCCAACGGGCAGCGTGCCGCAGCGCGTATCGCCGATACGCTGCAGGCCGTCGAGGAACGCTTCGAGGTCGACCGGCACATCCTGACGGGCATTTGGGGCCTTGAGAGCGCCTATGGCGAGATCCAGGGCAATTTTGATATCGTCCGCTCGCTGGCGACGCTCGCCTGGGAAGGGCGCAGGCGTGGCTTTGCCGAAGCCCAGCTGCGCGCCATCGCCCAGATGCTTGACCGCGGCTATGCCACGCGGGCCGAGCTCGTGGGCTCCTGGGCCGGCGGCATGGGCCAGACCCAGTTCATCCCGGCCACCTACATGGAACGCGCGGTCGACTTCAACGGCGACGGGCGTCGCGATATCTGGCGCAATGAAGGCGATGCGCTGGGCAGTGCCGCCAACCTGCTGGCGCGTGCGGGCTGGGAATACCGCCAGCCGGTGTTTACCGAGGTGCGCCTGCCGCAAGGGTTCAGTTTTGCCGACTGGAGTGAAAGCCAGCGCCGTCAGGTCTCACAGTGGGCCGGGCTGGGCATCGAGCCGGTATCGGGCAGCTGGTCGGCCGATGACCTCAACCGGTCCGCGCGCCTGGTGATCCCGGCGGGTGCGGGTGCGCCCGCCTTCCTGGTCTACCGCAATTTCGAGGCGCTCTTGCGCTACAACAATTCCACCGCCTATGCGCTTGGCGTTGCGTATCTGGCGCGCGCCTTCGAGCACGGCAATGCGGGCATGGCGACGGGCTGGCCGGTCGACAATCCGCCGATCAGCCGCTCGCAGTCACGCGAGCTGCAGGAAGCGCTGTCCCGCCTCGGCCACGATCCGGGCGGGCTGGACGGGGTGGTGGGGCCGAACACGCGCCGCGCCATCCGCGCCTTCCAGAGCGCCAACGGGCTGGCCCCGGACGGCTATGCAGGGCTGGCTCTCTACAACGCGGTGATGGCGGCGGACGGGGCGCGTTAGACGGTTCCTCAATTGCCGTGAAACCCCGGAACCGCGAAGCGGTATCCGGGGCCGCTCCCCAGTAGTCCTGCAACAGGTCCCGGCTCTGCGCTTCGCTTGGCGGGGACTTCAGGATTATGCGAGGGCTTCACACCACCCCGCCTTCATCCTCGCCTTGTTCAAAAGGCTGGACCGCCACACGCACGCGCGGATGGAACAGAGCGACACCCAGTGCCACCAGCGACAGGGCGATATTGAGCATGAAGGGCGCGGTGGGCCCGACGGCCTGATAGAGCCAGAGGCCCGACAGGGGCGCGATGAGGAAGCCGAGGCCTGCCGTGGCGGCGGTCACCCCGGCGGCACGTCCCTGTTCTTCAGGGCTGACGGCAAGGCTCGCACCGCCGGTAAAGCCGGAGCGGGCAAAGCCAAAGCCCAGCGAATTCAGCAGGAAACCCAGCACGATGGAGGCATAGCCGCCTGAAAAGATCAGCTCGATCTGCCCGGCGAGTGTCAGCCCGGCCCCGATCAGCATCAGCATGCGCGGGGAGACCTTCAGGGCCGGAATGGCGACCAGCTGGGCGAAGATGAGAGCGGCGGCTCCGGCCGTCAGGGCAACGCCGGCGAGTTGCAGGCCGGCGGTTGTGTCCAGTTCCAGCCGGTCCATGACGAAAAAGCCGAGTGCCTGCAGGCTTGCGGCCTGAACTAGCCAGCTGGCACAGCCGTACATCACGAAGGCGCGCACGCGCCCGTCACCGGCGAAGGCGAATTGGGCCAGCGGGTTGAGCGGGCGCCGGTTCCGCTCGCGCGGCGGGGTGTTTTCGGGCAGGGCCAGACGCACCACGACGGCACAAAGGCCCACCAGGACCGCGATCATGACCATGAAGGGCACCATGCCGATACGGTCGGAAAAGGCGGCGGCGAGCGCCGGTCCGATCATGCCGCCGAGCGCAAAGGCCGCCGTCATGCCGGCCAGCGCCTGCGTGCGCTCTGACGGCGCGGTGCGGTCCGCCACATAGGCCTGGGCTGCCGGGCCGGTGGCCGAACCGAACGCCCCGAAGAGGGCGCGCGCCAGCGCCATGGCCAGCACGGCGATCAGGGGCGGCAGGAAGCCGCTCTGGCCGGCCCATGCGCCCGCGGCAAGGATCAGGGTGGAGGCGGCATAGGTCGCCAGCCCGAAAATAACCAGCGGGCGGCGGCCATACTGGTCGGACAGTCCGCCCCAGACCGGGCTCATGGTCAGATACATGAGGGCTGAGAGGGTGTAGATCGCGCCGACATAGATCTCGTCAATGCCGATATCGCGCGCCAGCGGCGGCAGGATCGCAAACAGCATGGAATTGCCGACCCCCACCGCCATCAGGCAGATGAAGAGCAGGCGGAAGGCACCGCGCCGGTCCGCCCGTGTCTGCTGGTTCGCGTTCAGGGGCATGGGGGGAGGCTTAATCCGCCCCGGCTGCGTCGTAAACGCTCCGCTAACAGCGCGAAAACCGGGCTTTAAGCATCTTCGCGTAGAAACGTCCCGAAACCGGACATCGGCCGGGGGAAGAGAAGCGGAAAAATCCGCCCTTCCACCCGGTCCGGCCAGAATGGCTCCGGAGAGTGCGGGATGGTGGGACTATGTTTCAGATAATCGGCATTGTTGTCGTGTTCGTGATGGTATTCGGCGGCTTCATGCTGGCCGGCGGCCATTTTGATGTCATCCTGAAGGCCCTGCCCTTCGAGCTGATGATGATCGGCGGCGCGGCGATGGGCGCTTTCTTCATTGGCAATTCGGGCAAGACGGTCGCCAAGACGGCCGGTGACCTGTCCAAGCTGTTTGCGGGTCCCAAATGGAAGCCGCAGGACTATCGCGACCTTCTGGCGCTCCTGTTTGCGCTGACCAAGACGATGAAGACCAAGGGTGTCATCGCGCTGGAAGCCCATATCGAGAAGCCGCACGAAAGCACGCTCTTCTCCCGGTATCCGCGCATCATCAAGGATCATTTCGCGGTCGATTTCATCTGCGACACGCTGCGCATGATGACGATGAACCTGGAAGACCCGCACCAGGTCGAGGACGCGATGGAGAAGCAGCTGGAAAAGCACCATCACGAGGCCTCCGGGCCCGCTCACGCCCTGCAGAGCATGGCCGATGCGCTGCCCGCACTGGGGATTGTCGCCGCCGTGCTGGGCATCATCAAGACGATGGGCGCGATCACCCAGCCGCCGGAATATCTGGGCGCGATGATCGGCTCGGCGCTGGTGGGCACCTTCCTGGGCGTGTTTCTGGCCTATGGCTTCGTCGGTCCCTTCGCCAACCGGATGAAGGAAGTCTACGACGAGGAAGCCATCTTCTACAAAATCATCCAGAGCGTGCTCGTGGCGCACCTGCACGGCAATGCGGCCCAGATTTCGGTGGAAATCGGCCGGGGCAATGTGCCCAGCAAGATGCAGCCGAGCTTCATCGAACTGGAAGAAGCCCTGTCGAATGTGGGTGCCGAATAGTCCTGCACCGACGATAACCGGGTGATATGCCTTGAACGGGCCGGAGCGGATGCTCCGGCCCTTTTTGCTGGCGGGACAGCCATTGCTCCGCCGGGCCATCGCGTGTAGCCGGTGGCCATGAGCGAAACTCTTGTCAGACCCTTTGCCAGCATTGACTGGAGCGACGCCCGCACCCCGCGCGTGGCCGGGGGTGATGTCTATTTCTCTGCCGAGGACGGGCTGGCCGAGACGCGTGCGGTCTTTCTGGCCGGCTGCCGCCTGGAAGAGCGTTTTGCCGCTGGCGGCACCATCATTATCGGCGAGCTGGGCTTTGGCACGGGGCTGAATTTTCTGGCCGCGTGGCAATTGTTCGAGGAGACCGCGCCGGCCGGCGCCCGCCTGCATTTCATCTCGCTCGAAGGATTCCCGTTAAGTCAGGGAGATGCACGCCGGGCCCTGTCGGCGTTTGGCGAACTGGCGGACAAGGCCGGTGAGCTGGCAGATAACTGGCCCTCACCCCTGAAAGGCCCGCACCGGCGGGTCTTTGCGCAGGGGCGGGTGATGCTGACCGTGTTTCACGACACGGTGGAAGCTGCCCTCGGTGAAATGGACTTTGCTGCCGATGCCTGGTTCCTCGACGGGTTTGCGCCTTCGCTCAACGGCGCGATGTGGTCGGATGAGGTGTTTGGCCAGATTGCGCGCCTGTCAAAGCCGGGGACGCGGCTTGGCACGTTCACCGTGGCCGGCGCAGTCAGGCGCGGCCTGCAGGATGCCGGTTTTTCGGTAGCGAAAGTGCCCGGCTTCGGACGCAAGCGCGAACGGCTCGAGGGCGTGCTGGAAGAGGCGCCCGTGAAGCATGCACCCGCCGCGCCTGGCCGCATTGCCATTGTCGGTGGCGGCATCGCGGCAGCGAGCCTTATCCATGCCTTGAGACTGCGCGGCGTCACGCCGGTCGTGATTGCCAAAGGCGGATGGGGCGCTGGCGCTTCAGCGGGCCCCGCGGCCTTGCTGACACCGCGCCTCGAGGCGGCGGACCGTCCTCATGTGCGCGCCACGCTGGCTGCGTTCGAGTATGCGCGCACCCTGTATGAGGGGCTGGACGGGTTTCACGCCACCGGCGTGATGCGTGCCGAGGCGGACACTGATGCAAGGGGGCGGCTGGCGCGCATCGCCGCGATGATGGACGGGGCCGGCGCAATCGAGGATGCCGGCGGACTGAGGCTCGAGCGCGCAGGCTGGGTCGAGCCTGCACGGCTGCTCGCGGCCCTCGCTGGCGGAGTGCCCGCGCTGGATGAGCAGGCGGCGCATATCGCTCCGCTCGAAGACGGCAGCTGGCGGGTGGCCGATGCAGCGGGCAGGACGCTGGCCGAGGCCGATCAGCTGCTCCTGGCCCCCGGCGGCGAGGCCCTGCCGGCCGGCACGAAAACCGCTCTGCCGGCCGGGTTGCTGCCCGGCCAGACGGCGCGCTTTGCCTATGACGGGCCGCCCATCCCTCTACCCATGGCCTGGGGGCATTACCTGGTGGCGCTGCCGGACGGGTCCGTGCTGGCCGGAGCGACCCATGAGCGCAATCAGCGCCTGTCCGCGGACGAGGCCGAAGCGCTGATCCGCGCGGCGGTGACGGCTTTCAGCCCTGCAATCGGGGCAGGGCTTGGCCCGGTTCTGGAGCACTGGGGTGCGACCCGCTGCGTCCTGCCGGACCGGCTGCCGGCCGCCGGACCGGCGGCGCGCGATGACGCATCGGCCATGGACGGGCTTTACATCCTTGCCGGCCTTGGCGCACGCGGCTTTGCCCATGCGCCGCTGCTGGCGGAACATCTGGTGAGCGTCATGTGCGGCGAACCCTGCGCGCTGGAGCGCTCCGGCGCCGCCAGTCTCGATCCGGCCAGATTCGCGCTAAGGGCGTTGCGGCGTCAGGCAAAATCAACCCAGCGATGACCGCTTTCCCGGTCTGAAGCTTGCACTTCGCGTCCCACAGGCCGGCCTGACTGGCCCGGAACGGGACGACGATGACACTGCCACTGGACACAAATGCGCTTCAGGCGCGCCCCTTGCGGGGTGCGGACCGGCGTGTGCGTCCGCGTCATATCTGGTTCCTCAACTCGGCTTTTGACCGTATCGGCTTTGAAACCGCGCTGGAGCGCATTGTCCGGCGCGATCCTTCGCGGCCGTTCGCGTTTGTGGTCACCCCCAATGTCGATCACCTCGTGCGGTTGTCGCGCGGAGGGGAACTCGCGCCTCTGTATGCGCAGGCCTGGCTCACCGTGTGCGACAGCCGGGTGCTGGAGCTGATTGCGGCGATGTCGGGTGAAGAGGTGGAGGTCACACCCGGCTCGGACCTGACGGCCGCCCTGTTTGAACACGCCATCGACCCGGCCGAGCCCGTGGTGGTGATCGGCGGTGACGCGGATGTGGTGGCAGGGGTTACGGCCCGGTACGGGCTGACCGACCTGCGCTGGCACCAGCCGCCCATGGGGCTGCGCACCAATCCGCAGGCTGTTGCCGAGTGTGCGGCCTTCGTGGCGGCCAATCCCGCGCGCTTTGTTTTCCTGTGCGTAGGTTCGCCCCAGCAGGAAATGATCGCAGCGGCCTGCATCGAACGCGGGGATTGTACAGGGGTCGGCCTGTGCGTCGGCGCGTCACTGGACTTTCTCTCCGGCAAGACCCAGCGCGCGCCCCGCTGGATGCAGCGCGTGCGTCTGGAATGGCTTCACCGCCTCATGGAGGAGCCAAGGCGCATGTGGCGGCGCTATCTTGTCGACGGCCCGCGCGTGCTGCTGATCTGGTGGGAGTGGCGGCGTGCGCGTGCGAAGCTGCGTGCTTTCGAGCGGTCTTTCGCCGCGCGCCTGAAGGCCTGACCGGCGCCCTTGATCGCGCGGCCAATAGTGGCTTGTCTTGTGAAACCTGACTGGGTGCAGGCAGGCATGGCGCAAGGGGGGAAATCTGATGTCTGCGAAACCGGAACGGCCCTTGCGCCGTGATTTCTCATGGTTTCATACCTTGCGTGTGCGCTGGGCGGAAACCGACCCCCAGGGCATTGTCTTCAATGGCAATTATTTTCTCTATTTCGATGTGGGGCTGACTGAATACTGGCGTGCCGCCGGAATCCGGGTCCCCCAGGACCTGACCCTGGAGGACAGCGAATCCTTCGCGGTCAGTGCGCATGCGGATTTCTATGCGCCTGCCGTCTTCGACGAGCTGATCGAGATCGGGGTGAGGCTGGAGCGCGTCGGCAACAGCTCGGCGACGTTCCGAATGGGAATTTTCCGCGGCGAAGAGGTGCTGACCGGCGGACGGATGGTCTATGCCTGGGCCACAAATACCCTGCCGCGTACGCCCTGTCCGCCGCCGGCTGTGCTGATCGAGAAGCTGCGGGCTTTTTAAGTAGTGCAGGTCTTTTTTAGCTCCGCAACGCATCCGCGTTGCGATGTTCCGCGAGAAGTCGCGGGCGCGCATTTTTTTGTTGATGCTCAGCCCATCCGAGCTTCGCCTCCTCGCTTCCGGGCTCGCAAAGCTCACCCTTCGCTGCGGGCGCGCGGTCGCGCTTGCGGCGCTGCGCGCCGGGGAGACAGTCCGGCCCCGTCAGGGGCCGCTAGGCCGACCAGCCGCCGGGCACTTTTGCCCGCACCGACCGAACGGATGTGAGGGAGGACCAAGGAAGATGGTGGGCGCGACAAGAGTCGAACTTGTGACCTCTACGATGTCAACGTAGCGCTCTAACCAACTGAGCTACGCGCCCGGCCCGCAGTGCTGGCTGCGAAACGAGCGGGCGATATAGCCCGCTCGAACCCGGGGTGCAAGCGCACGTGCAGCGCCTGAGGCAGACCGCCGATTGCCGCGCCGGAAATGTGGCCAATGCGTCGCTGTTTTGTGGCGGAAATGCAACAAGTCTTGCCGGAGGTTCGCTGGCTGTGCGCCTGCGGCATTTACCCAAGGTGTTCTTGGCCTATTCTGCGGTTGTGCCAGCCTCAGGGACTCCGGGGTGAGACCGGCTGCGCGGCCCCCAATGCGTTGGGCGAAATCAAACCGGACGGTGTGGTGTCCATGAAGGCAGCCACGGTCAAAGGAGACGGATAATGAAATTTGCAAAGAGGGGAGCCCTGCTGGGTTCCACCCTGCTGACCAGCGTTGCCCTGACTGCGGGCGCGTTCGCACAGCAAGCCCAACAGGTCGAGCAGGAGCAGCAGCAGCAGCAGGAAGTCGCTGCCGCCGACCGCATTGTGGTCACCGGTTCGCGCATCGCCCGTCCCGACTTCTCCGGCTCGGCGCCGGTGCTGTCGGTTGATGCTGCCGCGATCGAGAACTCCGGCATCACCAACCTCACCGACTTCCTGTCGGACCTGCCCGCGCTGACGAACTCGTTCGGCCAGCAGCAGTCGGCGGGTACCGCAAACGGCGGCGCGGTCGGCCTGAACCTTCTCAACCTGCGCGGCCTCGGCACCGCACGCACCCTGGTGCTGGTGGACGGCCGCCGTCACGTGGCCGGCAATCCGGGCACCTCGGCTGTCGACATCAACACGATCCCCGTCGGCCTGATCGAGCGCGTCGAAGTGCTCACCGGCGGCGCATCGGCGATCTACGGCGCCGATGGTGTGTCGGGCGTCGTGAACTTCGTGATGCGTGACGACTTCGAAGGCACGCGCGTGCGCGCCCAGTACGGTGCCGGCGAGGCCAACACGGCCGGGCGCACCTTTGTCAGCGCGCTGCACGGCCGCAACTTCTTCAATGACCGTCTGAATGCCACCCTGGCCGTCGAGTTCGCCCAGGAAAACGACCTGAGCGTCGATGACCGCTCATTCCTGCGCCGTGGCCAGCGCCAGCAGCTGGTTACCAACCCGAACTATGCTCCGGGTACCGGCCAGTTCGAAAACATCCCGGCCACCGACCTGCGCTATGTGGACACGGCCCGCGGCGGTGCGGTCTACACCACGTTCAGCGCCGCACGTTCGCCCTTCGGCATCAGCTGGGTGGGTGATGGCTCGGAATGGGTGCACGGCCAGTCCACCTCCGGCTTCTTCATGCTGGGCGGTTCGGGCTCGCTGCTTGACGACTTCCAGGACCAGGTCCTGCCCGGTCAGGACCGCTGGCTGGCCAACACCACCCTGTCCTACCGCTTCAATGCTGACCACCGCGTGCGCGCCTCGGCCAAGTACGTGCACACGCAGACCCAGTTCGAAGCCCAGCCGACCTTCGACTTCTTCATCACCGTTCTGGACGATGTCGCGTTCATTCCGGACAATATCCGCAATGATGCCATTTTCGGCGCCGTGTTCGTCGGACGGGACAATTTCGACCTCGGCTACCAGTACCGCGATGTGGAGCGTGAAACCTTCCGCGCGGATGTCGGCTTTGACGGCCGCCTGAACTTCTTCGGTGGCCTCGACTATGACGTGTCCTACGTCTACGGCCGCACCGAGCAGAACACGGCCTATATCAACGAGCGCATCGAAGAGCGCTGGCTTGCCGCCATCGACTCGGTCGTCGATCCGGTGACCGGAAACATCGTCTGCCGTTCGGACCTCGATCCGAATGCGATTCCGCTCGATCTGGACCCGGCTCTGTGGGGTCTGACCTTCACACCGGGCCCGAACAGCGGCTGCGTACCTGCCAATATCTTCGGCGAGAACGTGTCGCCTGAGGCTGCAGCCTGGATCAACACGACCATTCATGGCCGTGACGTGATCGAGCAGCATGTGTTCAGCGCCTATGTCTCCGGTTCGTCCGAAGCGCTGTTCTCCCTGCCGGCCGGCCCGATCCTGTTCGCCGGTGGTGTCGAGCACCGCCGCGAGCGTTCGCGCTCCACGCCGGACGCGCTGCAACTGCAGAGCGAGGCCATTGGCGCCAACATCACCTGGAATGGCTCCAGCGCCATTTCCGGCGGCGAGTTCAATGTCACCGAAGGCTATGTCGAGTTCGACGTTCCGCTGCTGGCAGGCCTGCCGCTGATCGACGAGCTCACCCTCGACGCTGCCTACCGCTATTCCGACTACTCCACGGCCGGTGGCACCGAGACGTGGAAGTTTGGCGGTATCTGGCGCCTGTCTGACCAGCTGATGCTGCGTGCGACCCGTGCCCGCGCCGTGCGTGCGCCGAACATCTCCGAGCTGTTCCTGCCGCAGGTACAGACGTTCCAGTTCATCACCGATCCGTGTACGGCGGTTAACGTCAATGCCGGCACCGAGTTCCGCCTGCCAAACTGCACGGCGAACCTGGCTCCGTTCGGTGTGGACCCGCTCACCTTCGTGGACACCACCTCGGCTTCACGTGAAGGGCGCGTCGGGGGCAACCCGAACCTGAACGTGGAAACGGCTGACACGATCACCTACGGCTTCGTGCTGACGCCGAGCTTCGGTCCGCTGAACAACCTGTCGATCGCTGTCGACTATTACGACATCGAGCTGTCGGACTTCATCCAGCAGGTGTCGGGCCAGGTTCTGGCAAACCGCTGCGTTGACCTGCCCCAGCCGAACCAGTTCTGTGACCTGATCCAGCGTGGACCGGATGGCCGCATCAACTTCTTCGAGGCCTATCTGGTGAACATCGCCGAGCGGCGCGTGCGTGGCTGGGACATCTCTGCCCAGTACCTGCTCGACCCGCAGGAGTTCTTCGGCCTGAACCGCGATATCGGTACGTTTGCCATCACGGCAGCGGCCAACCGCATCCAGAGCCTGGAACTGCGGGAAGCTCCGGACGCGCCGATCAACGAGCGCGTAACCTATCCGGAAGCGCCCAAGTGGACGTTCGTCAGCGACGTGACCTGGTCGTTCGACCGCTTTACGGTGAACTACGGCTACACCTGGGTTGACGAAGTGCGCCGCCAGACCCGCGAGCGCATGGCCGCCAACCCGGCCTGGGTGGCTCCGCAGTTCGTGAACTTCTCGCAGCGTTCGACGCACGACATCTCGGTGCGTTACAACATCAACGACAACCTCGCGGTCTCTGGTGGTATCAACAACTTCACCAACCAGCGTCCCGACCTCGGCTCGGAAGAGCAGCCGGTCGGTGCTCTTGGCCGCTACTACTTCATGGGCGTGTCGGCCAGCTTCTAGGCCGGGCGTTCATTGCCGGAAAGGCAAGGGGGTGGCGTTTCGCCACCCCCTTTTTTCTTCGGTCTTCCTACGCAGCTTAAAAAAAAAGCCCGGCCAGACCGGCCGGGCTTTTGCTGTCACGGCAACTGACGCGTCAGGCTGCTTCCATGGCCCGCGCAACCTCGTCGACGAGGTCGCGAAGATGGAATGGCTTGGAGAGCACTTTTGCCTCGCGCTGGGCCGACAGGCCGGCATTGAGCGCAACGGCTGCAAATCCGGTGATGAACATGATCTTCAGCCCCGGGTCGATCTCGGCCGCGCGGCGCGCCAGCTCGATGCCGTCCACGCCGGGCATCACGATGTCGGTCAGCAGGAGTTCAAATGTGCCGGCCTGCGTGCCGAGCGCGTCCAGGCCTTCCTCGCCGTCGGCCACGGTTTCCACCTCGTGCCCGGCGCGTGTCAGCGCCTTGGCCAGGAAATCGCGCATCGAATCGTCGTCTTCTGCGAGCAGTATCTTGGCCATCGCCATCCCCTCCGGAGCTTTTTTATCCACCGCAAGCGCACTCTAGCGCAAGGTGGTAAAATTCCGTTGAACGTGAATGCCGGTTCTGCACGATTGTCGGCCGCCCGGCGCGCTTGGCAATTGACGCTGGAGACGCAACGGCGATGATAGGCGCATGATCCCGCTCCCGCCGCCCGTCCAGTCCTGTGCCGAACTGCCGGCTTTTGATGTCCTGCGGCCTGCAGAGCGGACCTCGCCGGTGGTTTTTGCGTCTCCCCATTCCGGTGCAAATTACCGGGCGGAGTTTCTGGAACGGTCCGCACTGCCCCTGAAAATGCTCCGGCGGTCGGAGGACGCGCATGTCGATGTGCTGTTCTCTGCAGCGCCTGATCACGGGGCGCCCCTCGTACGGGCGCTGTTCCCGCGCTCCTATGTGGATCCGAACCGGGCCGAGTACGACCTCGATCCGCTCCTGTTCGGGCCGCGCGTACATGCGATCACCGCGCGTGTCAGCCAGCGCGCCTCGGCGGGACTGGGCGTCGTGCCGCGCCTGGCCGGTGAAGGATGCGCGATCTATGAAGGCCTCCTTCCGCTGGAAGAGGCGTTCGAGCGGCTGGCGCGGTGCTACCGCCCGTATCATGCGGCACTGGCGGCCGAACTGGCGCACGCGCGGGAAACCTTCGGGCACTCGGTCCTGATCGACTGCCACTCCATGCCCGCGGCCAGCGCGCGGGGGGCCGATATCGTGCTGGGTGACCGGTTTGGTTCCTCCTGCGCGCCCGACCTCACGGACCGGGCCGAGCGCATCTTCCGCTCCCTCGGCTTCAAGGTGGTCCGCAACCGGCCTTACGCGGGCGGTTTTGCCACCGAGCATTACGGTCAGCCGGCTGAAGGGCGCCATGCCCTGCAGATCGAGATCAGCCGAGCCCTGTACATGGATGAGCATACGCTGGAGCCGCACGGTGGATTTGATGCCCTCAAGGCGCGCCTGGAAGCATTTATCGCCGCACTGCAGGAATCCGGCGGCGCGCAATCCCTCGCGGCCGAATAAACCCCGGATTGTATTTCCGTCTGAACAATACTACGGATTGGCGTGCGCGGGCTGCGGTGCCCGCGATCAGCGGCAATGCGGGGACTTCATGCTCTCAGGGATCAACGGCGCAGGGCCGGCCGGGATTGAACGCACCGATATCGACCGGCATATGGGCGAGCGCGTGCGGATGCGCCGGCGCCTGCTGGGGCTCACGCAAAAGCAGCTTGCTGACCGGGTCGGTATCCGCTTCCAGCAGATCCACAAGTATGAGAGCGGCCTGAACCGGATGTCGGCGAGCCGTCTCTACGAAATTGCGACCGCTCTGGAAGCGCCTGTCAGTGAATTCTACGAAGGCCTTGACGGTGATGCGGGCGAGCACGCGCTGCAGGGCGATATTCTCGCGCGGCGCGAAACGATCGAGCTGGTGAGGGCCTATTACCAGCTGGGCCACGCACCGCGCCAGCGCCTGCTTGATCTGGCCAAGGCCCTCCAGAGCGCGCTTGACCCCTCAGCGCGCAATGGCGATACCGGCCCGGCCTGATACCGGCTGTAACCGGCCGGGCGCGCGCGCTTGAAAGGGGTGGCCTTTGCACCGTTATGATGACGACCGCAGATTGCTCGGCGTGCTGGCGGATGCGGCCCGCGTGGCAGTCCTGCCCCATTTCCGCAACGGTGTGCCGGCCCACAACAAGGCGGCGGCGGGCTTTGATCCGGTTACCGAGGCCGACAAGGCTGCCGAGGCGGCGATACGCGCCGTGCTCGCCGAACATCGTCCCGATGACGGCATTGTTGGCGAGGAGGAGGATGCCAAGGCATCACGCTCGGGCCGCCGCTGGATCGTGGACCCCATAGACGGTACGCGCGCTTTCCTGGCCGGCCTTCCCAGCTGGTGCGTGCTGATTGCCCTGGTGGAGGAGGACGGCCCGGTCCTGTCGGTCATCGACCAGCCCCATATCGGCGAACGCTTCTTCGGTTCCACCGGCGCTGCCGGACGCGCGGCCTGGCTGGAACGGGCCGGTGTCCGGCGCGACCTGACGGTGCGCGCTGCACAGCCGCTCGCGGCCGCGCTTGGCGAGACGACGGATCCTTTCCTGTTTGCCGGGGCCGAGGCGCATGCATTCGGCGCCATACGCGAGCGGGCACGCCTGATGCGCTACGGCCTTGATGCCTATGGGTATGCCATGGTGGCCCAAGGCGGGCTGGATTTTGTCGTCGAGTCCGGGCTGAAGACCTGGGATGTCGCTGCGCTCGTGCCGGTGATTGAAGGGGCAGGCGGCATCCTGACGGACTGGCGCGGCGGGCCCGCCCATGAAGGCGGGCAGGTCGTCGCGGCGTCCGCCCCCGCCCTGCACGAGGAATTGCTCGCGCTGCTCGCGCCTGCCGCGCTCTAGCGCGCTTCCAGCACGACGCGCCGCGGCGCGCTGCCGAGCATCACCGTGCCGCCTGACCGTGCGGCACGGCCGGTCATCCGCACGGACAGGGTGTCGTGAAACGCACTGAGTTCGCGGCGCCGGCCGTCCCCGGTGACGATCCAGCCATCCGGCGCGGCACCGTCAAATCGGAACACGATGACATCGAAGCGCGGGGCCATGAGGGCTGCCAGGCCCATGGCGCGCCGCTGGAACCGGTCCATGGCGGCAACCGCCGCGGCAAGGTCTGCCACCTGATAGCGTTCTGCCGGATCAAGCTGCAGGTGGATCTCGAGGCGGATGGCGGGAAGCGCAATGCCGGCCGCGTGCCATACCCGTGTCTGCCGCGTCATCTCGCCGGCCTGCCGCGCCTCTGGCGGAAGCTGCAGATAGCCTTCGGCGTCGACGCCGAGCGGGTGCAGGCGGCCATCCTGGCCCTCCAGCCAGAAACCGGATGACGCGGTTGGTCCGTCCGGCGCGGGCTCGATCCGGTAGGCAGGCATGAAGGGCAGCTCCGCGCCGCTGCCTTCGCCGGTATATTGCCGCCAGAAGGGCAGTATCCGGTCTGCCGGATAGGCGTTCATGTCCGCCCGGTCCGGGGGCGCCCCGGCGCTGGCCAGCCCGGCAAGAAGCGCGAGCAGGCAAGCCAGCACGGCGGCGGAAACGGGGCGGGTCACACCTAGTTCGCGCCGCCCGGCTTGCGGAACAGCAAGGTCATGCGGTCGGATTCGCCGATAGCCTCATAGGGCGCGCGATCAAAGTCCGGATCCGTCTCGCCGGGCTGCGCCGAGGTGCGCAGCACTGGCGGCAGCGTCCATACGCCGAACGGATGGTCGGCGGTGTCGGCCGGATTGGCGTTGATCTCGGAGGAGCCGACAAGCTCGAAGCCGGCTTCGGTGGCCAGCGCGATCACATAGTCCTCCTGGACGTAACCATTGGCCGCGCGCGGATCCTGCGGCTGGCTGGCGGGCAGGCGGTGCTCGACGACACCGAGAATACCACCCGGACGCAGGGCGGCATAGAAGTCGGCAAAGGCCTTCTCCTCAAAGCCGCGCGCCATCCAGTTGTGGACATTGCGGAAAGTCAGCACGGCGTCGGCGCTGCCTTCCGGCACGATCGGACCGGTTTCCGGACCGAAGCTTGCTATCTCGATTTCGCCAAACAGGGGCGCGGAGAAGCGCTCCACATAGTTGTCGATGAAGGCCTGGGTCTGCGCGTTGCCGGCGGGATCAAAATGCGCCGCGACATAGGTGCCGCCATTGGCCGCGATCCAGGGAGCGAGTATCTGCGTGTACCAGCCGCCTGCCGGCCATATCTCGATCACCGTGCCGGATGGGTCGACGCCGAAGAACTCCAGCGTTTCGCGCGGATTGCGCCAGACATCCCGGCTGACGGCGTCGGTGCGCCATTCGCCCGCCACGGCCCAGGCCAGCGATCCGGTTTCGGGCGCCGTGGACAAGGGCTGCGCCGTCCCGCCGGACGGTTCCTGCGTGTCCGGGGCCGCGCCAGCCGCGCGCAGCGCCTCTGCATCATCGGTTTCCTCCTGCGCATCGCCGTCTTCGGGGGCGGCCACGCCTGCGTCGTAATCAGACAGCGAGGCGTCGTAAGCTTCGCTGGCATCCTCGTCGCCGGCAGGCGGCGCAGTGTCGCCGCAGGCCATCAGCGGCAGGCACAGGGCAAGGGCAGAAACCGTGATCAAGAGACGCATGCCGTATTTCCCCTCCGGGCGTGAGTGGCTCCGCTGGCGGAGCCCATCTGGTCCATTGCATACAGACTAGCCTCCAGCGCGGAATTGGCAAAATGGCACGCACAGGCCGTCACCCCCCTTGCGGAGGGAAATTGCGCTACCCATCTCGAACGTGCCGGGGCGCCATAACGGGCTCCGGGGAGGACTTGAAACGCTGATGTCCGTCTCTTGCCCTGAGCGCTCATGCGAGGCCCAGGCGTAACCGGAGGGGCATCACACTGATCGCTTCTGAAGGAGGATCTCCATGCGTACCATCGACTACACGCCGCTCTACCGCACGATTGTCGGCTTTGACCGTCTGGCCAACATGATCGATTCTGCGGCCAAGCAGGAAGGCGGCAATGGCTACCCGCCCTACAATATCGAGCAACTGAACGAGCACGAGTATGTCATCGAGCTGGCCGTGGCCGGCTTCGGTGAGGATGATCTCGACGTCCAGGTGCAGGAAAACGTGCTGATGGTCACCGGCAAGCGCGACAACGACGCTGCCGAACCGCGCCAGTACCTTCACCGTGGGATTGCCGAGCGCTCCTTCGAGCGCCGCTTCCACCTCGCCGACCATATCCAGGTGCGTGATGCGCGCCTTGAGAACGGCCTTCTGGTCCTGCGCCTCGAGCGTGAAGTGCCCGAAGCGAAAAAGCCGCGCCAGATTGCTATCAACGGCAAGTCCGGCGCCAAGCTGATCGGCAAGACGAAGGCCGCCTAGGCCGCGCCTGCCGCTGCGAACGCCGCAGCGAAGGCTGGCAAACTGACCGGAGTGGTGCGGTTTTTCCCCTGCCGCAGAGCCGCTTCGGCCGATCCGCCAGCAGACTGACATGAAGACGCCCGCATGCTTTTCCCCTGGCATGCGGGCGTTTTTTTTACTGGTCCGCCAGCTCGGCCTTCAGCTGGTCAATCGCCTCGCGCCAGAGCCTTGCGCTCATGTCGGAGGGCATGCGCCAGTCCCCGCGCGGAGAGAGCGCGCCAGCGGAGGTGAGCTTGGGCCCGTTGGGCACGGCAGAACGCTTGAACTGGCTCTGGCCGAAGAAGCGGGCGTGAAAAACCTCCAGCCATCTGATGATTTCAGGCATGGCGTAGTGATGCCGGTCGGCTTCGGCCACATGGTCCGGCCAGTCACTGCGCGAATGCGCGCCCCAGGCGGTATCCTGCAGGAAGGCGATCTTCGCCGGCCCGAACCCGTAACGCACCACGTAATGCAGGGTGAAGTCCTGCAAGGGGTAGGGGCCAATGACGCCTTGCGTGCTCTGGATGACGCCATCGGCGCCCGCCGGGATCAGTTCAGGGGAAATCTCGGTCGCGAGGATACGGTCCAGCACGGGGTTGGCAGCTTCCCCGGCCCTGCCGGTGCGTGCCGCCCAGGCGATGAGGTGCTGGATCAGTGTCTTGGGCAGGCCTGCATTGACGTTGTAATGCGACATGTGATCGCCAACGCCATAGGTGCACCAGCCGAGCGCGGCTTCGGAGAGGTCGCCGGTGCCGATCACCAGCGCGTTTTCAAGATTGGCCAGGCGGAACAGATAGTCGGTGCGCAGACCCGCCTGCACGTTCTCGAACGTCACGTCGTAGGCGGGCGCGCCTTCAGCATGGGGATGGCCGATATCGGCCAGCATACGCTTGGCCGCGGGGCGGATGTCGATCTCGCGATGGGTGACGCCCATCGCCCCGGCGAGGTCTATCGCCTGCTGGCGTGTCGCCTCGCCCGTGGCAAAACCGGGCAGGGTGTAGCCGAGGATGTTCTCACGCGGCAGGCCCAGCCGGTCGAAGGCGCGTGCCGTCACGATCAGGGCCTGTGTGGAATCCAGGCCGCCGGAAATGCCGATGACAGCCCGCTGGATGCCAGTGGAGCGCAGGCGCTGCACCAGAGCCTCGGCCTGTATCGACCAGGCTTCAAAGCAATTCTCGTCCAGCCGCTCCGGGTCCGACGGCACGAAGGGGAAGCGTCTGATACGCCGTTCCAGCGGCAGGATCTCGTCCAGTGGCGGGGCGAGCGTGAAACCGATCTTGCGCCAGCCGGTCAGGCGTTCGCGGGCAAGACGCGCTGAATCGCGAAAGGTGGAAAAGCGCAGGCGGTCCTGGATGATGCGCTCAAGGTCGATATCGGTGACCAGCCCGGCATGGTCGGAAAAACGCGGGCCTTGCGCGATCGTCTCGCCCAGCTCGCAGGCGAGGGTCTGCCCGTCCCAGGTGAGGTCTGTCGTGCTTTCGCCCTGCCCCGAGGCGGCAAAGACATAGGCGCCCAGCGTGCGCTGTGACTGCACGCGTACCAGTGCCTCGCGCTCGCGCGCCTTGCCGATCAGCGCGTTGGACGCGGAGAGATTGACGATGATGTTCGCGCCCGCCAGCGCGCCATCAAGGCTCGGCGGATGCACCGCCCAGAGATCCTCGCAGATCTCCGCCATGAAGCTGAAGCCGGGCACATCGTCGGCTGCGAACAGGAGCCTCGTGCCAAAGGGCGCGCCCTGACCTGCATAGCGCACGCGGTCGGCGATGGCGGCAGGGCCTTCGGCGAACCAGCGCTTCTCGTAGAATTCGCGATAATTGGGCAGATAGCTCTTCGGCACGACGCCCAGAAGCCGGCCGCGATGGATGATGAGCGCGCAGTTGTAAAGCTGGCCATCGGCCATCACTGGCGCGCCCGCGACAATTACCGGCATCAGCTCGCGCGATGCCTCGATCAGGGCGGCGGCCGCGCGTTCGGCCGTCTCCAGCATCAGCGCCTGGTGGTGCAGGTCGTCGATCGCATACCCCGTCAGGGACAGTTCGGGAAAGAGCACCAGGGCGGCCCGCTTTGTGCCTGCGTCCTGTGCCAGGGCGATGAGGCGGCGCGCATTCTCCATTGGGTCGCCCGGCGCCACAGCGGGCGCACAGGCTGCAACGCGCACAAAACCGTGCCGGTAGAGATTATGGAAAGCCGGCATACCGCCCCTTTTGCTCACAATGAGTATTTCATGAGGTGTCAGAGACGCCTTTCCGGCGGAAAAATCAAGGGGGAAGGGGGAGGGACTGCGCTACGCCGCCGGTTCCATCAGCGTCCGCCCGATGGCCAGGAAGCGCTCACGGCGCTTCCTGCGCAGGGTGGTCGGGTCCAGGCCTTCAAGGCTGGAGAGGTTTTCTTCCATCGCGTCGCCGACGGCCTTGATGGTGGCCTCGCGGTCGCGATGGGCGCCGCCTACGGGCTCTGCGATGATCTTGTCGATGATTTTCAGCCCGATCAGGTCCTGCGCGGTGATCTTCATGGCAATGGCCGCATCGCGCGCCTTGGCGCCGTCACGCCAGAGAATGGAGGCGCACCCTTCAGGCGAAATCACCGAATAGATGGAATGTTCCAGCATCATCACGGTGTTTGCCGAGGCCAGCGCCACCGCGCCGCCGGACCCGCCTTCCCCGGTAATGACCGAGATCAGCGGCGTGCCGAGGGTCAGGCAGCGCTCGGTGGAGCGCGCAATGGCTTCGGACTGGCCGCGCTCTTCCGCGCCCACGCCCGGATAGGCGCCTGCCGTGTCAACGAAGGTCAGTACCGGCAGGGAAAACTTGTCGGCCATGTCCATCAGGCGCACGGCCTTGCGGTAGCCTTCGGGCCTTGCCATGCCGAAATTGTGCTTCAGGCGGGTCTGGGTGTCGTGACCCTTCTCATGGCCCATCACCACCACCGGCCGGCCGCGGAAACGGCCGAGCCCGCCGACAATGGCATGGTCCTCGGAGAAGCGCCGGTCGCCGGACAGCTCCTCGAAGTCGGTGATGAGACCGGCCAGATAGTCCTTCAGATGGGGGCGCTCAGGGTGGCGCGCGACCATGGTTTTCTGCCAGGGATCCAGCTTGGCGTAGAGGTTTTTCAGCTGGATTGCCGACTTCTGGCGCAGCTTGGCCACCTCGTCGGCCACGTCCGGCGCATCCTCGCCATTGCGTTCGGAGACCGACTGCAATTCCTCGATCTTCGCATCGAGCTCGGCAATCGGACGTTCGAAATCAAGATAGGTACGCGTCGGGTTGGACATGGATCCCCTGATGGAAGGCTACCCGGCCAAGGGTCGCTGGCCGAAGGCGCAAACTAGCCGCGACATGATGTTGTCACAAGCTGGCTGTCAGCACGATCATTCGCGGGCCAGCGGATGGGCATCGTCCATCAGGGAACGCAGGCGCGCTTCGAGGACATGGGTGTAAATCTCCGTGGTGGAGACATCCGCATGCCCGAGCAGGGTCTGCAGGCTACGCAGATCCGCCCCGTTGGCGAGGAGATGCGTGGCAAAGGCATGACGCAAGACGTGCGGCGAGACGCGTGCCGGATCGAGGCCTGCCGCCGCCGCCAGACCGGTGAGCATCTGGGCGAAGCGCTCGCGTGTGAGATGGCCTGCCCTGGCACTGGCCGAGGAGAAAAGATACCGCTCCGCGCGTGACCGCAAGGGCGATGCCTTGCCGGGCAGGAAGTCCTCGCGCACACCCTTGTAGGCATCCACCGCCTCCAGCGCTGCGGGGGTGAGCGGGACGATCCTGTCCTTGCTGCCCTTGCCGGTGACGATCAGATAGCGCTCCGCGCGTGAAAACGCGGCGAGCGGCAGCGTCACCAGCTCGCTGACGCGCAGGCCTCCCGAATACAACAGCTCCAGCAGCGCCCGCAGGCGCAGGCCGGCGGGCCCTTCCACCCTGTCAGCGGCGTCAAACAGCCGCCCCACTTCGGCTTCGGAAAGGATTTTCGGCAAGGCGCGCGCCTGCTTGGGCCCTTTCTGACCCGCGGTCGGGTTGTCCGGGCGCACTTCCTCCTTGAGGAGAAAGCGGTAATAGCGTTTCAGCGCAGACAGGCGCCGGGCGGCGGTCGCAGGGCTCATCCCGTCGGCGGCCAGTGACTGCATCACGCGTTCAATGTCGGCGCTCGTGGCGCTGTCGAGATGACGGCCCATGCGCGCAAGGCGCGCACTGGCATCATCCAGATCATGGCGGTAGGCAGCGAGCGTGTTGGCGGCAGCGCCGCGCTCCGCGCTCAGCATGTCGAGGAAAAGCGCTATGTGCGATGCACTCACGCACTCTCCTCGGCAAGTGCCTCCAGAATGAGCTGCAGGGCTTCGGTGCGGTGGCCGGCCCGCTCCAGCAGGTAGCAGGCCAGCGCATAGGCGCGTGCGCTGCCATTACTGGTCTCGATCAGGGCGGCGGCGAGAAGCAGGGTTTCCGCCTGCGACCGGTTTACCAGCGAGAGCGCGGCCATTGCGGCAAAGTCGGCCTCGCGGGCGGTGGCACCGTCCTGTGCGCCGGCTTCAAGCACCCGGATCCTGACTTCCTCCGGCGCCGATGCGCCAAGGGCTGCAAGACCGGCAAGCTGGGCCAGCCTGTCGGGACGGGCATTTTCCGCGCGAGCGGCCAGAATCGCACCAAACGGGCCGGAGCCGATATCATCCGCCGCGATGGCAATGGCCATGTCGAGGGCCACCATGACCGCAGGGGCCGGCGGATCCCACGGATCGTCCTCCAGTCCCGGAGCAAAGCCGGGCGGCGGCGTCAGCATGCCCGGCTGGTTGGGGGCCTGGCCTGAAAATCCATTGCGCGTGAGCGGCTCGGGCCGGTCCGGTTCCGGTCCGGACAGCAGCGCTTCGCGCCAGCGCCAGGCGCGTTCCACCTCGCCCTCGAGTGCCAGGGCGAGTACGAAGCGCGGCCCGTGCGCCAGCGTCTGGGCATTGATCGGGATGGTTTCGATTTCCATCGCATACGCTCTGGCCACTTCGGCAAAGCGCCCCTCGCTGACGGCATCGTCAAAGCGCGCAGCCAGGGCTTCTGCCGCGATCAGACGGTCGATATCCTGCTGCGCGATGGCGGCAAGGGCGGCGGCGCGGTCGGCGCCTTCCATGGCCATGGCAGATTCCAGCGCTGCATCGAGGTCCTCGGGCAGCGTGATGGCCGGGCCGGTGCGCGTGGCAGCCCGCTCCAGCCAGGCCGGGGCGTCACCGGCCACGGCAATGCGCTCGTCAGGGGCGAGCGTCATGGCGATCGCCAGTTCCAGACCAGTGGAGGGCCGGGCATTGGCCGGCAGGCCGCGTTCCAGCACCAGGGCGTCAAAAAGCGTGTTGAAGCTCGCAGCGCCGTCGGCAGATCTGGCAAGGTCCGCCGTGAGTTCTGCTGCCGGCATGTTGCCTGCGAGCGCCAGACACGTGGCCCTGGCGCGCAGCCAGTAGGGCTCGTCACGTCCGCGCAGAAGGCTTTCGGCCGTGCGGCACGCGGCGTCAGTCTCACCCAGCGCGAACGCGGTCTCGGCATGCAGGCGCGACAGCGCGCTGGACTGGTTCAGGCGCGGCGTGCGCTCGAGCAGCTCGTAGACGCGTTCGGCGCGGCCCGCAGCGAGCGCACGGTCCATGCGCAGCGCTGCCAGCGCGAAATCGTCTCGGGCGCCGCGCGGGGGCGCGCCGGAGGCCAGAAGCACGCGCTCGGCAAGCCGGGCTGCGGCGCCCTGGCGCCAGCCCGTGCCGGTACTGGCGGGCAGTTCGCCCAGAATGGCGCGCACCGCATCGGCGTCACTGGACGACCAGATCGTGGCAGGCAGCACGTTGCGCGAGCCGACCTGGAACGGGTCAACCGCGCCGAGATCCTGAACCTCGATGGAGCGGGAAGGCTGCTGGGCGAGCGCCTGGGCGCCGATCAGCGCGGCGCAGAGCGCCAGCGTGCTAATTGCCCAGCGCATCAGTCACCTCGATCCGGACCTCGGTTGGCTCGGGGGCCATGGCGTCCGCCATGACGACAAGGATCGCAAAAACGGCAGCGACGCAGATGACGCCGATGCCCACTCCTATCAGCAGTCCGCGCATGTATGGGCGCCCTCATGGCTGGAACGTGGTTCGATATCCTACACTAGCGCGGACAATGCGGCTATTTCCAGACATCGCACGCGGCAATTGCTCATTATCTGTCACAGGCTTATAGCGTGGGCTGTGATGAACCGCGTGAACCTGGCAAAAAGGCTCAGCCAACCCGTCGTGCTTGTTGGCCTCATGGGCGCAGGCAAGACCACGATCGGGCGCCGCCTTGCCGAACGGCTGGGCTGGCCGTTCTACGATTCCGACCATGAGGTGGAGATCGCCGCAGGCCGCACCGTGTCGGAGATATTTTCCGATTTCGGCGAGGCCGCGTTCCGGGACGGTGAACGGCGCGTCATCGCCCGGCTGATCGAACGCTCCGGACAGAGCGTGATTGCCCTTGGGGGCGGAGCTTTCATCAATGACGCGACGCGCGCCCTGATCCGGGCGCATGCGCTGTCGGTCTGGCTGAAAGTGGATATCGAGACACTGATGGAACGGGTTCTGCGCCGGGATACACGCCCCCTCCTGCAAACCGGTGATCCGCGTGCGGTGATGGAGCGGCTTCTGGCCGAGCGCTCGCCTGTCTATGCCGAGGCCGATATTCATGTCACATCACCGGGGGCCCCGCATGATGCGGGGGTAAACGCCATTATCGAGGCCATGGCCGTGCGTGTGGAGGCGCTGGAAGGGTGAGCGGACTGTTCCGGATCGCGGTTGGTGCGGCCTCCAAGTCCTATGATGTGCTGGTGGGCGAAGGCGCGCTGGAGGCGGGCGCGGCAGAGCTGGCGCGCCTGTGTCCGCAGGGACGCGCCCTCATCGTTGCCGACCGCGCCGCGCTGTCATCCCACCGCGCCCGGCTGGAGAGCGTGCTGCAAGGGGCAGGCCTGGCGCCGGACATCATCGCGCTGGACGGCGGAGAGGGCGTGAAAAGCTGGGAGGCCTTGCGCGAGCTGGTCGAGGCGCTCCTCGACCGTCAGGTGACGCGCGGGGAAAGCCTGATTGCGTTCGGCGGCGGCACGGTGGGGGATCTGGCCGGATTTGCCGCGTCGGTGATGAAGCGGGGCTGCGGCTTCATCCAGATGCCCACCACCCTGCTGGCACAGGTGGATTCCTCGGTTGGCGGCAAGACCGGCATCAATACCGGGCACGGCAAGAATCTCGTCGGGAGCTTCTACCAGCCCGATCTGGTGATCGCCGATACCGGCTTTTTGCAGAGCCTTGACCGGCGCGAGCTGGCTGCCGGCTACGCCGAGATCGTCAAGGCCGGCCTGATCGCCGATATCGCGCTGTTCGAACGCCTTGAAGCGGGGGATGGGGACCCGCTCGATCTGGCAGCGCTCGCGCCGCTGATTGCCGATGCGGTGCGCTTCAAGGCTCGTATCGTGGCCGAGGATGAGCGCGAGTCCGGCCGGCGCGCCCTGCTCAACCTGGGACACACCTTCGCCCATGCCTTCGAGGCGGAAGCGCCAAAGGCAGCGCTGATTCACGGCGAGGCCGTGGCTTGCGGGCTGGTGCTGGCGCTGACTTACTCGGCCCGGAAAGGGTTTTGCCCGCCTGAAGCGGCGAAGCGTGCTGCAAGCGTGCTTCAGCGCGCCGGACTGCCGGTCTCCGCCAGGACACTGCCCGGTGGCCCGTATGAGGCCGGGGCGCTGGCCGGGCGCATGAGCCAGGACAAGAAGAATGCCGGCAAGGGCGTCACGCTGGTGCTGGCCAGCGGGATTGGCGGGGCCTTCGTTTCCCCCGGGCACGACCCGGCTGCTATAGAAGCCTTCCTGCAAGGAGAGCTGTAGATGGAGATGGTGTTCGAGCCATGGATGGGCTGGGCGTTTGGCGCCATCGTGCTGCTATTGCTGCTGTCTGCCTTTTTCTCCGGCTCCGAGACGGCTCTGACCGCCACCTCCAAGGCGCGCATGCTGGCGCTGGAGAAAGACAGAAACGATGCAGCGGCCCGCGTCGGCCGCCTGATCGAGGATCGTGAAAGCCTGATCGGCGCCATCCTGCTGGGCAATAATCTGGTCAACATCCTTGCCTCTTCGATCGCGGCGGCCGTGTTCCTGGCCATGTTCGGCGATGCCGGGGTGCCTATCGCGACACTGGTGATGACCGCACTGGTGCTGGTCTTTGCCGAGGTGATGCCCAAGACCTATGCGCTGTCCAACCCGGACCGGCTGGCCATGCTCGTCTCCCTGCCGATCCGGATCGTGACGGCGGTGTTCGGACCGGTGGTGGCCGGTGTGCAGGTGGTGGTGCGCGGCACGCTGCGCCTGATCGGCGCCAATGTCACAGGGCCGGTCCTGTCTGCCCATGAGGAAATCCGCGGCCAGATCGACCTGCACCTGCAGGAGGGCAGCGTCGTCAAGCACGACCGCGACATGCTGGGCGGTGTGCTGGACCTGCGCGAGCTGACCGTCGATGACGTCATGGTGCACCGCAAGAACCTGGTCATGCTGGATATCGACCAGCCGGTGGCGGCGCTGGTGGAGGCGGCGCTGACAAGCCCCCACACCCGCCTGCCGCTCTGGCAGGGCGAGGCGGAAAATATCGTGGGCATACTGCATGTGCGCGATCTGGCGCGCGCCCTTCATGGCGCGGGAGGCGACAGCTCCAGACTGGATATCGTCGCCCTGAAGCGCGAGCCGTGGTTCGTGCCCGAGACGACCGAGCTCATCGACCAGCTCAATGCCTTCCGCACCAAGCGCGAGCATTTCGCCCTTGTCGTTGACGAGTATGGCGCCCTGCAGGGCGTGGTGACGCTGGAAGACATCCTGGAAGAGATTGTCGGCGAGATCGAGGACGAGCACGACCTTGCTCCGCCCGAAGAGCATACGCTTGATGCCGACGGGTCGCTGGTCGTGGACGGCGCGACGGGGATCCGGGAAATCAACCGTGTGCTGGACTGGAATCTGCCCGATGACGAGGCGGTGACGATTGCAGGCCTGGTCATCCACGAAGCCCAGACCATTCCCGAGCCCGGCCAGCGCTTCCGCTTCCACGGCGTGCAGTTCGACATTATCGAACGCCGCCGTAACCAGATCACCCGCGTCAAGCTCACCCCGCTGGGCGAGGAGGAGTAGTAGGGCGTAACACGCCGATGCGCGTTACTCGCCCTTCCCGCCCTTGATCACGGTAAAGCGGGGCCGGGCGCCTTGCGGTGAGGGAGACGGCGCAGCGTCCGTCACGGAGGGAGCGGGTTTCGCCCGGACCTCGGGCCTGTCTGCCGGCACATCCTCGTTGATGTCGCGCACATTGGCGCGCGGCGCGGGGCGTTTCGAGGAAAAGCCGGAGCGCGCGCCGTTTTCCTTCGGCTTGAAGCTGGAGCGCTTCCAGGGCCGGGTTTCCTTGCCCCTGGCCTTGGCTTCCAGCTCTTTCAGCTTGGCGGCCTGAAGCTGGGAGAGCGGCTCGTCGAGCGCGCCCTTTTCGGGATCGGTAAAGGCCGAGCCGAACGTGTTCAGCCGGTCCTCCACGCTGCCGAGAAACCCGTCCTCCCACTCGGTAAGGAGCGCGCGTGCCTCGCGGGCGGCCTCGACATCGCCATCGGCTTCGGCGGCGGCGAGCGCCTCGCGCACCCGCTGCAGGCGGCGCAGGGCTTTCTTCTTCTTGCGGTCGTCTATCTCGCGGCTCATCGTGCCGCGAGGCTATCAGAGATCGCCGAGCGCGCCGAGATAGGTTTCAAGGATCGCTTCCATTTCCTGGCGTTCCTGACGGTCCTGCTTGCGGATGCGGATGACCTGACGGAGCACTTTCACGTCAAAGCCATTGCCCTTGGCCTCGTCATAGACCTCCTTGATGTCGGCCATCAGCGCCTTTTTCTCCTCTTCCAGCCGCTCGATACGCGCCACGATGGCCCGCAATTGCTCGTCGGCCTTGGGCGTGCCGCCCTGGACGGGCGCGCTGGCGGTTTCGGCGGCAGACTGGTTGAAGGGTTCGGCCATGGCGCATCCTCATCAGGCAAGGGGTGATCTAAGCCGATGGCTTAGGACGCGCAGGCCAGCCGGGCAATGCCGGTGTGCGCCTAATCCACACCTGACGCGCGTGCGCGCACGGTGCGGATCGCGTCTGCGACCCGGCTGGCATGGGCAAAGTGCGGGTTGTGGCCCGCGCCCTCGATCAGCACCAGTTCGCCATTGGGCAGGGTTTGCGCCACCGGCACCGAGTGGCGGCGGGTGGACACCACGCTGTCGTCTGTCCCGGCAAGAATGATTACGGGCTGGGTGATCGCGGCGTACCGCGCTTCCTGAGCTTCGAGATGCTCATTCACGCGCGCCATGTCGGCGGCGTTGGCCTGCCATACAGACGCGCGCAGCAGCAGGGCCAGCGCGGTCTGCTCGACATAGTTTTCCGGAACAGGCTCGGGCGAGAAGGCGCTGGCGGCACCGGATTCAAGCTGGGCCCGCCCATAGGTGGGCACCACGATGCGGGTAATGACCGGGCCGATCACCGGCCAGTGCGTGGCCCGGTTATACAAGGCTGCCTCGCCGACATGGGCGCGGATGGCCGGCGCGATGAGCACGATGCCCGACACCGCTTCAGGGTGGTCCATCGCCAGGCGCAGGGAGATCGCCCCGCCCCAGGAGTGACCCGTCACGATCACGGGTCCGGCGTCTATCGCATCAAGGAAGCGCGCGATCAGGGCGGCCTCGCGCTCAGGGTTCCAGTGTCCGGACGGACGCCGGGAATGGCCAAGCCCGGGCCGGTCCAGCCAGATCACGCGCTCGCCCGAGAGAGCCTGACCCAGCCCGGTCAGCGGCTCGCGCAGGTTTGCCGAGGCGCCGTGCAGGACCAGCACAGGCGCCGCGTCATCCGGGCCGGTCACCAGATAGTGCAGGCGCGCGCCATCGATGTCGATGAACGCGCCGATCGGTTGCAGGGGATCATCGCCACTGGACATGGCACGCCCTCCGGTACAGGCGGTCAGGACAAGGAAACAGGCAGTAATGAGGATCAGACTAGAGCGCACGGCCTGCCAGCTGGTTTTCGAGGCGTGCGCGAGCCTGGCGGGCCTGCGCATGCCAGGGATGGACACGCAATGCCTCTTCATACGCGGCCAGGGCCGCTGCCGGTTCACTTGCGCGTTCCAGCGTGCGGCCGAGAAGCGCGTAGGCGTCGAACCGGCGCGGCTCCAGCTCGACGGCGCGCGTCAGCGCATCAAGCGCGAAATCCCAGTCTCCGCGCGCGATGGCAAGCTGCGCGGCGGCCACCCAGCCTTCCGCATATTCCGGTTCCAGTATGCGCAGATGTGCATAGGCGCGTTCAGCCGTCTCGCGGTCGCGCTCGGCCAGTGCCTGATCGGCGCGCTCGATCAGCAAGGATGCCGTTGCGCCCCCGGCCTGCCGCCAGATGGAGCGCACCTCGTCGGCGATGGTCTCGCCTTCTGTCTGTGATGCGGCAGATGCCAGCGCGGCCAGGCGTTCGTCGAGGCGTTCCTCCAGTGTCATGGAGGCGCGCCGTTCCGGCTCCAGCTCGGGGTGGAGGGTGATGCCGGGCGGCACGGCAAGAGCCAGCCACAGATAGGCCATGAGCGCGATCATGCGGGCAAGGATAGCGGCGCGCTGCGGCGCGGCAAGCGCTTCACTTCACAAGGGCGCTAGTGAAGGTGCTCCATCAGGGCGGCACCGCGCCATTCGGCCGGCTTGATCAGCCCGGCATGGGCGACCCGGACCGAATGGATGACCGCCTCGATTTCACGCCGCCAGTGATCGAGAAACTGTCTCAGGCGCGGGAAATCGGGGGCGATGTCCTGCGTCTGCCAGCAAAAGCTCTGCAGAAGGCTGGGGAAATCGGGACGGTAATAGAGGATTTCCGCCGTAGTCAGGCGTGCGCCCCTCAATTGCGCGGCAAAGTCTGATTCGCTCATGGCCCTCTCCATAACCGACGAGGGAGAGCTTGACGAAAGCCACCCTGTCAGGCAAGAGCCTGCACGCGAAATCCTGAATGATTTCTGTATGTTGTTAGCAGCCGGATCGTCCGTGTGCTAACAGCTATTCCGCCATGCCGGCCGGGCGGCTGCTTCCGGTGCGCCGGGCTTCATTGATGCGTCCGCGCAGGACCAGCGCGTCGATGTTCTCGTCATCGCGCGCCAGAGCCTCGGCAATGTCGGCGGCCGCGCCGTCAAGATCGCCCAGCTCCAGCCGGGCGGTGGCGCGGATGAGCCAGCCGCGTGCCGGGGTGCTGCTGATGTCCAGTGCAGCGCTGGCGGCCGTGGCGGCGGCCGCCCAGCCCGATTCGGCCAGCGCCGCCTCGGCGACGCCCAGAGCCAGCCCTGCGTCTGCGGGACTGAAATCGAGGCCGCGGCGGAAGGCGCGCCCGGCATGGGCGGGTTCGCGCGCGGCGAGCCAGGCATCGCCGGCCTGGCCGAGCATGATGGCTCGGGTCTCGTCGGTGGCGACAACCGCGCCTTCCGCCGTGCTTTCCAGCCTGCGGGCAGCTATGCCGTACTGGCCAAGGGCCACCTGTGACAGCGCTATGCAGTGCATGGCCGGCCAGCTGCCGCCTTGCGCGCGCCAGGCAAGGCCTTCCTCGTAGGCCGCTTCCGGATTCTGGTTGATGAGGTCCAGGCAAGCCTCGTACTGGGCCTGCTCGAAACTGGTCCCTGCCTCCTGCGCCAGAGCCGGCATAGCCAGCACCGGCAGCAGCGCCGTTCCCAAGATTATCCGGCGAAAGCTGCGCATCGGCCTATATCCTGTCCCTCTGCAGTGGATCACACGCTACCGCGCGGGAATGGCTACGGTCTATGACAGATACCATGAAAGTGCTCTTCCTGGGCTTTGGCTATGTCGCGCGTGCAACAGCGCGCGCCCTTGCAGGGCGTGCGCGCCTGATGGCGACGGCGCGCGATTGCGGAACGGCCGATGCCCTGCGTGCGCAAGGGATCGCGCCCGTTATCGCAGCCACTGACCGGGCTGCACTGGCCGATGCGGCGGGCGCTGCCAGCCATATCCTCGTCAGTGCGCCGCCGGGCGCGGCGGGCGATCCCTTCCTGGGGCTGATCGGCCCGGATGTGCTGGAAGCCCGCTGGGTGGGCTATCTTTCCACGACGGGCGTCTATGGCGACCGGCGCGGCGGCTGGGCCTTTGAATGGGATACGCCCCGCCCCACACAGGAACGCTCGGTCAAGCGGCTCGAGGCAGAACAGGGCTGGCAGGATGCCGGCGCGCGCATTTTCCGCCTCGCGGGCATTTACGGGCCGGGGCGCAGCGCGCTCGATGCGCTGCGCGAGGGGCGGGCGCGGCGTATCATCCGGCACGGCCATGTCTTCAGCCGCATCCATGTCGATGACATCGCCTCGGCACTGGTGCTGGCGATGGCGCGGCCCGAGGCCAGCGGCGTGATCAATCTCGCGGATGATTGTCCCTCCTCGCAGTCGAAAGTGGTGGAGGAGGCGGCGCGCCTTCTCGGCGTGGAACCGCCGATGGAGGAGGCCTTCGACGCGGGCGCGATGAGCGCGATGCTGGCAAGCTTCTATGCCGAGAGCCGGCGCGTCTCCAATGCCCGCGCCAGGCAGGTGCTGGGCTGGCGGCCGGCCTATCCGTCATACCGGGAGGGGCTGGCGGCCATTCATGCGTCGGAGAAGGCCTCCACCGCGCCTGCGCCATGAAACCCGCGCGCCTGCAGGGCGGCCAGATCATCCAGCGCCACGCCGCCGAGCGCCAGTACCGGCACCGATACCTGTCTTGCCATGGCGGAGGCCCGGATAGTCCCCAGCGGCGCGCCTGCGCTGGCACTGTTTGAGGGAAAGACAGGCGAAAGGAACACCGCGTCGGCGAGTTTTGCCGCGCGGCGCAGCGCTGCGGGGCTGTGCGCGGAGGCGGTGACCAGAAGGCGTGGGGCCTTGAGCCGCCAGCGGCGCAGCTCGGTGAGGCGCCGCTGCGGCCAGTGCACGCCGTCCGCTTCCACCTCCAGCGCCAGCACCGGATCGGCAGCTATGAAAAGCGCGAATCCCTGCCTGCGGGCCATTCGGGCCAGCGGCTCAGCCAGCGCCTTCAACTCATCGCGCCCGAAATGGCGAAGGATCAGGCCTGTTCCGGCGGGCAGGCGCGCGGCCAGGCCCAGCGGATCGGGTGTACGCGCCGGGTCGGTGAAGGCAAAGAGGCGCGGCAGGGCGAGCGCCCGCTCCCTTGCCAGCGCGCCTGTTCGCGCATAGGTGAAGCCCGCCATGACACACACTCCAGCCGATACACGCACGATTTCAGAGCGCCGCGCCGCCATCCTTGAAGATATTGGCAAATCTGCCAAGGCGGGGGGGCGCTCACGCGCAGATGTGACGCTCGTCGCCGTCTCCAAGATGCAGAGCGAGGCGCGCATCGAGGAAGCCCTTGCGAGCGGTCAGCGCGTGTTCGGCGAGAACCGCGTGCAGGAGGCGATAGCGCGCTGGCAGCACCGGCGCGCAGCCTATCCGGATCTCGAACTGCGCCTCGTCGGCCCGTTGCAGACCAACAAGGCCGATGAGGCCGTCGCCCTCTTTGACGTGATCGAGACGCTGGACCGGGAAAAGCTCGCCCGCGCCATATTGAAAGCGATGGAGAAGACGGGCCGCACCCCGCGCCTCTATGTGCAGGTCAATACCGGTGAGGAGCCGCAAAAGGCCGGCATCGCGCCAAAGGATGTGCCCGCCTTCGTGGCCGGGATGCGCTCAGCGATGCCGCAAGGCATTGAAGGGCTGATGTGCATTCCCCCGGTGGAGGAACCGGCGAGCCTTCATTTTGCGCTGCTGGCCAAGCTCGCGGCGGCGGCGGGCGTGGAGAAGCTCTCCATGGGCATGAGCGCGGACTATGCCCTTGCCGCCCGCCTCGGCGCGACCTCGGTGCGCGTCGGCTCGGCCCTGTTCGGGGAGCGGGAGGGGTAGACCCCCCACGCGTTTCACCGGGATGAGCCGGTGCCCAGAATAAGAGTGGACCCCGGCTCGGGGGCCGGGGACCCGGTTGTGTTACCGTTGTGATAACTCTGACGATTTCAACGCTGACCTATCCACCGGGGTCCCGGCCCCCGAGCCGGGACCCATAAGCCGTAAATCAAGGCACTGGGCCAGTGATACGCGAGGGATGGCAAACTCCCGAAACCCCCACTTATCCCCCTCCCCTGAACTTGCCGCATAATGGCGGGTGTTCATCTCCGGCAAGACGGCGGTCCGGAATGCGTCCCGGCCGGGAGATGAAGCGGTGACCTGAGACGGGGTGCGCCCTGGTGTCTGGCCAATGCCGGGCATCGACGCGGGGCTCATCCTCAGGTTCAGGCGGCCGGCGGAGCGGAAAACCGTAGCGGGCGCGGTCTGTCTCACCCTTGTGGAACGGCTTGGTGGTCCATCCGGGCCAGACGGGCTGACCCTTGGGAGGGCTTATCCGGAGTCACGGATGCTACGGCTATAGGGCAGCGTAAGGTATCCGCCCCGGCTGAAGAAACACCTGCGTGCGGGCGGCCTTGAGAGGGCCCGTTTGAACGTTCGCGATTGGCCATCCCATGGCCGCCCGCGCCATCCGTCCCTTAAACCTCACCCCGGAATGGGTGGGGATGGGGGTGCTGGGAGCCTCCCTCTACCCGCGTTTCCCCGACGAAGTCGGGGTCCAGGCTGACGCTCGTCCCGTCAGTGTGCCAAAACGTAGTTAGTCGTGGTAAGCGTAGTGCTTCGCGATCAAAATCACTTGTTCACGCAATGCTTTAATTTTCCGAGTTAAATCAGGTGAGTCGCCGCCTAGGCGTTGCTCCAATTCGGCAAACTTGAGTCTCATTTGTGCAAGATTTGAATGTGCGTGAGATGTCCAGTTTGGAAGAGCAAGCTCGGTTGTTTCAAAAACTCGATCATGAAGCTTGTAACCGCGATCGAAGAAGTCGCTCCACCAGCTGTCATCGGCGTTTGCGAAGCGGCTCTCGCGCAGGAATGGAGCGATGACAGCGTCGAGCTCTGCAATGTACTCCGAAAGAGACTCGCCAGCGGCCGCCAACCCGTTGATTGCACTTTCTAGTTCGCCCGCTAGGGCGTCAAAATCTGCTTCCTCAGATATTGGCATGACCAGATCAAATTCCTGCCGAGCCGCCAAATTTGCCGCCAGCGTCGCAGCCCAGAAATCAGCTTGCTCTTGGTGGATGCGATCAATCGCTGCTTGGGCAACATGATATGGAGCTTCAGTGAATTTAGCTTCATGCTCTCTTTTCATAAGGGCGATTTCTTCGACCGTGGCCGAAGGATTCATATCTAATTCCCTATGATGCCGGTAGCAGAGGATGACCAAATTTTCAGCGGACCTCCTAAACTCATCATCCAGATTTTCATTATATCTGGGTCCGCCGGGTTCAGCCGCAGAGACATGGGCTATTTGCGCGACAAAGAGCCCATCATCATTGACCAAAATATGATCACACTCAGGGTGCGCGCAGCGATTTCCACTTAATGCGAATAAATGGCGCAGCGTCTTGGTCGTTATTGGCTTTCTGGCCATGTTAGTCGCCCCTTACCCCTCACTCCTTCTCCAGATAAATCTCCCCACCCCTTTCGCGAAACTCCTCCGCCTTCTCCGCCATGCCCTGCTCGGCCTCCGCCTCATTGGGTGCGCGCGCCGTGCCGAACTGGTCGCGAATGTCCTGCGTGATCTTCATCGAGCAGAATTTCGGCCCGCACATGGAGCA